>Ga0123342_1000557_pt1 | contig 59288 bp, 22 predicted proteins | sample Turbeawhitnodule_FD_89960 | JGI IMG/M metagenome (GOLD analysis project Ga0123342, IMG submission 89960) | Root nodule microbial communities of legume samples collected from Mexico - Turtle bean Mexico white nodule | ecosystem: Host-associated > Plants > Roots > Nodule | place: Mexico: Nepantla... | reverse complement strand
CCATCCTTTTTTGGCACTAAGATGATAGGCATAGCACAAGGACTCATGCTATCTTGAACCCACCCTTTCTCAATCAAAGCCTCAACTTGTTGGCGAATTTCCTTGGTTTCACTTGGATTGGTCATATATGCTGGACGGTTTGGTAAAGAAGAGCCCGATATCAAATCAATTTGATGCTCAATCCCTCTCAAAGGTGGAAGTCCTTTTGGAGGATCTTGAAACTCTTCTACCCAATTTTCCAAGCAATGAGGACTATCAACAAGTGATTCTACTTTAAGAGTTCTAGGGATGGCTAAGAAAAGAGGATGATGAGCCACTATTTCCCTTTCAATTTCACTAGGGATCTCCATCACGTGTTAACCTGGACCTAACCTGACTCGGTTAGATCTATACCCGGGTCCACTCGACTATACTTAGATTCGAGTCGAATCAACTAGACTTAGACCTGGTTGAACTAGGTTGACTTGGACCCAGGTCGACTCCACTCGACATGGACTGGACCGATTCTGCTCTACGTGGACTCAGGCCGACTAGGCTCGACATTGGATCGGGCCAACTCGGTTCGACATCAGCCCAGACCAACTCCACTTGACATCGACTAGGACCGACTCGGCTTAACATCAGCAAGAACAGACTAGGCTCGACATGGGCTCGGGCTTACTCGACTCGACTTCGACCCAAACAGACTCGGCTAGTCAAAGGCTAGACATGGTCCTGGGCCGACTCGGCTCGACATGGGCCCAAGATGACTTGACATGGCCCAGACAAACTAAGCTCGAATTTGGCTTGGGCCGACTCGACTCAACATCGTCTCGGACTGACTCAGCTCAACAATGGCTCGTCATCAGCTCGGACCGGCTCGGTTGGACATGGGCTCGGGTCGACTTGGCTCGACATCGTCTTGGACAGACTCAGCTCAATTTCAGCCCAGACCGACTCGGCCCGGGCTGCCTCGGCTCGACATCAGCCTGAGCAGCCTCGGCTCGACATCGGTCGGGCCAACTTGGCTCGACTTTGGCTCGACTTCGACCCGGATCGACTCAACTCGATTTCGGTTGGACTTCGGCCTGGACATACTCGACTTGACTTTGGTTGGACTTCGGCCCGTGTTGACTCGGCTCGATGGGGAGGTGGGCCATTTTGACTCAACATGGACCTGAGTCGACTTATATCGACATGTGCCTAGGTTGAATCAGCTTGACATGGGCCCAGGTCGACCTAACGTGACATGGGCATGGTGCTGACTCAACTTGGGCTCTGACCCACTCAACTCGACTTTGGCTTGGGCTAACTTTGCTTGACTTTGGCTTGGGCTGACTCTGCTCGACTTTTGCGTTAACCGACTCTGCTCGACTTTGGCCCGGACCAACTCGGCTCGACATGGACTCGGGCTGACTTTGCTTGACCTGGGCCCGGATTGACTCGACTCAACCTAGGTAGGGGCCAAGTGAAAATCCAACCCAAAATTCATTTTAGATAATCCAAAAATGTATCCAATCTATATCTAATCCATATCCAATTAAATGGATTGAACTTAAAATCCAAAAATATGAATTTGATTTTGAGATAAATCCATTTAAATGAATTAAAAATAAAATGGATTTGGATAATTATGAATTGGATTTGATTTTTTACCTACCCTTATTAATTTATAGTGACCTCTTATAGAGGTTATTTTTTCTGCAACTACATACCTTCTTTTGGCATCCCATAGGATAAGAAAAAATCATTTTGTCTTTAAAAATATATTTCAAAAATATTTTTTTTCTAATTACACCTCCCATATTATATAATCCAAAAAAATATTTTTAGTGAAACATACTTTTGAATTATACAATTCCAAATTATTGTTTTTTATAAAAAAAAAAATACTAACAACTTATCTTCACATACCAACTACAAGATCTTCCTTGTAGGATGACGATGATTGCAGAATCTAAAAATGTTTTCTAAATTTTGTAATCCAAAAATACCTATAATCCGAAATTTTTTCATAATACACATTGCAAAATAAAAAGTATCAATAAAATAAAAAATATTTTTAGTATGGAGGTGTAAGAAGAAACGACCCTCTCATAACTCAATAAAAGAATTCATTAACCAATTATGCATGTGCAGAAAATGTATGAATAAATACATTAATCACTCATCAAATTTCATCGGATTATACAAACATTTTCCGTTTTTTAAAACTTTCCAAAGACTTATCTTAAAAGGTCCACACTGCAATATTTATCAAATGATTAAAAGAGTTAGTTTAATATATAAAACATGTAATTCATGTAAATGTAGAGACAGAAAAAGACAAGTATTTGTATAATTTCACGAAACTTCAGCACTCAAAATAGGCTATCCACAAGTTTTGTTACAAAAGTAACACCCTGCCCTAAAACAAAGCCAATGTAGAGCTTACAACCTCTGGCCTTCAGATTAAAGACTTGAGTTTTTTTCATTAAAAAGTGTAAAACTGTGAATGTAAGTTTAAAAATGAAAAGTTGTGCGCAACTACAAGGAAAAAAAAATAGTAATGCAATAGAACTAACATCATTCTGCATGTAATAGACTAAAATATTAATGATCAAGGTTCCTGTACAAATACTGTACATCAAATATCATGCGTGACCCTTGAAAGTGTCCTCCTCCGTTTCTGTACAGCTGATACTAGTCAATCAACTAAACTATCAGCATGCTATGTACACACCCCCAACAAATGTAGTCAGTGAAAACAGTACCTTCATCTACCACTGCAATAAACTCCTTGAGACCACTCCCAGCACCCTTATCTACACTACTACCCTAATAATTACATTTTCATAACTCAAATACGGACCATGCAGGATAGTGAAATTACGAAAGGTGGAAAGATCCTTGACCCTCTGTTATGGCATACAACAACTTTTCTTTCATCCTCTCCTGAAATTAAATATAGTGCCAAACAATATTTAGGCTCAAAGGTAAGAAAAACAGTTTCTAAAACTCCTTAGGTGTTATGCTAAGAAAGTTTGAAATGGTATAAATAAATTGGTAAGTTACTTTTGATGAGTACGGAGGTAGCTTGAGATAATTAGCACAAGTCATCACGCTAGGTAGATCTGTGTCTGCCTGGTTGTTACAATGCTGTTAAGTCACGAGTATAAGTAGATTAACACAAAATATGTAATTGTTAAGCATTAAAAACTGAACTGAAAATGTAAGCATGTAAACTGTAAACCTTTCGGACAATAGTTAACTTTGGATTAAGAGATGCCAACCCTCCTGGAGGAAGTCGAGGTGCACCAGTCACAAACTGCAAAAATGCTCGTCGCTGTTCATGATCAAACTCTCGGACAATCTCCAACAACTGAATCCACAGCAGTAGATGATTCATAAAATCATGAGATTCAGGTTAAAAAAAAATGTTTGAGTGAGATTAAGAGTATCTAAATCTACGTGAATGCTTACATTAACAATGGGAGGACTGCTAGCAGTGTAACCATGATCAAACTTAATGTTATCTCCAAGCTCGTTAATCTGTTTTAACAAGGAACAATTATGTTTAACTGTTTATCCTCTATTCTCGAAAAGAAAAGGACATATATACAAAATGGTGATAATAATGAAATTGTACTTACAGCCCAAGAGTCATACTCTCCACAAAGCATTCGTTCAAGTTCTTCTTCATTGAAAATCTGAAGATGTTCAATGGAGAAAACCTAAAAGTAGAAAACAATTTTGGAAAGAAAAATACATATAAGAATCACAACTAGATATAGCAGAAATTCATGAACAGTATTGTAAAAGGAAAACTTTATATTCACTATACAGTCAGTTACTGATCTTAAGGTGCTACCATAAAAATACAAATAAAAATCGATGCGGAGGGTCAAGACAACCTAGTTTTGATGATATATTATTATTACACTGAGGAATCACATGTAAGACTTGTAATAGTCCAAATATTTGGTTCAAGAATCTTGAGCATCAGACTTCTCTCCTTCACCACCCAAGCCCCCTTCCTCACCCCATTTTCCCAAGTTTTATGATGAAACAAAATTGAGATGTTGGATGTACCTGGGTATCCAGTTCAAATTTGCTAGACATTTTAGTATTTATAAGGATAATGAAAATAAGGGGCAAAAGAAGTGCAAAAAAATGTTGATGCCAAAATCAGACATGATGACTAAATGAGAGGTTAGCCATGTCCTCATGGACTATTGGCAACAATAGTTAAACCTCTGACAATCATATTTAAACTAATTTAAAATATATAGAAACTTAGACACCCGATCAATTAAATTGATTTAGAGAATTTGACACAAAAGAGAAGAGAAAGTGTATATGATAAACCATAATAACTAAGTAAATCAAATCATCAAGACATAGTGAGAGACCTGGTTAAAGCCAGATTTAAAAGCTTCCACTTGTTTTGAAATTCCAGACCTCACAGTTGCTTCAACGATAAGTGAAACATAATCCTCTAGATTTCCCATATTTACCTACATAAAGTATAAATATGTGAAGTTGATATTCAACTATTGAAGGCACTAAAGTGCAGATAGAACGACAAATTATCCAGCAATGACACCTACCATGGAATTATCAGTCCCTGAAGCAAGAACAATATCAGGATATCCAGGAAGAGTAAAATCAAGACAAAGATCTTCAATTCTCGTATCTCGAAAAGTTAGTCCACATTGCTGCAACTCAGAATTCCCTCCATTGACAGATTCCATAACTCCTTTCCTGATAATTAGTGCTTGAAACTCTTGCAGCACCCTACCAAGCCCAGGATCAAAGGATAGTATGTCGTAGAGAGAAAGTTCCTAAAGAGACATGGTACAAACAAAAAGAGTAATTCATCCAGTTATAACGACCACCATTATAAATCTTCCATACTTGGTTGCAAGCTCATGCGATATTCATTGATTGCACTGAAAATTTATTACCTTTCCAAGAATAAGTTTATAGAAAGCTTTAGAGAAGTGGAGATCTAAGATCCTTCCGTCTTGAAGTGCTTTAGCAACAACTTGACCTAGAAGGAAAAATCTCTTTGTTACTTCAGATAATTGTTTGTCACCAGATGTATCTTGCATTGTTGACCATGGACGAGGAAAGAGTCCATAAAAGGAATGGATTCTCATTTCCTCAGCCTGCAAATTTGACTTAAGGATGAACGAAGAAACATCTTCTCTCCACATGTCCAAACCAGATTTCTGGAACTCATGGCACACCAAGGTATAAAATTCTAAAGTTGGACCAAGACCAGTTCCCACTTCTTCATCATATTCCACTTCAAGAACAACTTTGTGACTGGCATGGAGCTCCATCATTCGTGCAGCAGATTCCAAAATCCGGTCGCGATGAACTAAAAATTTCTTTTTAGGCAATCCACCAGAACCCAGCCGCCTATCACTCCCTGCCTCTGAGCCATTGTGAGACAAGTGAGGTGGAACTTGTGGCTGACCAAATGCTTTCAATTTAAAGTACTTGCATCTTGCCTCAAAACTAAATAAGAAAGGACATGACTCCATTAATTGATTACACCACAGTGGCATACCACCAACGGAGACGGCCAAAGAGTCCCTCATCTGTTGCTCCAACTTCTCTGTCAATTTACTGCTTACAAACTCATTTTGTGGGACAGAAGAAACTGTTATTTTTAGACTATCCAAGTCGTCAACTTTCCCTTTGGCAAAAGCACAAATCCTTTCACGAGACATAAGGTGAGATATAATTCTATTCATGCTTTCCAAGCTTTTAAGAAGAAACAAGATATCATAAGTTGGACTTAACTTCTCCAGATCAGAAACAAGTTCACAAGAGAATATATCTGTGAAAAATGGAATATGCTGATAATAAGCTAAAACTTTATCATCGGGTATATCCTGAGGTGAAAAATGATATTGCGGAGGTATTACGTCCTCAGATTCTACAGCCCTTCTATAGGTTATTGTATGCACATGAGTCCACAGTTTTGCACCAGAAAAAGAATCATTTTGTTTTATTACATGGCGAAGAATTGCCTGATATAGAGTCAATTTTTGATCCAGACATTGTTCTTCAATGTAAAAGACAAGCTTTTGAGAAGCTTCATTGCTACAAAATGAAGGATCCTGTTTTTCTAGTTTCGGGTTTGGTTCTGCATTCATTTGCAATTCTTGAACTGCATAACCCTGACAACAATTACAAAAAAGTCAAATACATTCAGGAATTTAAACACACTATTCGCTAGTAAGGTAACAGAAAATTTAATGAAATTAGTGAAAGTTCTTGTGCAAATGACATACATAAATATAAAAAAAAAAAGCATAAAATCACAATAAACCAATAGAGAATTATATGTGAGTAATCCGAAAATATATAACCTTGATTGCACAAAATGTTTAAAACTATTAAATGACAGTTTTTTTAAAAAAGAGTCAAACTTAAATGTCAAGAACAAGTATGTGCAGTTAAAATTTAATTTGACACACATAAAAAAATAACAAGCAAAACTGTTCCACATGATCTTTATAACCTGATTTATAGAGGAGGAGGATTCCCCAGCATTCATAATGACTACTTGATCAGTTCTGGGCTGCCACAACTTTTGTTCATCCTTCTACAAAATGACAGTTGGAGAAAAAATAAGATAAGTTAACAACTAAAAAACAAACAAAAAAGGCAGATACTTCTGTAACTCAATAACCATAGTTACAAATATCACCTGTGTATCAGGGAAATCTGTCATCATCATGTCAACTGGAACTGAAATTGCATGTGATGATTGAATTGGAGGACTTTCGAGTTGCAACACTGCTTGGATGGATGATGATTTAGAATGCTCTGTGCTTTTTGAACTGACCTTTGGCCATAGATATGCTTCAATAGAACGCATACAAGAAAAAGGATCAACAGTATGAAAATCCTCAGTGTAGTCGTTTAGGAAAGTCTCTCCCTCCCCCCTGACAAAACGTATTTTCAGACAAGGGTAAGGAATGGAACACCTATTAGGAACAGTTGCAAATGAATTTCTCAGTTTTGGTCCACTGCTCAGAATAATAGGGAAAGCTTCCAATGAAGTTAGTGCAGTCTGCAAGTTCCTGATTAATATAGAAATGGGTGTTTCACTAGAGAGATGCTGAGAAGCACATACACTGGCAAAAGTCTCAAATCGTTTTTCTATGACAGCATTATACTTACAAACACCCTGTACTCCTTTGTTTTCCCTCATGTACTGACCCAGAGATAAATAACTACCAAGTGATTTCACAACTCCACTTTCAATAAATTCAAAAGTAGAAACTTGTTCCTTGCCAGTAAGCTTGTCCATAATTTCATACAATATATTATTGATTTTCTCTTCATGCACGGCAAGAGCACCATTGTCTGTAGACATGCTCAACAAATCATTAGAGAGTGCTCTAAGATTCTGTAAAATATCAGTCAATCCTTTCTCAGAATCAAATAATTCTGGAGCTAAATATTTTGTCTTTATATGCTCCGCTAGATTATAAACAGAGTCTTTATCAAGTTTGCAATTTCTGGCTTCTGATGATGTAGGAGATTGGCCAGTTGAAAATGCATAACATAAGCACTTGAGGGTCTCTCTTGAGGAAAACTTTTGACTAGAGTCCAATGACAGCTGAAAGCCACTAAACACTGGGTACATCAATTTTGAAGATCTTTCTGGCATTAGTAGTGCATCAATGGCAAAAAAGACTCCTTCCTTTATAAACAACTTTAAGAAATTATCTGAAAAATTGTGAAGGATTATCTCAGCTATTTGTAATGCTAACAATAGCATGTGGTGATCCTTTCGAGTGAAAACTCCAGCCAAAAAACTGTCATGTTAACCAGATAAAATGAACATTAATATATTTAAAAAATCAACGTTATTTGCTGAGTATAAGAAGATCTGCTTCACCTTGAAATATTGGCATTTTTTAGCAATTCAACAAGCATATCAGATTTGCTTGAACTAACTATCTTGTACATAACAGAGAGACATCCATGGCAAACAAATAAACTCGCACCAGAATTGAACACCTGTACAAGGATGAGGTAGGTATTATAATGTAATAGAAAAGGAATATCATTTAGTTAATTACAATAAAATCAGCCAACCTGGATTAACATGGGAAACACATCAATTCCAAGCCTTTGCAGGAGATCTGGGTGCTTATCTAGAAAAGAATCTTTGTCTAGCACCAGTTGATCATTCTGATCTTTAGTCCGATCAGGGAGAAGTTCATTTAGCAGTTTGAGTGCTTCATACACCTAAATAAATCAGCAAAAAATATGACATATGTTTCACACAGCTTATTTATAAGATATTTCTCAATCAAGCACCCTTGTTTTCATTAGAAGAGGTGTGCATTTATGAATGAAATTATACAGATAACAGATTTCAACCAACATATCAAGAACAGTAAATTTAACAATGAATGTTTTTTATGCATGGGCATAGTATTGTTCATATATGATTTCTTCAATTTTTGTAAGAAAATCATTTTCTTTTTAAAGATTGGGGTCTACTATCAAAGATAGACTTTAGGTATTTATAATAATATACAAATTATTTATATTTTTGAAGAAAAATAATTGTTTGTGTTTTACTTTAAAACTGTCAAAAAAATAACTTCTAAAAAAGTTGTTTCACATTCACATAAAAATAGTCAGTTATTATAAAAGAATACCAATAAAAAAAATTCCTCACAAACAAATAAAGATACTTATATTTCCAATTTGAAAATAGGAAACCAGTTAAAGACAACAGGGTCCTAGGCTAAATACCCGATTACAGTGTCCGCCAACGAGCTGTGACGTTGATACTCCATGAGAGAGGTCAAATGTAGATAATATTTCCCTCAATATGCTGCTTATATTAAGTTCATATAAAGTCCTGAAGGCTACGAGTGATCCAGATGAAAGTTTGACAAGTAATCCTATCAATCCCTGACAAACGAAATAATAGATTTATATCAACTTCACAACTCATTAGAAAAAAGGAAAAGTGTTATATGAATATGACAGAAAAAAGATTGCTTACATTGTAAATTAATTGAGATAGGGCAGTCTGACCATTTGAACTTAAAAGATGTGTGACTTGTTGAATCAAGCCGTGCTTACAAAGCTCATCCAACATTTCTGATGACTGCACAACTCGCTCTACAATTTTGATTAAGCAGGTAGCAACATTTTCGACAAGCTGCAGAAGATCAGTTGCAGGTCAGTAGATATTACTAAAGGGTAGATGAACCCACAACAGCATGAAAGATACAATCTGGTTGGTTTCCAATCATTTTAAATCTATTCTTTAGTACCTGCCGATCCTCATACTGAAGAAGCTTGCATAATATAGGAACAGCCTCCATAAAAAGTGAAGGGCTTTCAGAAGGAAGCTTCTTACATATGTTCACCACAGTAGAAAGAGCTACTCTCTGGTAAATGGGATCATAAACCAATAAAAAATCACTCTTTTAATAAAATACAGTTTTTAAGGATAACAAGAAAAAATGGTCATTACTCATGAAGATGACACTGTACTGTGTTAGAACCTTACCTGGATGCTTGTTGAGAAGAAGTCAATATAATTGAGAACAGCCATAATTGCCCCAGCCTCTAAGCAAGCAAGGGGTTGCTCTCGCGATATCTTTTCCAATGCTTGGAGACACTTCATGGTTTCAACATCAATAATTTATATCCCTTTTATTGTACAAAGAATATAACATGGACAAACAAAAAACAAAGAATTACCTGTTCTGCTACATCTTGATACTCAATAGCAAATAATCGTTGACATAAGGTAGGAACAGCATCATGTTGAACCAGAAAACCAGCTGATCTAGGATACAAATCACATATATAAGTTATAGCCCTTATAGAAAACAACATGATATCTGGGTTCTTCTCATCCTTTGCAAGCTTTACAAGTAATGGTGATAACAAGTCAGAAGTCATGCTGGATAATGAACCCTCTGTACAAAATGACAAAACTTCACAAAGTTCAGTGAGTACAGCTAATTGACAAGAGGGTTCAATCTGTTCACTCAAGCTACATATGATATTCTTAAATTTTCCATGATCACTGGATAGTCTCCGTCTATGATACTCATAAAGGGTGCTATTATGCTGCTGCTCCATGTCATCTGAATCACAAGAACCATAAGTGGAATCCTTCTCCGGATCTCCCTCTGATTGACTTGAAGCTGAAGCAGACGATGAAGTATCCATGTCGTGATCATGTGTCTCCACTATTGAATTCATATGTGTTTGAACTGATGAATTTGAAGAACTTGGTCTGAAATCCAATGAACTGCACGGGCGCTTATCAGCAGGCAGTTCATCCACCATGTCAGGACGCTTTTGGCCTCTACTTTCCATTAATTGCTTCTACACCCAATGGAAACAGACCCCTGTCAGTTCTAAACTTTGTCAGTTTTCATTCATCACCATAAATCTTTAACCAAATATAAGTTAAACAACTCTGAATTATGAGCAAAAGACTGACATTCTTGTTTTTTTTTTCTTTTGAATTGAAAAAAAAAGGTAAGTTAACTCCAATCCAAAACAATCAACTCTCCCCTTTATACAAAGTTTTCTTCAAATACAATAAGCACACCAAGTTGTTATTCTTATTTTTCATTATCATCCCAGTTAATTGGCCATCAGAAACTTATTCCCAAAAAAGAAGAATAAAAAAGTGACAGTGTTGCTGTGGTTGCGCCGATGATGTATTTTCACAACATCAAACCATTAAAACGAAAAAAAATTAAATCAATTTAAAACCCAACAACCTTAACCTCAGACTGAACAAATCAAACACCACAAATTCCAAACAGATAATATTGCATTAAAAAAATAGGGAAAAAAAATACAATAATGAAGAAACAAACACAAACACACAATGACAGCAAAAAAGAACAGGATCAGTGAAAAAAAGATCAGGGGAAGTTGGAGACTCAAAACAACAATAATTTCAATGGTTATCTACCTAGTCGCAGTTCTTAATCGGTCTTCGACTTGATCGAAGACCCAGTTTTGTTGTATCAACAAGATGAACGATGCTACCACCGTGAATTTTAAAGCAAGGCTAATTTTTTTTTTCTTCTTCTTTCTCTTTGGTTTACTTCTTCACCGAATTGTTTAATCTGATAGGGAATAAGAGAATGAATTGATATAAAAGGATTAAGCAATTGATGAAAAAAAGAGAGAGAAAAATAAAAATTGAAGAAAACCAAAGAAAGGAAGGGTGATTACACACCAAGGCTTGCAACTTGGAAAAACATAACAACATAGGGGTGATAATGTAAATATTTATGTGGATGATTATTGGTGTTAATTACCATTAGCCTAATTGGAATAGATACTCTGCTGATGAGGTCTATGAAACTTGATGCACCTCTGAATCAACCACCGTTGCCACCTGTATCAGTGGTTGTTGGAGCTTTGGGTTACATTTAGAAATTAAAAAAAAAATTATATATATAAAATCACCCTGAGAATACAATGTGGATTTTGTTCTTTTAGATTTAAACAGATAACACTTTATAAAAAGAATATAAAACAAATCATGATAAAAATCTAAATGATAATATTTTAAATTATCAAATCAAACTGAACATTAGAAAATTAAGGGAATTGAAAAGTAAAATATATCATTTTTATAGGTATTTGATTCAGGATATCTTAACCACAAAACTAATCCTCACCTATATTATAAATTATAAATCTCAATAAAATATTTTTTTCTTTATAATGAACAATAATGAATAGGTTAGGTTAATAATTGTTACTTATTTGCTTTCAATTAATTTTGATCAATGTAACAATTATGATTTTTTTGGGAGAAATTTGTTTCTTCTATTTAACTTATACAATAAAATAACAATTAGTAGTGAAATAATTATATATCATCACATTATTCCTACTATTATTATTATTATTATTATTATTATTATTATTATTATCAAAACGATTATCAAGGGTGAGAGACTTTTAAGAGTTTTTATTAGGATTTAGTATTAATCAATAATTTTATTAGGAATTTTTAAAGATAAAACCTTTAGGAATTTTTTCTAACCTATAATTTTTATATTTATTTTTAATAAAATATTATGTTTTAATATTGGTAGTTAAAATAACCTTTTATCATATTATAACTTTTTATTATAAATCTAAAATATAGTTTATACAATAAAAAATATTTGTTATAAATTTTAATTATAAAAATTATACATTAAAAATGTTTATGTATTGTAAATAATAATTTTTTATATAAATTTTATTCTTATGAATTATTAAAATAGTAATTAATAAATAAATACATCATGATTAATTATTATTTTTAAATCAATGAGTCAAAGTAGTGAAGAGGCTTCTAATTTTTATTCTATTATAATCTTTATAAGAGATGTTGATATAATTAGTTGAAGACAAAAGGAAGAACTTTAGTTAATATACATGAGATATAAGAAAAATATTTGTCAATAACTACTTAAAAATAATATCACATATAAAATACAATATACATGAAATACATTATATATGCACAATAGATATTGACAAATAAAAAATATACATTTAGAATAACGAAAAATAATACAAAATATTCAAAATAACCTTTTACAAGAATATGAATATCATATGAGAACTCAAATATCTTACAACATGCATATTTTTATTTTTGAAGCCTATAAAAAAACAAAGAACATCAACTGAACAAGACAAAAATTTTATAAGTAGTAAGATCATTCCTGAAATTATCCAAACAATAGTGGTATGATCATCTTTTATTTTTCACCTATTGAAATTATAATTTTAATCGACAATAATTCATTATATATTTCTCTACAATATAAAAGAATACATATAATGTTAAGTTTAAGAAGAGATTAATAGTGTGTGCAATAACATTGCATACTTGTATAGGCAAAAAATAAGATAAAAAAAAATATTTAAATCAAGTTAAATTATAATGATTTTTTTTTAAAGTTTATTGAAGGAATAAAACCCTAATTAAGGTATAGCATTATTTTCTCTACAACTTTATTATAGGTGTATAGTGTCTATCCTAATAAATCTTTACATGAAAAATATTTTATTTAAAGTCTTTTAAAAACATAAACATTAATTCATTAGACTATTTAGAGTCTAATCTTTATTTTGCTATAAGTTTTGAAGTCTACTAAGTCATCTTCTTAAATTTACCTGTAATTCAATATATGATCCTCCAAATTTATTCTACATTTAATTACTTCTTAAAATTAGATAAAAATAATAATATTTTTAGTATTTGCTTTAGGTATCTTCCGTAAAATAGTAAGTTATGGTATAATGATAAATCAAAATCTTGCTTTATTTTAAAAAAATTAACTATATTTTTCGCTTCTAAAATTTAAAATAAATTTATTATTTTCTTTCAAACTAAAAAAAATAACATTAAGGATCTCATACAAAAATTGAAGAATTTTTTTTTTATATATTTTTGGAGTAAGATTATAACAAAAGTTGTAACATGATCTTGTACAATCACACGTATGTTAAATGTTTTCATCAGTTTTGTGTGGTAAAGTTTTTTTTTTATCACTTTGTTAACTGTATATGACTTGAAAAGTAGAAAATATTTTTTGAAATTAAAAATGGAAAAAAAAATCAATTTGAGAAAACAAATATACTCAATCTTCATAAACTAAAATCATAGTTAAATCTTTTTAAAAATTAGATACACCAAAATATACTTGTGTGTTAAATTAATGTACTCTTAACAGAAATGTAAATCATGAATACAACCACTGTGTGAGAAATAAACCTTAATTATGTTGTTATTATGATTCTAAACTCCTTTATCTATTTACTCATGTGTGGTTTAATGATTCTGAGTTTTCTTTATTTTGTTGGTTACAAAGCTGTTCAGAAATTAGAAATAATTATTTTGATTATATAAAAGTTATTTAAATGGATGTTATTATTTTCATGATTGATTGTTTCTGTTACATGCATAAAGATAATACATCTTAAGGAGGTTGCATGAATTATATATATATATATATATATATATATATATATATATATATATATTGTGAACACTTGTGATTTTTTAAAATATCTTTAGCAAAGTGACAAATTACTTTTTAATTGATTAAAGGATGATATCATTTATAATCTTGAAATATTTGAAATTGATAAATAATGGTAAGTAGATAGTTAATTCTGGTGAAGGTATAATAAACTATTTAGACTTTTTTAAAATATTTCTTTCACAGTTATCACTTTAAATAAATTAACAAAAGATGAAGTTTTTTATATAAAAAAAAAAAATTATTAACTTGGTATGTTGCTTATTATTGATGGTAGAGTGTCTATATAAGTGTTTTGTGTTTAAAAATAATGATATTGTTTTCAAAAACAGTGAAACAATTAATCTCATGTTAATTGGATGGATTTGGATATAGATTCCAGAAAATTAAATCAATCTAAAAATCTCTTATATTTATTAATTTTGTGATTATAAGTTAAAATTAAACAGATTCCAAACTTGAAGGTGCTAAAAAAATGAGGCATTAGTATTTCCTTGCTCAAGGATAAGCATCTGGTTCCATGGTCATGACCTTCTTGTAAGGTAGTTTTGGGCCTGAAATCTGAGACACAAGCCCAACATTTTATGTTTATTTATTATTTATATATATATTTTATTCCCTTCATGATCTTTTTTATTTTATTTTAGAGAAATATCATTTTTATTTTTTTAAATATTACATTATCACTCTTTTTATACCTCCTTAAATTTTAAAAACATCATATTTATTTCCCTAATAGAAGAGTTCAATGTAATGTTGTAAAAAACATAAACTATAAAACTATATTTTGATAAAATATAAGAAGAAGAATTGATACACAAAAATAATAGAAATAATGAAAAAGATCCTAAAATGAATAGATGAAAATGGATAGATTACATGATAGAAAAGTTATAATGGCAATAGCCTTGTGTTCCACTATAACAATTGAGTGGACAACCACTCTTTCTTACTAAGGAACCTACCTAAGAAATTCAGATAAAACTAAGATATGTTGGAAAGTGAAAGCATCTAAGATACAATAATTATTTTATTATTTTTCTTTCCAATAATCACTTATTCATTCATTCATTCCTTAAGCATAAATGATCAACTCATGAAGTCGGCACAAGCAAAAAGGCATATAGTTGATGAATGTACAAAGAACAGCTTAGGGAAAGAATCCGAATCTCTCCAATGTGAGGTCAACAAGGATGACCTGCTGATAAAAAATATGACCTTAATCAAAATTTGATGAAAGGCACAATAAAACATCAAATTAGTTTTTAAATATTAGTATAAATCAAATTGTGACAGTTAAATCAACTCTAGTAGCAATACAAAGTTAATTATATTTGTGTTAGAGTTAGCTTAATTCATATTAATATAGTTTACTTAATGTTGGACATTAGCAGAATCGATTTAGTCGACTCACCAACTCTAATGCGACATAAATTTTTTTTTTATGTCATGAAGTCTTTTTCTTTTGTTTTTTACCAAAGTGGGACTGTTATAAAAAAAATACAAATTTAAGGTAAGTCGTGTCAAGGTGGCACGATTTTAGATGAAGAAATCGTGCCAAATTGACATGACTTTGTCACCTCAACCTAAAGTCGTATCAACTTAACACACTTGTATCACGTTAACCTGAAGTCATGCCAACTTGGCACAACTTTGTCCACATCATATTTAAAAAAAATTGTTTTTAAACAAATATATTATAATTATTTAATTAAAATTAAAATTGTAAGTCATGTAATATTTGAAATTAATTTAATAAATAAATTTTTTATGAAAGAATAAATACATAGGTAAAGAAAATTAGAAAATTAATAATCAAACTTGAAATTGAATTTTATTATCAAGTTTGTCTGGACGGACAATTGTTTTTATTGTGACCTTCAGTTCTCTATTTATTTCGAAATGCAATAACAATTTTCTTCATATTTTTTATTAATCAATAACCAACTTAATATATTGCATTACCATCAAACATTATTCATACACGGTTATCCAATTTTTTGTTACTTAAAACTAACACCCTTAGAAAAATTATGTACCAAATTAATTTTAAACATTATATTACTTACTACTCAATATATAAACAAGAAAATTTATAAAAAAAAAAATATGATGTCGCAAAAGTCGTATCGAGTTGGCATGACTTTAGGTTGACGTGACTGAAGTCATGTCAACTTAGCACGACTTCTTCATAAATTTGTAAATTTTTTTAAAGCAGTCCCATTTTGGTAAAAAAAAAAAGACTCCTTGGTCAAAAAACCACGACACAAGTTTTTTTTAAGTCAAAAAGTTTACTAACACTAAATTTTAAAATTAAAAAAAAAAATTAATGTGGACTAACTGAACGTTAAATTAAATAAATTTTAAAATAAAAAAACATTAGTGAATAGATGCTAAATTAAATAAATTTTAAAATAAAATTATTAACATGGGTCCACAGACATTAAATTAAATAAATTTAAAATAAAAACATTAATGTGGTCAACTGGACATTAAATTAAAGAATTTTAAAAAAAATAAAATAAAATTAGTGTTTGTTAAGCCAATGCTAAATTAAATAAAATACATTAGTGTCAACAATGTCAATGATAAATTACTTTAATTAAAAATTTAATTTAAAAATTAGTGATAAATTAGCGTCGATTAAGCCAACGTCACTTAAGTTAGTCTTCAATAGTCAACTGCTAATGAATTAACATAAACAATTTTAGAATCACACACATGTTTAACGTTGTTGATTAATCAACATCGACCTTTACTTATCAACATCGACTTTTACTTATTAGTATGAGCTTTTAACCGACTCTAAATAACTATTCTTTTGTAGTGAATAAATATAAAGAAAAAAAATTATAAACACATAATCATAATAAAAATACCAAGTATAATAAAAGAAAATGTTCTTGCTCACAAAAATAGTTTATTAATTTCTTAATTTATTGAAATTGAGCATTTTATGCACATTGTATGTATCAAAAACTATTCTTAGAATTTTATATTGGTTCTTCGGAGTTAAGTGGGGATTTAACACTTGAATTGGTGCACCATTCTTCATCCATTATTAAGTCTTCTCATTGTTTTTTTATTTTTTAATTCATTCATCCATAACTAGTTTAATTCTTGTTCTTATTGAAGTTTATATGTTCTCGTGTTGTTATTATTCTTCTTTTAATTGTTGTGAATTGAATCTTGAGTCAAAGTTAACTATGAATGTATTTCATGAAGATTCAACTTTCACTAGTAGAAAATAGACTTTTTATCAATTATTTTGAGTATTGTACATCGGTTGTAACTGGATTAGATCATATCCATGTGAAAAGTGATGAAATTTTTACATTAAGTGTTAATTGATGTAGAAGATCTCATATAACATCAAGTCTTCATATAATTGATGTTATATGTCTTTGCATAACTATAATAAATAAATATTTTTCACTTCATAATAAATAGATATTTTTCACATAAATTTTGTGTGAAAGTGAAAACCCTCATACTACATCACATAACAAAATGTATATTCATCTAAAATTAACTAAAAACCTTAAAAGATATCTAAACTACTACTAATTTCTAATGTGTAAAAATTATTTTCTCGCTCATGAAGATTTTTTTCTATTGATGTGTCTAAATGATTCCACATTGAAAAAAGGTTGCAACATACACAATTGATATTATTTTTCTATTATAATAAATATTAAAACCAAAATGGGTTATTAGATAAAAAAATTGAAGTTTGTTAATAATTTTGAATACTCACACAAGCTATTATCTACATCCAGTGCATAATATTGTTGTTATACTCAAAGTTAATTTGTTGATTATTGCACTAATATATCAATTTTAACTAAGTATCTTTATGTTTATAAACATAAACATCATTACAATAATTGTAGTGAAATCCAACACACACTATGTGATTACAAAGTGAATTTATTATCTAAAATATTGTATACATTCATAACGAAACAGCATTTCATATTAATATTTAAGTAACACGAAATATGAAATGAAAGTAATAACATAAAACCAGTCAAATATGCAACAACAAAAAATAACATGTAATTAACCAAAATTTCATGAAATATATACAATTTAATTAAAATAAATATATGTACTAATAAAATATAGAAAATATTTTATTTTTTCAAATTATCAAACCGAATAATTCAACATTAAATATAATTATTGTTATTAATCTCTCTTCTTGAATTCAATATTAATACATTACACATATCACAAACAGATCCTAAAAAATTTTAAAAAATGCATATACAAATTTTTAACCTATAATTTCTAACATATATACACAACTAAATAACATCCTAGACTGTTATTCTAATTAAAAATAATAATTAAAGATTGGACAAAATAACATAAATTCTAAGTAATAAAACTTAACTGAATATACTATTGGTTAAACTAAAAATAATTAACCTATAATTAAATCTATCCGAATTTAATCTCTAAATTTAATAAAAAAAATCTAAAACTAAACTAAACTTAAATAAAACTAAATTTAATCAAATTTAACCTGTGAATAAACTTAGACTAATAACCTAACTCCAACTACTAAGTAATAAAATTTATCATCGTTAATATAACCTATAATTTCTATAGAATAAGATAAATATTAAAATAATAATTAATAAATATGGTACCTTTTCGGATGGAAAATGATTTCTTTGGTCATATAAATGGTGGTGGCGACCTTGCGAGCTGGTGGGGCACGAGCTAGGAGCCTGAGCTAGTGTTGAAGCAAAGTACTCATGAAAGATAATTCCATTTAGTAACCTTAACTTCGTGTTTGGTAAGAAATTTCGTAGTTTATAAGATATTCAGATATATTAAATTTGAATGAATTTTATTTTAAATTATTTTTTTAAAGTGTTTTGTTTCAATAACGTAATTCAAATATAGTAAAAAGAATATTGATAAACTATTTCAATTATTTCAAATTTAAAAACTATTTAAATATTAAATAACTGTTAAAAATTTAAAATATCAATACTAAATCTTCTGTGTTAAATCTTGATTGATGTTATTTTTTTTCAAAATTATTCCAAAAAATATATTATTTGTAAAACTTGTTCCATATAGGTTAATCAAAAATATTTTCAAAATTATATACTATTAACTCATCGTATCTAAATATTAGATTTATCATATCTAAGTAAGATAACACCAAATTACACTTATGCAAGATCAAGTCGAGTTAGTAGGGTTAGAGTCAAATCAAGTTTATTTGAATCACTCTAAACTCAGGTTAAGCTGAGTAGGTTCGATCTAAATCAAGTTAAATACCCCTAGACCTAGGTCAAGCCGAGTCAAGTCAAGCAAAATCAAGACAAGTTTTTATTCATCAAAGTCAGAATTAACTCACATTCAGTTGAGTTGGGCTAAACTCAAGTGAGTCCAAATCCTATCAAGATTAAATCGACATAACTTGATCAAGACTAAGTCAAGTTGAGTCCAGGTCGAGACAAGTTGGTTCATACCTGATTGAGTCGAGTCTATCTAAACCCAAGTCAAACCAAGTTGGATAAGGCGAGTCAAATCAATTAGATCCAAATCAAATCAAGTCAAGATTGAATCACTTTCAACTTATGTTAAGTCTAGTTTAATCAAATTCAATTAGAGTCAGATCCAAATCAAATTAGACCCAAGTAAGACCAAAACAAATTGAGTTAAATTTAACTAACTCGAAATAAACCTTTTATATCAAAACATTCATGTCAAACTAAATTGAATCGATTTCAAATAAAGTCAAGTTCACCCAAACTCAAACAATCTAACCAAATGAACATAGACCTAGGATAATCTAATGATAAAAAACTAAAATATAAATTCGAGAATGCAAAATTTTAAATTCGTAATGTTTTTAGGTGAAGTTAAAATTAGTTAATTTTAAATAATCCAATTATTCTATTAAAATTTCAGAATTTGAATCTCTTCCAAAATTTCTTAACAAAATATCATATTTTACTATAAAACATTATAATTTTTCTAAAAAGTAAATTACTCTCTTAAAATCCACTAAGAAACTACGGAACATGTTTATTTATTATCAAAAACATCTCGACCGCTTTTTTCTCTCTGTCAATTTCACAATAATCCCACCTTACATTTTAATGTAATTTCTTGTTTTTGTCCATATTCTTCCTAATTTTATATGCAACCTATCAAAATGGTGTTTTTTTTTAAAAAAACCTTGAGTATTCTACATTGCATAATGACTTAATTTGATTTACTTGCTAAAAGCAGGAGAAAAATTACAGTAGTCCGTCGAAAAGATTAATAAAATCTGAAAACTAATTCCACCAAACATCAAAACTCGGACAGTTCAAGAATTATTCGAACTTGGATTTAACACAATCATTTTTTGTCCAACTCACAGAACTCCTTGGTCAGTGAAAATATACGTTTCAGGTAAATTGATAGGAGAAACTAAAGCTCAGCTAAATCATGATCCGATTAAATCTACTACTAAGGGTTTTAAGCATCTTCATCGGATGGATAAAAGAAAAAGGGAAAGAATGTACCAATTTATGCTTCCAATCAGTTACATAAAATCTTCAGTTTTTGCGAGGGCGCTTGTTGATGGAATAAAACAAGGACTGATCCATAATTTACAATAGAACTTATGAATAATGATTCTTTTCCAAAGATAAATGCAAGCCTTAATAAATATTATCTGGTCTCAAGAACCAACATCCCCTTATGTCATTATCGAGATAAGACAATGCATTCAATATGCCAAGGGGTACATATAAAGCTTCACCGACATTCAGATCGCACATGTTTGAGGAGGATCAAGGTCTACTCTTGGCCTTGCATCGGAACTATCATATGTGGACCCTGGGGCTGAAAATTACAAGAGAGAGAATTCAATACCATAAACATGTTGCTTGAGCTAACATTCCACAAACTAATATATAACTTATAAACCAGAGAAAAATCATCCATATAATGTCCCGATTAACGCTTTATTAATTGCACAAAACTTGCCTTCAGTTTTTTTATTTCAAGAACTGGACATTCCTGCTTTGACCTTAAATATTAGTTAATAAAATTCATGCAAAGGGTAATGATAAAATGGTCCTAGAGGCTAGAGTACTTAAGGAAAAAATGGTGTCGAACACAATGATAAAAGGGAAAAAGACCAGTGCAATTTGTAATTTCCAACAGATGCAAAATGATTTCCCATGATTCTCTGAAGACAAGGAAGGATCATTTAACTTAGAAATCCAAATATAGTTTCAAAATTCAGTTTAAATCGTTGCTACAAGGTAGCCATTCTCATATATCTCACTTCTAGGGAGAAAAGGTAACCTTGTAACTTAGTTAAAGATATTTCATCTATACCCATCATTCACCCCCAGAATTTTTTAAAATTAGGGCATATTTTTGCCATGCACTACATTTATTAAGGAATAACCAAGGTAAACTGCACAATGTTTCAGCACTACCTTGGAAAAGATGTACGTGATTTATTAAAGAAAGCCAAGTGAAACTACCACCCCACAAACCTTCGGGTCGGAAATTGATCACACTTTGGATCGGAAATCACTAAAGAAACGACCACCCTATCAACAATACAAGACCCCAAAAGACCTAATTCAATCCCAATGCAAAAATTGCAAACAAAAATTCAAATACTACAGGGGCCCTAGCAGCTTTAATGTATTCAATAATTAGCAGGTGTACAATTTCTTAAAGATGGGAAAATTCTAACAAGACTTGTTTAGTAGTTTCCAACGTCCAAAAGTTTACATTGTCATGTTTTTAGCAAAAAAAGAACATTCTAAGATAGGCCACATATTGAATTGAACAACCCATAAATCAAAAGGCTCAAAGAGTCAAAAAAGGAGAGATAGATAATTGAACAGAACACCAACTGGTCAGTCATGAAATATTTCATCAGAGACTTCGATGAGCGCGTGTATATTTCCTAACGACCAAATGTAACAAATTCATAATCAAGTTATCAACCATTAAGAGGGATCCCTCTTTAGCTACAAGTCTTCAAATTTCCAAATAACATATAAAAAATGGTACTAGAGCCAACATAACGAGAAACTTAATAAATTGAGCTCCAAGTAACAAAGCTTTCAGGAGGAAAACAGAATAGAAATAGTATTTCTTGTGAATGAAGCATCAACATCTCATACTAACATTCCACTCATATCAGATTAAACAGAAATATCAGCATCCTCATTTATCAATGCTACGCCTCAAGCTCAGGAAAAACAGCATACATTGAATCAGAGAGAGTAATCAATTACCTGAGAATTCGTGTAGTTAACACCTTGTGAGAAAGAACCTTGATGAGCAAGCTGTCAATTCCACAACAAAACAATGCAACATTAGATGCCAATGTCATTAAGTATTCAAAGAATATTTCCAGCAACACAACGAGTAGTAGGAGCGCATGTATTTACATTCTCCACCTGGACATTAGGATTGGGATAAACATCTCTCTTAGAAGATGTCTCTCCACCCTTGGCCGAACCCTTTGAATCACCCTGGCTCAAAAAAAAACCTTATAAATAAAAAAACATAATGTGTACAAACACACAAAATGGAAAAGAAAATGACACAGCGTAATAACTATTTATCAAAGATTAAAATTACCTCAATCTGCAGCATTCAGAATCCGCCCACGCGAAACCACAAAAAATAAAAATAAAAAAAATCAGTGAAAAGCAGTGTTTACATATTACAGGCTTGTCGGCGGAGACTAATTGAAAACAAAAAAGTAAACACAAGTAAATAAATGCAAACTAAAATTACCTCTCTGTAAGAGGCGAGGTAAATCTTAAGCGGATCAACATACTCCTCGAAACCTAAAGTGGCCATAGCCCAAAGTAAATCGTCGCCGTTAATGGTCTTTCTCTTCTCTCTCTGGCACTTATCGCTAGCTCTGAGAAACATTAGCTCGATTCAGTCATTCAATTGAAATAACAAAAAAGAAAGCGCGAGTGAGATATTTAGAAGCAGCGTACTCGCTGGTGATGAAGCTGATGAACTCGGATACACATTCTTGCACGGTTTCCTTGGCGTCCTTGGCGATTTTGCCGTTGGCGGGAAGCGCTTTCTTCATGATGCGGCTGATGTTGGCGATGGGGAGGAAGCGGTCCTGCTCGCGGAAATTGGAGCGGGGACTGTGCTCGCCGCTCTCGTGGCTACCTCCGCCGCCTGGACTCGCGGGAGCATCGGCCATGGTCGGCGGAACCCTAACCGGAGGCGGTGGAAAAACATGGTGAAATTGGAGAAAGGGAAAACCCTAGAGAGGGATAATAGGAGAGAGAGAAGAAAATAAAAAAAAAAGTAAAGGAAAAGAAAAGAAGGAGAAGTGGTGGTGAGGTGTTGGTACCTGAGTGATGTGATGTGATTTGTTATTGGCGCGGGAAATGGACGCTGGAAAAGAGAGGAGTCAGGAGACGATGGAGATCAGACTCTGCCTTTCTATCGCCACCGTTCGTTTTTCTTTCTCCTTCCTTCCGCTTCTCCCACTCCTTTTATACTTCCCAATAAATCACTAAAATAATTCTTGTAATATTATTACATTATCATCTCCTTCTCTTTAATATATTTTTATTTTTATTTTTGTGTCACTCAATATTATGTATAAAGTATATTATTCACTGAGAAATATGGTTAAAGTATATTAATGGGAAGGAAGTGTTTCTCTTTTAAAGTGAGAAGAATAAAATATCTTCAAAATTGAGTATGATATTATCGGATATGCACACCAACCAAGCTCATCACCAAGATAAAGACATTTTTTAAACTACATTTTTAACTATATGGATATTGATTCAAAATATTGAGTGGGGACACTCACCTATGATATTATTAGCTATTTATAAGTTTTCGAATCCCTAGAAATATAATTATTTTCTATAACTACTTAAACAATAGTTTAGTATTCGTTTAGTTGCTAGTTATGAATATTAATCATAGATAATTATCATTTTTTATTTGAGTTATTTGGATATAATTGAGTTATTTAAATATAGTTAAATATTTTGCAATTTAATTATGATTATATTTCTGAATAGCTTAGGTAAGATGGGTATATAAGTCCACCAAACTTAAAATTTATAAATGTGATTACGTAACTGAATTGATGATGAATGAATTTTATTATATTAATAAATTATAGATCAATCTTATCTAGTTAAATTTTTTTTATGTTGAATGGATTCTTTTGGTCTAACATTTTTGTTGTATCTTATTACTTATAACTTTTGATCAATTTACTTTTTCAGTCATTAGTCTAAACAAATATTTCTGATTTGAAGTTTAGTAGTTTATTTTCACTGAACTTTAGTTGAATATATCTAATATCTTTAATTCGATGTTTAATCATTTACTTTAAACGATTTTAGTTGTACATAAGTACCTTTGATATGATGCTTAATTGTATACTAACTCTCTACGCACAATAATTTTGATATCATGATTTAGTAACTTTTCCCAACTAATAACTTTTATGCAATCTTTTAGTTGTTGTTTACTTTGAACAACTTAGTTATATACATTGAATAACATTGATCTAATAATTTAACCGTCTCTTATATGATGCTTAGTTGTATACTTTGAACTACTTAGTTGAATGTACCAAATATGTTTTATTCATTTACTTTGAATGAATTAATTATATACATAAATTAAATTTGATATGAAAATTTAATTTCTAATAACTTTGATCCAATATTTTAGTTATTTATAACATTCATCCAATATTTTAATTATTTACTTTGAATCACTTAAATATATATACCAAATAACATTGATATTTGCCTATTTTCAACTACTGACTTGTACTCATTTAATATCATTGATAATGTGGTAACTTGAAAATATTTCTATATATTTGTAATTTATTTTTAATCGATATGAAATTTGGATTTTTCTAAATAGTGGCTAACGTTTAAACTTCATCGTAAAAAAATCAATATTCCCCACACAATCACTAATGTGCAGGTCGAAGCACACTGTAGATTTGCCATACAATTTTTCAAACCTAGATCTAGGAGAAATTCAATCTTGATGGCTATGCCAAAATTTAAAAAATAGAAAAAAATGGTGCATGTGTATATTTATGTTTACTCTATCGTGCAGTAGGTTGTTGTTGGGCAATGGAATCATCAACTGAAAGGAAGCTCTCAGGAGCAGCCATATCCATGTTGACTGAAGAATGAACCGAGTTTCTTGGCTCATCTGAATTTCCTTCGGCTCCTCTCTCAATGGCAATTGCATCTTGTATCTCCTTCACAACTTCTGAAATTGATGGCCTCATGTGTCCATGTGGCTGAACACACATCAATGCTTTCTCTGCTATTTTCCACATTGATTGCAGGTCATACTTCTTCTGTAGCACAGGATCAATAATACCTTGTATGTCTCCACTCTCAATGTGTAATTTTGCCTATTAAACAATATACTTTAGATAAATGTAACTCAATACTACATACATACAAGTTCTTCAAATCTATTTCACATGAAAGTATTGATGAACATAATGTAGTAAAACAGTCAAATTTTACTCTTTTGTGTTGTATATAAATCAACTCATGCTATATTTATGCTTCAAAATTGTATGTCTTGCTGGGAAATTAAAACTCACCCACTGGACTATGTTTCGGCAATTAGCACCAAAGCTGTCATTAGATATTGCTTCTTGACCGGATATGAGTTCAAGAAGAATTACTCCAAAACTATAAATATCACTCTTGTCCGTAAGCTGCTGAGAAATATAGTACCTGTAGAAGGTTACAATGATAAACTTTGTGGTTAATCAGAGGTAGGCACCCAACAAAGAATAGACACCAAATTCATGGAAAATAGTGAAGGCCTTACTCAGGATCCAAATATCCTACTGTCCCTCGAACTATGCTAGAAACATGGGAGGCCCCATCCACAGCAAGTTTTGAAAGACCAAAATCTGAAACCTTGGCTTTCATGTGTCGGTCAAGAAGAATGTTGCTGCTTTTTAAGTCTCTGTGGATGACTGCAGGAACACAGCCTGTGTGAAGATACTCAATCCCTGAACAAGCATGAGATAACACAATTAATAACAATGTATAGTCAGGGGGAAGGGCCATTCCATCAGAAAATTGGAGGAAAAAAGTACTAGTGCATTCATCTTAAACCATATACATAAGTGATGTACTATAAACCTTTTGCAGCGTCTTCTGCAATCTCTAGGCGCTTCTTCCAATCGATACTCCGTCCGTGTGTTAATGGGGCTACAGGAAATTAGGAATGGTTGAGTATATGGATTTCAGATTTCTTCATTTAAATCATGTAGGCTTACATACCGTACAGATGTTCCTTGAGAGTTCCATTATGCATGAACTCATAAATAAGCATGCTATTTCCTTCTTCTCGACAATAGCCAAGAAGCTGTACCAAGTTTCTATGATGTATTCTTGAGAGAAGAGTCACCTGGATCAAACAAAAACATAACTATGATATGAATATTCTATTCAATGCCAACAGAGTTTAGTAAGAATGTTGAATTTGTATGCATTTCTTCGAAACCAAATCAGGAGGGAGACAAAAGCAAACAAGATGAACAAAGAAATATACTATAGATCAAGATATGAAAATTTAACTAAGTCAATTAAGCTGAGATGTCTGCAATGTTTGATTATCGAAGTGGTTTATGAAGTGCAGGTTACCTCATTGGAGAACTCTCGCTTGCCCTGGTAGGAATTACTGTTTAGAACTTTAACTGCTATCTCTTTTCCATCATTCAGTTTTCCATAGTAAACAACTCCAAAACCACCAGAACCAATTTTTTTGGCAAAATTATTTGTAGATTTTTCAATTACAGATAAGCTGTAGCAGTGTGCAGCTTCTGCAGGACCAATGCTTTTAGTTGAATCCATACTTTGAGAAGGGTGGGAAACAAGGCTCTCTATAAACAGTGTAAACAAATATCACATTCTGCCATCTGAAAAATCTCAGAAATAAATGGTAAATGGTATATAATTTTGATTCAGAGTCCTACTTTGTTCGAAATATCTGCCTTTTCCTTTATTATGCTTAAACAAGCATGATATAATAGTGGCCAAAAGCAGAACAGCAGCCCCAACTGTTGAACCAATAATCACATACAAGGGGGTCTTTTTTCTGCTATCTTTCCGAAGATTAGTGTTTCCAGAGTAGCTGTTGAGGAGCAAAGTAAAAGTAGTGGTCATAATGTGAAAATGGTAATGAGTGCATTAGAAAATCTGGACAAAAGGGATAAGAAGGAACCTAGAACAAATATACTGATCACTTGGAAGTATTAGCATTTCAAGGAAAAATTCCAGAATTTAAGATATACTGAAGGACTGTCATATTAGCCGACACATACTACATTTATTTAATCAATCAAAGCTACATGATCAGAATTCAGAAACCGAAAGATTAAGCAAAAACATCTAAAAGAGAGGGGAGGATAAGCATGTAAAGAAAGAACAAAAGGAATCTGGGAAAGGGGAGCACTGCAACATTGTTGTAGAAGATACAATTACTATAGACAAAATCCAAACAAAAAAAAAAGTTAAATATCTTACTTTTCTACAAAATTAGCTTTCTACTTTAAATGATAACACCAAAAATGTTGGTTCCTCTTGCTATAAAGCAAACATTTTATTTCGGTGTAACAGACACTAGCATAATAGACAAGCCATTTCCAAAGATTAAAATCCAGAAAAAAATAATTGAATTGAACAGAGCAAAGGCATTCACCAAATCTTGTGTATATATTTCACTAGTTCTCCTAGATGCAACATGCCAATAATTTCCTCCACTTCTGCAAGTGTAATGCTGCCATAATATTTAAGTTCAAATAAGCAAGGTACTCACTTTAAAAAAGAAACTTTCTTCAGAAGATCCGATGGTACAGTTCCGAATAACATATTATTTTGGACATACCTACAACAATTACAAGTGTCACAAAAATTGTGTCAAAATAAACCGAGTATTATAAGTGCTGCATAGTATTATTGCAGTGACTGTTGCTAAGCTCGTAAGTGATATTTGGATTTACCAAAAGTATATCTAGTTTCCAATTTGATCGAATAACTGATACTAAGTTCAAGATAGCTTACAATTCCCTCAAGTTTGGAAGGTTCACCAAAGAGGTTGGGAGCGCACCTGTCAACTGATTGTTCTCAAGATGACTGCAAGAGGAAGAGGTTCTGGTTTAGTTAAAAAACTACAAAGAAAAATAATTAATATAGGAAGAACTTATCGGCCATTACATGATCTTTAAGTCCATGCATCCTGTGAAATCTGGTATTGGGCCAGTCAACATATTACCATCAAGCCATCTGCACCATGAATCAAATCACTGTGCCACCAGCCACAAGTTTGAAAGATTTGAAGCAAAATAAGAAAACAATACAGAACTTACAGTTCAACCAGACCAGTCAGTTTGGTTATGTCCAGAGGAATATTGCCCGTCAAGTTTTTACTGGACAACAAACTGCCATCACCACCAATAGAAAGCAACTGTTATTAAGCACTCATTAGAAAAAGCTAGCTGGTTTTTCTCTAGTTACAGTTTTTAAGCACTCATTAGCAAAAGCTAGCTGGTTTTTCTTTCCTTCTCTTTTTCTGTTCTTTTTCTTTTTCTATATAAACCTTGAAACATATAGACTATTACATTGAAACTACTTTTGGCTGTTGATCTGAGCTACAGCGGACCCATGACCATGGAACAGGTAGACATGGGTCACCACCTTCTTGTGCCCATTCTTCTGAGGAGTAGTGTGAAAGTACACCAGATATAACTTCTCCTGCAAAGAGCAAACCATCAAATCAAGTACAGAAAATATATTAGGATGCTTTTCAAAGAGGTTTTAACTTACATAACATTTAGCATTGCAATATACACACTTACACGACGGTCTCAAGTTAAACAAACAACATATCATGTAGTACGGACTTACCATCAGGAGAGCCGTCATTTTTCTCTAAATACTCATTAATCTCCATGGCATTTAGAAGAGGGCCCCTGGCAGAATCAGATGTTTTGGCAAATTTAAAGGACAAAACAAAGGGTAAGGATAAATTCGTATATCCTGGTTCATAAAGGCGATATTTTCCTGGAGCATTTTCTTCAATATTTACCACAGGCTTACTAATTTCCGCATTACCAGGAAGTACTAGCCTGAATTTCCTGGATTCATTTTCAGCCAAGTCTTCAATCTCAGCGAAATAGGTGACTGCCCATGCAAAACCAGGAAAACCATCCAAGTTCAACCTGTAAGTTAGAGATCCGTTTGTGCCCACTACAGCAGTCTGCATTACTTTCATTGGTGGCATTTCATCAGTGCTAACTTCAATTGATTTGTTGGTAGAAATTTTCCTAGTTCCGGCAGCAACATCAACAAGATAGTTTGCTTTCTTGATAGAATCTGACTCCCAAATTCTATCAAATGGGTCATCAGGATACCTGATATGGCAGAAATACACACAATGAATGAAAAGAGACTTCTTCAAAACCACAAGAGCCAACACTAACCATCCAGTAAACATAATACCATTAGAGATATAATCTATGTGTGAAGTAGCTGTTTCCTACAAAGGCAGTTACAAAATTCTAATATTTGTGATTTATCTAGTGAAAACAACAGTAAAATATATGCAAAAGATGTCCGAATGCATGTGTTTGTCTGTGTATACTTACTAACACATGCACACGCCCTAAAGTATCATAGTTTGCCAAATGAAAAGGTTTCCTTGCAGATTCAGGAGTTCTTGGAAACATTATCTGATTTCAAATGACTGACTTCAAAATACTACGTACATGTTTTGATATACTTAAGAAAATGAGTCTTTAGAAAATTAATTAGAGCAACCTATGCAACAGACAGAGTTGACCTAATACCTGATTGGGGCATCACTATCTGCGCCAAAATTTATCCTTGCGGAGACACTGAGGTAAAAGTGTTCCTCAGTGTATGTATAATAAACTGAACCATTGAATTGCCGGAGTTCAAGCGTTGATATGAATGGCTTTCCAGTTGTTGCATTTGATAAACATACACTAACTGTAGGACTTAAAGCCAGAAATATGAGCTCTCTCATTTCTATAGTGTTGGCATCAGATATAACTATAGTCGACCAATGAGTAGCACCAATAAAAATGTCAAATTTTGGATAAACATTGTTTGCATCAAAGTTCCCATACAAGAACGACGCCCTCAGTAAGTACCTTGTCCTACTGACAACATCAAGTGAGTAGCAGTATTTTCTAGAATCAGCAGGGAAATGCCGGAGTGTTGTGTATTGCTTCCGTGTCTCATTTGCAACTGATATAATGCTTATTTCTCCGTACCTAAGTTCATCAGGGGTCCATGTAAGACCAATTTTGTCAGTGAAATTTTCTTTACCACCACAGTCCAAACTTACAAAACCTGCAAAACATGATATATTTTGTCACCAAATAACAGCATAGGTGAATTGAATTAGGTGCACGGTCAATTTTAGATCTAGTATCCAAAATTTTACTCAGGAAATCAAATCAAGTTAATATCAGACAATAGTCAATTAAGAATTGAGATAAATGAAAAATCTAATCACACAGTGAAAGTTGAAGAGAAGTTTGCAAAATAATGATAGCAATTATATAAAGATCCATCTCATAAAAATAGATAATAACAATCCTATGATCTGCACAACCACAACAGGTTCCAAGAACCAAACAATCTTCAATCTCGAAGAATTGCTTATGTTAACTGATGATTAATCACTGATTGACAACACAGTGTCCATTTAATAACTGTTAATTAAACTACGCACATCTTGTCAGCTACTATTGTAACACCGCTAGAAACAAGATTTACGGAACTCAACATGCACCATTGCACCAAAAACAAAGGATTAAGGAAAAACACACTCGAATATTGAAAATTGTAAGGAAGGGCCATATATGACCCATAATTAGTGGCAGCAAGAGCCATCCAAGTAAAACTATAAAACACATTACTCAAAACCGTTAGAAGTAGATCACTTCCTCCCATTACTCAGTTTATGTATTTGATTATGCAACATTATATCCATGCGAAATCGTTGCACTAAAAAAGATTTAGTTTTAGAACTGAAAGGCAGGTGAACTGCCAAAACAGTTCTCAAATTTGAGGTCGCCACCCAAAGAAAAGAGCAGCAAAGGACTAAAGGGCACAGGAAGTAAACATTAAGAGAAAAAACAGGGAAAAAAAACAGTGTCAAAAGAACCAAGGACACTCTTTTCATTTTATTGCAGAAACCGGTGCTAGAGCAGAAAAAGACTTTATCTTTGTGGAAACGAATGGAAGGGTAGAGAAGGAAGTCTGAAATAAGCAAAAGCAGAGAAGAGGGTACCTGGCATCTGAGCAGAAGAAAGTTGCAAGAGAAGTAGCAGCGTGAGTGAGAAAGAGGACAGGAAGATGAAGAAGAAGGGTACCCTATTCTCCATTTCTTCTCCAAGAAGGTTTCTAAAGAGAGTACAACACCATAAACAATAAATGGATGAAGCAAATTCAACTGAGAAAGCGACCTCAAAGGATACCAAAATAGAAGCTTGAGTTTGTTTGCCTCACTGAAAAATAAACCAAGCCAGATGCTGAAACAACAAATATATACCTGCCACCATATTTTGCTATTCTTTTAATACAAAATATGAAACCAAGATCAGATAAAACTCTGTTAACATTAAATTCAAGTGGGAATAACAGGAATAATGAATAAATAAAAATATTGGAGCAGTAAAGTGAGAAGTTCAGATTCTGCATGTGCGAGGAGATAGAAGTTTCAGAACCTACGGAAAGTGGGACCTGTGACCTGTGACCTATGACTAGACGACAGAGGGTCTTGTGAGGGCCCACATAAAGTTACCACTATAACCATTTTTCTTTAACAACGTTATAATTTTTAGTAACCAAACATACATTTGGTGGAACAAAATTAAAAAATAATATCATTCAGAAAAAATATATATTTGACAATTATACAATATCCTGAAAATACATAACATAACATGGTTTAATTTTTATCCATTTAACAGTCAAAGTTTATAGAAATATGTTCTAAGAAATTTACCCGTATTCATTATACTTACTGCAATTGTTAAAAAATACTTTTTATGAGTTTTACAAAGATATATTATTATTTTTTTCTCTAAAATTTAAGTCATTTTATTCTTTAATAGTGCAATTCTAAAAAAATATTAAATAGGTTTTGTGGTATTCCTATTGTTAATTACATTTTTTATTTTAAATAATTAATTTTGATATAATAAAAACGTGGAAGATCTTATATAATTATTTTGTTCACAAAACGGATGTTTGGTTATTAAGAATTATTATGTTGTTAAAGAAAAAAAAAATTCTTAAGAGAAAGAAAGTGTATAAAAAGTAATTATACCATAAGTTCGGCTTGAACTTTACAACATTGATTTAATTGGCCTTATCTTTAAATCATTTTACATAATATTTCGTGATGTTACATAACACTTTGCAACATTAATTTAATTAATATATATGGTCTATGATGCATAATTGTATGTTACTGAATATGATGGGTTAGTTCTGATAGTATTTTGCATCATTGTTGCTCTTTATTTTCGTTTGCCCTGGTTAGTGATTAATGACAATAAATCAAGTTGCATGATGAACAATCAAGTTAAATCTACCAATCCATGCAACTCTATTTATAAAAGGTGATCAAATTGGTTTCTTAATTATAGAAAATAAGAGAGATTAATCTCGGACCTAACATTAAAATTTTGTCATCCAAGGTAATCATTATTCAGTTATTAAAATAAAGTTAATATCAAATTATTAAAGTAAAATGTTCATTAATTGTGTTTATTACATTTTAGTGATTTCAAGATAGTTGTGGTATATTTATAATTGAGATTATGTTAAAATTTAGTTTTAAAAGGATTAAAATAACGTTGTCTAAGTTTTTTTTATATATTACCAAACAAAAATTCATTGTAGTGTAAATTTAAGAGACGGGGTATTCAAAAACATAAAGTTATTTTAGAATACAATTTAAGAAAACAATTTATATATATAAAGAAAGTTAAAAATAAAGTTTTTATTATTCGTAGATGTTGTTTTTACACATGTCTCTCTATTTGTTCATGTATTGTTCATGTAGGTCACTACACAAACAACAAATAAAAAGTATAAGTTATGAGAATAAATTTTTAATATAAGATAATGTATATAAAAAAAAAAAGTTATTAACAATCCAACATAAACACACAATAACATAAAGAACACACAAGGATCTATATATAAAATAATATTTAACAAATAAAATATCGATAAAAGTCTTTTATATTAATATTAAGTATGTTTTATCAAATACTAACATCTTATCTAAACCAAAACTTAAATTTACAAGTGAACCTAAGAATAATGGATCAATGTAAGCTCATTACAATTTAAGTTTACACATCTACCCATACTACGATGTATAAGAACTTCCCATTAACTTCTCACCACTTGATATCTCAATCTATGTTACTTAGACCATCATTAAAACAATGAGATATATGTTACAATACATGTGTTAATACTTAATACACAAAACAAATAATGATTCACACATCATTCCAAATGTACCTTCACAAATTCTATCAATCTCAGTAAACATCGTCATACAATATATAATTCATTTAAACAAGACGACAAACCAATCAAATATAAAAACTTATATTCATTTTTCATTTATCAAAACACTCATATTCTTTGTTTGAGCAAAAATTGGGTTGTGTTGCTTAAGCGAAATTTTCTTTGCTTTGCTGAAGCGAAGTGGACTTTAAGCCTAACTCAACCCCATAAAACCGACTCGTAGGATTGAGGTTTGCACCCACTTATATACAATGAAAGGCTCTAATCTCTAGTCGATGTGGGATCTCCAACACTTCAACATTCGCTTCAAAAAAAAATATAAGAAAAATCAATCTCAACAGCAAAATCAAACCAATTTTCAAATATCTTTCTCAATACAATTTCTAAACAATTCAAAATATCAATCAAAACCATGATTTGTTTAAACATCATCATTCAGTCATTCCAATTCAACCTTTGTCCTTCAAACTTAAAGTATGTATATGTATATATATTCACATCAAACTTGTAAAATAACATAAGGAAAGTTGTATAAATTAACTTTACTTATCTAAATCATATAGAAAATTGTATACCTTAACATGTCTAATTTAATCATTAGATCAACTTCTCAATAAGAATATCCAATTCCAAACATTTTAAAGCAATCATTTATTATTTCAAACTCAACAATATTCAAGTTCAAAATATTTAAACAATTTTCAACCAACTACAATCCCGACATAAAAACCAAAATCTAATGACGAAGTCACCTTCACATCAAAATCCATCCTAAGGTTCTATAAAAAAAATATAAACAACTTCTCTTACCTGTAATATCTATCTTCAAAGCCAATTTTCATATCCAAATAATAAAACTAGTCAAATTCTAGGAATTCTGTTTGAACATATAATATAACAGAGATGTTTCATGGTTCCTCAACAATTGTAAGATGCGGTCAATTTTTGAAAGAGATGGGATATGAAAAATAAAACTTATAAAGAAGTTGGAAAAAGAAAAAAAAAAGGAAGATAGAAAGGTAAGGGAGTGTGAAATGAGATGGTTACATTTTATTCAAAATATCTCCCAACATCCTTTAACATAAACCACCAAAACAAAACAAAACAAATAAATTAAATGAGAGAAAATGATATTAGATTTACGAGCAACTTTAACAAAATTGAAAAGAATAAAAGTCACCAGTCATCTTACATTAATCACAATATCATTTTATATTAACACAAAACTTTACATTTCTTAACAAGTGGAGACAAATAAACAAAATGGAGACAAATAAACAAAATGACGAAACAAGATAATAATCACGTCACGTAATCAAAATTTGATTAAAAAATATATAATTTATAAATAAATAAAAAAGCACTCAATAAAGATTTAATTAAAAATATTTAAATTTATAAGGGACTTCAAACTAAATTAAACCTTAAACTTTTTATTTATAAATTTTATAACTTAACTAATAAAATACCAAAACCTCATATCCTTTAATTCACTTTTACACTTACACATATTTAACTAAAACCTTACATTTCTGACTTTTTTGTTTTCTTTTCCTAAAATAAGCTAACTCTTTAGCTTTATTCCTTTTTTTTCTTTTATATGTTTTACAAGAGATTTTGTTTTGCTTGTCTTCTCCCCTTCTTACAAAATTTCTCACTTCTTTTCTTTCTTCTTTAATTTTTCTATTTGTCTATTTCCCACGCCTATTAACAAGAGATGATTGTATTTGTTATGCTCTTTGTTTTTTCTCTCTTGTCCTACTATTGGCAGTGTTGTGCATACGCATCTCATAAAAAAATTTAAGCTTCAAGATCTCATAAATTTCATATGAAATATAAGGTTTTTTCCTTTTCCGAATACTTCCAAAAAAACTGAGAGTTACTCACTAAATAATAATCAGAGTTTTGAAGAAGGGAAATAAAATGTCTAACAAAATGGAATATGAGATAGTCCAAAAAACTTTTCAATGATTGATCACCATCCTCCAATATGAAATTTAAGGTAAAGACAAAACAGTAGTGTACACTTTTAATATTCATCAACAGATAAATTTTACATAATTCTCATAAAACAAGACTCAACTACAGTTAAAAATCATTTCATACAATTAGTATACATTTTATCAAAAATAAAAGATGTAATGTCAAACTTTTTAAAAACATTTTTTTGAAATATCATATAAATCTCAAACCTCACATACACAACCGTTGGTTTTAATTAAAAATTATAAAGAAACAGCTTTTATTAATTAACTTATTTATACTTTATTATGTGTATTTTATTTCAACTGGGTTGTGAAATTTATGAATCATGCAGCTTTTCTGAGTTCACATATCTGGTGTTGTTAAAAAATGATATGGTTGAATTGTAAAGAGATGCTAAAGGTGAATTCATAAAGTTCCAGAATTGAACTTCAAACTCCCAGGTTGGCAATTGCAGGTACTGTCTTTGTGCAACATTGCTTCATTTTCAATAATCACTGCATCTTCAGAAGGTAAAGAACATGCATGCATGCATGTGTATCCAACTTTCCTTCATTTTTTTTATTGGCTTAGCTTTCAAAAAACCAGATTACAAAATGATCAGCATCAAGAGAAATCTATTTCAGATTAACCAATAATCTTAAATATGAATGATCTTAAGTTTATAATTATGTCAAATAAATAGACCTTGAGAGTTATCATCGAGAAAAGATGATTGTGGTTTAAAAAAAAAGTTAAATATATTTTTTATTTTTATACTCTTAAACTTGTTTGTTTTAAGTTTAAATTTTAGAACTTTAGACCTCTTATATTCTTGTAATAAAAAAATTGTTAGAATGAGTCATGGTCAATTTTTTTTTTTTTATATATAACAAACAAATTTTTAATGTAATTTAAAATGTTAAAATATTTCATGGTTATTCGTTAACTTAAATGTTATAATATAATATATAATATTATAATACAATTCAGGTTGCTACGTACAAAATTCTCTAAATTATAAATTAAAAAAAAAATTTATAATATAATAAAAATACATATTTAACCCTTAAAATATTACATTCTAATTACATTAAGTTATTATGTTGGTACGCCATCACAATCTAAGTCATGTTACCATATGAATACAAACAAAAATTAATCAAAACCATGACAATGTCTTGGTTTCAATCATATCATAATTTCTGTTCAAACATGAGATGTATAAAGTGAGAGAAATTTCATCAAAAGAGTGAAAAACAAATATTGATATTATTTATAAAAAAAAATCATGAAAGGTTATCATTATTTCAAAGAAAAATAGAATATTAAAATCAATCTCATAAATACCTGACTTTTTATATGATCATATAATTATTAACATATAATTAGCATCATAATTGTCTAATCTTTATGTACTTTTTTCACTTTATATATTCTCCTTCTAGATACAAGTTATACAAAGAAATATTACATATAGCGAAGAAAATCCTCTCTAATCTATCTTTAGCACCTGCATATTACAAAGAGAAAAACATTTAATTAATGTATCACACTCACATTTGGGATTCTACAAGATTGTATAATCTAAAGTTACTTTGTCATATATATATATATATTAATTTTTTTTGTTAATTATAAGTCAATTTCTTTTTTGAAATTTGTGTATATAATAAAACTGAAATATAAATGTTTCAAATTCAAATATTATAAATAAAAAATCATTAAAAGTAGTAGTTAACTTTTCTGATAAAGTTCATTAATATTCTTCACGTGTATGATGGTATAATAAAAATATAGATTACTTCGACGTCTCCTTAACTTGTGTTTTTAAAATACTCTTGGATTTTAAAATGGATCCTACCATTATGACTTATATTTACTTTTAATAATTTAAACAATTTGTATGTCTAAAAGCTTAAATAACCTCGCATATTTATATTTAATCAGCATTAATCTTTTACCGTGGCTATTTATATACTTTATTATATAAACCTTTTCTATTCTTATTTATTATATACCAATGTATCTTCACATACATGGTTGGATTTAGGTTATGGGTTGGGAGCTTCGTCCATATTTTTTTACAATATATATACTAATTACGATAATTGATTAAAAGAGAAAATATCACTTTTTCTATTTTCTTTCTTTCAATCTCCTAACTTTACTTCAAAATGTGTTGGATATTGATAATTATTCCAGAAAAAACATATAATTTTATTTTATTTATTTCACATCAATATAAAAATTAAGATAAACAATCCTAATAAAATTTCTATCCTATAAATGAGATATTTTAATTATTTTTAATTTAATTTGTGTCCATCTTAATTTTTTAATCTTAATCATTACATGATACATTAACAAAATTATCAACTCAACTTTGTTTTCATCATAAAAATAGGTATCATTCTAAGGCATGACGTGAAAACTAATAAAATAATGATGATAAGGATAATATCACCACATAATATGTTAAAATAATTGTCAACTTAGTCAAAAAAGTTTCCATTCTAAGACATGATGTGAAAACTAATAAAATAATGATGAGACTGATAATATCATTATATAATATATTAACAAAACCGTCAACTTAATAATAATGTCATAAAAATTGTCATGTCAACGTACAATATTATTAAAAACTAAATAAAAGAAGTAATGTATTTATAAAGACTAAAATAAAAAATTATATGTATAAAAAACATATTTATAATTATTTTTTTCATCTTATTCAATTTTGACAACGTTTATTGTTATAAAAACTTACAGTAATTAACTAAAGTTATTTTTCTTCTACTTAAAAAATTGTTAACTACTGTTTATTAATTTCAAAATTAATTAGTTGTTTGGATATAAGTATATCACAAGAGGTCGACGGATCAACAAAAAAACTAGTAAAATAAGTTAAGTTTAAGATGAGAAAAAGTATAACAAATTAAAATGGGTTTGGGTAAACTCATTTAAAATACATATTTTTATTGAGCTAGTTACTCTTTGTCAATTTTTTTGGAATTATTGTATAATCGTATACCTATGAGTAAGTGTTTGTATATGAAATTTGTTGGATAAATAAATCTCTAGATTTGAGTTTTTTTTTAATAATATAACTTGTTGGATTTTGGTCTGACTAGTTGAAATGGTCAGATAAGGAAAATTAGTTAAACCTCTATAGTATATTAAGTTAAAATATTTCATTTTTTTAATGTGACTTTATCACAATCTTAAATTTTATATAGAGATAACATTTTGATATGTATTGTACTTTGGTGTTTTGGAGATGTAAAAGTGTGATAATCTTGATATATTAATTACGATTTGATATTTTCAAGATTGTTCAAAAGTGTTTTATTGATAGTAGATGAAATATTTGTACAAGTTGTTTACATACTTTTTTTTTATTGAGTTTAAACTTATTTTTATTTTAGTTTTATATCATCTATAGAGACTTTTATTTAAATAGACAATGAATGATATTAATGTCCTGTTTGTTTCTAATGATGAAAACATATAAAGCAATGAAATGGCTGAAAGTTAAAAAAACTAATGAAAAATTGCACAAAACAATAAAGAATTTATTCTCAAATTTTCCCTTCTCAATTTGAGGAAAGTTTATTTTCAAAAACAAAATTTATAAAAGTTTTCATGTTAGGCATCACTATTCAACTTAACATCTCATCTACGTTGACACCTCAAGTAAAAACAATCATCTGCCATCACATGAAAAAAAATATATTATTATTAAAAAAAATAAAAAATACAAAAATATGGGAACTAGAGCAAAAGTAGACTATACATATTCATAAAGAATTTTAAGAACATACTAGAATGGAAGTCTATTATAGCAATGAAATCTCTACAAGAAAATCAAGAAATAAAAACCAATTTTAAAGACAAAAAATAATTAATTGCTATAGTGACTAAATTAAATACTATTTTAGAGACTAAAAAAAAATTTAGTTTTTAAATTAGTTTATATTATTGTTAAATGGTTTCTAAAATGGTATCTAATTAGAAACCAAAGTTTTTGCTACCAAATTTAAAATTTAAATAATTGATAGTTAAAATCTTGGTAGTTAATTAGATACTAATTTATAAACTATTTAACAATAATATAAACTATTTTTTTTGTTAGTTTATAAAATGGTGTATAATTTAGTCACTATATCAACTAATTATTTTTTGTTTATAAAATTAGTTTCTATTCCATGATTTTCTTGTAGTGAATGATTCTCTATGAACAAATCATAAATTAGCCAACTTATCAGTACACCCATCCCCTTCACGAAAAATATGATTTTCCAACAATAATTAAGAAAAGTATTCAATTGATTACAAAACATCAACGAAACATTAATCATAGCAAGTAAACGTACCAAAAATCAAGACAGAATCACATTCAAGTTAGACATTACTTTATTATTATTAAATAAAATGTAACAAATATTATATTTTATTTTAAAATATATAATAATTAAATTTATAATAAAATAAAAATATTAAAATAAAATAAATTTAATATTTCGTTAATATATGTTTTATGTTAAATAAATAAAATAAAAATATTAAATTAATAAATTAAATAAACTAATTAAATTTTAATGATTTATTATAATATAATTTTATTTTAAAATTTATTTATTTATTAAGGTTTTATAATAGTTTTTGTTTTAATTTAAAATTTATTTTAACTTTAATTTATATTTATATTTTTTTAAAATATATTATATGTTTTATTATATATATGTTTATACTTATTATATTAAATATATATTATATGTTATATTATTATTTCATTAATATTTATATTTATATCATAATAAAATAAAAATAGTTAATTATATAATATAAATAATTATTATTATTAAAATAAAATAATAATAATATATAAAATAAAATAAGAATATTAATGATAAATTTATAAAATAATAATAATAAGATAATTAAAATAATTATAAATAATAAAAAATATATTTTTCTAGCACATTGTTCACCCACTTTCATAAATTTTTATTTTTTATTTTTCATTCTATTAACCTTAATTTAAACAACTCTATATTTTCCCACTTTCCTCTAAAATCTACACTTTCAAATCATCACCTTAATCAAAAGAAAGCATAAGTGTAGGGTTTGGTTTCATGTAAATTGTTACACTTATTTTAGGAAGGAAATTTGAACTTTGAAATGAAAAACCCTATGAGTGTATTTGGAATTGGATGCTGAATGAGTAAAAAAATAGGAAATAAAGAGAGAACACGTGAGTGTAAGAGAAAAAAAAATAGAATTTTTAACTTTTTAGATAAAATTTTATTTTTTTTTAATTTGAAATGATAAAATTAGTTCTTAAAAAAAGATTTATTTTAAACTTTTGTATCCAAATCATTATAAGACATTTAATTTTTTTATAAAAACAAATCACTCTATAAAAATTAAGATAAAAGTAAAAGCACCATGTTGCATAGACGTAAAAAATGAATTATAATTTAAATGCATTCTCTTTACTTAATCCATTTAGGGAACAAGAGAATATTAGCAAATTTAAGAAGATTGGGAACAATGGTAATTTAAAAAATAATAATTGGAAAAAATGAATAGCAAACGTAGATGGATATGGTTGGTAGAAGAAGATTGGTATGAAGGATGAAACAAAATTTTGAATACCCACTTCTCTTTCTCTCATCTTTACTCACTTTGCTATTGTGAATGGAACACCTTTTTCAAAAGCACCACCAACACACCTTTTTCTTTCATTCACAACATAAATTTTAAAATAAAAATAAAAATTGATGAGAGCATGAACATGTCCTTTAACTTTCAAAAAGATTACAGAATCATGGTGGTTTTTTTATTGCCCTTCCCTTTTTCACTTTGGCTTTAGAACTTCTCATGGAATTAGAAACATAGGGAAATGCTTTTATGCAAGAGTTGTTTCTAAAACAAGGGTATCTTAAGATTTAAGTATATTAAAATTCTCAAAACACAAAGGTAAATAACATGACTAAATATCTTTCAAATTATAAACTATCAATTAATTTAATTATTGAAATTGTATTAATAAAATAGTTATTTATATCATAAGATCTAATTTTAAAAGACTTCACGTTTATGTTGGCCAGTAATTAAATATAATTAATTCTTTATAATTAGTTATATTTAAATATAATTCAGCTTATTACGATGTATGTTTATTTTAAGGTGGATCACATTAGTTAGAGTAGAACCCATTTAATTATTTATCAAAATAGTCATTGAAATTAATAAAATAGAAAAATTGTCTCTAAGTATACTCATTACTCAGTTTTATCCTTCGAATTATAGTGGACCGTGGAATTTATCACTGGGATGAATAACGTAGAAAAAATATCTTTAAAATTATAAATCTTCAATTAATTTTAATTTTGAATTATAATAAAAGACAAATTAATATCTATTTATAAAGACTTGCAATGTATGTTTTATTTTGGTTAGTGAATTTGGAGAAAGTGTTTTGAACTAATGTTATTATAATTTTATTTGTTAATTTCAGTTATATTACTTACAACATGTTCTTACAGGCCCAAAGTAAGATCGAATACAATTGTTGTTCCTTGTTATATGGCTTGCTGTCGTAAGAAAAGATGGGATGTGTGAAGAGAAATAAAAGGGAAAAGAGACCATACATTATTGTGTCATTCCCATAAATTTTATATTTCAAAAATGTCTTTATGTAAAAAAAATAAAATTTTATTTTATATTTCGGATATATAATTCAGAATTTTTGTTCCAAATTCATAATTAACTTCTAAATTATGTAATTTGAAATTCTTTTTTAGATTTGTGATTAATTTTTGAATTACATAATTCGAAAGTTTTTTTTTTTATGAGATTAACTTTTGGATTACGTAATCCAAAATAAGTTACTTTAAAATTCAGAAAAGACGATTAGAATACCATTTTTTTAAATATATTTTAAATTACATAATTCGAAAGTTATTTTTAGATTTGAGATTAACTTTTGAATTGTATATTCTGAAATAAATTTTTAGATTTGAGATTAACTTTTGAATTGTATATTCTGAAATAAATTTTTTTAAATTGTTTCAATATTTAATAAATGTGGAGAACATTTTCAAATTCAAAAATATATTCTAAATTATGTATGAATAAAAAATATTTTCACATTTAATATGGAATGAGAAAAAAAATATGGAGTTGCAGGAAGAAACACTATTTTGATGAGGTACGACTTTAGAAACTAAAGCCCAAACATATTAGGCCCGAACCATGGGAAACCCTAAGAATTCTAAGGGCACTATATATTGATCTCATAAATAAAATCCGTCACTCACTCGAATCCAAAAACCCTAGGTAGCTCTCCCTCCCTCATTTCGCAATGGCCGCAGCTGCCCGCCCCCTCGTCACCGTCCAGTCCCTCGAGGGTGACATGGCAACCGACGCCGCCGCCACCGTCCCCATTCCCGATGTCATGAAGACTTCCATCCGCCCCGACATCGTCAACTTCGTCCACTCCAACATTTCCAAGAACAGCCGTCAGCCCTACGCCGTCAGCCGCCGCGCCGGACACCAGACATCCGCCGAGTCCTGGGGAACAGGTCGCGCCGTCTCCCGTATCCCTCGTGTGCCCGGTGGAGGAACTCACCGCGCCGGACAGGGAGCCTTCGGCAACATGTGCCGTGGTGGACGCATGTTTGCCCCGACCAAGATCTGGCGCCGCTGGCACCGCAAGATCAACGTCAACCAGAAGCGATACGCTGTCGTCTCTGCCATCGCCGCCTCCGCTGTCCCATCCCTCGTCCTTGCTCGTGGCCACCGCATCGAGACCGTCCCCGAACTCCCCCTCGTCGTCAGTGACTCTGCTGAAGGCGTCGAGAAAACTAAGGAAGCAATCAAAGTCCTGAAACAGATCGGTGCTTTCGCTGACGCTGAGAAAGCAAAAGACAGCCGCGGCATTCGCCCTGGTAAGGGAAAAATGCGCAACCGCCGCTACATCTCTCGAAGGGGTCCACTCATCGTGTACGGAACAGAAGGAGCTAAAGCTGTTAAAGCTTTCCGTAACGTCCCTGGTGTTGAGGTCGCCAATGTTGAGAGACTCAACCTTCTTAAGCTCGCTCCCGGTGGTCACCTTGGGCGGTTTGTGATTTGGACTAAGTCTGCTTTTGAGAAATTGGACTCCATTTATGGCTCGTTTGATAAGCCCAGTGAGAAGAAGAAGGGTTACGTGCTTCCCAGGTCCAAGATGGTCAACTCAGACATCTCCAGGATTATTAATTCTGATGAGGTTCAGTCCGTCGTAAGACCCACCAAGAAGGACGTGACTCGGGCTACTCTCAAGAAGAACCCTCTTAAGAATCTCAATGTCATGCTCAAGCTCAATCCCTATGCCAAGACTGCTAAGAGGATGGCTTTGCTTGCCGAGGCCCAGCGTGTTAAGGCCAAGAAGGAGAAGCTCGACAAGAAGAGGAAGACTGTATCTAAGGTACGCAATTATATATTTTTATTACATGTGATATCTTGCGATTTATGTTGTTGTTTGCTGATTTTTATTTTTCAATAAGATTGATGATTTGAGGTTTAATTGGTTAATTTGAATAATTTTTTAGTGGCAAGTTGTTTGTTTAAATGCTAATTCTTACTATTGATCTTTTATGGAATTCGATTGTGTATGCTGTGTGCACTTTGTTCCTATTTGGCTTTCCTCAATGTTAGTTGCATATTATATGTTATTGGAACCAGTTTGATTTGTTAATATAAGTTGATTATTTGGGTTATGCGTTTTGTAATAATATACCAATGTGGTCGTGTTTTTTTGAATAATTTTTAGTTAGTAATGAGCTGCTACGATATTATGCTATGATCTCTCTTTATAATTACTAAGCCTTAGTTACTACTGACCAAGGATTTCTTGAAGTTACCTGTGTATAAGCTTTAGAGTTTTTTAAATTAGCATTATTCGGTGTTGTACTAGAAAGTATTTGTATGCTTATTGCCATCCGCATTTTGCGTGTGCTTTAGGATAATTTGTTGGTGTCTTGGTCTACTTTGATATATTATATTCAATGGTCCATTTCTTTTGAACAGCTTAATTAAGTACTTATCCTAGAAGATCATACTGCACTTGATCCAGAGAACTTTTTTCTGTATTTCATTTTCAATTGTTTTTTCATGAAATATATGTTATTGTTATACCGTTCTTGGATCCATGTTCTTTGTATTTCTACATTATGAACCCTGTTTCAATTTTACTCTGGTATGTGTCACTAGCGTATATTTTGATCCCTATTTCAAATTCTCTCTGCTATATTTGACTAGCTTTTCTATTATTGTTCATATTTTGATCCCTGTTGGAAATTGACGTTACGTTCTTCTTTTCAGGAGGAGGCTTCTACAATTAGAGCTGCAGGAAAGGCATGGTATCACACCATGGTCTCAGATTCTGATTATACAGAATTCGACAACTTTTCTAAGTGGTTGGGTGTTTCACAGTAAACTTATATTTTGGCATTAGATTTTTGTTTTGTATGCTTATTCGAACTAAATATCTTTGTTTTTTTTTGTTTTGCGGGTTAAGGTTATCATAATTATGAAGACAAGATCGAAATTTTGATTGTTGGATTTTAGTGCACATTCTGGTTGTCTTTTATTTACAATCGCCGATTATATTCTGTTTTTCTACTAATCTGTGTATGTCTTTCTTAATTTGGTTATATGTTGTGTTTCATGGGAAAGACGGTTGATAAAATTTATTGTTTGACGTGAATTAAAGTCGTCACTACTTTACCGGTGATGTTCATATAGAGGGATGCCAGTTCACCTAATACAACTTCATCTCATGACATGATGGACGAATTTTAATTAATATTTTTTAACCTTTTGATTAATTTTATAACCTTTTGCTAGTTCACATCCCCTTAATTGCTTTCTCCTTGGCCCTGAAAGGGACGATGCCGATGCGTTGATTTTCTTATCATCTATTTTCAGAGATCATTAAAGTGCAGTGCTCCAAAAGTATTGAATGCCATATTTTCACCTTTGTTTTCTCTTTTCGACAGCTTGTGGTTGGTTATGCATGTTTTGGTTATGTTCACCAATTTCACTAGAGCCTGCCCTTTCCTATATAATTGATCAATATTTTGCATTTATCTTTAAATGCTGTCTGTTGTGTTTGAAATTTTTTTCTTGTCATTTATATTGTACATATCTAAACCTAATCAAAGCACAAGTAAGCATTTTCTGAGGTTTATTTGGTATATCACAAAAGCCGAGCATGGCTTAAAGTACATCATTTTGATAGTTCTTATTACTATTTTGGCTTCCCCTTACGATTTAGGGCATTTATTGATCTTTTATTCTAGTTTAATATCAAATTTGGATGATTTTTGATTTATCAATCTTGTATTTCGTGTTAAAGAACATGCTTTCATATGGATTTTCCCATTTTGCATTTAGCTAAATGTTCTCAGGGAGAAGAAAAACAAATCATAGCCTAAAAGCACGTGAAATCAAGTAGATCTTGGATTTATGAACAAAGAGAAAAGACGCATCGTAATTAATCTGTGTAAAGAAGTCTAGGAACAATGATAGAACAATGCATCGATGAATTGAAAAATCTAGTTGATGGCGACAATTTTCTAACCAGTATTACTAAATTGTTGATTACACGTATAATGTAATAATTTACGACATATGTGCAGTTATTGTATTGTTTGTGTAATCTAATTGGTATATGACCTTAAATTCCTTCTATATTCATGACGCAGAGAAGCCTTCTTAGTGATTTTAACAACATTGGTGTTTTTTAACGAAGGAGAGTTACGTAATTCTATTTTGGAGACGATCATTAACAAAGACACGTCAAAGAATATTTGAGACTTTATAAAGCAGAAATATTAGAGAACAACACGAGTAGAATGCTCACATCAAGGAGTATTATATGAGAAAGGAGTATGAAATTGCTTACATCAAGGAGAATTATATGTGAACGAATAAATTGCTTGTGTTCTTGTCGTCAACCACAAGATGAAAACAAATGGTGAAAATTTGAGAGATTTTAATCATACCAAATTTTAATTGACGAGTTCAATTGAAGAATCTAAAGATATGAATATGTTGTTGTCAATTGACGAGCTGTAAAGCAGTCTGCCTGTGCATGGACAACTCAAGTAACATTGTCCATTAAGAACATGCTCTGAAGGTGACTCATGGAAACCAATATGTTTGATAAGGAAAAGGAAATAGGAGTTTTGGAGGTAGATGTCATCGAAAAAACAAACAAAGCTTTGACAAAGTAACGGAGAAATGTTATGTGTGCCATTAGCTTGGGCATATTTAGTGGGAATCCACCCAAGGAGTGACAAATTTTGTAGAAAGTCAAGTGGAGAGTGAAGAACAACTGTTGTGGATGGCTTATGTTGAAGAAATGGAGCAACACAACATAGATATGTTGATAAGGTTCAACTTGTATGTTTTGAAATTATAATCTATCAAAGAATACTTTCATTCACCAATGAATATATATATTGGAAGGTGTATTGTTTAAAAAATATTTAAAGGTTGGGGTAAACTTAGTAAAGCAGGGTGAGAAGAAAGGCATTCAAGTTTTAACTCAACCAGCCCATTGTAATAATATGAATGTGATTGATAAGCTAACTTATAAACTTGAAGGTTATTAAATTAAAAAGTTTACAAGTTAGTTTAGTTAGTTTAGTTAGTTTACAAGTTTCTTTGACATACACTGTGGTGACCTAAACCTAAGTCATTTCTACTTGATCCTTAATTTGCTAAATTATTGGAAGAACTTCTTGATATAATTAATTACATGCATTTAAATTGAAATTGCTAATTCAAAAGAAACAAAATGCAGATTTGACAAAGTAATAATATGTTTTAGATATTGAGACGCACTTTACATTGAAAATATCAAACTAATCAAACGAAGACAGTCATTGAAGTAACAAAGCAGGATGCAAAAGACTGAAACACGAAAATGAAGTATGCCAAAGTGTGACTTTACAAACAAAGTTTTTGGAACGAAAGGCCACTTTGATAATGATACTAGACAGTAACCCTTTTTCTAATTTCTGCTGACACATTTGTATCAGTAAGAATATCTTATAAACCTAATTCTCTACTTGAAGGCAACAAAATCACTGCAATACAACAAATGTTATAGATGTTTGAATTCACAGAAAAATATGTTGTGCTGCTCAGCTTTCTAACACATACTAGTACTACTTTTGGCTGTGTTACAAAGGACTATGGTTACATTTACAGGCTTTGTAGCGAGTGCAAGATATTCCCATGCCCTACTTCTGGTCGACCAAAACTTCTGTCTTCCATCCAAATTTGACCTACCTAACTGTAGATCATGTTAAAAACAAAAACATGCATGGAATGGAAAAGAGAAGTTCAGAAAATATGAGAAGAAGAAAGACACATACCATATCAACAAATTGCTAGAGGTTAAGCAGTTTGACATGATAGATCATTTGTGTGCTTCTTCACATCAATTCCTGCAGCAACTCCTACTTCCATTCCATTCACATCATTTGTTGACAATGCCTTCTTCTGAACAAAAGGGTAATGAAAAACCAGTCAAATTTCATATTCAGAAACTCACAAAGTTCTCATTCTAGTTCATTCCTTGTAACAATGATTAAGCATCACTGAGGTGAAGTTTGATGTTGTCTTGTTATATTATTCATTTAACCTCTTTAGTTGTTGTTATTAGGGATGTAAATGAGTTGATCTGTTCATCAACAATTCCAGCTCAACTGAACAAATGTTTGGTCAAGTTCGTTTATTCAATTAAATATATAAATTTGAGATTGAGTTTTAAATGGGTCAAGATAATGCTCGATATTAGCTACTCATAAATAACTCATTTATTTAAATTGATGAAGGTTTTTTTTTTTCTAGTTTTTTAATTTATATATGGAGATACTTAAAACTTTGTTTTTGAAGTTTTTTTTCACAGTAAAGAAGTTATAATTCTTTTATGGGAATGTAATAATCTAGAATGTTTGAATTCCACGTACCTGCATGTTAAGCACACATTTCTGTATGTAGATTATCATTTAGTATTAAATAAAAGTAATTTCAGAAAAATATTCATAAAAACAAATAAATGAACCAAACTTGAACAGTTTTTTCATAAGCCAAACCTAAACTTCAAGTGCTGAGCTATGTAAGATTTGTCCACACCCCTGGTTATGTTTCCCACATGTGCAAATTTTGTTTTAAGCCTACATTTTTGTTTTAAAAAGAAATATTTTCATATTATCTTCATCTTTTTGTCTTTTGATGAAGAAAGGTATTTAGACCCCCGTGGAAGGGGTTATTTTCAGCTAATTTGGGATTAGGTACAGATCTTAAAACTAGTATTGAGTACGAAAGTCAAGATATTCAAATAAAAAATATTAATTTTATCAAACACATATTTTAGTGTATGTAATGCACATGATAGATATTTTCAATTTTAAAAAAAATAATAAAGACACTCACACACAAGATATTACTCTAATTTTTATAGAGAGAGGATTTGAGTATTACTTTTAGTTTGTTTGTACTTTTTTTTTTATAAAAACCTGATTTTGTTGGCATAGTTTTAGCAGACTAAACACCTATAAAATTTACACAAACTTATTAATCTAAAAACTACTTTAATTTTTCAAGTAATTAGGGGATAATCATAAATTAATACAAGAGCCTATATCTATAACATGGAAATCCTATTACATGTAATGAGAAAGTGAGAAGATGTTGAAGCCTCCAAGATTCCCTTGCATTTAAGGGCTAGTTGAGTAGTTGTGTTGTGACAGATAAAATTATTTGCCGTTTATGTCTGTGCAGTAATCCTCTGGGTAGGCCAGCATGCCATTGGTGCCTTGCCCAGTAATATTGGGGTGCTTCCCCTTTCTATCACTTTTAGTCAAAAAGAAAAGGAAAAAGTGAGAATAAGCTACTCTTTGAATTTCTCCCTGTTTTGGCCTATCTCCTAATAAGCAACTCAATTTTGTAGTAATAATGACAAAAAATGTGACAATCCAGAAAAATTAAGGTTCAAATTCAAAAGCATAAACAAGGATTTCCCATGAACCAACAATTGATTAGGTGAGGATACATGAATGGTTTTATATTATATATCTAAGACACCCCCAGATGCATGGTTTTGTCATCAACAAGATTAGGAAAAGACACTTGAATGGTTTTATATTATATTTCTAACATGGCCTCTCTCAATTTTCGGCTTAAAGCTTGAAGAATGCCACCTTCTGTGAAATGGAACTATTGTATCGGAAGAATGGGGAAGACAAGGATTGAACTCTAGATATCATGTCAGAAACCAAGAATCCTAAATGATTAAGCTATTAAGTGAAAACACAAATGGTTTTAATTATGCATTTATACTCCTAGCAGGATTAACATGCTCTTGTTTAATTTTCTCACACAGATAAAACATCAAGGAGACGTGCACCTACATATAAAAAGTCAAAGTATTATCTTTGGATTTGGCATTTTACCTTCATTGAACCATAGTAACATATTAACTCATTTACATAATAAAACATATTAACTTTATTTTGCACTTATGTGGAAAAACTATGTAGTCATCGTTGGATTGATATCGATTCGAAACTTACGATGGGTTCAAAGTCAGGGCTAGACAAGTTGACAGTGAGGTTTCTCATTAACAATAAAACCTGCAAAAGAACAGCAAATGTACGGAAGTCAGTAACCAATAACTTAAAAATAAAAGTTTGAAAGAGTCTTTTTTCTGGGCTGGGGGAGGTCAGTTATGCTTTTCTGGTGCATGCAGAAAAGAGATGAGATGAGGGAATTCGAGTTCATGAATTTATGCAGACAGAAGTGGAACTTGGAAGAATGTTTGGGAGAGGTAAATTCATTAGCCTTTTGACCTTGAAATAAGTATCTCATATTTTCATTCATAAAGACATACCATTCCATGCATTATTAGAAGTGATGAAATATATATATAAAAGAAATCTAGCTTGCATGTTATGATGATTATTATGTTGGTAGCAAGATTAAAAAGTTCGTTAAATGTCAATTTGGTCAAACAGTTTTTCCAGTTTTAAGCACAAAAGTCAAGTCTTTATCAAATTTTCACAGAGCTTTCCAGCCGAGTAAAATCAACCGCCAGATATAGGTGTTTCCATGACAATTCGATTGACATAAGTCATCTCATCAACACCTATCTTGCTTCAACTATATGTAACAAAGCAAGGGACAAAAGAAACACTAGCTAAAGGTGAGACTGAGGAGCATGTGGACAAGGGAAAAGGGAAAAGTATTAATTAGACAATTAAAGAACAAAAAATGACTTTGATACATAAAGTGGACTCTAAGTCTAATTCAATTTTATAAAATCAGCTAATAAGATGAGGTTTAGACCCTTTTATACACTGTGAAATATACTTATTTCTAGTCGACGTGGGATTTCCAACAAAACTTACTCAAATTAGCTTTGCTCAAGATTATTATGAGCAATTTACAGCACTTGCTAATCGTGTGCAAGGAATTACTCAAGAAGTATTACTGGATTGCTTTGTAGGAGGTTTGGAACCTAACATTGGAGGGATGTTCTTGTCCAAGCATCAACTTCATTTCTTAAGACCGTTTCATTAGTCAAATTATATAAAAAAAAATATGCCCCTAAACATAGGCCATTATCCTTAGGTTTTTTCCCCAAAGCACAAGCCCACCCACCCTCAATGCTAATAGGTGAAGGCACATGAATAGTACGTTTCAATTAAAGGAAAATTTCAACATGTCTCAGAATGTCAAGAGTACATTCAAGACTGACAAATTCCAGCAATGAAGTTCTTAGTCTGCTAAACTCATATGAACAAATGGAAAATAGAGGACATTTAAAATGATTTAGTTGATTTCAATTCTGTCCACTTTGATATGATCATGTCTTTTTTCCTTTCAAATCATGTTTTGACACACTCAATCAGTAAAAAATGTTATCATAGAATTCCTTCTTCCCTTGAAAAATATGATTTAGTGACTTTATTCAGAGCCAGCAGGATCAGGACACTTCCAGTAGTACAGTCAAACATAAAGGCTATATCATTTTATGCTCACATGGTAAATATATAACCTCAAATGGCCTAATCAAATTTCCTAATTCTGCTTAGGGAGGGACAACAAATGTTTATCATGAATCAGCCGTGCATCCTGTAAGTTATTTGGTCTTTCATAATGCCAAATTGTTTTTTAAGTGAATCGATATCTATCTGATTCTACAGAAAAGTTTCACCACTGCAATTAATTCTATCGCAGGGGAGGGGTATCATATAATCTAATTAAACGATGATAAAGTTCCAATAAAGTATTAAACTCACAGTTTCAAAATTTATAGGATCCATTTCCTTCAGCCTTTGGATATGGTCATTTGTATCTGGATCAAATACACTTCCAATGAAACTGTAAACTTCAGCAAAATCTGGCAAACCTGAGACATATGGTAAAATGAGAAATGATCAACCGTTACTATATCCAGTCTGAAAATGAATGCAAAAAAAATCAGTATATCAGAAAATTACCATGAAGAACTGGAGCTTGTTTCCCTTGCTTTGGTATCTCAGAAGTCGGTAGCGATCTAGTAGAATTTCTAACACCACTAAGAGTGCTGTTGGTAATCTGTGTTGTCCCCTTTGATCCAATATCAGCTGAATCAGTAACGTCATATAACATAATAAGTGATGGACAGTTCCAATTAATATAACAAACATACACTATCGACTTCAAACAAACAACAACAAAGAAATATGCATGCCTTCATTTCCACAAAGATTGTTGGGTTCATCCTGACAGGTCAAGGATTTACTAGCTCCTATATTCATCAGCAAAGAGGTTTCATCCCATGCGGCAAACCCGTGTGCAAGCATATTTGTTGAAGAAGCATAACCAATGGAAGCTGGCAATGGCACCAAAACTAGAAAACCGGAAAGTAGCATGTCAGGAGGATGCATTAAATGTTGTGCCTTTAGGAGCAGAGAATATCACTCTCAAATGGAAGCAAACCATTTTTTGATGCTTTTTGTGGGTAAGGATGAGCAGCTTTGCGCTTAGGACGGGGAGGAGGCACGTGTGCCACAGTCCCATTCTTTTGAACTTTCAAGAAGTATTTCTGAGCATGGCTTCGAATCTGACAAAATTCATGAGTTAGTCACAAACAATGCCCAGTAGAATATAGACATGAAAAAGAAAATATGAACATAGAGCTGAAAAACAGTCTTCAAACCTGAATAACTGTTTTTGAACCTACAAAATCTTCAATTTTTTTCCAATCCCTGTCAAATCTGAATAATCCACAACAAATCAATGGCTGGATTGCAGAGCACTTCACTTGTTTTAAAGTAATTGTAAAGTTGAGAAGATTGGAAATAGAGCAGAAACACACTGAATGCAGTTTCAGCCAAAATTACGGCTTACACGGAAGAAGATGAGTACATTTTATTTCTACCCTCTCCTAATTCTTCTATACCATACAATCGAAGCATCAAATTAATCTTCAAGTTTCCAACTTTGAAACTTCCCATCTACTACTCTTAACTGTGCAGTTTTTCTGTCTCCCCATCCTCTATCCATTCATTCCTTTCTCTTATAGGATTTATTCAACCTATAGGTCTTAACATTTGTTCTGGATCACTCTTTGAAGAATTTAAAATTCAGTCTAGCAAATTAATCCAATGCACAGGCTCAATATAACCAACATCCAAAACTAGGTCACAGAAGGCGCGCACACACACACATATAACCTTGTAGCACTAGAAGAACCTCCACACTGATGAAAAGCACGGAATCATGGCCAAGAATTTGTTAGAAGTAGCAATTCTATTAAGATTTGTCTACAGAGGCATTCCCCAAGCGACCTCACGTCAGAAACACAAAGATAACCAAATGTGAGCATTAGAGTCCTTGCAGATCACAGGAATTCTGTTGGAATAGTCCACTTCAGGACTCATGCAGCATCAAATGGGTTTTAGCAGAGACCAAAACTAATTAGGAACTCTAGCCTAATGCTATGGAAATGTGGAAAATTCAAATAAATAAATAAAGAACTCAATTAACGATAGCAACCTCAAACGCAGTGATATTGAATGAAAGGAATAAAAGAGGAAGTGAAGTTATGAGGGGAAGAAGGTAATGGACTCACAGTTGAAGAGCTTCGAGAAATTTGTCGTGCTCTTCCTCAGTCCAACTCTCCCTTGACTTGGTTATGGTGTAAGGCTTTCTGACCTTCTTCCCCGACGCATCACTGGCCGCCGCCGTCAATGACTGAGAAATGGAAGTGTTGGAGTTCATGGTCCGCCACAAATAACATAGACTCACTCTCTACAACCAAGTGCTTGGAGATAGAAAGCAAGAGATAGAGATAGAAAGAGAGAGAGAAGGCAGGGTGGGTATCTATGTGCGGTGCAGAATTTGAGAGCCACCAATTGTCCCAACACAACACAACTTCCACTAAACTCATTTCATCGTCCCTTGTCCGGTCCCATCGGGACACAATACCTTCATCTTTCTCATTTTCTTTCACTTTTAAATCACAATGTTATTTATTATTCTTAATTTTCTCAATTTCATTGAACTAAAACTACTACTTAATGTGCAGTGTTTTTTGACAATCTTTAAATATTACAATCTAATAATAAAATTGTATGATTGTGGGACCCATCGGATGGAGTTCGTTCGTAGTAGTTTGGTGAAGGAGAGTGAGAGCGTGGAAATGGTGGGAGTCGCAGAGTGGGCCCACAAGGATCTTGCGGCTCCCAATAATTTGACATTTTAATTTTTTTTTATTTGTGGTGGTCCTTCTTTCACAACCCAAACACTTCTCGTTTTATTTGTTACCCATCAACTACGCAAGCTTTTTGTCTCCAACTGTCTCACGACACGTGGAACCATCCTATCCACTGCCTTTTTGGGTATGCTGCCGACTGTCTGCTGTACCACAATTCTTATTACATTTTTTCAACTCAATTTGTTTGGTACTATAACAAATTTGGAACAATCTATAAATTAATTCAAGATTATATATATATATATATATATATTATTTAAAATTGATTTTGATGACTAGTCTAAATATTAGAATTTTTAAATATTTATTGAAAAAATATTTGAATGAGTGAGTTTTTAAGTAAAAAACGAATTTTGAATGTAAATTATTTTATGTTGATTCATGTTATATTATTATAATATAATTAATGTTATAAATTTATTTATTATGGCAACAGAAAAAATATTCATAATTATTTTTTTAATACTTTCTTTATTATAAATAAGTAATATCTGAAGATATAGAATTTGGATTAAATAAAAAACAAATTTTACATTACAATAATTTCTTTAGTGCAAGTAAAAAAAATCTAAAGTTTGACTCACGGATAAATTTTTTTTAGAAAAAAAAAACATATTAACAAAATAATTAATTTGATAAAAAGTTACATTCGCGTTAGTTATTCTGTTTAGCCTGTCTACAATTTAATTCAAGCCAACTACAATTTATTTTTCTTTTTTGGAAATTAAATTTTGGTCTGACATCTTTTTGAAACAAAACATAATTTCAAAAAAAAAAATTGAAATTATTTTATGCATTAGTAAATTTATTTATATTTAAAAAGATTAAAAAAATTGTAAATTAAGGTTTTGTAATTTTGTAGTTGATTAAAAACTATAACTTTTTATGTTTGCAAAATTTACAGAAAATTTTGTTAGTGTTCAGTTTACTAGTATCTGAATATCAGCATGGTATTTTGAATTTTTAACAAATATAAAATGAATTTTGTTAAAATATTTATATAATAAATTTTGGTTTAATTTTATTTTAGTTATTAGAAAGTTTATTTATATTTTCTAAAAAACTACAATTATAAGAAAAATTATTTTGTTAAAAATTTAAAAATTAAGCTTTTATACTTTTGTGTTAAATCAAATTTTTTACTATGAAATAATTGTTTATATATTGCACCGGAAAAGCTGCCAACCTTCGGTATTTGAAATCAAATTCTGAACCGTTATTTTGAATTTTTTTAACAAACAAAATAAATTTTGTTAAAATAAATTATAGAGTAAAAAATTAACAATAATTAAGGTGAATATATAATTAATTTATTTAAAATTTATAATTGAAGTATCATTAATTTTTTAATTGAGTATAATTATAAATTTAGTGTTAATTAGAAATGTACTATTTAAAAATATTTAAATATATTACAATTATAACTATTTACTATTTAAAAATTAAAATATTTTAAAAAATTATTTATAATAAATAAATAGTTGAAAATAATATTTGATGGTGAACATTTAATATCTGAGCACAAATTATAGAAGAAGTTTATAAAATAATAAACTTAACTAATAATATTTGAAAAAAATTATTTAAGAAATTTATAAAATAAGATTTCATGATGAAATATTTAAATGTAAATAGATTTAAATATTTATTAAAAGTAGTTGAAATTTCATTTTTATGAAAATTAAAGATATATGAAAGAAAACTTGATAAAATTGAAAACAAAAATATAGGTATTGTGTTATTGGTTATAAATCAACTCATCAATTATTTGGTTTTGATAAAAATTCAATGTTACCTTATGATTGTTCATGTAAATTTAGGTGAAGAGTTTTCCAACACTTTCATTTCTTTAACATCATTACTAATTTTGATATTTATTAAGTTGTAAAAGATTTTTTTATTAACAATTCAGATCAAACGTCAATAGATTTGTCATTGTTTACACAACTGTTAACATTAAGTCATACTACTGATAAACGCAATAACAATTGGTTGAGACTAAAAGATTTTGTCAAAAAGTTAAAGAAACAACTAAAAGGGTTAATACAACCACCGAAAGACATAATGTAACAACATCATACTTACTTGAATCAAATGTATGCACTATTGGAGAAAATAAAGTTGATGCACGATTAGTTAGCCATGATGTTGGAACACCAAGCTAAATAAAACTTCACCAGATACTAACTAGACAAATATATAGTTGGATAATTGTTTGTTGTTGTTGACCTAGTTACATCAAATAAGAATGTTCACAAATTCTACCTTGATTAAGCTTCTTATCGTCAAATGATGTTATATCCCATTATTTGGAATCCGTTTCCTTAGATCCTCATCGTAGTGCTACTTTGTGTTTGTGATTTCAATTCTATTTAAAGCATATGTTAAGACTTGTTTTTTTGTGTGGAACTTCATTTATTGCTTCCTCAGTTCTTCAAAATAGTTAGTATAGGAAATTTTGTTTCATCAATTTGACATCTCATGTATTTGAGCCTTAAAGTCAAGGGAAAGTGATATTCAAGAGAAAAGGTGGCTTCCTCGGTTATGGTGGAACAAATCTTGAAGTTCTCTTAGCAATAGATGAAGCCTTAATTTCAACAACAATAATAGTTTTTGTTGCCCTTCCAACTTCTTCCATTTTCTTGGCTTAAGGCACCTCATCTCAACCGTCTTAACATTGAATCCATATTATTCGTACACACTTAAAGGGCTTTAAAGGTTCATATATTCTAATCTCGACCATTCTATTGTGTAACCTAGAATTAGAATTAAATTTTCCCATAACATTAGTATGGCTACAAAAAGCACAATCTACATGAGATCGTGTGGATTTTATATTGTTTTCTCTTGAACATTCTCTAGAGTAAATGCTTCTACAAACTTTGGTGCTAGCATTTCACGTGTCCCCCATAAATTTTATCATCCTATTATAGTTTTACCTAAATTCAATTTGATTTGCTTCAACTCCGTTAAGATGATATCAAGTGATGATGAGATGATACAACATGAGCTTCAAATTTACACTGTTTGTTCTTGATAATTATCATTTTTTTCTAAATTTGTCTATCCATCTCCTTAATAACAGGGGTTCGAACTTGATTATATGAATTTACATCTCAAGATGCAAAACATTTCATGGTCTTTGTTTAATTATTTGTTCACACTAGTACAAATAAAACATTTTACATGTTTTAGTAAAACTCTATTTCGTATTAGTGTAAAGTCCTCAACAATCCTCTCGGTAGCTCCTAATTTTTTAAGCACATCGAGAGTTTCAAGTTTTTTGAAAATCAAATTCGTTTCCATCTGTGTTACTTGTTCCTCCACTTTCTTTATGTCAAAAATCTTCAATGATGTTATGTAACACTTGTTGTAGGACACAAGATTATTATCATCACTATACAATTATTCAACGAATGCAAAAAAATGGTTGCAATAATGTCATTGTTGCCTTGCATGCTTTGATTTTTATTTAATAAATGTTCTTAATTTTTTATAAAAATGCTTTTATGTTAGGCATCACTATGCAACTTGACATCTCAACTAGCCTCACACCTTAAGTAACAACAATCATCTGCCATCACATGAAAAAATATTATTAAAATAAAGAAAATACAAAAATATGGAGGGATTAAACCAAAACTCATATGTTAACAAAACGATACATAGGTAAACTATACTTATTCATAAAGAATTCTAAGAACAGACTAGATGCAAGCCTATTATACCAATGAAATGATTCTCTATGAATAAATCATAAATTAGCCAACTTATCAATACACACATCCCCTTAACGAAAAATATGAGTAACCCTAAACCTGATTTTCCCACAGTAATTAAGACAAATATTCCATTGATTCCAAAACATCCAAGAAACATTTGTCCTAGCAGTAAATACAACACAAACCAAAGCAGAATCACATTCCAACCAGGCATTAGTAAGCCCCATCTTTTGAGCTTCTTCCATAGCAAGTATAACCCCATAAAACTCAGTAACCAGAGCAGCCTGAACTTCAAGGTACGTAGAGAAAGCTCCAATAAATTCTCCCATACTCCCACAAAAAATACCTCCACAAGTAGCAAGACTAGGATATCCCTTAACAGCTCCATCAATGTTAATTTTAACCCAGCCTGGTGAAGGAAACTCCCATCTCACATGAAGAGGACGAAGAACTTTACCAATATGAGTATTAATACCAAAAAACTTGATCACGTTGAAATCCAACATATCATTTTTCGTAGAAGCTTTAGACCAGTTACCTGTTAGAATGTATGGCTTTAAACTAGAGGGGGGTGAATGGTTTAAAGCGGATTTTCGAAAACTTTTAAGCTTAGAATGAAATTGCTTTGAGAATATCTTGATTAAGAAATCAGTTTGTCAAAACACAAAGCAAAAAGAACAACACTAGAAAAATAATCGGTTGTTTCGCAGAAACAATCAGTTGTTTATACTAGTTACAAATATAAAAACTAAATTTAAAAAGTTAAGGGATAGAGAAAATGCACACAAAGATTTTTACTGGTTCACTCTAAACCCAGATCTACATCTAGTCTTCCTAGAAATCACTGGGGAAATCCACTAAGTAATCAACCCTAGATCACTTAGAACACAACCAAAGAAGTGACATTGATCCCCTCAAGACACACACTTCCCTTGGTTAGCACAACAACACTAAGAATGTTGATCTTGATCCCCTCAAGAATACACAACACTTCTCAGCAACACACAGAAAGTTTCTTTCAAAGTACAAAGGATTACACTTGTTACAGAACAAATCTGAAATCAATACAAGCAGAAAATCCTATCTCACACTCTTTGATCAATCT
>Ga0123342_1000556_pt1 | contig 59434 bp, 34 predicted proteins | sample Turbeawhitnodule_FD_89960 | JGI IMG/M metagenome (GOLD analysis project Ga0123342, IMG submission 89960) | Root nodule microbial communities of legume samples collected from Mexico - Turtle bean Mexico white nodule | ecosystem: Host-associated > Plants > Roots > Nodule | place: Mexico: Nepantla... | reverse complement strand
AATTGACACTGTTGTGATGTAAGTTGAATCCCCTTTACATCCTGTTCTTTAGGAAAAAGCTCAGAAAAAGTGTCAGTAGTAATCATATTATTGGCTTGGGATGTCCAATTGGTGAATTTGTAGTCAGAAGGGAACCCATGCTTTTTATAACAGGTGTCGACAGTGTGGCCAAGACGATTACAAAAAATGCAGACTTTTCTAATAAAAGAAAACTTTGAGATTTTAACAATATATAAAAAAGTAATAAAATTATAAATAATACTAGTAACTAAAATAAATTTTTAAAATAATAATAATAAATTATAAAACAATAATAATAATAATAATAAATTATAAAAATAAATTACATATTTAATAATAATTAAAATAAATTTATTAAATAAAATTAATTTTAATTTTTATTTGATTTGATTTTATGAAAATATTTTTTATATATATTTATCAAATTTTAATTAACTAAAATTTATAAAAAATATATTATATTTTATTATTTAAATATTTTTTAAAGAAAAGGTAAATTTGTAAACTTACATTTTATAAATTTAAAAAAAATAAAAATCTCTTTACCACCATCATATCACTCACAAACTTCAATAAACTTCCCTTACAAATCCACACTATTATACACCCTAATTCAAACAACCTCACTTTCTTTACACTTTCCTCTCAAATCACTCTCTCAAATCTTCCCAATCCAAACACATCCCTAAAACATTGTTTGCATTGAAAAATTGTTAAATAATCTAGTCTAATTTAAATTTTTAAATAACGGTTAAAATTGAAAATGAAGTACCAAACACAATCCTATCCACCAGATTGAAGGAACAAATTATTTAGATTTAGATATTGTTTTATAAATAATGATCATGATTATATTTGCGACAATGATAAAGAAGAAAAGAGACTAATAAAATAGAAAGAAAACATTTTATTCATTCAAAAATTCTATAACTTTTTTTGCATCGTCTATATACATCAAATAATAAATAATCGTTAAAGCAGATAAATTTAGATGATTAATATATGTATCAGATGATAACACACATCAACATTTAATCCATACAAACATACCACATGTGTTACATGAATTGTTTAAACTTAACACACTGGTACACATTCTCAATCAAATGGTCTTATGTGCTATTTATCGTACTATTACGATTTAAAGTAAATTATCACAAACATAATTTATAAACAAAATAAATATAAAATAGAAAAAAAAAAAATATCACAAAAGAAAAATAAAAGAAAATATTAAACACAATAAAACTAAAAATTATATATATATAACAAATAATAATAAACTAACCGTTTTTTGTAAGAAATAAGATATAAGATATTAAAGTGTTATTATTATTTAAATGGTTTACTTTAGTTTCTTTATTTTTAAAATTTTAATTCAATTCTATAATTTTAGTAAATGTTTACTATTCTCATTTTGTTTTTCTAATTTGACACTAACAATATAATGTAACTAGAAAGAAAAACGATATTTAATATATTTTAAAAATGAAATATCAAATTGAATATCTACAAATAGATTTTTTTTTAAATAAAATAATTTTAATAAAAGAGGAAATAAAAAAGATTTAAACACAAATATATTTGACGTTGTTAAACTTTTTTCACAATTTGAAATACGGTTTTTGCTCTTGCCATATAAATGCCTGAAAACCAAACTCCAAAAAAATTATTCCATAAAATATTACGTAAATAATTTGAAATTAGGAGATAGGCAAAAAGGCGAGGCCAATTTTGTTCAAAACCCCAAACAACACAAACAAAACCCTCTAACCCTGCGACGCCGTTTTCCTCATTTTCTCCTGCTCTTCACTGCTCCGCCGCCAGCTCCGTCGTCTAACGAGACCGAAGCCGTGCCCCGAGATGGGTGATATTGAAGAGAACGATGCTCTTCCGAAGAACAAACCTTCCACTGAAAAGGTACGCAGAGTTTCAAGGACCCTAAAATAGTTCATGAATACTTCATAATGTCATTGTTGTTTTCCCTATTATATTGGCAAACGAATGCTGAAGCAAAATGTAGTCATCTTTGGATCTGATTTAATTTATTCATTACACTTTTGAACTCACAATTCTGAACGAGGAGTCGTCATAATTGTGTTTTAATATTTTAGTATAATCTTATTTCTCTGTCAACCCAGGAGCATGCTGAACGTATGGTATTTCTGCTTTGTATTATGAGTTTTTTTTTATTCTTGATTTGATAATATTGCTTTGCAGGATGTTTCTGACGAGCTTGAGTTGAGAATGAAGAAGTATCTCAGAGGAGAAAGTGCTAATTTGGAGGTACAAGTCATTGAGGTTGCTGGAATTGAGACACTGGTGCTTGATATTGGAGTCTTTTAGTCTTACTTTGTAAACTATAATTTGCAGGCTTTGAAGGATAAAAAGCTGAAGGGTCAACTAGCTGCTAAGGAACAGTTATATGGAAAATCCGCACAAGCTGCTGCTAAGGCCGAGAAGGTATTACATTAAATTTATCTTTTATATTATTTTTGTTTTTAGATATCATTTGCAACTGGATTGTTCTTAAGTTTGTTCATGAGTGTGGATGAAAGCTGTGTAAAGTATCGGCGTGGCATGTTTGGTTGTATGCTTCAGTTTGATATCGGGTTTATCATGAGGTGACATGATCTGATGCATAATCGTGTTTGAGTGTTTTGCTTCATGCTGGATCATTGTTGAGTCTAGCCAAGTTATTAATTTCTTGCTTAGGTTGTTCATGTTTTACTTTATCAATGAATTAGTGGAAGCTTTTGCCCAAAATTGGTGTGAAGAGAAGTTAATTAAACCTGACTTGCTTGGAAGTTTAAAATATGACATTTATGCAATTAGTTAATTACGCTGTTAGATTATAGTCAACATTGATGTTTTTGTTGTTAAAATATCCTTCCTATTAAGCTAAAATTCAACTATGCAGTGGCTTATGCCTAGTGAAGGAGGTTCTCTGGAGGCTGAAGGCTTGGAAAAGACATGGAGGATCAAACAGGAGACAATAGCTCATGAAGTAGATATCTCAGGCTCACGGAAACAGTATGATATTATTTTACCAGGTATTAATGATTTTTTTTTCATTTTAACTTATTCAATATTTTGGTATTAATTTCTTCTCTGGTACCTACTTGTATATCATTATATCCTCTAAATAAAAAAATGCTTGATGTTCTTGTTAGATAAATGCAATAGTGAGGATAATGGTAAAATTTAATTAGTTTATTTCCTTAATTTTTTTACCATCATTACCAATTGGATATGTGGTTTTTTCTTGATCTGTTATTGAGCCAAGGATATCTTTACTGTTTTGTTATCAAGAAAGTGAGATCATTTGATTTGATAATATCATGAAGTTTGTGTATCTATATAGAAGTAGCAGCACATTGGGTTTGATTTGGTCTCTGGGGCATAGTTGTAAAACTCAGACTGGTTGCTGGTTTGGCTTTGAGCCAGAACTGTTATCAGTCTGGTCGAGTTATTAGTTTGGACATGTGCTGAACCCGGTGATAACTCCATTGACTAGGTGTTAAACTGCATCCAGTTTAGATGCTAACCCATTAATTCATCAAACTGTCTAGCAGCCCATTACCCAACGTCGTCCACCAAGTCCATGCATATGTGAAGTGAACCTGCCAAGAGGAAAAATCAAATTCAATTTAAAAATTGCACTAGCCTAGTTTGATCTCAAGTGCACAAGTTTGAAGCTATTATATATATATATATATATATATATATACACACACACACACACACAGATAGATAGATAGATAGATAGATAGAGAGAAAGAGAGAGAGAGAGAGTATATTATATACAATTTTTATATATAGACTAGTTCATATGGTTCAATTATTGATCCACTGGTTCAGTCAGTAACTCATCGACCTTGTACCTGACCATTTCAGTGATCGGTCTGGTTTTTAAAACATTGCTGTGGCTTGTTTGATTGTTCCTGCATGTGAAAGGCTAGACTTACGGACTCTGATTTATTTCATTGTTCTCTCAGAATCTTCTCCATTTATTAGCCACAACTTGTGGCAACTGCTGATTATTTAATGGGTATATTAACATATAGTTCAATAATATTATGAATTGGTAGAGCATGATATGTGATGCATGTTTGAATGTAGTTTATTTTCTTTTCCTGTTGCATAATAGAAAACCCAAGTTCTTGGGCTGCTAAGCCAAATCGTTGTGCCAGAGGTCAGATAGACCTTTTACACTCAACTCAAGTACATACAAATTTGAAAGCAAATCTGTTTGGTCCAGTAACTTAATGAATAGTTGGGGCTTGATGTGAGATGCAGGATGCATGAACTTTATCTTCTCTCCTGTTCTCACATGATGAAAAATCCATGTTTTTCGTTTGCAAGGCCAAATCATTGTTCTGTAGGCGAGATAAACCCTCTACAATTAGTCCAAGTGCATAAAAATTGAAAACTGATGTAACTTGCACATAATTGCTTGTATACTGTTAAAGGTAGCAGATGGTCTTCTCTGTAAGTTTTTTGCTCTTAAATCCTGACTCTTATTACTGATAAACCCTTTAAGAGATTTTCGCCCCCTAACTGTCTTTCATATTAAATATTAAGATTTAATGCCATGACTTCAATTTCAGTAAAAGTTATTGGAGCTGTGTGCTCCATAAGTTATTGACTAGTGAAAAATTTGATGTTTATTTGACGTAGTTTTTTAGTTTAGTTATATCGTAAAGATAATATTCCGTTCTTTTTGACTTGTTCTTGACTCCTTTATCTTGACTGGAGATTTATTGTATTTTTTTACAATCCATATTTGCAGAACTTGGTCCATACACTCTGGATTTTACTTCAAGTGGCCGGTATATGGCTGTGGGTGGTCGTAAGGGCCATATAGGAATAGTGGACATGATAAATCTGAGCCTAATTAGAGAGCTTCAGGTATGGTCAATCCTAGTTGAGCTTGCTATGCAGGGTTTTACTCTTACTAAGCAATACATTTCATAATATGTTTTATGTTTAAGAACATTGTTCGATTTGTTCTTTTCTAGTGGTAATGTTCATCGTGACACCTTTACATGACATCATTTAGTGATGATATCGACCACTGAAAATCACCAAAACAATGTTTGTTGAAGTTTTTGTAAATAGCTGATTAGTAATTACCACAAATTTTGAAACATGTTTTTTAGTGAAAAAGGACTTTTCTTTTTCCTTTTAAAAAAATGACCCTAAGTTCATGCTAGCTGAAAACTGGTTACAAATACAATTGACCATATATGGATATTATTGTTTTTTATTGTTCCAGGTAAGGGAAACAGTACGTGATGTGGTATTCTTGCACAATGAGCTCTTTTTTGCTGCTGCACAGAAAAGGTAATTTCTCTTCCTTTATTTGGTATTCCACTGTTTAATCTAAGTAACAAGTTGGTTCTAACAGTAATTTGATCACTCTTGAATTAATGATGTTGACGTCTAATCATCCTAGTTAGATGTTTGTAAGTATTTTGGCATGTGACACTGTCATAGTTGTTAACACCATTAATTCAGAAGTATTAGAATAGCTGTCAGACCAGGACCAAATTAACATATTTCTTTAATGCTGAATATCAAAAACATTGAATTTTTTTTTGGAGGTATCAATTTCAATTTTGGAGGCACTAAAAGTGTATTTAACCGTTTAATTTAATCTATATCGTTACAACAAATGCATCTCTTAAATCTGAAAGGTGAAATAAGTGTGGTTGGGGGAGGGGTATGATTTAGTTCTAAAAATAAAAGAGTGACATGAATAAACTTTAATTAAAAAAATTGGGGGACAGGGAACTTCAATTTATATGACGCACCCTGCCTACACTTGGTATTCAATTTTGCTGACACTTGTTAACTAATTATATGTGACTTTGAAGAAAATAGCATTGAGTACAACATCAATGCATCATGTTTGTAGGTTTTTCTTGCAATAAATTATAGCCAATGATGGTGTGCTTTTAGGATTGATTTTATTTTTCCCCTTGGAAGGTGAAACGAATTTTAAAACCATAATTACCAAGTTCTTGTTTTTATGTTTCTTAATTCCATGTGCTTCCTGCTTATTACTTTGAAATGAATATCAGACTTCAGTTCTTTATATAGTAATCCTTTAAGATTTTCACTTTTCTCTCTTATTTTGTGGTAGCATGGTGAGCTTAATTAATCCATGTAAATCTTGTGTATTCATGTTGTTTTTCTATAATTTGGAAAAGTTAAGTAGACACCCCAAAATAAGATATCCCTGAATTCATGTATATGATGACTTGAGTATTTGAATTTGACAGGTATCCATACATCTACAATCGAGAAGGCACAGAGCTTCACTGCCTTAAGGTTGGTATATTTTTCTTTGCAGTTACTTTTTATAAATTTAGCTATTAATGTACTATCGTTGTCTGGAGTGTTTCTGCATATGCTCATACCTGATGAGAAAGTGCTTGTCTTTTGGATTTAAACCTTTCATTTTGGTATGCTTGGCTTTTAAATATCATATTTAGTTGATATTTCCTTTCCAATGTCATTCATCTGAACATCCAATAAACTCTTTTACTGAAACTTGGTTATGTTGTGACATGCGGATTGAAATACTAGTGCTGCTTCACATTGCAATTAATCCTAATTTGGGTACTGTTAGGAATTAGGAGAAAGGGAAGGGAAAATTAATTAGGGCCTATCATTCTGACTGTATCATTCTGTAAATTGAGCGCTTGATACTATTTGATACGCTAGAGGTTTGTGATGAATAAGAGGATTGAAGGGAAATATTCATTCTGACCTGTATCATTCTCTAAATTGAGCACTTGCTCTTTGTAAAAGGAAATATTTCTTTTGAAGAGGAAACTGTTGGAGGAGAGACCTTTCCTTGTTATTTTCTTTTGCAATCAATCAATAAATACAATCTTTCTATGCTTTTTTGTTTTCTAATTCGAGTCAACAGGCACCCCTTCATTTATTTTGTTAGGCTGGTTAAATCATGTTGAATTTAGATTGAGATACCATTAGTGGAACTTAATGATTTATTTTGAGAATGTAACAAGTGAGAACTCGTTATTATGAGAAATGAGAACTATAAATCTGTGCAATTAGTCATATTTGAATGATCAAGATTAAAAGATAAATGCACATTTCTTTTTAAGTGATTATGTGACAACTAATTAACTTTTCATTTTGATCATCCAAATAAGATTGTATGACTTTATAGTTTTCATTCCTTACAATAGGAAAAGTTCTCAATTGATGCACCCCCTTTATATACGAGGAGGGATTAACTTAACCACATTAGGTCACCAACTTGTACACTCTTATATAATTTCTTACAATAATCCAGAGTATTCTCTTGATTCACCTTGCAGATACATGTATGTATAGGATTTTTTACTGATCCAATACTTGAATTATAATTATATATTACTTTGATTTGTCCAATATAAGAATATAATAAGATAACGTTGCTATGCTATTTTTTAGAAGTGTATATTATGTCAATTTTGGTATAAATTAATGAGATATGGAATACTTTTGGTATAATATAAGATTTTGGACACATGAGATGCATCCTTAAAGGGTAAACGGTTTCCTTTTTCTCCAGGAACATGGTCCAGTGTTAAGGCTTCAGTTTCTGAAAAACCATTTTCTCTTGGCTACAATCAATAAGTTTGGGCAACTTCGCTATCAGGATGTTACAATGGGTTCAATGGTTGGTAATTTTCGAACTGGCGTAGGACGTACAAATGTGATGCAAGTAAACCCCTTCAATGGGGTTGTTTCTTTAGGTCACTCAGCTGGAACTGTTACCATGTGGAAGCCGACCAGTTCTGCTCCTCTTGTCAAGATGCTATGTCATCACGGGCCTGTCTCAGCGCTGGCATTTCACTCAAATGGCCACTTGATGGCCACTGCAGGGAAAGATAAAAAAGTTAAGCTTTGGGACTTAAGGAAATATGAGGTTCTTCAAACCTTACCTGGTCATGCAAATACTCTGGATTTTAGTCAAAAGGGCTTACTTTCTTGCGGTAATGGTTCATTGATCCAGGTTCTGCGAGATGTTTCTGGTACACAGAATTATTCCAGGTACATGACTCATTCCATGGTTAAAGGTTACCAGGTAGAAAAATTAGTATTTCGACCATATGAAGATGTTTTAGGTATAGGGCATTCCATGGGTTGGTCTAGTATTCTTATTCCAGGAGCTGGAGAACCCAACTTTGACTCATGGGTTGCAAACCCGTTCGAAACTTCCAAACAGAGGAGAGAAAAGGAAATACGGACTCTACTTGATAAGCTCCCACCTGAGACTATCATGTTGGATCCCAGCAAGATTGGTACGGTGAAACCAAAAGGAAAGAGGCCAACAAAGAAAGAGAAGGAGGCTGAGATAGAAGCTGCCGTTGAAGCTACTAAGGGCAAGAAACTGAAGAAGAAGACAAAAGGTAGAAACAAGCCAGGTAAAATGATACAGAAAAAGCAAGACGCCATTGCTAGAGTGAAGAGGCCCTACATGGAGCAGAAAATTCAAGAAGAGGAAAACGTGTCAAGAAAGAAGCAGAAAACTAGTGTTGAACTACCAAAATCTTTACAACGGTTTGCTCGTAAAAAGGCATCGTCGTGATCTAACTTTCCCGTAGTCTTGTATTCTATATTACTGTTCTCCCTTTTGATTATAAGCTTGTATTTTTTTGTTGCCCTTCATATTTGTAGCCCTTTAGCCTCGAAGTTGGCGTTTTTGTGCCTTTTTGTGAGGGGCATATCCAAATTTTGCCTTAGAGAGACCCCTTGATTAGAGTTTCTTTAATATTAAAGTCTTCTTTACCTACACAAAATATTGATCGGAAAACTTTCTGATGTTTTAATGATTGTCTGGATTTGTGTAAGAGCAGGTGTCACTCGAGTATCCTTTCAAAAAGGTGACATTTACTCTTTACTATTTGAAAACTGATAGTAAAAATAGTTGAGCAGTAAAAGAGAGTTACTATAACTGTTTTGGTTATTATTGAGGATATATATTCCAAAAGTTTTAAATCTTGTGGTTATTTCCTAAAAAATTTGTAAGTTACTTGAGTTATGTTTGAATTGATGGAAAAATATGAAATTAGAGCATAATGTAATGATTTTTTTTTTCTTCCATTTCTCGTGTATGAAACAAATTTTTTTCTTCCTATTGTTTAGGTAATGAATTGGTATTTATTTGTTATCCTTATCATGAAAATAAAAAGCAAAAGGTATGTGTTTTTGCTAGATGTCGACATGTTTTGTACAAATTTATAGACACTAAAAGTGCCCCTGGAGCCATAATCTTCAGTAATAGAGTAGGTTAAAGGGCTACTGTAAAATGGTTTAATTAATGGTTTTCGATCGAATAGTCTAATTTTTGTAAGGTTTGACAGGTGGATATTTTTTTCATTTTCATATTTCAAACTAAACGGTGATTTTCTGTGCTGGTTAATTTGCTGTTAATAAAACTGTTACTATTAGACCTATTATTATTTAACAAAATCATCGTGCATTTTTTATTATTACTACATGTTGCATCGTCTTAGTCATGGCGGGTTTTATTGTGTAGGTAATGAACGATCGAACTATAAGTTAAGAATTATAGACATGGTAATGTATGCATTTTTTATTCCATTGAATTAGTAAATGATTTTTTTATCACGTGGATTAACCGTCCTTAATAATGTTATTTCTTGTCTTAAATAAACAACAACAAATAAAATATATAACTAAATTTAAACATAATATAATAAGTAAATTAGAAAAATAAAATACATTTAGTGCTTGTAACAAAAACAAAATAAAAATCTGACCTAGCAAATTTATAAAAGAAATATTTTTTAAACTTTAGTATTACACTCTTTAAGATATTAAAAAAAATATTAGCAGGATTGGTTATATTTGGTGATTTTTTAAGTTTATATATCACAAAAGTATTTTTTTATATAATGATTTGAGTAATAATCGTAATGATTTGTGTAATATTATTTAAAATTAAACAATTAGTTATATAGTAATTTGTAAAACATTATTTTTTATTTTAAATTATTATATTAAATGACATGTAGACAGACATAGGTTAAATATTAAGGTATTTCTTCTTCATATAAGACTGACATTTTGCAAGTATATATCTATATTTAGTGCAAAACTAATTTAATAGGTGAATTTCTTATGCACATTATGAGTATTTTTTTTAAGTATTTATTGGGTTCGAATCCAACTGTTATACACATACCATTGTTATGAAATAATTAATTTTTGAACTTTCTACGATAAACAAGTGTAGCAATATTCCTGTGAAAGGACCAAAAATTGTTATATAAAGTGGTGTTTCTAGCAATATTCACTTTATACAAAGTAGGAGAAAATGTATTTGAGCAAATACTATTACTATAATAAAACACAATAACAGGTTATTTTAATTTGTAGCATCGGTAAATAATCAGAACATGTTCTCTTGAAAATGGTGTTGAATGACACAGTTACCACCAACTCCAATGCTAAATAAAGTAGATGATCCTGTTAATGTTTTAAAAAGACAAAAACTATCTAGCCATGCTGCTACCATATTCACAGCACCATACTGCAACTTAACCATGGAATGTGCCAAATCTGCACCTCCATTTTAACACTCTTGTATCAAATTTGTGATTTCTATATGATATTTGACATTTTTTTATTAAGTAACATTGACAAAAAAATAATAATTAATCTATATATTATTTTAGAGATTAAAATATTATTATTATTTAAAATGATTTTTATTATTAATAAAAAATTATAAAATAATTTTTTAAATTAATATCTAATTAATTATCAAGATTTTAGTTACTAATATTTTAGATTATAAATTAGCTTATAAAAAGCTAATAGAAATTAATTTACAATATAAAATAGTAACTAAAATCTTGGTAATTAATGGTTAGATACCAATTTAGAAACTATTTTATAAATTTTTATTAATAATATAAATTATATACTAATATTTTTTTAGTTTATATAATAATATCTAATTTAATTAAATAATAATTAATTATTTTGATCTTTAAAATTATTTTTTATTTAATGATATTTTTGTAGTATAATATTGCATCAAATTGGACCAAATTTTTTGAAAATTTTATATTAAAGCATAGATGCAAAAACACTCTACCATTATTCATTAGTAAGGGAATTTGGTGAACTTTTTTTGGTTGAAGAACCAAGTATACACACAAATATTCAAAGTTTGTTCGCTTTGTTGGATAATCGTTGAATGGTGATTGACGGAATGAGATAAATTTATTAAGGAAACTTTTGAAGAAGAAGGAATGTAAGTGGCCATGTAACAATTTAGTGATGGGAGGAAATGTTATTAATTTCTCTTACTTAACTTTCACTTATAACACCACCATTGACAATGATATTGTTAAAAAAACGCTTATAGATTGATGTAACATTTTTTCTATTTACCTTTTATCTAAGCTATCTATATTGAGAGCAATACAACTTTATAGTAAATGTTAAAACTTTGTAACATATTTTGTTACCCTTCCTTTATGCAAAATTTAAGGAACTTCAAATATAATTTGTAGTTGTTTAAATTTTATTTTTTTTAGTGATTTTGTAAATATTTCTACAACTTGATTATCTGTTGTTAATACTTAAGTTGAATTTGTTTATTTTCTTTAGCTTCTACGAGAAAGTGATATTTAATAATTATGTACTTTGTTATTTGATAATGAATATGATTTTTTTTCAGTACTACTATTGACTTCTTGTAGTATATAATAGTAGGGTCATCTTGTTATTCACCCATTTCTTTAAGTATTTTTTAAATTATTGTTTGAATTGTAGTTTTTTTTTAGTTGTCACATGCTCTATTTTAGTTGTTAATTGTGTTATTATTACTTGCTTTTTATATGCCTAGGAGAAAAATACAAATCCAACTAAGAAGGCATAAATTGATGTATTCTTCATGTCATCTATCGATCATGTCTAATCACTATCATTGAGTTGTCACAATTTGTACCATATTATTTTAATTTTTTTTATTCTTTAAAATAAATTTATTTGATCTTTGCATGAATCTTGATAGAATAGAATACATATAGCATAGTTGATGGCTGGTCATGTGGTTGTAGATATAATAAGCTTTCACTTAAACTTCTATAGCGTGATGCATCAACTTTAGGTGTTCAATAATCTTTTTGTAGCTTTTCTTTTGTCACCAGTGAAGTAGCAACAAACTTGCCACTGTACATCTTGAATTTCGTTGGTAAAGTCTCAATATATGTCTTTTGAGAGATAAATATATTTTGCTTTTGTTGTCTTACCTCTACACCAAAAATGTAATTCATCAAGTCAAGGTAAATCATCTTGAATGTCTTTATTATGTTTTATTTGAATTTTGTCATCATCCTCTTTATATTTGTGTCGATAAGATCATATAGATATAAAGAGACAATAAGAGTATTATATTGACTTTAGGTCTTAAAGTTTGCTATCATTGTTACTTCTCTTGAATCCTTGATCGATGAAATATTCATCAATTCTGTTTTACCATGCTTGAGGAGCTTGTTTCAAGCTATACAAAAGTTTTTCTTAGTCTTAACACTTTAGCTTAATTTTCTTTGTTATAAATCCTTGTGGTTACTCCACATATATTTCTTCTTCAAGAAAATCAATTAGAAAGGTTGATTTGACATTCAATTGGTGAATACTCCACCCTTTTTGTGTTGCAAGAGATACTAAAGTCTCAATTATATCTAAGAGAGTAATTGAGACAAATGTTTCATCATAGTTAGTTCTAGGTTGTTGTGAGTATCACATGACCTTATTTTTTTGTATGGTGCCATCAATATTGAGCTTTTGATTTTGTAAGCTTATTTAAGTCCAATGATGTCTTTTCCATTCAGGAAATCTACTACATATGAAGTACTGGTCTTTTCAATCATTTTAGTATCTTCCTCCATTGTCTAGATCTACACTTTTTGCTTTACTACTTCATAACATTCAAGCTTATACATTGCCTTGTTGCATGTTTCATATCTATTCAACAAAGATGTTACTTGTCTAGGAGTACACTCTAATGAAGAATATGATCATTGTGTAGATAAAGGAAGCATGCTGAAATCTTTTGCCACTTATTAAACTTCTTCTTGAGGTTATTGTACGAAAGCAAAGAAGTTGCTTCTCATAAGTTTTTCTTCTTCCCAATTCTAAAAGCATTTTCATTATCTTTAACATCTACACTAATGGTGAGCTTCTTGGTTTATAACTTGTAAAATCTATAGCCTTTTAATTGTGTGAAAATTCATCATATAATGTTGTTTTGTAATTTATGTATTTCTTGATCAAGTACATGTATGTAGCAGATAAATTTGAAAACTCTTAGGTGCTTAGTGATGACCTTTGTCTACTCAAATATTTGATTGACATATTGTCCTGGACTTCTTTAGTTGGACATATGTTGAAACCTAAGAATATTGGGTTGACCTTTCTCCTTTAACATTGATCTATTTCCATGACTTTGCGATTCTTCATTTTTGACATATTATTTTGTTATGGAGAATATACAACTGTAAGATGCCGTTTAATTCCTTTGTCTTCTCAAAATCTATCTGACTTGTGCCACAATCATTTTTAAAACTTTTATATCTCTCACTTTGTCTTTTAACGAGTGATTTTTTTTTAAATAAAAGCTTTCATGCTAGGCATTACTATGCAACTTAAGATCTCAGTTAGGCTGACATTTCAAGTAACAACAATCATTTGCCATCACATGAAAAAAATATTATTAAAAAAAGAAAAAAATAAAGAAAATACAAAAATACGGGGGACTAGACCAAAACCCATATGTTAACAAAAACGATACATAGGTAGACTATACCTATTCATAAAGAATTCTAAGAACAGACAAGATAGAAGCCTATTATACCAATGGAAAGATTCTCTATGAATAAATCCTAAATTAGCCAACTTATCAGTACACACATTCCCTTCACGAAAAATATGAGTAACCCTAAACCTAATTTTCCCACATTAATTAAGACAAGTATTCCATCATTTACGAAGCATCCAAGGAACATTTGTCCTAGCAGTAAACGCAACACAAACCAAATCAGAATCACATTCCAGCCAGACATTAGTAAGCCCCATCTTTTGAGCTTCCTCCATAGCATGTATAACCTCATAAAACTCAACAACCAGAGCAGTCTGAACTTCAAGAAACACAAAAAAAGCTTCAATAAATTCCCCCATACTCCCACGAAAAATACCTCCACAAGTAGCAAGACCAGGATATCCCCTAGCAGCCCCATCAGTGTTAATTTTAACCCAGCCTGGTGAAGGAAACTTCCACCTAACAAGAAGATGACATAGAACTTTACCAGTACGAGTGTTAATACCAAAAAACTTGAGCACATTGAAATCGAACATATCATTCTTCATTGGAGTTTTAGATGAATTAACCACTAGACAAGTTAAATCTTTAATAACCAAAATAGTCCTAGAAACCTCAATCTTATCCTGAAAATGAGCATAATTTCTCATACGCCATATCATCAAAATAGAAAAAATTATCACAGCTAGTTTAATCAATTTAACCAACGGACTACCAACACACTTAATAAAAGAAAGAAGATAATTCTTATTAAAGAAATGATAAGTAGAAAAAACATTAACACATTAAAATAATATGCTCTGCTGGAACACTCATTAAGACTTCAATAATGTTAGGTTGTGGGGGAAACACCTGGCCAGATTGTAAAGACAATGGATAAGGTTCGAGCGGCTGGTTGACGTGATGACATTTTGGCAATACATGAGACCTTCAAAGCGCCATATGCCAATATCTGAATATGTTACACCAGAGGCATTTAATAAGTATCAGACTCTTGGCATGGAAATGTGTTGGGTATGAAGCCAGGACCAATTTAGTTGGGTTGACTAGGCACCATGTTTAGTGAGTGGGTTTAATCATTGTGTCACTTTTATAATCTCTACTTAAAGAGATCATTGTACTTGTAATTGGTGTGCAACAGGACAAAATGAAAACCTAATAGTTTCCCGTGTGGATGTAGGTTGCAGTTGGCGACCGAACCACGTTAAATCCCGTGTTGTTTATTTTCTGCAGTTGATTCGTGATTGTGTGTGTTGTTTCCGCGTGCATTTTTTCCCATCAAGTGGTATCAAGAGCTTTGGTTCATTTACACACTAGAGATCCGATTAGCAGAAATTAATCAACGAGACGTGAAAATTACGGTTGCAGCTGCATCCCAAAAATAGGGTTTCGTAGGGGCGACATCAATGTCCCAAAGTTAGGGTTTCGCAGGGGCTGCATCCCAAAGTTAGGGTTTCGCAGAGGCGGTAGCAGCGTCCCAAATCTAGGGTTTCACAGAGGCTGCAGTAGCGTTCCAAAGCTAGGGTTTCATAGAGGCGACATCTGTATCCCAAAGCTAGGGTTCCATAGAGGCGACATCAGCATCCCAAAGCTAGGGTTTCGCATGGCTGCAGTAGCATCCCAAAGTTAGGGTTCACAGAGTCGACAACAACGTCCCAAAGCTAGGGTTTCCTAAGGGTTGCAACGACATCCAAAATTTAGGGTTTCACTGTGGCCCAGGATTCGCGACAACCCAGACCTGCGACTTGCGACAGGTGTGCACAGTAGGCGGTGCAACGTGCAATGATGTGGGTCGCGATAGGAGTGGTGGTGGCTCGCGACGTTGTGCAGTTGCTCGCAGTAAGGTCGTGTCCAGGCAGTGCGACGACGAATCATGTTTCACAGCGAACAAGTGCAGGTGCTTGCGGTGAGCGAGACGACATGATGGTGTAGTGCGATGGCAGTGACGAAAAACGCAAGGTGGCACGTGCATTTTTCTGCTGGTGCAGCAGTGACGGTGCGATGTGTGACTGCTTTTCACTGTGGCACGAAGTTAAGACAATTCAGTTACTGAGCAAATTAATAAAATGAATTAGATCTTAGCCATACTTATGTCAATGGGCATTAAGTTCGATGAAGAAGTTCAAGCTTTACTATTGCTATTGTCTTTGCCTGACAGTTGGTCCGGAACGGTTACAACAGTTACCAATTCAGCGGGATCCGATGGATTCACTTTTGAGAAGATTCGTGATTTCATTTTTGGCGAGGATGTCCAAAGAAGAAGTTCTGGGGAATTATCTAGTGAATCGCTATATGTCATCAGAGGTAAGAAAAATATCAGAGATAGTGGGAGCAAGAACAAAAGAAGGAGCCAGTCAAAGACTCGGGATTGCTCAAGTGTAACATGTTGGAACTGCAATGAGGTGGGGCATTTCAGGAATCAATGCCCAAATGATAAATAAGTCAACATTGCAGAAAACTTCGCGGATAAGGACCTTTTACTCTATTGCGCGAATAACAGTGTGGATTCCTGGGTCATGGATTCTGAAGCATTACAAAATCTAGTTATTTGAGACTTTGGAAAGGTAAGACTAACGAACAACAAAACTCTTGATGTTACGGGCATGAGTGACATAGTGTTGAAGACACCAGTTGCTTTTTGGACTTTGAAGGATGTCAGAGTTGTTCCAAACTTGATGAAAAGTTTGATTTCTGTTAGGCAGTTGGACGAACAGGGACATGAAGTGAAGTTCAGAAATTAGCAGTGGAAGGTAGGTCGTCAAGGGAAATCTTGTCATGGCCCGCGGAAGAAAGAGAGGTTCGTTGTATATGGTCGGATTACTGTCTAAGGGAGTGACCATCCCAGTTCAGAAGATAAACAAATTCCGGTTCACAGAATCTCGTGGACAGAAGAGGGTTGTCTTTACAAGAGAGAAACCCAGAGCCACAAGTCAGATTCAGGATGAACGAGCATTGAAAGGTTCAGGTAGACTAGTCAGAGGTACTTATGGCAGTGGGAGCACGGGTCGTGCTTCAGCTGAGGTTCCTAGATGATAGTGGGTTAGGAGAACCAGTATTTCAGCTTTTGAAACATCTCCAGAAAATTTCTTGTTGAGTATGGAGTATGTTTATTCTCAGGCTATTCCAGGATCTGACAGTTCCTGTAAGTGGGAGCCGGTAGGAACAGAGAACGGGTCAGTGACTGACGTGTTGAAACTTAGGGAAGTTTTAACAAAGTCTTCAAAATGATTAAGAAGACTGGTGGTAACTAGAAGTGGAACATTGAGTTTTGTCGACAGATTACAGAAGTACATGTACACAGTTGAAGCGTAGGTGAACATTGTTTCGTGACTTCAAGTGGGAGATTGTTGGGTATGAAGTCAAGACCAATTGGGTTGGGCTGACTAGACACCATGTTTAGTGAATGAGCTTAATCATTGTACACAGTTGAAGCGCAAGTGAACATTGTTCCGTGGCGTCAAGTGGGAGATTGTTGGGTATGAAGTCAAGACCAATTAGGTTGGGCTGACTAGGCACCATGTTTAATGAGTGTGCTTAATTATTGTGTCCCTTTTACAATTTCTATTTAAAGAGCTTATTGTGGTGTGCAAGAGGACAAAATAAAAATCTAATAGTTGTCCGTGTAGATGTAAGTTGCAGTTGACGACCGAACCACGTTAAATCTTGTGTTATTTATTTTCTACCGTTGATTCATGATTGTGTTGCTTCCGCGCGTGTTTTTTCCATAAAAAATATTAAATCCATGGTTGAATCAGATCGAACTGCATCTCCCTCAAAGCTGACATCCTCTTGATCCATTATCTTTTTTCTTTCTTTTATTTACTCACTCCAATGTGCATTATATGTAAGGAGCGCAGGTTCACTACATGCTGTTGATGGGCATGTGCTGTCTGCCATTCTTTTTTCCGCCTCCTCCTCTGCAACCCCAACACCTATTGTTTGGAGATTGATTTAAATTTCTTAAATATTCAAACTTTTGATTTTTCCTTATATCATTCTAGAAAAGTCATCAGATAAAAAGATAAAATATCTATTTTTCTTTAGTGATAGTGACATCATCAATCTAAAAATGTTTGTACGGATTAACTTTAACAAGTCTTTTTCCCTTCATATTTTATTTATTCAAAATAATAACTCGTATTGCTTCTCGACAAAATATCCTTCATAAGTTTCATTACTTTCTTTCATATATGTAGATCTTTCATCATATTCTTTTAATATAACAACTTTAAAAGTCTAGACATTGAAGTTACCAAATGTTTAATGCTAAAGCTATGAATACTCAATTTGGACTTTCATTACAACATCGATAGTATAATTAAAGTATACAGAAAAAACTAATACATTTTAACTTTACATGTCTCTAGTTGTTATCATTGATTATGCATGTGTAAGCATCACTTGGCTAATGTCCAAGAGATTCTTTTAAGATTAGAAATGAGTAAGAAACTTTGATAAGTTTTTTACCTTTCATAACTATGTCTTTCATTTTTTACTCAACCAAAGTGTCATTTTTTCAATAGATTTTTTACTTTTACCAAATCTGTAAATATTTCTAAAAATATTTTTTTTTATGTCAAGAAAATTATGAAATAAAAATAAATTTTTAGAAATAAAAAATAATTAGTTGTTATAGTAACTAAACTAAAGACCATTTTAGAGATTAAAAAAATTTTAGTTTTTAAATTAATTTAAATTATTGTTAAATTGTTTATAAATTGATGTCTAATTAACAATCAAAACTTTTGTTATTAATTATTTAGATTTTAAATTTGATAGCAAAAATTTTGAATGCTAATTAAACACCAATTTAAAAATTATTAAATAATAATAAAAATTAATTTAAAAATTAATTTTTTTTTTAATTTTTAAAATAATTTCTAATTTAATTAATATAACATCTGATTATTATTTTTTTCAATAAAACATGGTGACATAAAAAAAAGGGTGTTAGTTGCCATCACATTCTTCAATAAAATTTGCTTAGATTTTTTTGTATGAAGACAATTTTTCTCCACATGTTCAAATTTCCCGCAATATTGATATTGTAATCTTTTATGACATGACAATAGGTGACTTTAGTTTTTGTACATGTCACATGGAGGATATATTTTCTAATGGGACCTGACAAAACTTGTACAATTGTTTATTATTGTTTTTTTTTCATTTTTTATTTTCATTTATGAGATTGTAACTTGACGATTGATTGAAAGACATTTTTTTTTTTGTAGAATCTTTATTTTACCTTTTCAGTCTTTTTTTTATTTTCACATATTCAAGAGAATTTATTACTTTGTCATCTATATAAGATAGATAAATCTTGATTTATTCAATTATTTTCACAATTACATTATGTTTATAAAAAAATATAAATTATAATTTTTATAATAATTTTCTCATTAAAAATATTTTTTTACAGGTTCTTATTTAATTAATTAATTCTTTAATTTTAAAATAATAGTCTCTAAATAGTCTCATACTTTCTCCTAAATACTTTAAGAAGAAAAACATGAAATAGAAAGAGATAACAAATAATTAGTTATTATAATAATTAAATTAGAGATTATTTTAGAAAAAAAATTTGGTTTCTAAATTAATTTTTATTATTGTTAAATGGTTTTTAAATTAGTATTTAATTAGTTACCAAAGTTTTAACTATCAATTATTTAATTTTTAAATTTGTTAACAAAAAATCTTGGTTGTTAATTAAATACCAATTTAGAAATCATTTAACAATAATAAAAACTAATTTAGAAATCAAAATTTTTGTATTTAAAAAAAAATTTCAATTTAATTATTATAATAAATTTAATTATTATAATAATTAATTATTTTTGAAAAATTAATTTTTATTTCGTATTTTTTTAGTGAGAGTTTAAGTTTAATAATGTGTAGCTTTATAGCCTTGAAAAGAAATGTATTAGTTTAATAATAAGGTCTTTCTACTCATTTATATGCAATTCCTTCTTTTGAACAACTATTAGGTACAAGCAATGAAGTCATTTTTTACACTCTCCATTAATTTTGAGAAAAAAAATTATTCATTTTAATTTTTAACAATACTTTATTATAAATTAAAATTTTCATTCTTGAATGAAAACATTTTTGGGAAAGTGATATAGTATTTTTAAGACATTCGCACTCTTCTTTTTAAGACACGTGACTTATACTGAATTTATATACAATTTTTTTGTTTCATTGTTATTTTTCAATATATTTGTTAGTTTTAATTTTGAAATAAATTTAACTACTAATTCAAAATAAATATTTATTTACAGCCTATCTCAAATCATTCTCTTTTTAGTTTCTTAACACTAAAAAATTATTAAATAAAATTTAATTTAAAAAATAATAATTAATTATTATATTAACTAAATTAAATAATATTTTAAAAATTAAAAAAAAAATTAATATTTAAATAATTTTTTATTATTAAAAAAAATTATAAATTAATATTTAATTAACCATCAAAATTTGAATTACCAATTTTAAAATTAAAATAATCAATTGTATTGTAGACATGTTTAATATGATTCTTCTTCATACTCATCTCTAGTTAAATAAATACTATAATTTTATCATCACATTATCTATTCTTTCTCTTAATTGATTTTTCTTTGAAAATATGCTATCACCGTTTGCTTTTAATTTGGATTATGGTACTTCTCTGTATCATTTTGCATAAGCACAACAACAAACACTTCTGAAATTTGGAAGCAAAAAATATTATTTGTATTGGAAGCAACAACAAACACTACCTATATATATATATATATATATATAGATTTTCTTCTTTAACTGTTTTTAAGTTTATATAAATTTTTTCTTATTTTACTCTTATACCAATAATTAATATAATAGTTACAATTTTTTTAATTTAAATAAAATAATTAAAAAAAAGTTAATAAGTAGTTATCAAACTGTTTTTTTTTTAATTTAAATAAAATAATTTATTATTTTAATTAATAGAGTAGTTATCAATTTTTTAAATTTAAATAAAATAATTATAAAAAATAATTGATCCTGTAATTACAGTTTTTTTAGATTAGTTAATAACTATCCAAACTAGTATTTTGTGATAAAATCTTACAGCACTGCTGTACTATTGTCTATTAGAGAGTAGTTTATTAATTCAACATTGTCTACTTTTTGTGTATTTTTTAGTTCATAATATTTAATTATGAGATCAATTTTTTTAATACATGAAAGTGTAATCATCAAGTACTTTTTTTTTTTAAATTTCAGAAATCAATAAATTATCTATTTCATAACATCTAATTTATTATTAAATTATTTTCTTATTATAAATTTATAATTAATTTAAATTAATACATATACATATATAATAATTATAAATATTAAATGCGGATGCACAGGTATTTTTATACCTGTATTTTCGCTAGTCTATACCTATATATAAAGGGGATTCCCCTCTTCACTGTTTTTAATTTTTTTTCCTATTTTATCTTTATATTAATATTTAATTTTATTATTGTATTATGATCATTGTGTCATTTCTTATCCCCCTCCTAGTTCCTCTTAATTTTTTTCCCATTTTATCTTTATATTAATATTTAATTTTATTATTGTATTATGGTCATTGTGCCCTTTCTTATTTTTTCTACCATATTTGGTATACATAGTGGGGTGATTTTGAATTGAAAGAGAAGTGAAAAAGAGGTTTTGAATTGAAAGAGATGTGGAGGAACAATTATGAATTGAAAGAGAGGTGGAGGAAAATTGGAAGAAAGGTGAAGGAGTGATTATGAATTGAAAGAGATTATTTTGAAAATTAATTGCATAATGAGAGAATGTCTGTTGTACGATAGAGAAATAAATTTAATAAAATATTTAAAATAAATGGAGCAACCGTTTGAATTGAAAGAGATAATTTATTTTGAAAATTAATGGCATAATGAGAGAAAGTGTCTATTTTATGAAAGAGAAATAAATATTAGAAAAATGCAGATACTCAGTCAGTTACTATGTTCCGCTAGTGTTTAAATAATGTATTTTTGCCTTCTTTTGATTCTTTAAGTGGGTTTTATGACCGCATAACCTAAAACAATATCATTGGCTTCATTTCCTGAAATGCAAGAGTGGATTATTATAACATCTTTTTCTTTCTTTCTCAAGTATATCCAGTGTCACGGGTAACACCTTAAAATTGCATAACAAAACTTACTCAAAACTTTTAATTTCATAATCACTTCTTTAAAGAATGGGTTTAATATGTTAATCGTTCTGTATTTTTAAGAAAAAATAAATTTTTGTCCTTAATTCAAATAAAAATATATAATAAAAAATTATTATAATGAGTTATAATAAATTTTTTTATGTATCACCAGATTTTTATATGAATTGTAATGTTAAAATATTTTTATATCTACTCATCATTAATATGTATATAGTAACATCTCTATTTTTACTCATATTTGTTAATATATTATGTAAGTAATATCTAATTAACATATACATATGTTACTTTCTCATATTTGTATCTCAAAAAAATATCTATCTTCATAGGAATTTAATATATACACAAAAGTCATGAAGTGTCTATCACATTTATCATCCACATTATTTTTATTAGATTTTTACTTACTCACACACTCAGATAGTCAACTCTACTTCCGAAAGACTCGCATATTGAAATTAACATCCGGAGACCTGCACCTGCCACACTACTTACTGTGAATCCACACAGTCATGCGCATAATCAATCTCAATATCTCATAATCTCTTCATCTCATATGACAGGATAAATCCATTTGATATGCTCTGATCAATTATTTCAAACCTCAGACTCAGTCAAATAAACCTCATTCGACTCTCACCAATTGAATAACTTCATCTGTGTGATTCAATTATATCAATAGAGTCACGTTCGTCTCATTCATAGGACACTCACAAATCAATACATCTTAATAACAATCTCAAAACAATATTTTCTTTCCTGAAAAATATTATGTATGGATCACACTTTCACCTCATTACATACATCATTTAACACATCAATGCAATATTCAATCACATCATATTTTAAACTTTCTAAACAATTCAAATATATCTCAAAATTCACTTAAACACATAACTAAGTTCCAAATATATGCTCTTTAAATCAATCGTCATCTAAAATCAAACCACCACTTCTCATCAAACATCTCATTTAAGTAATTCAATAAAATATTAAAAAACAGTTCAACTCGTTTATATTATCATTTAAACACTTTCAAGAACTTATTCACCTTAAAATCAATATAAAATATTAAAAATCAACTATTTTAGTCAATATATTACTTTACTCTTCAAAAGAGACAATCTTGGAAGCAAAAATTGGAACTGGTGACCACATCATCCCCACATCCAGATTTTCTAACCTAGGGTTCTAATTAAAAAAATAAAACTAGTTTCCCTTACCTGAACTTGAGCAAATGCTCCCTAAGAGCTCCAAACTACCAAAAGCTCAAGGGTAGCCTAACCTACACCATAGAGTCTCGATAAAAAATTTAGTTATATCACTAGGACCTGAGCTAACAAAGACTACTTCTGAAGATAAAAACATCACATACAAGCTTAAACCAAAGACAAACCTAACCAGATCAAAACTAACTCAAAGGAAAATGAGCCAAGAATGAACTTATTCTATTTGAGATTCTGATCAGACAGTCTTGTAGTCTTCGCTTCTAGGAGTCTAATGGTGTACTCCGATTGTCAAACTGATGAGCGAGAAAGTCAAAATCTTAGAAAGAAGACAAAGAAAAGGAAAAAAGAAACAACAATGATTTTACTCTATCAGGAATTTTGATTGAGCACTCTTGTAGTCTTAGCTACCATTCTAATGACGTACTTCAATTCGTCAGAATCTTAGAGAAAAGACAGAGAAAAAGAAAATAAAGTTTTTAGAGAGATTTTAAATGAAAATTGAATAACTAAATTTCTATTTATATACTTTTTTAAATTTAATAATAAAATATTCAAGTGTCATTTTAATTATATCATTTTTACTTTAAAACTATTTTCTCGATACTAGTTTATAAAAAAATTATTTATTACATAAAAAATACTAATAAATATTTTTTTATTATAAATAATAATAATATTTAAAGTTTAAATCAAAGAAAAAAAATAATTTTACACTATATATAAAAAAAATCACATTTAACCGTTAAAAAATGAAGTTAGTTGGATCTGTTAGGTTGGATCAGCAATTGCATCAGCTTTTCTTGAAAAAACATCACGAAATGCTAATTTTTTTCAAAAGAATATAAAATTAGGTTTACAAATCAATGTGTTTTTTAATATAAACACTTCGAAATCATACTTTTTTTTTCCTAAAAGTAAAAAATATAAGCATGACTGAAAGAGTGATGTTTTAATTTAGGATTGATGGATTGTTTAATAGATACGAATTATTGGTGCATAAGGCATGTGGAATGAGAAAAATAATTGATGAGTGGGTCAATGGTGTTACATACTTTTGCAGTACCTGACATTTGTGTTCACTGATTTACTCATACATTATTATATAATGAGTCAGATACATCCCATCATCAACTTACCCCTTGTAAAAACCCAAAACAATTATAATTATAATTATGATGATAATATTTGTGGTATTATATTGTGGAGACAATGGCACATGAGGTAATTGAGGCGTGTGAGTGTTGACGAAGGTTTTGGTTTGATCTGAGTGATTGTGGCCCATCAAACAAGGTGCAAAAATAAAGAGAGTGCCGTGCAACCTCCGAACCAAACTCAATGTGTTTGGTTTCAATTCAGATGTCACTTTATCCAAGATAGATACTACTATCCACATTAGATACCCACCCTTTTATGTGCAACACCAATTACCCTAACTTTCCATTCAATAATACTACTAATAAATACTACACTGTGCATGTCAACCACTGTTAAATCCGTATATAAAAACCTTAAGCCAAATCACCTAACTCACCTCATCTCATCTAAAAAAACAAATTTTTGAAAAAAAAAACATTAACAAATCATTCTCTGATCTAGTCAAGACACGAGTAAAAAAATACTCAATTTTAGTTTAAATTATCTTTTCAACAACAAATTCAAAATCAGAACATTTTTCATTCAATAATACTAGTAAAAAATACTAGTAAAAAATACTACACACTGCATAAATGTGAATCACTTCAGAAGTGATTCAATCCGTATATAAAAAAGTTCAAGTCAAATCATCTAACTAGATCTGATCCCACATAAAAGAACAAATTTCTGAAAAAAAAAACATCAACAAATCATTCTTTGATCTAATCAACACACGAGTCAAAAAATACTCAATTTTAATTTAAATTATCTTCTCAATAACAAATCCCAAAAACATAACATTTCTCATCATCCCATCAGTTTTGATGTAAATTTTGTAACATCAAGTTTTACAGTAATATATATTCCTTTAATAGAAATTTTATTGTCATATAAAATATATGTGTTTCTTTTTAATTGATGTCAAGTATGATGCGTAAACATTTTCATGATTTTGAAAGACATGGATGAAGAGAGAATTTAATACGTGCAAGGAATTTAAAAGAAAAAGAAGACAAATTAATATGTTAAAGATACATTCATGACACCCTTTCGTGGCTGAGAAACAAAACATCCTTCCTAAAATCCCAGAAAAATACAAACAATGAAATTGCAAAAATCTTCTATCGCTTGTGTTTCTTGTTTCAACCTTTCTTTTAAGTTAGTTTTATCTTTTTTATTTGAATTGTGTTTTAAATATTATCTTTTGATATTTTGATTATTCAAGACTTTTATTTGAATCAAACTTAAATATTTTGTGTTATTTAAAATTTTGATGAAATTATCTATACTTACACTACGAGAAAAAATAGTTTTAACGAAAGTTTATTTTTTACATTATTTAGGATTAAAACCTCTATTAAATCATTTATTCAGAGTTGCAGTTTCCCTGCCAAACCATCCTTGAAAAACGTGTTCTTGGGGTTTTTTTAGACCTTAGGATAAGCTTTTCAGAACCCTTGTTAAATATCATAGGTTTAAGAACCTCCGTAAAATATCATGGGTTTCAAAATCTCCGTTAAATATCATGAGTTTAAAAACCTTAAAATAGCATGGGTTTAAGAACCTCAATAAAATACTATGAGTTTCGAAATTTTCGTAAAATGACTTGCCGTTTGAAATAACTTTCAACCCCATTTTTCACCATCTTTTACGATCCTTCTGACTTCTCTCTTCCACCGTGGACACACTACTCTCTGACATAGGCTCAATGACCGTCGACGACAGTTTTAACAAGGAATCACAATTCAGTCACACTTATGTCTATTATATTTAAGGAGAAGAAACACTAAATAAGACATTATCTTCTTCTTACTCCAATATTACTTCTTTCATCACTTTACCCCAACTTGAGTCACAAGTCACTATTACTTAATTCGACAACAACTGGTGTTTATCACTACTTTATATATCCTAAATAATTGCATTATCTATCAGATGTGGGTTTCAAAACCATGCGTGTTCTTGGCTAAAGATTGCAAGAACATATTGCGAGAAAAAATTAATCTTATCACTTCTCACTTTCACATTCAATTAATTATTAGATGCATTTTAAAATAAAGACCTTAATTTAAAATATTTCAAAATTATGAGAATTAAATATTAACAATTATAACTAAAACTAAAATTACACATAAAATATACGTACATCAAAAGTTAAAACAAAATAATTCAAGTTTTTTTGAAGTATGAACTCGTAACAAAAAACTTTAGGAATTATATAAACCAACTACCATCAATCATAAAAAATATGCAAATACTGTTGAAATATTTATTATCCAATATTAGTTGTTGATATACTTATTATCCAAGGTTATTTTGCTGAGCTTTTAAAATAAATTTTTGAAACTTTAGAAAACTTATTTGTAATGTAAAGTTATACTTTCAAAATTTTAGAGAATTTAATTATAAAATATATTAAAACTATGTAATTTTTAATTATTTATTTATAAATAGATTTAATTATATTTTTTTATTGAAGTTCGAAAAATCCGGAGTTATTGAGGTTCTACAATAAATCTTTGAAATTTAATGAAGGTTAAAAAAACCTCAATTATTTTGCTAAGGTTTTAAAATAAATCTTTGAAATTTAACGAAGGTTAAAAAAATCTCCGTTATTTTCTTGAGGTTTTGAATAACTTTTGGAACTTAAAACCTCTATTAATTAAATCAATTCCTAGGATTATATAAACCTCCACTAAATAACCTATAATAACTAAAATCAAATTCATATCCATACACATACCTATCACATGAAACTTCTTTTGGATAAAATAAATACTTATCTTTTAAAAAAAATTTGGTCTATATTTTATTTATTTATTGGACTCACAATAATAAACACTTAACTTTATAAAAAGAGTTTGATTAACTATATTTTCTATTGAAAACATTCATTCGTGGATCATTAAAATAATTTTATACCTAGTTATACAAATTTGACCAACCACATCTTTTATTGATAATATTCATTGATGCATCATTAAGATGATTTCACATTTGTTAGTGAAGTATTATTGCCAATAACATTAACTAGTGGATCATTATGACGATCTTATATTTGGTAGTGAAGTCTTACCGTTAATAACCGTAAATCATTAAAACAATCTTATATTTGCTGGTAAGGTCTTGTGGTTTATAATGTTCACTAGTGGAGTGTTAAAATGATCTTATATTTGATAGTGAAAGGCTCATGATTGATAACATCTACTAGTGGATTGTTAAGATGATCTTATATTTTTCAATCAGTATTTAAAGTTGATAGTGTTTATTAGGACATTGCGATAATCTTACATTTGTCAATGAAGTCATACAATTCATAGCATTCACAATTGAATTGTTAAGACGATGTTATATTTAGTATAAATACTTTAATTTCATTAGTTTTGTTTGAACTCCTTAATGATTGAAGTAATTGTATTTATTTAGTTTTTAATAATGGTCATGTGTATCTATTAAAAGAAGATTAACATTAATATACCATTAATCTTGAAGAAATTTTCTCCTTTAAATTTTGCTTTGTAAATATTTTACCCTTTACTTTTGCTTTATAAATTTAAAATCTTGAATGGATCATTTCAAAGTTAATTGTATAGTAATATTAATTTCCCCCCAATCAACACATAAAAATTACTAAAGACTTAAGTGTGTACTCAATTACCTTAATTATTAACAAAGTTTAAATAAAATTAATAAAATTGAAAAATTTCCATCAAGATTATTTTTTTTATTAAAATTGAAATATATTAATATTTATTATACTGAACCAACTATTTATCCAAAATATACTTTATATTTTAAAATTTTACTGTTTCTGAAAAATAATGCCTTGTCTTTTTAAGAATTCAAATATTTAAAATCTTATAACTATTAAAACTTAATGTCAAAATATTTTCTAATCAAAATCACTTTTTACTTTTATTTTCTTTATTAAAAATAATATTCCTTTTCTTACAATAAAGTTATTTGGTTTAAATAATAACTTTTTACTCACAAGATAACGATAAGATAATTTTGTTTATTTTATTTTAACTAAGATAATAACACTTTTAATAAAATAATTATTTCAATTAATAATAATGAAATTATAATAAATGTATATATTTTTATAATTATCTTTGTTTAGAATAAAAATATTTTTTGTATCATAAATTTTGATTATTTATTATATTAAAAACCTTAAAGAAAAATATTTGAAATAAATAATTTATTACTTTTGTATATACATAGTTGTATGTAATAAATTTTTTTAAGAAGTTAATCAATTTAACGTCAAAGATAATAACTACGAAAGTGGCAAGTCTACAACCTAACAAGCTATTAAGATAAGTGATAGATATATTACAATAATAATATGAAAAAAAAATTAAATTATTAATTTACTTATTTAGACTAAATAATAAGACTGTTACTTTAGAAAACGTAGTTAAACATAATTACATGTTATTTTAAAACAAATAAAATATTCAAAGAAAATATATTTAAATTTAAATAACGCAATATATATTTCATAAAAAATAATATTTTATTTATATTATACACACAAAAGATTCTGATTGTTTCAATTTTTTAATGATAAATTGATAATTTATATTTTTTAATTTTGAAGTTGTGAAAATAAATAAATTTTAAATACCCATCAACATTTTTAATATTATTTTAATATATATATATATATATATAAGTATTCAATTAAATATTTTTAAAAAATAATTAAAAGGCTTAGATTTAATATTTATAAAATATAATGAAATTGAATAAATTAAAAATTTGTGTAAAAATAAAATTTCCTAAAATTGAATATAAAAAAGGAATTGAAGAGCAACATTTACATTTATTGCAATGTAACTAATTAATTAATTAACCATATTTTTTACAGTAAAAAAGGAGGAGGGAAATAATGACCTTAACCTACTTTGGTACCCTCTCCTTCTTTTACCACCATTGCGTTCAAACTTTTGGATATATACCCCACATTACCATCATACTATCGTTCCGCCATAAGTATCTTATGATGATGTGTAATTAGGCAATATATTTATATTGGTAAATGAATTAATAAAAAATTTCAAAAAATTGAGTTTGAAAATTTATTTTTTTAAGTTAGTGTAGGAGTTATTACATGTAATGTATTAAGGTACTATTGGAGATCCCACATCGACTAGATATAAAGACAATTCATTGTATATAAGTGGGTGCAAATCTCACACCATGAGGCAGTTTTATGGGTTGAGTTAAGCTTAAAGTTCACTTTGTAATATGGAATTAAAGATTCTCCTTGTTCTTATTCTCAAAGGATACATATAAATAAGCATTGAAGAAAATAACTGTTACAAATCCATTGAGCAACTTCATACTCATTTGGAAGGCAGATCCCCAAATAAGCCTAACATTAAAAAGAGTAACATCATGAGACCATAAAATGTGACCCACGTCCAAACCTTTAATTGAACCAAAGCAAAAACTTACAATACATCCACTACACCCCCTTTAAATATTACATTGTTTATATGCTTCAAGACCTTGTTGACTACTGCGATCAAAATTACTCCCCAAACCTCATTTACCGAAGCAGACACATTACACATCCTAAACTAAGAGAAGTTTAGCAGTGGGATGTTGTGAAACGCACTCTTCACCCCCAACCATATCTAACAATGGTTCCACAAACACCATGCAAATCTACACTCGAAAAACAAATGGGTACTAGTCTCCTCCTCAACCTCGCAAAGACTACACATAGAGCTTGCTACTGTGATCTCTCGCTTTTCAAGATTAGCCTTAGTGGCTAACTTATCTTCCTACACCCTCCAAGCCGTAACTATTGCAGAAGGTACAACTTTAACTTTCCAAAACTTCTTAAACAACGCAACATTCTCTCCAGCGCTGTCCCCCCTTATACGGTGGTAAACAGATTTAACCTTGTACCCAAAAACCTCCTCTTCCTTCCATACCCACCTATCCTCCTTTTCCAAGTTAAGACTCTCAACTTGGACTTCTTGATAAAGTAGACCTACTAGTTGCTTCTCCCATGATAAGTGTGATTTTTTTACAACAACCAATCCAAATTTGAATATCAAATCAATATAATTTTATAAATTTTATATATAGTAATTGATTATATAAGAGAAAAAAAATTATAGGACTTAGACCACCTACAAATTGTTTTCAAGAGTCAATCCAAATTTCAACATTTCAATTATAACATATTTTAACAACAACTAATCCAAATTTGAATTTCAAATTAACATGGAATGTCAATTCTAATACCTAATTTTTTTTTTAACAACCAATCCAAATTTTAATTTAAAATGAGTATAGAATTTCTATTATAACAACCTGAAAATAGTTTTCAACCAGCAATTCAAGTTTCAATTATAACACGTGCAATTATCACAGCAACCAATTCAAATTCGAATTTGAAATCAATATAGGATATCAATTACACTTCAAATTCCACATCCCTGCAACTATACTACTATATACTATATAGTGATACATGTCAAAGCAGAAGATTTAATCTCTTCAACAAGTTCAATAACAACTTCAGTTCTTTGAATATGTTTTTTTTCCAAATTCAGTGGGGTATTAGCTACTTGTGCTTAATTTTAAGTGTTAAGTTTTTAATTAATTTATTTTTCTCTTTTTCACCATCTTTATGAGTTGTAAACTTATTTTTTTAAGACAAAGTTTTATTCGGTAAATGTTATACTAAATTTGCTCATAACAAACTCAAAGAATACAAAAAAATAAAAAATAAAAAATAACAAAATCAGCCAAATATAAAATTTGATTCAGTAACACTTCAAACAATATTATTTATTTTCATTAACCAGTACATAACTTATAAAATCATGATAGAGTAAATAAATCGAACACTTAATCAACTTAAACTAATTTGAACCAAAAAAGTAAGTGAAAGAGGATTTTACCTCCAACGACGAAGCCTTTGTCACCACAATCATCTTCGTTTGCCTCCATCTATAACAGATTTTGTCTTCAAACTCGCACCAAATTTCCATGCTCACCTGCATATTAGGGATTCTCAAAAAGTTGACTGATACTTATTAGCTATATTTTCCAACTTACACCAGCCATATCCATAATTTGGAGATGATTAAAACTTTTGAGAGATAATTTAGAAAGAAAACTCGTCAATGTTAAAGATTTAATGATACAAGATATGAGACAAAATCATATTTCAAATACTTATTTTACACACACATTTTCATACTTTATTTTTTCATATTAAATAATATAGAATTAATTAAACTGACACACGTCAAAGTTACTTATTTTTTATTTATTTTTCTTAATACATTAAATACTAAGAGTCCCATCTTGTATTTTTTTTATCGTGAATGTTAATTTATTATTCATAGTATGAGTTTAGAATCACTTTAAGTCTATGGAGCATAGATGCGGATATGGACACTGACACAAGAATACGTATAATCTCTAAAATGTAGGATACAGGGACACAAATCTATATATTATATAATTTTGAATTATATAAATTGAAAATAAATATTTATGTACAAAAGTATGTTTCAGATTTTTTTGAAAGCAAAAAAATATTTTTCATGACTGGTCCAAAAAAATTTGTTTCTTATTTTTATAATCATAATAAAAATTTATACAATAAATTTGAGTTTTTAAAAAATTATTGTATTTATACATTTTAAAATTGTGTTAGAACATGTTAGAATTTTCAAAAATTCAACAAATATTTTTTGAATTGAACACTTCATCGATAAAGGTCCTACGAGTGTTGTACGAGTTGACACCAATACGTGTGTCCGATACGAATATGCTCATTTAAGAAAAGTGTCCAAAGCTCGTAACTTTACGTTAATTTTTGTGATGAACCAACACTAATAACGTCCGCTTTATGGTCAGCTTTTATCCGTGGACACTAATAGCCGTTGTTGTTTTTGTGAGTACACTTGGTTAACATGTGTTACTTAAATGATATCATGTCCCACATGGACTAAATTAATTGGGTTATGCTATTTTTATTGAAGTTTTGTTTATATGTAAATTTTGTCATAATATAATTGTGATTAAATTATTTTGTATTGAAAATTACAAAATGTGAACATGGAGAGTGGATTTTTTTAATTAAACCATGGTTACTTAAACTCAAATAAACAGATAAAAAAGTTATCCCTCCATTTTTTTTTTGCTGTCTTCTAGTGTTTTGTGTTTTGAACCATGACGCTCTTATCCTCTCAACTCCTTTTATTCTCCGCCGCGCACCGCCGCACGCCGCTGCCGTGCACCATCCTCTTTCGTTGGAACAAGCCAACAACAGACGGCACTGTCCGGTTTCCGCGTTCTCCTATCACGCCAGCTGTCGGTTTGGATCAAAGGGTGTCGCGGTTTGTCGTCCCCGCCACGGCAGAAGATCTGCTCTACAATGCCGGAGCCACCGTTGGTGTTCTCGGCGGCGCTTACGCCCTCGTGCGTGCTTTTGATGAACTCACTCGGAGGAACATTCTCCACCAGGTACAACTTCAATCTTTGTTCAGTCACTGCTTGCATGCAGATACACAATTGCAAAACAGAGTTCATTTTTCAGTTTGACAAATTATTTATAAGTATTTGTAGAAAAATATTAGGAAATAAAATGAATCAAAATTCTTTTACAGTTAAAAGGGAGTTTCTATAAAAGCTGTGCTTATAGGAGAAATTTTAAATTTTGTGAAAATCTTAATTCATTTCACTTTCTTATTTTCTTTCATCCATAGGAAGAAATTTTTAAGTTGCAATGAATTGTTATGACGTTGATTCCATGCAAATTTAAGGCACAGGTAACGAATAGTACATCCTTTAGGACACCTACGTTGAAGGCTAGAAAACGTTACCGCAAAAATAGGTTTATTTGTTGCCTTGAATTTGTTCCTGGGTCTTGTTTATTGATTTGTGTGCTGGTGGAAGTTTGGGTGCTTGCTTGACTATGATGTGACTCTTTGGCTCCGTGGAAATTGGTTGGACAGGGCCTGAGCAGAAAGCTGGTCCATATATTGTCTGGCTTGCTTTTTCTCTTTTCTTGGCCTATTTTCAGGTATCCCATTTCTGTGTTTCAGATCATGGTTTGTTATCTTTCATGGGAGGAAGATGTGAACTGTATGTAATGCTGCTTTGTTTGAATGTTTTGATTTTTAATGGTAGGATAGCAACTCCCCTAAGGCTCGCTACTTTGCCGCTTTTGTACCTCTGGTCAATTGTTTGAGGCTTTTGATGAATGGTCTGTCCCTGGCTTCTGATGAGGGACTAATCAAATCATTGACCAGAGAAGGAGATCCAGAGTAAATTTTTTTTTTTTGTCGCTGGTTTTTTGTTTTATTTTCTCATGGGGGTGTTGAAAAACTGCAAATTTTGTCTAGGCATTGAATGTTCATTTTTGGTTGCAGAGAATTGCTGAGGGGTCCTCTTTATTATGTTCTGATATTGACTTTATGTGCTCTTGTGTTCTGGCGTGAGTCTCCAATTGGTGTGGTCTCGTTGGCAATGATGTGTGGAGGGGATGGTAATATAGTAAATAGACTTTTTTTCTGCATTCTTATCTAAGTGATGGGTTTCTGCTTTGTTTTTCAGCTTTGAACTTGATGATTTTGCAGGTGTAGCTGATATCATCGGTAGAAAATATGGGTCCATGAAAATTCCTTACAATCAAAACAAGAGTTGGGCCGGTAGCATATCTATGCTTGTGTTTGGATTCTTGGTTTCAATTGGGTGTGTAATAATCTTATCCAACTTTTCCTATCTTTATGGCTGGATATATGAACTAAAGTTACATATAAAAATGGGAAAAGATATTGTTTATAATAGTATTGTGACTGATGCTTTTGATATTATTATTGCATGCAGGATACTCTACTACTATTCAGTTCTAGGACACGTGCAGTTGGATTGGGCAAGCACTGTGCCCAGAGTTGCATTTATTTCTTTCGTGGCAACAATTGTGGAGTCCCTTCCCATTACTAAGATAGTAGATGACAACATCTCTGTTCCACTAGTTACAATGGCAGTGGCATTTTTCATTTTACATGGCTAGCTCTTGATCCACGAAAAGCCATACGTATCATCTCTATTCAAAATTTTCCCGCGAGTGAGGCAATATTTGTTAAAAGAACTTACTATAAAATCGTTGTCGAGAATAGCTATAATCATTGTCTTGTGTTGATGTCTTAATTAACACTATTTATTGTTATTTTATTAGTTTAGGATTTTCAAGAATCTTGTACATATATAACAATAAGCGGTCTGTGGTTTATAACAATTGACACCATGTCTCCATGAACATTACATCCGAATCTAAGAATTGGATCACAATCAAGTGGTTTAGCATAAGATTAGTTATGATATACAATTGCAGATTTTTTATGGCAGAATAATAATGATTATGCAAAGGCAATTTTGCATTGTCTGTCCCAATTGGAGTCAATTTCCCTCCAAAGATGAGTCTCGGAACACACTCCAAAGCGTAGCATAGATCTTTTACTAATAATTTAGGTGAAACTATCCACAGTTTATTTTCTTTTCACTTCCGCAATGAAGCTAATACACCAATAGTGGTTGGATGTTGAAGTGGTCACTTTAAAGAAGACGTTACTTGTCCATATCTGACCAAAGGAAAAGGGTCCTTAATAATTGTTTTTGGCACAAAGAACTCTTAGTTATGTTTGGTACAATTTAATTGTCACGTCTACATCGGGTACAAAAACAATTTACGTCAGCCCATAAGTTTTCGGAATGCACAATTATTATTAGGTGAATGATTGACGAATACAACTTGGTTCATCTGCAATCTGAACCACATGTTAAGAAATAGTTGATGGGTTAGGTTACAAGTGCAACAGTATCTCTTAATTGCATGTGGTTTCACTATCTAGATTATGAACTTTCAGCACAACAAACACTGATTGAATTTAAGCAGGCAGATGTACTTTTACAGCAGAGCTTTACCAAATGCACTCTAATTTGCGTGTTAAGAAGCACCAATTTCCATTCAATACGTAAAACTACATAGAATTGCCATATTACACCTATATTATTTACAGATTGCCAAGGGCCAAATAATCCACGAGCTGAAGAAACAATAAATTGAGCAATTCAATGATTCATACAGTATGACAACCAAAATGATATCATCTTCCAACTCATAATATTAATATAGAATTAAAAAAACAACGAATCTTTTCTTACAAAGTATTGCCTCCAATTAGAACTTCCACATTTTATCATCCCTTCGAAGCATGAAAGAGGATGGAAGAACTCATCACAAAATTAAGCTGTGTTGAGGAATTATAGCTAGAACCAGCTTCCAAAATCTGCAAATTTGTTCTTTTAATGAATAATTGATTGTTGGGCAGTCAATTGTTTTATCCCTTCTTGCTGAACAATGAGGATATCTAAAAGAATATGTTCTCAAAACCAGAATAAATTCACCGGTTTTGAAGTCCTTCAATTGCCTTTTTCCACTGCCATGCTCTTTGCTTAGCATCTTCAAACGACATTACCTTTTTAGGCTGCAACAACATTATTTTTAAAGAAAAATGTGAAGTTTGTAACACAATGTATTTTAATTAAGACTTAGAATTTATGTATGGAGGAGTTGGGGGTGTAATTGCAAATCACTTACTAAAATGTGACACGAAAAGAATTTAAATCAAAGCCCTTTCAGGTCTTGCTGTTTGCTTATAGGTGTTACGTACTTAAATATCTCACTTGTACTATTTCCTATATTTATAAATCGCACAAATTGTACAAGAACTAGTCAAGAATGCTTACTGTGCAAATCTTGAAATTTGATGCCGTAGTCACTTGGATACTTAAATCATTTGGATTATCGGACCATATTATATTTCCCTTCACAATTAGCTTTGATGGGTCCACATAGATCAACTTTGGTTTGTTGGTGAGGATGAGCTGCACCTTCTTGCTTGTTAGTTTTTGTAATTTCTTCACCATAGATATCATAAGAACAGATTCCCCAGGATCCAAAAACTGTTGCCTGTAATGAGCATAAATTTTACAGTTTGACAAGCCAGGTAAACATGAACTTCAGGCACTGTACACAAGAGCCTTTATTTATTTTTCTAAACGTTCAATTTCTGCTGGAGTGGGAATAGATTTGTAACTGAGAATGCAACATTTTTAGTTAAATACTACCAGGGAGAGGACATTGGGTATAACCAAACATCTATGTAAATTAATATTATTAGATGAAATAAGACCTCAACTTAGCTGTTATTTTTTGTCCCCTAATTATGAATTCCAAAAAGATAAATAAATCTACAGTGTTCTTTGACGTGAAAGGCTGTAAATATGAAAATAAAGTGAAAGATAGCATTCATCATTCGGTAAAATATTAAGACACCGAGGATATAGCTTCAAAATATTCTTTTGGCCATATTTAAACTTCTTTAATTTGAAAATTATACTAACATTTGAGCCCTTTTAAGGTCACATGATTTGTAAAGGGTTAATGAAATGATCTTCAACAAACCATTACTATTGAAGTGAACACATCATACCAATTCCAACGAGAAAATGTCTCTACATACCATTTTGAATCAAAGGAATCAATTGAAGCTAGCCTAGTTATGTGACCAGTCCCATCAGAAGATGTAGCAGCATCAGATTGTCTAACCGAAGCCAAAGAACCATCCCCAATGTGAGAAGGACTCCATGATGAATCATGAACATCATCAGCTGCAGGTGACTGAGTCTACAAGTTAAAATTATACTAGTGTTAGATAACGAGGACTAGAAATGAAGGTTCCTTTTCTTATTCTGGATAAATAACATTTAAAAGAGCAAAGTAATGGTAGTCACACCCCAGGTTCCAGAGCAAGTTTTGGAGGAATTTGTGCCCTCAAGTTATCCCAGTCAACCCCCTTGAAAAATGGGTGTGCTTTCAGAATAACATAACCATCAGGTCCAGCACCTGGTCTCCTGCTGGGATCCAAATCCTGCATCATAATAACATTGATTTTAAATTAAAACTCCACAAATTAAAAACCCATGGCATGCAACTTAAAGCATGCTAAAAAAGTTGTGATATTATCATATATAGAATATATACCATTAAATGATGAATTTTGGTATTACCCTTAATGTGCTATTTTTCATGTTTATCTACAATAATGCTTTATATCTTGACAAGTTTAATTGATAAGCAGTTACGTACTTATAAATAACATGATGTCAATATTCATTCATGTATGATATTCTTCTGGAAAAAAAATAATTGTGGGTATATTTACATAATAGTCCTTATAAAAAACTATAAGGTGCTTGACTGGCTAAAATCTGAAGGGCTAAACAGCATTACAACACTTGTTTCATGCGGACTTTAAAATTGGTTATGGACTTATTGGACAGAACATAACAAAAGATGACATACACGACATAAGTTAAGTGACAAACTTTTGTGCTTCACTAATGATCCAAAGGTAGAAAATACCCATCAATTTGGCCAAAATCCGACGAATGTCAATCGATAAGCCCAATTGGGCTTTGTACCCAGCACAACTCCCCACTCCACCCTTCAAAACTGTTTTTTTTTTTGCATAAACTACTTCCATAAAATAGACAAAACATAAAGTAGTGTTGAGGCTCAGCTTCTTAACTAAGTTGTTCTGCTTGTGTTGTCTACTTATCCTTCAAATGTGCATTACATGCACCCATTATGTGTTATCTAATAGTCTACAACCAACCACAACTTCTGGCTTCCTGTTATTATTATATTATTTATTGAAAAAGGCACACTATGCACCAATATGACCCATCACCCGACCCCCTTCCAGGCAGCATACTCTTTTTCAAAAGCTATATTCGCAAGGTATCAGAAGTACCTAGGAATTAATGAATGTGAATAAAACTATGAAAAAGTCCTAAGCCTGACAACCAATAAAAAATCAATGGGTACAGGTTAGAGGAATGAAATTGACCATTGCTAAACCCACATTAACAAAAATACTTGCAAAATTCACCCCATCTTAAAACACTGTCCTTCAAGAAAGCTAGAAATGAAACATCTTAATTCTGGACATTACACTCCTTTATGATCTTAATATGTAAATTGAGCAGCTATCTAATTTACAAAAATAGAAAGGATATGATATTTTAAGCAATTAGCAACATATAAAAATTATAGTGATGCTAAGATTTCTATGTGCACAATTTATAATACTAACCAACAGACGGTCAATGAGGTCTCTTGCTTCGTCAGAAAAGTAATCTGGAAATCTAAGTTCTCTTGCTACAATTCTTTGAAAAATTAGCCATTCACTTGCATCTTTAAAAGGGGAAGTTCCAGAAAGCATTTGGTATAATGTGCAGCCAAGTGCCCATAGGTCATTTCTGTTGTGATATATTGAGGGAAGAAAAACAAAAAAACGGAAGTTATTATATGAGAACCTGGTATGAAACAAAAAGCAATAAAGAAACTCAGTGCATGAACAAACTTAACGTGTGAGTTGTAAAAAATTAACCCTTGATTTAAAAAAAATTAAAAACTGAAATGAAAAATTTACATGCATGAAAAACTGGCACAATCAATAATATTTTCTTCGATAAGAGTGAATGACTGTATTCAAAGTACGTTATATGCATCACGATGGAGGCTTAAGAAATAATATTAACATAGAATTCATCTGCATTACTTGACATTTTAATGCCTACCCAAAAGTTGCCGGAGAGGAATTAAGAACCTCTGGAGGAACATAAGCAGCTGTTCCCACAAAAGTGCAGGCTTTGTCGTCTGGAAATTTAAAAAATATAAATCAATATAAATACAATATAAAATAAACTTACAAAAAGCAGCATCCACATTGCCCCTATTTTACCAGATGCTGCATTCGGAAGGACAGTGATTTGACTATCCTGCATAGGCTTCACACTCCCAAAATCGGCTATTTTAATATGTCCTTCAGCTGTAAGTAACAAGTTCTCTGGCTGCAATTGAAGAAATTTAATATTCACATGGCCATATATGGCAGTGATGCAGTATAATCATGCTACAGAATTACCTTAATATCACGGTGTATGACTCCCAAATTATGTATGTATTCAAGAGCATCAACAACTTCAGCTGCATAGAACTGTGCCTCGTCCTCAGTTAGACGACCTTTCTGCACAGAGAAATCAGAAAGCTTGCTAGTAGATATCATGTAGTAATAACAAGCATGCGACAAATTAACAACTTCCATATTCAAAACAGTACTGAAAGTACAAATATTTTAGTAAGCCATGGACACAGCTGATGAACAATGGTAAAGAAAATACGGGCATTTACAGGCAATTTTGTTTAGAGGCAAGGGGGGCATTGGTTATTACAAATAGAGCATGGATGAATACTATTTATTTAGTACTGCCATTGTTTTGAGAATCTTTGTTCTAGTAAGTATTGTGGATCTGTACTTTGAAACCAAATGTTCTAATGTGATTTCATTGATAATACAATCAATACCATTTTAATATTTTACTAATGTGTGCTTGAATGAATAGCTTATCTTGCATTAAGAAAATCTTGTAGTCAAAATGCAGCAAATAAAGCTCTTGGCTGAAAAGCACTTTTCATGTTAAGATATTGTGCTAGGGATAATATGTAGGGATTTAAAGAGATATTATTTCCCCTTTCCTTCTCTTTGATGTTTCCTTAGTTTCAATTTAGTTTCCTTGCTTTCCTAATTACAGCTTCTAAACTTTAGGGATTGATTCGGCCCTTATGTGTATAAATAAGTGTATCAATCATTTACTAATACACTCAAAGGAATAATTTTTCCCATCTCAAATTGGTAAACAAAGCTCTTTGGTCAGTCATTTCCAGTTAGGGATTTGGTCACTTAGGGTGCAGGACCCATAAAACCCTATATTCTTTTTCAGTGTTTTTTTGTGTGTGCTGTCACAGCAAATTTCAAGCCATCTGTGTTTAACTTGGTCTTTGTTCTTATCTTGGTGTTGTGATTGCCATTACATTTTTGGTTCCCCTCTATGTTCATAGTTTATCATTTGCTCATCATGGTCGAGACTCTTACTACTTTGACCAAGTGAAGAGGTTGTAGTTGTAGGGTAGTGGCTATGACAAAAGAGATTCTAAAGGAATTTATCCTTTTTCTCCCAAAGAACACAAGTGTCTTCAAATTAAGGCATCCCAACTGGATTCCTCTTTAGCAACTATTACACATACTAGTAATCCTGCTATAGACCTATCTCACCTTGCATTTATAGAGATAATGATCTTTTATTTTGGTACTTCTAATCAGGTTAGTATCTCTCTTACTTCTAACCTCTCACCTAAATCACCTCACCACATCACCCTCATTGATTTTTTAAAGGAAAGATATGTTAAGCTTTGTCTCTCAAAAGTTATCCCTAAATTCCTTCGTAGTTGTACCTAGTTGCCCCTTCAATTTGATTTCAATCAATCAACCAACTCTTTCTTTGTACAAGATTGGAATGTGTGATAGATGGTTGGAGCAATATCCAAAATATGGAGTCTCTATTACCTACAACCTCCTTCATCCACTATGCTTTGTATCTAGGTCATCCAAGGTTAATAAGTTGAAGCAATTGGTCCATCTTTCACATTCAAAGTCCTTGGAGTGAGTCATGTCAGATTGGTAAAAATATTAGGTCATTCTTTTCAAGTATAGTCAAGAATTCTGATGCTTAGGGTCCTAATCATGTCCCTTCTGTTTTTGGATATAAATGTCACATTCATTGATAACCTCAAAAGATGCACATTCTAACTTTTTATGAAAGATCCAACAACAACAAAACCTTATACTACTAAGTGAGGTCAGTTACATGAATCACACGATGTCATTTCAAGATTTTTGTTCAAAGATAAGGAATCAATTTAGACAAACAATTGGTGTTGTAAATGGTGTGACAGAACATAAACATCGTCCAAATCCATCCTACGGCATCATATATCAATTTAGTAGCTCTTGATCACCAAAACAAAATGGTGTCTGAAGCACATAAACATTGTCATATTATTGATGACTTAAAAACAATTGATAAATGACCTTTGAGGGTGATGTTCTCATCACCAGTTGTTTAATAACTTGAATGCCATCATCAATTTAGTGATAAGATTTCTTACTCTCTTTTGTTTCCTGAAGAAACCCTTTTATGTTGTTCTGCATCAAGCGTTTGCTTTCACTAGTTTTGTTTATGATCCCACTCCTACTTGTTCACTATGGAAAAGGAACATTTCTTGGGTATTTCAAAGTACAAAAAGGGGTATCAGTAATTCCACATCTATGTATCATTTTATTGTCTTTCTACGTGTCCTATCTTTTGATGATACACCTTTCTTTGCATCTTTAGTCGTAATGGATTCCTCTCCTCCCAATATGACTTTTTCCTCAATTTGAGTTGTCTATCTCTCTCTACTCAGTTCTCCACAAATCTCACCCTCAGTTCCAAAGCTGACGTCTAGAAGCTCTATTGATTTGTCCTATTGATTGTGATTCAACTCCCATTCTAACCCTTCCTACTACTTATGTCCCACCTATATGTAACCCTTCTATTAACATGCCTATTGACATTTGGGTAAACCCTCAATTGTTAGTTCTCATCCTATTTATAACGTTTTTTCATCAATTGTCTCATTCTATTCGCAATATCCTCTATTACTACTCAAAACATTATCCAGTTCTAGATGATGATAGGAAATGATGCAAGAGATGATGACTGTTTTGGAGTCCAATCCCAACCACTTGAAATTTACAATTGGTTTTTGGTGGGCTTATGCTAATAAAATGAGCCCGAATAGATAGGTGGATTGGTTTAAAGCCCGTAAGGTGACAAATGAATACACTCAGATGTATGGTTTGGATGACAATACCTTGTCTCCAAATATTAAAGTGACATATATTCACTTATTCTTGTCTATGGATGCAAAAAGTCATTGGCCTTTGTGGACCTTGATAGATAGGTGGATCAATTGAAAGCTCAAGGGGTGACAAAAGGATTCTGGTTTGGACTTCAGTGATACCTTGTCTCCAATTGCTAAAATGATGCCTGTTCACTTATTCTTGTCAATGGATACAATGAGTCATGTAGCTCAATATTAAAATTGCATTCTTGCAAGGCAATATAGAGTAGATCTACAGAGAGCAACCACGTCACTTAGTTGCTCAAGGTGGATAGACCTTTGTTTCGTAGGTTACAGAAATCCATCACCTCGAGTTTGGTTAGGAAGTTTAGCAAAATTTTTCAAAAGTTTACCATGATTTGGAATGAGATGAGTCATTGTGCATTCTCTAGATGCTCATCTTTGAATAAACTAATTTATTTTGTGGTATACGTTGACGATACTGTCATTACACATGATGATCAAGATTAAGGACCTAAAGCAACAATTATTAAGCACCTTTGAAGCAATGATTAAGGCTATTACATTATTTTCGTGGAATTGAAGACCGTCAATCATAGGCCAGTATTTTGATTTCTTTTAGAAAATATGACCTTAACATCTTAAAGAAACAAGGATGCTTGATTGTAAGTCATTTAAGACTCCTATGGATCCAAATGTGAAGCTTCTACCTAATTTATCTTTACCCAGACTGCAAAAGTTTCAAGTTTAGTCAATGTTTTAGATGTTCAAAGCTTCACACTTTTTAAAGAAGATTGAAGATATTAAACTAAAAAAGGACTGACAACTCAGAGGAGAGACGAACAGGGAAAATTTGAAATCAAATTAAAAGTACTCTCTGAAAAGATGACAAATGCACCCAGTGAAACAAGACTACTAAGGGGAAGGGGGGGGGGATTGACCATGGCACCATGCTGAGTGATTATAGATCTCAATCTAAAGATAAGACATCTCATATTCCTAGCATTAAATACGCATTTTAATGTTCAAAGGAATATTCTCTTAATTTAGAATGGGGATTGGTGAATCAGGTAAAATGGAATAAACAGTGAATTTAAGCAAAAACTAACATTAGTGTTATTTCAAGAAACTTGACAGGTGAAGTGTAAATTCCTTCATTTTAAAATGTTCACTTACGTGTGAACAAAGAATTGATAAAAATAAAGACCACTAATCTATCCTGAATCTTAGAAAACCCCATGTTAAAAGGAATTCTGGTTAATTTTCTCCCTTTAGACAATTATAAGAGCATAGCAAAATCAAAGCAAATGTCATTGTTTTAATGTTTAATACTAAGACCTAATGTAGAACTAAACCCGACTGCACCTTCAGAACAAGTTATGTAAGATTTTTCCAAACAAATTATAAATACCCCAGCACAGGGAACATGTGCCCTGAAGTTTCACGTTAGCTTACCCTGGTTATTTGATCAAAAAGTTCTCCACCTTCGCAGGATTCAAGGGCCATGTCTTCACCGATGTAAAAGGAACAGAGATGAAAAAAAGATAACATCAAAATAATATAAACCAACTTGATATGCAAGGGAGTAAAAGGAAGAGTTGAGAAGATAACAGAGATGAGTAAGCCGCAGCAAAAGCAAGTGTTATGTAAAATACACACAGGACTACTTACATAGAGAAAATGAGTCTTGAAATGTGAAATATAGCCGCACAATGCCTGGATGATCCAATTGATCCAGCACGATGCGTTCCAATTTCACATAAGCTGTTTTGTTCTCTTTAGTAATAAACTTTTTATCCATGATCTTCAATGCATACACAGTTCCTGTGTCCTTCTTCTTTGCCCTCACAACCTTTGATAAGAAAGATATTAGGTGATAATTTACAAGAGAAAATAAATCCAATCAAACAACTTCTCACCGTATAACAGAAAAAAAAAATGTCCCAAAATGGTAGAAATTATAGATATTTCCATCAATTAGCATATTTTTTTGTGCACGGCTAACCAAAACAGTTGAATAAAGAAGAAACCAAATCATGTAAGAGACGAAGTGTGCAGGTAAGGGAGCTGGAAAGGTAGAAGCATCGGCGATATATGAGATCACATGCAAGTAGAAAAATGGAAAAATATGTTTACTTGTAAGATGTCACATACTCCTATTTGAACGCAGTTTAATAAGTACACACTACTACTGGCATGCCAGAAGCAAACTCAAACTCCCCATAAAAAGAAGTAAGGCAACAAAATAATACACTCCAAGGGGGAATGGAATAGAATGCTGCTTTTTTGCACTAGTGGTTTCATGCCAGTTTCAGCCGAGTAAACCCCACAAAAACAAGCCAATCATTTCTTCAGTTTGCTTCATTTTCTACAGCCTTTAATTTGTTTTACTTCCAGCTCAGTAACTCAAGATATTCTCCATAATTGCTCAGAGGTAATCTTCAGGAATCATTTGTTTAAACAAAAAACAGCTTAATTTCCAAATCTGAATCTTTAAATTTAGTGCACAATACGACAAGAGCCATCAACAAACAACACACAGCTTAGAAAATGTTGAGTGTTTTCCTATTGTGTAAAATGAAGAGAGCGGCTTTAGAATAGGAACGGGTGGGGCTGCAAGCAGCCTTCATAAATTTTTTAGCAAACATTAATGTTAGAGCATAAAAAAAGAATCCCCCACCGAATCAAAATTCACAAATGAAGATAAGATACCAAAGGGTGCTCCATAACAATAGATGGAAACAACGATGACAATATTGTCCAATGATCTCAGCAGCGTGATAAGCATCACTGATTATCCTAGAGGCAACCAACGTGTAGTATTTAACAGAACTATAATGCCAGCATTATTTACAGGATTCATGTATTACCCATCAAAACATTGCACACACAAAAAAGAAAAAGGAAAACCAACATCATCAACCCACTAAAAAAACATCAAAAGTCCATGAATGAGACCTTAGAATAAGAGCCAACACCATAGATCTTGCCCAATTCAAAGTCCTGAATAGTGTAATTCTCCTGAGGAGCCCTAAAAGCAAAGCTCTTGGATCTCGGGACATTGCCTCCACCATTGGAAGATGAGGAATTCCCCTGAACCTTTAGCTTGGAATCAAAATCCTTCTCCATTTCCAGCATTGCTCGGTCAGCACCAACAGCTACGAGAAGAAAAAACCAAGAGAAGCCACACTCTACGTTGGCATGGCCACTTTGTCTCTCTAGAAAAGCAGTTATTTTTGTCTCTCCAGAGGTCTGGGGAGGCGAGCCTGGAACGGTCAAAGGGAGGCGAAGCCCCGGAGACCCTTTTGGGAGAAAAGGAAAAGGGCGAAGGGAATTGTGCGAATGGATGGGAAAGGTGGGAGCTTTGAGGTTTGGGGTTGGTTGATTGAAATCGAAATTGAAAAAAACCCTAGAGAGAGGGGTGGCACATCACATGGGGAAGGAATGATGATGGAGATCGTTCATTTTCTCATGCCTTCTTTCTCTCTCTCTTTGTGGCTATTATGCCTAAATCAGGAACAATGTAAACACCTGTCATGGCATGGGATGGGAAGAGAAGGTAAAGAATTTTGGAGTGTTTGCATAAATAATACATATCATTACAAGCTTTTGTGCAATTTCATGCTTTTCTGTCACTGTCCTGTTTCCAATTTCATTAGTCCAATGGACACACACATCCACTCTAACCTCCAACATTTTGATTGGATTGGATTAGATTAGATTGGATTTTTTTATTGCTTTCTTTGACCCTTTTGACTGCACATCACACATTCCATTACTTTTTTTCCCATTCAAATCTTATGAATAAAATAATATAATTATAAAGAGGGGCTTTATTATAAATATTCTACCATGATAAATATTATCCATTGCAAAAATGATAAATATTCTACATGATAGATAACAAAGACTTTCATAAAATGATGTAAAAATAAACTGTTTTATTTGGCTTGATAGAAGAGGAAGTAGGAAGAAAATAGGAAAAGAAACGTCTCATCTTATTTAATTTGTAAAAAATATGAGTAATTTAAATCAGTTTTGGGTATTAATTTTGTAACATAATTAGAGTCAATACCACATTTTATATAGTGTTTCATTTGTAACATTAATGGAATGAGAGAAGAGAAAGTATATAAATGATTATTGGTCTTCTTAACAACTTGATTTTAATTTCTTTCTAATAAAAAACTTGGTTTTAATTATCACAAACTAAATATATGTTGTTTTAACCTTTGTAGAATCCACATGTATGCTTAATTTATTGAAACACCAGTTTACTTTTACCTCCATTTTTAAGTGGAGTTTTTTAGACTAAAACAATTCGTTTTTTGTTATTTAAAATATAAAAACAATACTTCTATTCAGTTTTACATTTACATCTATTCAAATTGAATTATTTATTCATATTATAGTAAAATTCAAGAAAATATGAATAATAAATCATATAAAGAGATATGTGCAAGGTGTAATTAAATAACTAAATCCTTTTAATGAGGCTAAGGATAATAGTCATATTTTCTCTATTCTTATGTTGCAGTTTTAAATGACTCTTTAAGACAATAAGAGATATCCTCTGAGATTTTTTGTAAGAAGGAATTCCTAGTAATGATTTAAAAATAATTCCTTATCTTTTAGGGTTCAAATTATTCATAAAATTTCGGTGTTAGATTAAACCCACCTTATAATTCATTCAATTTGATAAATCTTTTAATAAATTGTAAAAATATTATTTCAGATCGATCCATTATGAATTGATAAGTTAAATAGATTGATTGTTTAATTCAAAAATAAATATATTTTTTTCAAATCATTAATAATACGCTAGTTAAAATATTTAAAAACTAAAATAAATTTTGATTTTTAGGAAACGAATTTCAACTTATTTAGATGGAAATATAGTTGAGAATTTGACTCTCAAATCATTAATAGTATGTTAGTTAAAGAGTTTATTTCTCTCACATGTTAAATGGAAAAAAAAACCTCCAACATTGGGTGAGCCTATTGGAAGGCGATGTAGCCACCTAACCCACTTAGGATGTGGCTTTCAATGTATACTAGTTTGAAATATGTGTTCTTGTCAGTTGACTCTGGTGACAAACTTTAGCTCTGGTCTGTCTCTTCTGGAATCAGTTCTACGTCTTGTTGCGCTGGAACGTGACTCCATCTAAGGGCTTACTAAAATTTAAAAAGTATTCAATTTCAGACTCAGAAACAACAGACCTTTACTTGGGGTCTCAAGCCCCTTTTATAGCTTATCTCTTGAAACAGCTCACGCTCATGAGAATCTAATCTCAACTGAAAGCATACGTAACAAGAAAACATTTTATTTATGGGCGCCTTCTCTCAAGGTGCTACAATAGAAATGAATCTTATCTCTAATGAGAGCATAAAAGATAATAACAGAACAACCACCTGCCAGCAGGGCACTATTGTAGGCGCCAACAACAGGGAGATATTATGCTTACGTGGGCACCCTACTCATGGTGCAACGTTATCATTTACCATGCATGCAACTTAACCACAATGTGCCCTAGAACACACATACTTAGGTTAAAAGAAACATTTACTTGACCTAGTCGCCACATGTATTATATGTACCCCTAGATTAAAAAATACTCTTTACTAGTAGCCTTATACTAACGTATAAAAATGTTATTTTAATTATGCCTTAACGGACCTATAAACAAAACTGGGCCTAACACATGACTCACTTTATAGGCCCATCAACCGAGTTGTCCTGCCCACTCCATGCACCGAGCTCCGACCACTGATCACTGAGCCCTGAGCGCTCTGTCCAGTACAATGTGCATAAAGACCTATCGATGTTCAACATGGTTCTAATTTTTTTTTTAAATGATTTCATTTGTTTTTTTTAGTTTGACTAATGACACAATGAGACATTATATGTATTTAACATTTTAAGCTAACGTGAAAAATGTGTTGTCTTTATAGATATTTTTTAGGTGAAAGAAACTTAATTTTTAAACATTAAAAAGAAGAAGAAAGTGAGATTTTCTGCAGTAGTGTTAATAATGACGATTGGGCTTGTGGTTTTGACATTATTAATTCATGTAGTTTGGTGCTTATCTATTGTAACCCTCATCCATTACAGCTACAAGATGATAACGACTGATATTGAGACATTGATGAGCATTGAAGCAAATTCATCAACCCAACATAAGAGAAGAAGAGCAAAATCAAAAGAAAGGAAGAACATGACTTAGGCACCTACATAAAAGGGACAAATCTCATATCACTGATTCTACCACTATACAATTGTTTCAAATGTAATTTCATGTGTCCAACTCTATCTGTCTGCCAAATCATCACTCATTTAATGACATCAATGATAATCTAACAAAAGGAACCAAATTAAGTTATTTTTAAAAAAAATTGGGACCACGTTGAATAAAAAAGTGGTACATTTTTTACTTCTTATATTGGGATCAAATGTGGTATTAAACCTAAATTGGATTATAAAAGACTTTGGTTATGTTGGGTACATTTGTTTGCTTTAGTAATTTCTTGTTCACATGGACTAAAGAGCGATGTTTGTTGGTCTTTTTTTAATTAATCAACGACGATATGCGAGAAAAGAAAGATGATAGGTTGATTGAGGTGTCCTAAGTGAGGTGAAACAAGGAGAGACAAGTGACATTATATGCTTTTCGATCCTTACCCATTAAATGTAATGCACGAAGAATCCAAATATACACCTAAATTTATTCCTTTGCATGTGACGATGGAGTTTTGTTTGTTAGCCACATTTCCTTCTCTCCTACTTGGTATGAGACCATTATTGTGTTTTAGTTTTTTCTTTAGTGTGATGTTGCTTTGCGAAAGCATTCCTGTTTTACTATCACATGGTTTTGACAAAGCCTTTGTTACTCCCTTTCTCTTTGGTTCTTCATTGTAGTTAATGAGCTTCATCATGTAAGACATCATTGCAAGTTATTGAACCAAATAATCAATTATGATCATTACATAACTAACTACGATAAAAAGAAGTTACGTATTGATTATACACGAGTCAATATCAATTATATTTTTTTTCTGGATAATCGATTATATATTGTCATAACCAATTATGATTTTTTTTTTCTTTTGGTGGCTGTGACATATTATGCATTTCATGTTTCAGTGCAATTAGTTTTCCAATGCAATTACAATTAAGCATATAACTTTGTAGTGTGGTTAAGTCCTTGTTATTATGTTATATAATCGCAGTGTCTTCCTTAACCCTTACAACACCATTGACATTCTTACACGCCTCCCACGCTACCTTCCCCGGGTTGTAAGCCAGTTCCATTTCCACAATTGACCAACAATTGGTTGAATTCCATGGAGATGTTGTGAGCTTGAGGAGGTATATATGGAAATTTGCACAACTTCAAGTGGGATGTGAACAGGAAGTTAGGATGGAGAAGTGCAAGATGTTGTCATCTATGAAGCTTTGACACAACTCAGAAGCCTTGCTTATGTGCTTCGAACACATGCCATACATAGACACACGTCATATATGTGTACGACACAGTGTCAAATACATTGAATATTTTATTTCAAATATCATGTACGAAACTACTTTTTTTGAATTCTTCATAGTGCCACTCTCATTACTTTTTTCAATTGAAAATATAATGCAACTAACCTACGTGTATTTTTTATATTATTATTTAATTTATAGAAAAATATTTTGAATTGATTACAATGCATTTTTTTATTTGAAATTTAATATTATTATTTAATTTATAGGTTCTTTTAAATTGATCATAATGTCACTCTCTTATGCAGGTGGACTTTCACTCGATTTTCATCGCTAAAGCTTGGCAATCTGTCAAGACAGAGATCGATCTACTTGGTCACCTCGGATTCACCATCTCAAACTACTCAACCTCAAGCTCGGCAAGAACAATTATTTTTTTTAAAAAAAATACTATAATTAGTTTTTAATTTGTTACAAGTTTTATTTTTATATTCGTAAATTATTTCTATTTGATGAATTTATTTGATTTTTATATTTAAGTAAATTTTTTATATTTAATTTATTTTTGTTAGGAAATTAAGATGAATACACGTACTCAAGTTATTGAACAAGAAGATGAAGCAAAATCTTTGCAGAGACATATTTCAATGTTAAGAAAAATTCCTAGTGATGGAAATAAAATTTGTGCAGTAAAAAATACTGAAAAAATAGTGATATTTATCATCAATGTTCTTATCTCACAAATTGTTGATGATGTTACCTTTATTAAAAATTTCATTGTGGGTTACTATATGAGATTATCAATGTTCAAAAACTTCAACTCATTGAAGTTGTTTTTTGTTGCTCTAAAAAGATTTGATTCAATCATAGTAATGCTAAAAAGGTTTAGAAGTTTGAAAAAAGGACTCCAAGAGATGGTTACTAGTGAGGCATGGTCTTCTTATAAAGAAGATAACCTGAATATTGCACAATTTGTGAAAGAAACTTGTTGATTGATAATTGGTGGATGAAAGCTGATATTATAGTCATGAATGATTAAATGAAGATTCACAAAAACTTGCCCCACATCATGAAAGAAAGAAATGTTTTAAGGGGTACTTTGATAATGTGGAGATAAGGACACAAGTAAATATAGAGTTTGCAAACTTTTCAGATGGAAGAGATGATTTTGCTAATGCTGACTCTTTAAGGGATAAAGGTAAAATGGATGCAAAATCATGGTGGATTGTTCATGAAGCTTATGCACCAACACTCCAGAAGATAGCTCTTAAGCTACTTGTACAACCATGTTCTTCTTCTTGTTGTGAAAGGAATTGGAGTACCTACTCTTTTATACATTCTTTTGAAAATAAATAAGATGACGCCTAAGAGGACAAAAGATCTAGTATTTGTCCATAGTAATCTTTGTCTCCTCTCAAGAAACTCCTCAAAATACAAAGAAGAGAAAACTAAATTGTGGGATATTACAAGAGATGATTTTTTATTGGATTTAAATGCAACTCTTGAGATTACTAGCTTATGATGAACCAAAAGTAGAAGTTGTATTTTTCAATAAGGATGAACAAATGTAAAATTCAAACATTATGTACCGGTTGGTACCGGATGACTCAGTCACTCGACCTCGGTGATCGACTGACCGTGCCAAAGCATACTTAAAACATTTAATAAATGACATCAACGACAGTTACAAGAGCCCTTTATGAGTCACATTTATGTCCCGAATTATGTGGGAAATATCTCCAAATAATCAACTAAATACTGATTAACTAAAAGATAATACATATATTTTTCAGATATACCAACATACCTATATACTAGTGTATTTCCCTATAAATCAGGGATCATGATACACATCAGTGGACAACTGATATTCAACCCATCACAACAAGGGCCCATGACAAACAGTATAAATAAACCCTTTTGCAGAGGTGTAAGGTACGCTTTAATCAGTTTAGAAATATACACTTTATATACAAAATACTTACTTGATCGTCGGAGTACCTTTTTCAGGTCAGCCCCGATCGAGCGCCAACATTTGAGGAAGGAGCGAGAAGATCACCGACATATAAACAATTGTACAACCAGTTACAAGTACTATCTAGACCCTCTTTGCCTATATAGGTACAATGTCGCCCACCGTGTGGCCGAGATAGTAGTAAATTTCATAATCAAATCCAGACTAGCAACAATGGTGTTAATAAGAAATGCAGTCAACCACGATCAGATCACTGAGGAGCATGTCACAATAATTCAAACACTTTAGACTCAAGTGGAGGAGATGCGTCAGAAAGGCATCGAAGATCAACGGAGGAATGAAGAGGAGGTGCGCCTTCTTAAGGAGCAAAATAAAGAGTTGAAGCAACGACAAAATGAATTCAAACGAGAGGAGAAATCTCGATCAGGCAATCACACTCATACGAAAACAACAACAACTCAGACACAAATTCCAGATGCACCGAGCGACCCCACACGATTGATGATGACGAGGATATGAAAGAACATCCTTTTACTGATGAAATTATGGAAGCGCAACTCCTCTCTAAATGGAAGGAACTGAGCATCAAACTCTATGATGTCTCTACAGATCTGGACGAGCACCTGAACATTTACAAGACACGTATCAATCTCTACACGACGAATAAGGTCGTTTGGTGTAAGGTTTTCCCCACTACCCTGGGGCACTCAGTTGGTTCACCTTACTTCCACCAAACTCGATGGACAGTTTCAAAGCCCTGACGAGAAAAATCACCACTTATTATGCGACGAGTCGACTGCATCGTATGTCGTCCTTGGCCCTCCTCAACGTAAGACAGGAAAAGGGGGGATCTTTGCATACATTCATGGAGAGATTCAATAAAGTCTCCATAAGCATCAGAAACCTCATGCCAGAGATAGCCATGCATCATCTGGTCTCGGCACTCTAACCTGGCTAGTTCACCAACAATCTGATCCAAAGACCAGCCAAAGATCTTGATGAATTACGAAATTGAGCAACTAAGTTCATGCAGATTGAGGAATTGCCCAACTTCCATAATAGTGTTAGGGCCGAGAATGGAGGATATAAAGGAAAAGAGAAAAATAGAGGAAACCGATCCACATCCGGTTGGTTGGACAGGTTCAGAGAAAACCGAGGGCCTCGGTTCTATACATACACCTCATTGAATGCTGCAAGAGGTAAAAATTATGGACAAGGCCCTATAGGTCGATTTACTCTTGACCTTAAAACAACTGCAAAGTTCGAGAAACGTCGATATGTCCAAACACTATCAGTACCATCACAACTTCGGCCACAAGATCGAGGGGTGTCAAGCATTGATGGACAAGATAGAGGAGCTTATCCAAGTCGGTTATTTGCGCAGGTTTGTTCAAACAAACACTAGGTCATACCGATCCTCGCAAAAGAAGAGGTGTCCTCCCAGGAAACGGAAAGAGCAATATACACGACGTGGACGAGAGGGATCACATCATTTTGACGATGACCAATGCCCTGCCAAACAGAGAAGAAGAAGTGAAAGTCTTGTACGGGAGGTCATCAATACCATAGCTGGTACGATCCCACTCGGAAGCGTCGGTCGAAGAGACGGACGATTACGTAGAAGTCCTTCCTTGGAAAGTAGAAGTCTCAAACACATTACGGGGTATGTAAACACTATCGCTGGAGGATTTGCTGGAGGAAGATGTTCTAGTTCCGTCCGGGAGAAGCATCTTCGGGCCATTCAATCGGTCCACTCAATAACCACCAAAGGCCGACCAAGGATTCCACCGATAATTTTCACATATGACTACTTCATCGCCATCGACCCAGCCCAGGACGACCCCATGGTCATCACTATGGAGATCGACAAATTTGCCATCACCAATGTCTTCGTGGATCATGACAACTCGGTTGACATTTTGTATTGGAAGACTTTGAAGAAAATGAGGATTCCATAATCAAAAATCCAACCCTACAATGACCAGATTGTTGGATTTTCTGGTGAGCAGGTGGACACGCGAGGATTCATTGACTTGTACACCACGTTCGGAGAAGAGGGGTACCTTTCCAAAACAATAAAAATCAAGTATCTCTTGGTAAACACAAATACCTCTTATAATATATTGCTTGGTCGGTCGTTAATTAACCGTCTGAAGGCAATAATGTCCATTCCTTACCTTGCAATGAAGTTTCCATCGGTAGCCGATGACATCGTTACGATCCATGTCGATCAAAATATGGTTCGTGAATGCTATGTTGCAAGTTTGAAGGTTGAACCAACCAGTCGGCTATACAAGGCCTCACTGTGTGGATGATCCATTGGAATGAGGGGATGGCTTGCCATGATCTAGGGAACCGACCAAGGATTGATCCCGAGAAAGAAGGTCAAGAGAACACATGGTCGCCCTTGTCAATCTTTATCTCGGCTCGACGAAGCCCGCATTGAACCAAGCGAGGACCTTGACCTATTACCCCTCCAGGATGAAGAGCATGCAACGCGCATGGGGACTTCCCTGAAATTGGACGACAGCAGGCTGGTAAGACAAATGTTAATTGATAATGCTTGTTTTCTTGGAAAACTTCAGATATGCCTAGAGTAAGTCCAGACGTTATTACACATCATCTTTCCGTATATAAATAGGCTAGACCAATTGCTCAGAAGAAATGAAGGATGGGTGAAGAGAAAAGTGATGTCGCACGGCAAGAGGCCGATAAGTTAGTAAAAACTAGCTTCATAAAAAAAAAACACACTACATCATCTAGTTGGCCAATGTGGTCATGGTAAAAATGTCCAATGGCAAGTGGAGAATGTGCACTGACGATACCGACCTCAACAAAGCTTGTCTGAAGGATTCTTATCCTTTACCGAGTATCGACCGCCTCGTCGATGAAGAGGCCGACCACAACATTCTATGTTTTTTGGATGCATACTCTGGATATAACCAAATTCAGATGCAACAAAGAGATAAAGAAAAAATTGTGCTCATGACTGATTGTGACATATTCTATTATGAAGTCATGTCGTTCGGTCTAAATAAATGCAGGTGTCACCTATCAAAAGTTGATGGATTACATATTCAAAAGGATGCTCAACCGGAATGTCAAGGTTTATGTTGACGAAATTGTGGTCAAATCCGACTCATGCCAACAACACATCCAAGACCTACAGGAAGTATTTCAAGGTCTTCGAAACTATGGTATGCGGTTCAACCCCCGACAAGTGTGCGTTCAGGGTAGAAGGAGGAAAGTTTTTGGGTTTCATGCTCACTCATCGTGGCATAGAGGCAAACCCGAAGAAATGTAGGGCGATCACCGAGATGCGTAGCCCCGAGAATATCAAAGAAACTCAAAGACTGATCGGGCGGCTAACAACCCTCTCTAGATTCGTACCAAGGCTAGCAGAGAAAACCAAGCCCATCGTACAATTGTTACGCAAGCTGACTAAGTTCCAATGGACATACGAGTGTGAAGGAATTTTTCTTCAATTAAAAGCTTTCTTGGCATCCCCCCTGGTTATCCAAAAGTCGAATGCCACAAAGCCTATAATCATTTACCTTGTTGTCTCAGAAGACGCGATTAGTGCAACATTGGTACAAGATGTTGAGAAGGAGGAACGACCACTTTATTTCATCAGTTGGGTACTTCACGACGTTGAGGTATGTTACCAGATGATTGAAAAGGTAGCCTTGGCCTTGGTGATAACAACATGAAGGATGCACATGTATTTTCAGAATCATGGTATAATAGTCAAGACCGATTATCCCATAATGAAGATACTAGAAAAGCCGGATTTGGCCGGCCGGATGATTGGATGGTCGTTGAATTATCCAAATTTCAGATTCTATATCAGCCCAAAGGGGTAAGTAAATCTCAAGCTTTGGCCGATTTTGCAGCCGAGCTTAGCCCTCATCTGATCAAGGAGGAGGACTTCCAGTGGATCTTGCATGTCGATGGGTTCTTTAACAATAGATCATGTGGTACATGGGTAGTGCTTGGGGGACCGGGCGATATCCTCCTCGAGCAAGCCTTAAAATTTGATTTCTAAACATCAAATAATCATGTTGAGTATAAAACCATTATAGTTGGTCTCAATCTAACACTAGATATGAAAAACTTATTTGCAAAAGTGACTCCCAACTTGTTGTCAAACAATTGAAGGGAGAGTTTGAAGTAAAAGAATCGTTGCTCCATAGGTACTATCATTTTGTTCAAAATTTAATTGCCAGGTTTACTGAGGTAAGGATTGAACACATTCGTCGGGAACACAATACCTGGGTTGATATGCTCTCACGGTTAGCCACTATCAAGAAGAAGGGGCACCGTCGGTCGATCATCTATATTAACCTCAAGAATCCCAACGTTAGCTCGAACCAGTGTATGACAACTGAAGTAGAACCAAACTGGATGACACCCATCAAACAGTTTTTAGGAATTGGAGATTGCAGAACTGATACAACCCAATTAGCCAAGCAGATGATCAAGGATACAAGAGACACAACCCCATCAAGCTTCAGAAGGACCTCAGTAAAAGAAGAATTGAACATAGGCCAGAGTATCAGATGTTCTTTCTTCTAGTCTTTTTAAAATACAAGTTTATGTAAATAAATTAGACTCACTTTGGGGGTCAAAATAGAAGAATAAGCTAGAGTAGGGTGTGCTTAGTAATTTAAGTAGGGTTTGCTTAGTAATTTGAGTAAGGTGTGCTTAGTAATTAGAGTAGAGTGTACTTAGTAATTTGAGTAGGGTGTGCTTAATAATTTGAGTAGGGTGTGCTTAGTAGTTTGGCCTTATGCCAAGCCCACCTTTCATGACATGTGAACCTAGGTTTAGGGTTTTTTTGACCTACCTTCTAGAAGGTTTCTCACAAATGACACTCCTACCCCTCTATCTTGCTCTCCAAGTCACTTTCTCCTATATAAAGGGTGTCTTGCCTCATGTACTTACACAATTTGGATAGTAAAGAAACTCTGCAGGAGTGTTTTTGTGAGACTAGAGAGTTGTCATAGTGGGTCTTATCTTGAGTTTGTGAGCACTTCAAGTGGCGGCAATTTCACCACTCATCTTGGAGTGCCTCATTTCTCCAAGTGGCATGACAACCCTTTTTCTTCCATAAGCTTTCTTCATCTCTTCACCTTTTCCTTTCTTTTCTTTACACCACTTTCCATTCCATTTTATAGTTTTCTCCTCTTTACAATTCGGTCATCTATTATATTTGTTTCTTTTTGTTCTTCAATTTCGCACCTCATCATCACTTTATATTTGTGTTTTTCTTTTTGCCCTCTAGAAGTGAACCTTAACACTTACTTAAGCACTTTGTTAAGTTCATGTCTAGTGGAAATCTTCTTTGGGTTTCTCACCATAATTGTAAATCTAAAATCATAAACAAAAGAATAACCTATAAAAACATTGAATCCTAAAATCAACTCACATCATGAACTCAATCAGAAAAGACAATGAGACAACAAGCCACTTGGTTTCTTCTTATTGACCAAGATCTCTATCGCCGAGGATACACTCGGTCGCTGTTAAAATGCATCTCTCCTGACCAAGCCGAATATGTCATGCGAGAGATACACGATGGGGTATGTGACACTCATTTAGGGATGAGAACAATGGTTGCTAAGGTGTTAAGGGCAAGTTGCTATTGGCCGACCGTGCAAGGCGACTATACAAATTTTGTTTGAAAATGTGTCAAATTTCAGGAATACGGTAGTTTATCTCACTGAAAGCTCGAGAATCTTCACTACATTCTCTCCCCGTGGCCGTTTGTGAAATGGGGAATGGATATCATCAAACCCTTTACACTAGAAAAAGGGCATTGTAAATTTCTTCTAGTCGGGATAGATTACTTCACCAAGTGGATCGAGGCCGAACCTCTGGCAGCAATCACAGCTCGAAATGTTCAAAACATTGTATGGAGAAATATTGTTTGTCGTTTCGAGATACCCCATGTAATCATAACCGAAAATGGCCGACAATTCATTGACCGGGGACTTGCTGAAGCTCGATATCAAACATATCACGAGTTCAGTAGAGCACCCTCAATCTAATGGCCAAGCCGAAGCTGCCAACAAAGTAATTCTCAACGAATTAAAGAAGAGACTCGACCCAGCTAAAGGCAAATGGACCAAGGAGCTTCTCGATGTCTTGTGGGCTTATCGGTGTACGCCACTGTCCACCACACAAGAAACCCCTTTACATCAAACACTGAATCCTTGTTGAAGTCAGAGAACCCTCTCTACGACAACAACCACTCGATCTCAACCTCAACAAAGAAAGCTTGTTGGTTGGCCTCCACTTAATCAACAAGTTCAAAGATAAAAGCAAAATAGGGAAGAAGCATGCAAGGTTCGGGCGGCAAGGCGATACAACTCTAAAGCAATACCACGAAGCTTTCAGAAGGGATACTTAGTTTGGCGATTGCGTAGCGACGCCCATAAATAATGAGGGAAAATTCTCAAGTAATTGGGAAGGACCTTTCCGCATTTCAGACATAATGGCTGACAGAGCCTATTACCAAGAATTTTTATCAGGAAAATCTATACCGAGAACGTCGAATGCCACGCATATCAAGTTTTATTACAGTTGACAATTCTAATAAAAGACAATGTACTCTTTCCTCGCTCAGTTGTTTTATCCCTAAGGAGGATTTTCGACTAAGAAGGTTTGAACGAGGTACTTTAAAATTATATATTCTTACCTTGAATATTCTATACAATATTGACACAGGTACCACTCGGTAATGGCAACCGCTAAACTACTAGCGACCCTTACCGATCGAAAGATTGTTACATGCTACACCGTCATACCAACTGCTACTCGATAATGGCAGCCACTTAACTACTAGAGACCCTTATCGATCAACCGCTCAGTCGAGGCGACCACTTAAGTACTAGCGACCCTCACCGACCGAACAATTATCATTCGATAATGGTAGTCGCTTAACTGCTAGCGACCCTTATCGATCAACCGGTCGGTCGAGGCAACTGCTTAACTACTAACGGCCCTCACCGGCCGAACAACTATCACTCGATAATGACAACTGCTTAATTACTAGCGATCCTTATTGATATAAAACGACATATACCTAAGGAAACAACAAGCACTTCCGAAAAGGGTTAGTCATCTCAAGATACAAAGCCAGACCCCTCTAAGCCTCGAGAAAGAATCAACAAAAGAAGAAGAAGCTATAAACCCGAATATCAGAAGTTCTTCCTGTTGGTCTTCTTAAAAAATAGAATATGTTTGTAAATAATTTGGGCTCACTTTAGGGGTCCAAATAACAAAGATAGGCTACAATAAGGTGTCTTTAGCATAATAGAGAATGTAGTTATCATTTTAGCTTGAGCTGAAAGGAATAAAAAGAAATAGATGGAATGTATTTCTGATGTATATTACAAATGTGATTACAGTCTCTATTTATAGACTGTTTTACAATCTAATTAAGGAAGGAAATAAAAGGTAATAAAAGACAATTATAATGGTTGTTTAAAGCTGTACAAATCAAATAAAATCAAATCACTAACAAATATGTCCTAATAAATATAAAATGGAATCTGCACTTAATTACAACATAATTCTCCTGATTATGCAACACTCCCCCTCAAGTTGGTGAATGTATATCTATCATTCCCAACTTGCAAGTAAGATCTTCGAATT
>Ga0123342_1000555_pt1 | contig 59541 bp, 19 predicted proteins | sample Turbeawhitnodule_FD_89960 | JGI IMG/M metagenome (GOLD analysis project Ga0123342, IMG submission 89960) | Root nodule microbial communities of legume samples collected from Mexico - Turtle bean Mexico white nodule | ecosystem: Host-associated > Plants > Roots > Nodule | place: Mexico: Nepantla... | reverse complement strand
TAAGGGTATATTTATAGAATACAACAATACAGTATATTCAGAAAACTAACTATAGCTGATGAATACCCTAAATACCCCTGTATAAGGCTAACATTAGATGGGTTCACATACATACTTAACACTCACAATCTCAATTATGATGGTTTATAATATCTCTAGTGCTCCTAGGCCAAAAATACAAACTAATGACACGATAACATATTGAAGTCGTAACAAGTTTCACAAAAGATGAAAAACAAATGAAATCAAGTTATGCAAAAGTACACGTAGTGCATTAAGAGTTTGGCATGCAGGCTATGCAAATTGAGTCCAATTGGTAAAGAATTTGCATAGTCCCGTCAAAAATCTTCCCATCAAATAAATAAAATGATTAAAATACTCCATCTAATTCAGTCTCATTCTAGAAAGTTTTTTCTAAAATATATTTAATATAAAAGTTATTCTGGAAAACACATTATTAAATGTTTAATCAAAATATATTAGCTCATCTCGTATTTTTTTGTTTATAGCTATATCTTATTATTCTCTAGGAGTTTGAAGAAGCAGGTGATCTTCCTAGAAGCGTTTATGTGTGTGTATATATATAATATATTAACACAATTTTATAATAAAAGCTTAAATAATTTTTCTATCTCTTGTAAATTTATATTTTATATATTATTGTTGATTTATGTTTTGATCTTCATGTTTTATTGTTAATATATATATATATTCTTTTGGTTCCTAAGATTTTTATTTATTTATATTTTAATTCCTATCAGTTTTATATATGTATTTCTTTTAAAACTAATCCGTTTGAAGGAAAAAAAATCATTAATATGATTGTAAACAATATCATTTTCCTATAATTAATGTTTACACATATGTTGGGAATCCCACATCGACTAGAGATTAGAGCCCTTCATTATATATAAGTGGGTGCAAACCTCAACCTCATGAGCCGGTTTTATGGCGTTGAGTTAGGCTTAAAGTCCACTTTGTAATATAGTATCAAAGCCATTTCGAACCTATCCTAACGAGTATTTCTGTTGGGCCTATCGTGTCACCCGCTATCGGACCATCCATAATTTATAGTTTTATGGGTGCAAACCTCAACCTCGTGAACTAGTTTTATGGTGTTGAGTTAAGTTTAAAGTCCACTTCCTAATAACATATCATCCTATTCCTATTCAACCAAAATATAGTTACTAATCTCATAATTTATCACGTAAATGTTGTTAATAAATGACAAAAATAGAAGGAAAAAATAATTTTTTTATTAAGTACCAAAGTAGAAAAAAAAAATATTAAAGACAAAAAAGCATAATATGAAAAATTATTAACTGAAAACAAAGGAAACAGTACATGTGTCAGTTTACATAACAAAATGTGTATTACAATAAATGTTATTAAATAACAAAAAAATCGAAAAAGAAGTCATCAATAATTATAATTTTTTTATTTAGAACTACGTAAAAAACTAAGAAAATATAATAAAGTTATTTAAGCCATAAAAAAACAATAAGTTTTAGTGTTGCATTGATGGCAGTTGGATTGGTGATGTGGTATGGGTGGCGCCAGTGCAGTAGTTATAATACGGGTACCAGTTGTTGATCCAAGGAGTCAATGGCATTGACGCCTTGAGACGCAAATGAACCATTAACACGCGTTGGGTTGAGTAGAAGCAAAGAAAAACCGGGAGAACATATAATGTCAATTGAAAAACAAAAGGGAAACAATAATTTATACATTTTTCTTTGTTTTCTTCTGTCTTGTTCCTTTACTATCTTCATTTTCACTCAACCAAAAAGCATGATTCGAAGAGTAACAAATAATAATAAAATAATAGTTTTAATCAATTGGGAAGTATTAAGAATGGTTAATTTGAACTGTATTGTTATTACTTAAAATTAGGTCTAAAGATTGTAATTCGTATTGTACTAGAAAATTGAAAGATAAGTAATATTTGAAGCGGTTATCGAAGACTAACAGAAAAGCTAGCATGGATCTAAACCCAAACGAAGGAAGAAACGGGAAGCAGCAGCAATGAGGAGGACATGAATGGAATAATAAGAGTCCCAAGTAACAATGTAAATAAATGTAATGTGTACCCAAAAGAGGGTGGAAAAAGAAGAAAAAGGAAATAAATGATACAATACAAGAATATAATAACAGCAACAAAGGCTGTCTAGAAGACCAAAACAAGGGTAGCCCAACCCAAAGCTAAACCTCCTAGAACCTTCTTCAAGCACATGATGGTCTCTGCTCCACTCTGAAAATATAAAGCAAAAATGTCAGATCCCACTGTTAATAGTGTTAAAGTATTCACAATTTGCAAATCCTAGATTTACTCAACAGTTACAAAGTAAATGTGTAAATGGTTATCCTAAACAACTCGACAGGTTAATAGTGGCGCGTGGCCACACTGCAAGCTTACATCTGAGTTCACTTTCAGTTTTGAGGTGGTAAAAGTGTCAAACCCTAACAACAGCTAAGTTCAAACAAGTTATAGAACCTGTGTTTGTACGAACATAACAACATAACTTTGATTCAAAAGACAAGGTTATCTATCTCTTGTATCCACTCTTTTAGCGTTGTTACTGGTGGATATGGGACTTATAACGACAATAAATCACAGATCTGATGCACATTGTACAAAATCAGCGTTGAAAGAACACAGTAGAGATAAAACATACCTCATCGTTGGCAGAAGATGCAGGTCCAGGGGAAGAAGCATCTTCGCTGGGACCAGGAGCCCCTGTTGGTGGAGCAGGGGGACCGAGCAACGACGGTGAAGGTGCTGGAGCACCGTGCTTCTTACTCTTCTTGTGCTTTCCCGGAGCCGGAGCCGGAGCCACAGGGGTGGGGGGCGCCGCCACGGGAGCAGCTATAGGCACAGGCGCAGGAGGAGAGCTTACCGGAACTGGAGCCGGTGGGGCGCTCACTGGCGCCGCAGCCGGAGGAGACGCTGCCGGAGGCTTGGTAGCTGGGGCAGGAGCCACAACGGTGGGAGGAGATGCCACCGGGGACGATGCGGGGGTTACGGCCTTAGGGGACGCCGCGGGAGTAGAGGATTTGGGGGAAGCAACGGGAGCAGGTGATTTGGTTGTGGAAGGGGCTGCAGCAGGAGTGGAAGCGGCGGGAGTTGGCTGTGTGCCCGACGGCGCTGACGCCGGAGACTGACCTCCGACGCCGGCGATTACAATGCAGATGAAGGCGAGAGAGAAAATACTGTTGCGATCCATTGGTGTGAATCGCAGTGTGAAGAGTGAATGTGTGTGTGGAAGAGAGAGAGAGTGATGGAGTATGAGGGATGTGGCGAAAGGTTTATATAGGCCCTACCTAGTTTTCGTAATCGATGAGGTTGGTCTTTTTTTGACGTTGATGATGATGACGATGGCTTTGTTGGAACAGAACGGATACGTGCCCATTCATCGGGACCGATGGTTTTTGTGTCATGGACCACCATTAGCCGTTAGATCAACGTGTCTGACGTACCACTCTACACCGCGTTTCAAATCTTTTCTTTTCTTTAATTTTTATTTCAATACAATACCATCTGCCAGCCTAAAACGCTCTATTTTTAACTCAACAAAGACGTGTGGCTGTTTAGGAAAACTATCCACTTTCCCATTAATTACTTAAAATGATGAAAGGATTAGTTTTAATGCTTTTGAAGAAATATATTTAATGGTGACAATAAATCAGGTTACACCTTCCTTAAAATGTTCTAATTCACTTGTCAACCTATTATTAGTCTAATTTTATTTTTTATGCATGCTTAATTTGAAGATCTATCTCATAATAAAATTTTAAGTAGGCTCACAAAGCTGTCTTGCAATATAGATCAATAAGCTCACAACTCACGGGTTTATTAATGAATCATACATTTACATTTCAAGGACCTGTCAACAAATAAGCTTACAAATTAACTACTTTCACTTCCTATGAAAAAGGCTAAAATCATAACTTTTATAGGAAATTTAAAACAAGGTAATACATTAATTATTGATTAGAGAATCCGAATTGAGAATTGCGATATCAAGCAGATATATAATAAAATGTAAAGTTAATTGCGATATCAATTATAAATTGAAATTAATAATTAGAATTAGATGTTAATGTTCACTTGAGATTCTTTTTAAGATATTAAAATAATTGAAGGAAGAAATTAATGGTTGATTATTGTTTCAGACAAAAGGTATAGACAAATAATGAACTAGAACATTTAAAGTGATATAGGATAAGTTATGTATTAGATGATGTTTTGTGTAGAGTGTTATATGAGCAAAATTCAAACTTCTTTATTTATAGTGATAATTAAGTAATTAAAATTAATTGATTGAATCTCATAATTTAATATTATACTATATATTTGGGTCGGATAACGAGCATAAATTATCAATAATGGTCCATGAACTTACATTATAATATTAAATAATTATATATTGAGTTTAATAGTATTTAGTAAAAGATAGGAGAGTTGAGCTAGAGTGGATTATGTATTGAAGAAACATAATTTGAATTGAAAGCAGGATGATCCAGTCTGGAAGGGTCCCAGATGGAGATTAGGCGCATGTGACAGACAGAGGGACATAGCGGGTGGGTGTGTGAGTGACCCTTCGGCTTATGTGACTTTCTTTTTTTGCTTCTTTTCCAATTACCACAATCTTCTCTCAATTCTCTCTTTGCTCCTTCTCATTTGCTGTTTTGTGGGACCTTCTTCATACTCATACAGCTGGCCTTTTCTCACGTGGGCCCAATCCATTTCACGCAACCAATCATTCCTCATACACCTTCTATTATCTCAATTACACCTTTTATTACTTAATTATTATTAATATTATTTTATAAATTTTATCATTTAAATTTTTTTACACATTCCATCATCCCAATTTTCAACTTTTACTACCGATTTTTTCTCATATTTTTAACCACATCTTTTATTTTTTAAAACAATTTTCGCGACACGTTATTAATCTTTTCAAGAATTGGAAGCTGCAAATGGTTAGGAACACAGCGGAACACAACTAGCAGCACCGCCACAAGTTGTGGGTCCCGCGTGAAAATGCCTTAACAACCATAGCTTTAATATAAGATTTTATTTCTTTAAGTAGACAAAAAATAGAATATTGTTTCTTTTTAATCACAAATCTGGAGTGTAGCAGAACGGTGTAGTTGATATATATTTTAAAGGGAAAATAAAAAATAAAGAAAATGAAAGCTGATCAAAACTACTCGCCAAGATTTGTTTTGATTTGTTTTCTCTTGTTTTACCAAATTCAAACCAAATAAAAGCTGTTGGTTTGATTCGCTATGTCGCCTCCAACCTTTTTATTGTTGCATTAAATGATTCATTAAACCAATCAACACAAAACATCCAAAACATTTCTCAGATGCTGGCGTTTCAAAAGAGCTGCAGGGTGCTCTTATAAACTCAACCGTTAAAATTAATCAAATTTAAATAAACCCATTTATTCTTAATACACTATTTTTCATGACATTTTTTATTTTTTTAATTCATAAATAAACTCTTTTTTCTTTCAGAATACTCAACGAAAAATTGTTCTAAACCAACTCTATCTAACTAATATTCGTGTATTTCTATTAGTAATGACTGACAATCGTTAATCCGTGCTGACTCTAAATAATAATCGTTAACAAGTCAAAATAATAATTTTTTATAAAATTATTTTTTTTATTGTAAAAATACCACTTCATAATCTTTTTTGTCTGTTTTTAAATATTTGAACAATAAAAAGGTTAAACAAGTAATTTTTTAAAGTAAAAAAATAGTAAAAAAGTTAAAAAAATCTATTTTCTGAAACCATCAAACCTAGAAAAATTAATAATACCACAAGAAATATAGCTCTTAGTGAGTAAAATCCAGTAACAGAAGATTTTCATCAAGTATACACCATTTTGATTAATTTATATTTCATCATTAATATAATTATAACCGTGACCAAATTATAAAAACCAGTAACATCATTAATAATGATTATATATACATATATTAAGAAATTATAAGTAATGTAAAAATATCAACGAGAAATATTAATTTTAGCGCGTATTATCATTAATAAAGAACTTATTAAAAATAATTTGTTAAATTAAACAACTGAAATGTAATTTAGGTAATAGAAACATAACTTTGGCGTAATTTTGACAGTAACTTCTAACTCAAGGAACTTTTTTAAGTAAAAACTCAGGTTATTAAAACTTTCTGGAGTGGAGCTTCATAGGTTTTTTTTTTAAAAAAAAATTCTTTGTAATTTTTTTGTTTTACTTTTACATAAAAAATTAAATTTTTGTTTATTTTTTTTTTTAGAAAAAAATCCTGAAGCAGCAGTGTCAAACTCTTAAATTTACATGAAGAAACTTTTAAAACCAACTAAATACATAACTCATTTGTAACTTATATAAAAATGATTTATTTTATTTTTAAATTCATTTCCTTTTAGATAATATTTATTACGAATTTTATTCAATTTGTTTACATCATATAAGTGACAAACACTGGTCGTTTATTTTCTATTGCTAGTAACGTATTCATTAAGTATTATAATACTGAAAAAAATAATTTTATCATATTATTAAAATTTTCAAAATAATATTGATAACTTTCTAGAATTTTTTGACTTATTATTGTTATTATTACTAGAAATTTGAAGCTTTTATGTTTAATTAATCCGTCACGAAAAATATAAATTAATATATAAGTGAAATTCAAACTGTTTTTTATGTGTGTTTGTAAACATTGTTCATCTTAAGTACAGAATAATTAGACTAAATGTCATAGTAAAAGTCTTGTACACATTTTAACAAATAAATTAAATTTAAAAGTTATTACAATCATTAAATTTCACTTTATCATCATATAATAATGTCTTTTATGATATGAAAAAATAGTATAAATTTCAATTTATATTTTAGTTCATATTTTCAATCAAAAAATTTATTTAAAGTTAATATATTCTCATAATTTTTGCTTTGGTCAGTTTTAACTTCTTTAAAATTATAAAGAGATCCAAACTACGTATAAAAAGTTAAATATTTTGAATTTTGATAATCAATTAAAAATGTATTATATATCATACATATTATATATAAATTATATTAATAGTGTTATTAAATATTTTTAAAATATTAACTAATAATTGTTACTGTTATTTATACTTTATATATATGTATATATATTGTAAGTTAAAATGTTTAATTTTTTGTATTAATTTAAAATTAAATTTATTATTCCATTAATATGGAAAATATAAATAAATAATGAAGACAATGTTTTCATTAGGGACGATGCTTTTGTCACATGAACTATATTTTTTAATAAAATTTAGAAATAATCCTACAAATACAATAACCACTTAAATATCAGAGACAATTGGTGATGAATTAAAATATTGTCATAGAAATTCTTTAATTTATGATTGTTTCTAATTATTAATAATATTCACATTTTATTCATTTGTGGAGAAAAGAAAAGAGTATATAACAGAAGTGATGAAGAAGAAAGGAAGGAGTAGAAAGCCATAAAATTGGAGATTGGTAAGGTGTAGTGTTGAGGCCCACTTGACTTTGTCTTTAATATAAAGGACCACTTGACTTACAACACAAGAAAATGTGATAAAAGGGCATGATTTGAGGCGCTAATATCGAAACGATATTACAGCAGCAACATAGAAGCTTGCAAATGTGAGGGTGTTGCAACACATCGTGGCAACGTAGGACACGGTCACACAGGGTTTATGTTAGGCACAATCGTACTATGTTCAGATTTCCCCTTTCAGAATTTCTGTCTCTATTTATGTACATTTTAGTTAAGAAAAATAAGAGATTTTTTAAAAAAATATAGCCTTCTTTTGGTAAAAATTAAATATATATTTTTACAGAATTGGAACGAAATTATCCATGTCTTACTCGGTTTAAGTCGACAAGTTATTCACTATGATCATGAAAATTGCTCATATTAATATTTTTCATATTCAAAACAAGAGTTAAACAAATTCTATTCTTGAAGATCACTGATATTAATGTCTCATAACATAATCCATGAATGACAATCGTCTCTGTTGAGCTAAGAATTCACAAACATCACACCAATATTTTATGCTGAATGAAGATAATATGATTTGCAGATTCTGTGTCCATGTTACAAAGAAAATTGTGTGCACCAAAATATCAGATATTTTTATGTTGATATACGAAAACATAGCGGAGATACTACATTGTATGATATGATGCATACATGTTACTGAGCTATTTGAACCTAGGTATATTCAGATGAAAAAAATGTGCAAAAAAAGGAAAAGCTACCCTATTACATACATGTAAAACTTAAAAAAAATAAAATTATGAGCTCTACATTTATATATAACAATAACAAATCTAAAAAACGAAAGCAAACAAACAAAAAGCAATAGAATGCTACACAAAGGAACCATTGACTTTTTATTTTGTCAATACCGAGTCTTACTATGCCACACGTGGCGGTGAAACAAATGGAGTGGTGAATGAGTTGATTTGGTAAAGTTTGAAAATGTTTCGGGAGAAAAACCCTATTTCTATTTACTTTAACATTATAAACTTAAATATTAAAAATTGATTATATATTTTTCGCTTCTCACTTTAATGTAATTTGACTCTTATTCTTGAATTAAAACGTGTCCTTGCAATCAAAGTGGGGGAATGAAAAGCAAATAGAGATTGTAAGAGTAATAATTAAGAAAGGGGAAAGAGTGAAAAGATGTAAAAGAGGTAATGTCATTATGCAGACTGCTTTACAGCTTCGTATAAGAGGGAAGGTGTCAATTATGAAATGTTGAAAGCTTTTGTAATCACTGTATTACTATGATTATTCTACTTCACTTTCTTACTTTTGGTTTCTTACTTTTGATTTCTTGGCTATTAAGGCAAACCATACACCTAAAAAAATATGGAAGGTCGAGTGAGCGATATACACGTACGTAAGTTTCTTTAACTCTAAGATAATCATTATTTTTCTTATATTCATTGTACTATATTCCATGCTTTTCACAGAAGGAAATTTTGATGCGCATTTATACACTTCTTAGTAATTCTTTCAGTCTAATATGTACTTTACAGTACTCTAAACTTTTCTATTGGTTTGTGTGCTCTACAGTATCCTACTAGGGTTTTCTTTAACATATAAATAATTTTTAAATCCAACTATATAACATTAGAAAACTTGTTCTGAACCATCATTCTTATTTTATTTTTTAATTAATTTTTTAATTCATATTCCAATTCACAATAAATAAAGCCGTCAATTAAAAAAAAATAAAAAACAATTTAAAAAATCATTGTTTAAGGAGATAAAAAATAACTAGAAGTTTTATTGGAACCAAGACATGATGAAACTTTGTACTTTTAATCACAATTATAACTGACATTTCTTCTCCTCATCTAAAAGCTTCAATGTGAACCTTGACATGATTATTACATATCTAAGTTTTAATAGTTACTCAACAAAACTAAATTATAATATTACGTTCATGCAATCTCTGCAAACATAAAAATATATATGGAATAATTATGACAACACATTCAATCATAACTTTTTAGGTCGCAATTAAAAAGCTAGAAGACCTGATTAAAAAAATAGCATCATTATACATATACATATATTAAATATTATTTGACTAAATTTAAATTTTTACAAAATTATATGTGAATTTGTATTTCAAGACACGATTTTTTAATATAAAAATTGTATTTTAAAAATACAATGATCCATTTACACAATTTTCTTAAAATTTATCTATTTCCATATTTTTTTCATTGAAAAAAATATCCTTGATATATTAAAAAGGCCTCGTAGGATATTTTCGTATTGTATATGAAGTACTTAATTTTAGAGGCTGAATTCATATAAATCAAACTACAAAAGAAAACATAAGAAGGATGTGTTATGTTCTAAAATAACTTTTCTAAAGTAAATTTTCAAGTGTGGAAATTATCATTTTCAATTTCAATTAGAGAATAATAAAAGTTTGCTTCACAGTTTAAGAGATTGGTAGCACAAATTTCAAGGCATTTGAACAGAGAAGTAATAAAAAAAGGCTTGCTTCAAAAAAAGTAAATTAATATATCCAATGGTTACCCAACCAGACTTTGATAAAATCATTGATTAAAATGGAAAATTCTTCAATCAACATCATTAGCAATCCTCCACAGTATGCATCTTAACCAGGTTTCATCTTGATTAAAAAAATACAACTTCCATAGAAGGAACTAACTTCATAATCATTCTAGGAACGACACTGTCTCACCCATAATATCTTTAATATTACGGAAGCAATTAGACATGATTACATAAACAATATGTGATTAATGACTCTAATCTAATGCCTGTAAATAACAAATGGATCTTCTTATTCGTATCGAAACTCTAGAAATATCATTATTAACTTGATTGTTAGTGTTTCCATACAGGAACACCTTCAAACTGTTCGAGACAATATCAACTATACTAGCATCCTCACGCAGAATTATTGTCTCAAAAACATTCTAAAAGCTAACATATACATTTGCATCACTGATTGACAATTTATTAATTAATATCCTAGATGACTGGCTTGCAATTAAATATTTTATACGAGGACTCCATATGAAACCATCATGATTTTATAATTTGAATAGCTCTTCATGGTGAAATCTTAATTGATTCATTGAATATTATATGAACTACAAAATATGAATAAATTGAACTACTATGCAACAATATCGTAAAATGTCTTACATAAAAATAAGCTGGCATTTTATTTTAGTATAAAAAATATGAATTATATATACATATAATTGTATAAATATTGTTTAAATAAATAGTGTTTATAAAATATCATTTCCTTTTAGAACTTAATATAAAATAAAAGAGAGAGATAGAAATAAAACTCGATTAAAGAATATTTTAGAGACAGTTTTATTAAATAAAATAAAGTTAGTTAAAAATTGTTTATTATATTCATTTAAGACTGAAAAAAAGTAATTCATCAAAAACTAACCAAATAAGGTATTTAATAATTTAAGGGTAATGATATTATGAAGCCCACTTAATAACCTAAAAATTTCAACACTTTAATTATATATTTTTTTTTATTTTTTAACTTTAAGTACTGCTGCATATTATTACAAGAGTTATCAAGTAAATACACTTTTTCTTTGAAGAGTGTGAAACTATTATTTTTCATAATTTAAACCTGCACATATTTTAAAATATACAAATATAAAAAGAAAACTACACAGATTACAATTGTTACACTTAAATTTTAAAATTTTCCAGAATGCTTACATTACATTACCTAGTTACATTTATATATTTCAAGGTGTATGTTTAAATTATTAAATACTTAAGTTATAATTAAGCGTTACAGTTCATGTTTATAAGCCTTCTGGGAAATGTTAACATTGAATTTTTAAATTACTTTATCTTTTTTTTTATAATTTAAGTGGTATGCATATTCCAATCATCCCAAGCTTGGGCACCAATATATGGAATGAAGAAAGATGAATGGTCTGTATGAGATGTGTCAAGCTCTTGGTTAGCAGAGGTGAGAGGCAGCATGAGTCCATACTGATTCTGTTACCGAATAAAATGATAATGGTTGTCTTGTGATGTGAAACCACATTGATTATCATAGAAAAAAAGTTAGCTAGTTTCTATGAACACTTGATTCCTAGATAGAAAAGTAGATAAGCCTTAACTCACTGGTAGCTGCTACCAAAGTCCTGCATTCAACTTTTTATAAGGATCTACCAACTCCACATTTGATGCTAGTTCAATTTTCACCTAATGAGAGAACCTCCCATGCAGAAGCAACATCCAGAATTTGGCAGTTCAGCATAACTGAAACAGTGAGCCAACAAGGAAGATCCTTGAGGAAAGAATGTTTCATGGTGAACCTTATAGTATGTCTCTGTGACATGACAAAATTTGACTCAATTGTTGGATCACATTATTGAGTCTTCTGTATTCTCCAACATCTAACTGTCATCATGGTACAAATGAGTACTAGGGTCCAATGGGGTACTTGCATGACTTGCAACTATAAAACCCCTGCATCAGTAAAGAGATCAAGGCATTATTTTCTTTGGCGTAAGGACCCATTTGAAAAATCAGATGCTTCTATTCCTAGAAAATACTTGAGGGTCCGAATATGTCTCACACCAAACTGTTGGTTAAAGAAGTCTTTGACTGTGGATAGTTCTTACGGGCAATTACGCATATAATATAAAGACGTATACGGATAAATTAAGCAGGGAAAGAATCAACTCTCTTAATGAAAAAGGATAAAATCAATTGATGCCTCTAGAAATCCGTAGTTAATGAGGAAGGAAGACACCCGAGGAACCCTTTATACTACTTACTGCTAGCTTGCTTAAGTCCGTAAAGGACTCAAATAGCTTCCATGCTTGTCTAGTAAATTGTTAACACTAGTGTGGGTTAAAAACTTGATGTGAATGAGAAATACTTGATGTTAACTTGTGATTACTATCCATCTTGCATTGCTAAAAAAGGGACTCTTCATAATGATTTTTACATCGTCTTCCAACAGTGTATTTTACCAGTGTTTACTAAACACACTTTAAAATAGACATATATCCTAAACATTACAATTAATTATTAATTATAACAAATGTATCGTATTTGGTGGAATCAAAAGTTAATGTAATTATATATTAATAGATAATGTTAACCAAATTAATGCTAAACAAAATATATTTTTAATATTAATTTAAAATTATAGTAATTAAAAAAAAATCTTGTACAACGTCTTTTTCTTGAATAAAATAAAATACAAAAACAAATTGTAGTAAATAAAGAAAATAAATGTTAATTAAGGAGATGAGAATTGTGGACGGAGGAAATGCGTGTGGATGAATAAGATGAGTGTGGATAGAAAAGATGAGTGTAAATATGAAGTAGATGAGTGTGAGAAATCTATATAGAAGATAAGAAACAAAAATAATCAATGATTATTTAAAAGATCCACAAATTCACAACATATAAATTAGTGTTTGCTTCACTCATGCTAACTTAAATAAATATTAAGGATGCATTATATTAGTGTTGGTTTGATTGATACAAACTCAAATAATATAATAAATAAATTAGTGTCAGTTTAATGTAAATACTAAAATTAAGAAAAATCAATGTTTATTAGTAAAAAGTTTAAAAATAATTAATATCAACTTAGAATTAACTAAATAGACTCTATTAATATTTAATATTAAGTAGATTTTATTAGCGTTAACTAAAACGAATATTTATTTATTAAAAAAATAAAAATAATTAGTTAGACTAAGTTAACTCTATTATTAATAGTTAAATCACTTAAAAATAATTTTACATTTTTTTTTAAGAAGAGTAAATTTTTGACGTGGTATTAAAGTTTATTTTAATATGTTAGCATTTAATCTATACTAATACTTAAAAATTGATTTAATATTTTCTTGATATATAATGGAATTGTAAATAGAAAATTACATTGTTGAAGTGTCAATGTAATCAATTCCTTTCAAGTATAGTGATCGGCTTGTATCTTTATAACGGTTGCATTTACCTTTTTCTTTATTTAGTAGGACCGTGTGTTAAATATTTGTGTGACATTCGCAGGTAAGTGTAGATCCATGTCTTATATATTGTCAGTGTCATTTATGAAATTAATGAAGAAGAAACATAAAAATTGTTTCACTGCATTCATACTATCATGGGTTCTGACGCAATTGCTATCTACCAATATCAACTAACCCTCGAGGTCAATTAATGACTGGTTAATTAAGTGACCCTAATTACCAATAAACTCAATTTAAATTTTCATATAGGATTATTATGTCTGTTTTAGATATAATTTATTGAGACCATGCGGCATGTTCTTGCTTGCATATTATATTTCTATATGAGCGATTACTGTTTGAATTCGAAACTTAGATATATAATTCCATCATACAAGAAGTAGGGGAGTTTAATACTAACTTTCAAAGACATCTTGATGAAGAGCGTAAACCTTGTACGCTTGTCATATGTAACTGGTTTGTATGTCTTTATTCACGCACACACAAAAAAGCTTCTATACACTTTTAACTTTGCTACTCCTTTCCTTTTTTTTTTCTCAAATAAATTCTTTTGGTTTCCTTAATTAATCTTAAAAATCATGTTTTCAGACGTAGGGAGGACAATACGAATTTGCTTCTTTCACATAAGTTTGTCTATTTTTTTGTCACAAAATATAGATTGGGTTGGTCCTCATGCACAGAAAATGCATTTTCATTTTATTGATCCATCTTGAATAAAAGTTCATCTACGAACTTGCAAACCAACCCGTATGAAAAATAATTTTTTAACTAGTGAAAAATAATTTTTAAAGATAAATTTTAAATATTTTATTTATTAAATTAATTCTTTTTTATTAGATTAATTAATTAAATTATCTTACAATATTATTCACATCACACATGTGTAATAAGATATGGGTAAAAAAATTATTATAATATTATGATTTTCGATTAAATTTAAATTTTAATTGTACTAAATAAATTGACTAATAAAATATCTTATTAAATATATACATATTTTTAAAGTATAATATGTATACACATTATTACTATTCTAATTAAAAGAATAATATTTATAATATATATAATATTATATTTAAATTTTATTATAAAAATGACTTAGGTTCAACTACTATATATTGGATGAGTATTGAAACCTAAACAATCTATGCATTTTAGAAAGACAAAACACACCCCATATAAAAAAATCATCAAGCCTTACCAAATCTTGTGAAGGTGTTAATAAGAATTAGGGATTAAATGAAGTTTCTTCCTACACCCCATACTTCAAAAAATACATTTTTTATTAAACGTTTTTTCTTTAATTCCAGAATGTAGAATCCGTAAAGTTCTCGGGTTATAGAATTTAGAAGTTAAAACTTGTGTTTCAGATTGTACAATTCAGAATACAAATTTTGTATTATGGATTGTACAATATGAAATATAGATTTGTATTTCAGATTGTAGAATCTGAAATGAATAAATTTATAAATTTTGAAAGTATGACGATAAAGAAAAAAATTATAGAATTTAAATATATGAGTTATATGGACCGTCCCACTCCACACTTGGTCCACACATGCTGCAAGTTAAACAATACGAATCTAAACATACCAACAAATTAAAATACAATCCATCCCATATTTTTTCTTATAAGACCGTAGATAACTTGTCCCATATTGAAGAACCTCCATTATGCTAAGAAGCTTTTCAGTTTGTTTAAACTGGGGTAGTTTTGGTTCTCTAAGGTCTAGTTGTTTGTTTTAGCTTTCGCAAAAGGTTTATGTATAAAGGTTGAGACACTCTTGAAGTGTCTCTATATAAATTAATATTTTACTTGCTGATAAAAAAAAACTTGTCCCATACTATCATAAATATGTCAAGATAATAATCATGTGCATATAGATTTCGAGATAAACATATTTAGAATGTTTAAAAAAAATATAATCTTATTATTCAATTTTGTTTATCCTAGTTCCACAATTCTTTTGTTATCTATTTTAAAAGTATATTTATATGTAATTTCTTTAAAAGAAAGTGAATAGCAAATGTGAACATTATTGTATATAAGTGAGTGCAAACCTTATCCCATGAACTTATTTTATGGGATTGACTTAGGTTTAAAGTCCACTTCGTAATATGTCTTTCTGAAATATAAAATAAAAACTATAATAAAAATAATTTCAGATATTTGATTTTACTTGACCATGTTTTGTAAAATTTAATTTGATTAGATATAGGTTGATATATTAACCGTTCACATTTAATAGTTTTTCATTTTTTCTATCAGTATAAAAGTTTATTTTTTTATTATTATATTACCTTAAAAAGTTTTCATGGTACTCAAATTGACAAAACTTTAAAGGAGAAAACTATTGTAAAATAATATTTTTTATCTGAGATATTGATATTTAAGACTCTATTTACGTTAGAAAGAGTTTGACGGAACAAAGGTAAATTTTACTTTCTAAACAATTATTCAACATAAAAATGTGTGCATTTATGTCAGACCATAAACTGATTAACGTGAATAGATACTAGGCAAAGGAAAAAAAATCTCAAAATTTAAGTTGATCACTCCATGGTACAACATACATTTTGGATTTTTTTTAATGTAATTGATTTTGCCTTAAAACAAAAATTAGAAATGCAGAAAAATAACAATTGGCATATACATATAATATAAATCAAATATCTGTACAAAAAAGTTCAATAAATAAAATATAATTTAATATAAAAATTAGTTAACTTAGAAAATAAATCTAACTACATTATATATATATATGAAAGAAAAAAAGTTATTCATATTAATATTTTATTTATTGAATATCGTGGGACAACAAAATTTTATTGTTGAAGATCTTAAACATCTGACTTACAATATGATGCAAAAATGATAAAAATAATTTTGAGCTTAGCAAATGTTGAAATGTGTTATTTTTGTTTAAAATGCAATAATACTCCTTCAAATGATGACTCACATCCATATCCAATCTAATAGTTACATTCAAAAGAATCAACCTATTTAAAATGAGAAACAAGTAACAAAAAAATCCATAGTATTTTAAATCCATAGTATTTTAAAGAGATTCTTAAACCTATGGTATTTAACAGGGATCCTGAAAGACTTTTCCTTTATAAGATTTAAAAAAAATCCTAGGAAACACGTTTCTCATAAATGATTTAGCGAAAAAAAACTACAGCCTTAAATAAATAACTTAATAAAAATTTTAAACCTGAATAATATAAAAATAAATCAAGGTTAAAACTAATTTTTGTTATATTGATTCTAAATAGTTGTGTGTATCAATTTTAGTTTATTTTAAGTAATATACTATCGATAAACGAGATAACCCATATCGAACTTCTTCACTTTTTACTTTGGTGCTTTTATATCAATTAAAATATCTAACATGATCGATATAAAAATCTTTATTACATAAGTATTCATAATTTGTAAATTATGTTAGTGAAATTTATAACCAATAATGTTTAGGAAAAAAACTAATTACAAATTTTTTTATGATTAAAAATATCAAGGAAAAAAAAAACAAATTTATTCAAAATTTAATAAATTAAACTTACTGAAGACAAATATTTTTTTAAATAGTTAAAATACATTTAGTATTTTTAATTATGTGATTTTATTTTTTCTTTTTAAATTCAAACTTAATATTTGGTGACAATTTTTTACTATTATAAAATTGAGGAGAGGACTAAATTTACATATAAATTTAAGAACTGATTCATTTGAAACTGTAAAAGCTAAATTCAAGTTTGACGAAAAATTCAAATTAAATAACAAATTTTCTTGATTTTTTTATATAGTAATAAAACCTAGTTACATTGAATAGAGTAAGACATCATTTTTATCAAATATAATTGGTGAGTTACGATACTATAATGTTTTTCTTGAGTTAAAATGTGTAGTTTTCCAACTTAATGATTTCCAATTAGTCCATAAATAATAAATTCTGAAAAATATGAGCTATATATAAAATATTTTTTTGATTGTGTGCTCATTCTTCCCTACGGGACAAACACCATCCAAGACTTCAACATCTCAATTCCACAAGCCATGGAATTCCAAATCCCAGAAATTTCAACCAACAAGACTGGTCACAATTTGAACTGTTCCTGTTTCTTCTGTATCTTGTCTGAAACAGTGCCTTCTGTGAGAAGAACCAAAATAGCTAAATACTTCAAACAAATGCCTCTCAGAAACAACCAAGAACATGTCCTGGTCCTAAGTGGGATCTGGAAAATCGCCATGACTAAACCAAACGACCCTGAATTTCCTTCCCTTGGCATCTTCACATGCATGGCCAAACTGATTAGTAAAGGTGTCACTGACAGAAGTTGGCTTCTTAGGCACCAGAACATTTATATACCCTACTATGCAGCACATATCATTGGTTCCTATACCATGATGAAACCCAAGTTTGCCAAAAAAGCAGTTAAGTCCTCAGTGGTTCAGCCTTTGCTTGAACTTCTTCGGGGTAAGCTAAGTTGGGTTGAACAAAGGGCTGCACTTAGAGCAATGGGTCATCTAGCCAGCCATGAAGCAACTTTTGAAGCAATTAAAGCATATGAAGTAGAAATCATAGAAGCAGCCACGAATATAGCTTCCACGTGCATGAACAAGGTATATGATGACTTTGTTGGCTTGAAGAAGACAGAGAGATTGAAGTACCATAGGAACCTTTTAACAAGAGGGTTCGGAGGCTTTGAATTGGAAAACAGAAAGGCAGAAGAATGGGCCAGCCAGCTTCAATGTTGGTCTCTCTTTCTCCTACACTGCTTTGCATGTAGAGAAAGATCTCTCAGGTTAATATGTAAGAAGAAATTCTTGAAGGACTTGTGTGGTATGTGGGGGGGACTATCAAACCCCTCTTCACCTTCTGGAATAGGACTTTTGAAAACTCTCTGTCACACACAAATGGGAAGAGAAAGCATAGCAAGTTTGCAAGAAGTGGTAGAGAGTTTGTGCCACGTGTCAAGATCCTCAGATGAAAGGCAACACATGGCTATTGAAAGTCTTATGCAACTTCTCATAGACCCAGTTACAAGGTACAAAGTGATAGACACAGCAGCTCCAGCGCTTGCTGATTTGGTTGAATTAAGAGACCTCAAAGGGAAATACAAAGTTGGAAAAGCAATCATGCAGGTGCTCTTACACGATTACCACAAGATCAAGGTTCGCGAGTTTTGTTTGAACAGTGAAAGAAGCAGAAGAAGGTTAGAAGAATTATGGGATATGAAGGTGGAGAGAGTCAAGAGAGAGAAAGTGATGAGTGTGCAGGAAACTAGAGAAAAAGAAGCCTTGTCGTGTGTTCTGAAACAAGAAGGAAGTGAGAGATTTTTTGCAGGGGAGATTGAAAAGGCTGTGGTGAAATACTCAGAGGCTTTAGATTTGTGCCCTTTAAAACTAAGGAAAGAGAGAATTGTGCTTCATGGGAACAGAGCTCAGTGTTATTTGCTTCTTAAAGATGCAGAAGGTGCCATCAGTGATGCCACTAGAGCACTGTGCCTATCGGGAGTGGCGCGTCCTCACAGTAAGAGTTTGTGGAGAAGATCACAAGCTTATGACATGAAAGGGCTTGCTAAGGAGAGCTTGATGGATTGTTTAGCGTTCATGAACTCAAAGGGGTTCAAGATACCATACTATGTAGCAGGAATTTTCAACAAGCAGATGAATTCAACGTGGCTCTTTGCTTCAGCTCAGTCAAAGTGGTATAGCAAACACGAAGAAATGAAAGAATTCGTGATGGGGCGGAATCGGATTGACGTTAAGAATTTGAGTCAGAAAACGAGGAGAAAAATGAAGGTCAGTTCTAATTACACGCTCAAGTTTTTCTTTGTTTGATCTCATTTTAGGTTCTACATGCAAGGTTTAGTTGTGCAATGCATGAGTAATTTATAATAGTTATCACATTATATCACTTATTAGAGCAAGTGGTGAATGGAAAGGCCTTAATGAACTGTTTTCATGTTTGCATTATATATAGGGATGAGTTGGTATATTGCAGAGGAACCTTTCAGTAAAGAAGAGCATGGGAGAGAAGAAAGTGAGGAATTGATTTTATATGAAGCTGCTACCATGGAGGAGATGAACCTCCCTCAATGGCTCTTTTACATTGGCATGCCCAGTACTTTTGCCTTCATTCACAAGAAAGGGGGAAAATATTATACAATTTTTCTGACACATTAACTATATTATTTATAATCGTTGTGTGTATAATTAATTTTTCCTTTTTATTTCTCTTCATCATATTAATAATCTTATTTTATATTTGTATCTGTTTTTTATGCTATGCTTTATTTTATTAAAAACTTGTATAAAGTACTGAGATATTTCTTCCTTATAACCTTTTTCTTACCAAAATTTTGGAACATTTAATTCCAGAATGTCTCACTTTTAATGAATAATCATGCAAACTTGAGGTTAATATTATCTGAAACACAGGGATTGAAAGAGGTTAATATTCTCTGATAAAAGGGATTGCAATGAGGGATTCTTTAAGAACCACAATTTTCACCTACTTCTTTTCGTCATTCTTGTATTAATAACAGCAATTTTCATATTACCCATTTAACAAAATTCTCAACACTATAATAATCCACATTTTTTCAAGTATAAATGTAATAATTAAAAAAAATATGTAAAATAAAATATGAATAATTGTTTTCATGTGTCATAAACTCATTATTTTTTGTTATTTTAAGTGCAATCATTATAATTTCCAAATTAATTTAAGAATGTATCAAAATGGTGTAAGCAATTAATCACATTTGATCACTATATTAAACATAGCATTTTCCATCAAAATGTAATGCACAAATTCAAAAAAATTATTTCACCTAAAGTCCAAAAGAACAATAAAATTTGAATCATTGTTTTTATGTGTCATTCACTCAGTATTGTTTTGTCATTGTAAGGGAAATCACCATGATTTCCAATTTAATTTATGCATGTACCCAAATGGTGTACACAATTAATCACATTTGAGAACTATGTTAACTATCATATTTTCTACCAAAAATTTAATACACAAATACATAAAATTAAGTCACCTAAAGTTGCAACGATGAACAATAATCGGACCATTGACTTCAAAAAGAACTTATTGTCATTCACCTATCATTTTTAAGTCAATGTCTATGAATTTCAAATTACAAAATTCATTTTACCAATTGTAGAACAAAGTTAACTACCTTTTATAACTATGTTAACCAAAGCATTGACTTCTTATGTCATCCATCCACTTTTTTTTGTCATTTTTAGGTCAATAATAATAATTTTCAAATTATATTATCCATTTAATCAAATTCTTAACACAATTAACCACATTTGACAACTATGAAAATTCACATTTTTTTCACCTAAATGTAAACGCAATAAATAAAAATATGTCACTTAAAGTCCTAAGTGTAGTAACTATTATTGGTTCCTGAATAAGAAGTTCAATGAAACATTAGACTCTTTTCGTACCGAATAAAATAAACTATACTATCTAATAAATTGTATGATATGGATTTCACATATGAAAATGTGAGATTGGTGTACGCAAAACTTGGAAGTATCTAAAACTTTATTTCTTCTGTAATTGTGGTTATAGTTTTTATGATTTAGAAGTACCTTTTATACTTTTTATTCATTTTATACATATTAAATAATATTATTTAAAAAATATTTTTTAAAATCTTAAATAAAAAATTTACCTTAAAATATTACCTATATAAAGTTATATAAAAAAATAATACAAATAAAACTATTCTTCCCAAATAATAAATTTAAGTAAGTTACATTATTAAATATTAGTTTAAATAGAATATATTTTTTTTTAAAAAAATAACTTTATTTTAAAAAATTTCTAAACAATTTTTTCATAAATATTTATAAATTTCACTTTGTTCACTATTATTCACTCCATTAACAAGAGTCAATATTCAATCTTATTACCCATATTAAAAATAAAAATGATATAATAAAGTTTTAAAATACAGTTTAGTGAAATATATACGTATTATAACTGAATCGTTATATATAAAATTAAAACTAATTTCATTAATATAATTTAAAATACAAGAATACATATTTAGTTTTTAATTTTACTTATATTTTTAAAGATGTCGAAAATGATTTAGAATCTTAGTCACGTCAATACAAATTTATTAAGTAAAAGGTCCTCTTTAACCATTTCATTTGACACCAATTGGATGTACATTTCATCCTCTTTGTTTGGATGATGAGATTAGAGTAAAAAGATAGATTATCTAAATTAAGTAAAAGAAAGTTAAAAGAGAAAAGAAATTATACAAATTTCGTATTAAAATGTGTTTAATATTATTTTATTATTATTATATAGTATTATTATATGGTTGCTGATGTATAAAATCGGTTAGTTTGAAAAGAATTCCTGCACTAGGTAGTCTGTTAATTTTACAGTTCATATACGCAAATTGAATTTAAAAATATAGGAGGGTTTGTCATGTCTTTGAAATTTCAATCTGAAATTCCAACTTTACATATTTGTGGATGGTTATGTCAATCAATTAAAGGTTTATGATCTTTATTAGGTATCCTTACCTGCACAAATGATGTTAAGTAGCTGCTCAAGAATTAAATATCTGGTCAATCACTCACTTTTGTTAGTTGTTTTTTACCTGTCCCGCACTTCTCGCTTGCACCTCCACGTATCACCATTGAAGATCAAAATATATTTTCATGGCATATCTCAATCCATTCCTATATGTAGACAAGACAACAAATCAAATATTTTTTAAGAATGATTAAGAAGGTATTATTAAAGTTATATGCCTACCACAAAGTGAAAAGATGCTTTCAGTCAGATTAATTAATTATTTCAATCATAAATGAAGCTTTTTTTGCTTGGTTTGATATTTGAGATGCATTCACCTAGAGTTCATTTGTTTCAACTTTTATAGTCAAATAGTAACTTTTCTTAAAACACCATTAATTTTATATTGTTTTTATTACATTTGTTAAAAATAATCAGAAGTTAAAAGAATAAAAGGTCTAATTACAGTAAAAACTATTTAAAACAGTTTCTCATAAAATAATTATTTTTAAATTGTAAACTATCACTTTTTTAAATCTCTAAAAGGTAATCACTAAATTATTTTAAATTAGAATAATTTTTTTTTTAAAACAAACTGGTCCTAATCCAGTAAGAATTAAAGTTCTTTATACTATATATTATTTTTTTGGTTTTATATTCTACTTATCTGCAATTCAAATTTGACTAAAACTAATGTAAACTGAGTCTGTTGAGTTTATTTAAAAGGATAATTTATTTTAATATTTATCTTTTTCCTTTACCGAATTCAACTCTCAAATTTAATCTAACGGAATTAAGTTCCTTGTCACTTGAACCAATAGAGATTGGTAATTTATTTAAATTTCCATTTTCTTTTCTGTTATGTTATTTATAATTTGTTGATTGTATGCAAAAACAGATTAGCCATACAATGATAGATTGAATTATGGTCATGATATTTGTTATCTTTTGTTGTGCAAAAGGCTTCTCTCCGTGAAGTGAAAAGGACAAAAATAAATTAATGTCATTAGAGAGTATGAAACTTGAAGAAACATTCAAAGCACGATTCACAGTTCATGAAAAGGACAAATCAAGTTGGCGATATTAGTCATAAAATGTTCTGGTTTAAATATTATTTTATGACCTCTTATTGCAATAAAGTTGGATTCATGAGCCTTATCCGACCAAACTGCTTTGGTTTCTTCTGCGCACTACACAATAAAATACCTCAAAAGACAGAATATCTCAATCATGGCCGTAAACCGAAGCTTAAGGCATCACGGGAAGAGTACAGATAAAACAGGAAATAAATGGAAGGGTGGAGAAAATAATAAAAGGATGTAAATAATTATGACAAGACCAATTGACGTTGCGAAGAATCTGACAAAATAAAATACAAACATAAAGCATTCGGCTTTTATCACTTTCTATTGAAGCAGCGTGAGGAAAAAATAGTGAGAAGAGAAGGTCATTTTTCATCCAATGACATAATAACTTTATTGTATATAATCTTTAACATATGATTACAATGTAACTAACATGTCAAAGTTAATATGCAACTAATCTCATGGTCATCATAATTACAGGAGCTCAATCATCAGAAGAAAAGTTCAAAGCAGCGATAACCGACCCTGTTGTTGCAAAAGTTGACGCAACATCATGATAATCTTTCCATGAGGTTGTCACCTTCAGAGATGGGTACAGCCACGTTTTAACCGAATCCACAAACGAGTTTGGATCTAAGTTCAGAATGGCTTCCCAATCAACCTGTAAATCCTGTGGGATGCTTCCCGTGAACTCCATGTTCGCAGCAAGTAACAAGCCCAGCATAACGATAAATCCAACTGCAGCAGATCCCCTAGACAGTGGCATGAAGTTATACCTGAAAAACAGTTCAGTCAGATTAACAAATGATTTTCAAATGCTCAAAAATCAGAAGATAAATAAACCAACCCATTTTGAAAAAAATATACCAGTAATATGTCATCCTTAAAATTGCATCTCGCACGTTTTCAAGCATGTCGAAATCAGTAGACCCGTAATTTTCACCACAGTAAGCATTGCAGATAGTCTGAATCATAACATTTCCAAGATGAGTACAAGATAAATACTATAATTCAGCTAATAAGTTGAGCCATTGTATAAAAGCATATTTTCAGATGAAACTTTGACAATAATAAAATCTGTTGGCTACCTTCTATTTAAAAAGGTCAGCGAAATATTAATGATAATTGAATGATACATATGAGGATGAGATCATTGGAAAGGATGTCAAAACAACATTATATCATCCACCACTGTCAGCTAATTAATACACTAAAAGTTGCTTGGTACGAGAAACATACTTCCCATGCCACTGTCATTTCTTCGTCAAAATCCTCCCATCTAGCAGGTGTACTAGGTGTTCTGATTGCAAAGTCGAAACCGTGCTCCCCCCTGAAAAACATGTTCAGTTTCCAATTAAATTCGTAGCTTGAAAACTAAAATTTTACAAGGCTTGTCTGTCAAGCTTACATTTTTACAACAGTTATCCTAGTCCCTTCAAGCTGCTTCCTGAAAAAACAATATCATCCAAAATGTAAATAAATGTCAATGAAAATATGTGTCACTGTTACCACTGTGTACACATACCCTTCAAATGCAGTACTGTTGCACCAGGTAGCCAACCAAAAATCCTCACCAACAACTCTGTAAAGATCAGAGCATGATTTTGCATGCATAATCTGCATACCAAGCATTAAAGTGTTTCAGAAAAGGTTAGACTACAACGATGTTGTTCTTCAAGCTATAGGTAATATTATAAACAGAAAAACAAGCAACATCAGCAAGTAAAGTTTGATATCATTCAAAAGAAAGGAAAAATAATCTACAAGCATTTCTTTGTCAAAAATCTAACTGAGAAAAATGAAATCGTTGAGCATTAATTGTATTTATCTTGTGGACAAGTTTGAACGAGTTTCTACAAAAATCCTTCTAGGAAAAAAAATAAGAAAAAATAATTTAACTTCTCTACAAGCTAAATAAAAAATTAGAGAAACTGAGTTTTTCTATAAATTAGCTCATGCATGTGCTATTTTAACTTATGGAGTAGCTAATTCAATTTTCCTTTATTTGTCTCTCCTATAAGAAACTTCCGGAAAAGCTCGTCAATCAGCCTATGTTCACAAGCTAATGTAAAATACCAAAGTCAATTGATTAGAAATAACAGATTAAATGTTACACAGTCGATCTCAATTGATGCATAAGAAACATAGTCTATCATGTAACTTGGGAATTTCAATTTTCTAGGGTAGACATTCAGCCTATCTAATGATAAGGATGGTTTCTGTGCGCATAGTACTTTGATTGCTATATGTGGCTGAGTGCATGAAGAACTGGGTCTAATGACACTTTAATACATAAAGAAGAGATTATGTCTATCCCACATGTACAACTTCAGTATACCACCCAGCCAAATAAGTGCATAAGAGGTTTACTGCTGATATCAACAGAACTAAGTAACTTTTCCAAAGCTACAGCTTGTGGGGTTAAAAGTCAGTGAGGAGGCCTATTGCAGGCAAGCAACGATAAAGAAAAGTGGTACGACATATCTAAATCAACAATCAACAACTGACCTCTTCTAATTTCCCATCTTCTGAAAGATGAATGATCTTATCTGTTTTGCTTCGGACAAATGTTTTCTCTTTCATTACAGCCTTTGCAATTTCTAATGTTCTGTAACATTAAAAACAACCACCATTTTCAAAGTTAGCCTACTACTACAACAACAACCAAGCCTTTTTCCGACGATGCAGAGTCAGTTACAAGTATCAATGATGTCATATTGTTCCTTTCAGATCCAGTCTATCAATATAGAATAAATCAATAAAAACGGCAAATAGGTTTCACCTTTCATAATTAGGGAAGTAACGGACAACTTTGGCTTGCCCAAGAATCATGGGTGTGTGAGAACCAAATCCAGCAATAAACTCATCACTGCAGTGCAAAACAAAAATTCAAAATTCAACACAAGTCTTGAGTCCAACTCTGAAATAATAATCCGAGGAAAAACCAGGCACATTAACCAATGTTGTGATATGTTAAAATAAATAAGAAAAGAACTGTTGTATTTTAGACAAAATATATACAGACTGAATGATAATCAAGCGCGTACACAGTTTCTCTGATCCTTGTTTCTCTCTATCCTCTCTATTCTGTCTTTTTTTCCCTTTCAACCTCTTTCTTTCTGTCTTTCTATTCCTTTCTCTCCACCTAAATTCTATATCACGGTGCTATTAGGCTGGCAACCAATAAAGGCAAAAATTTATCCAACCTAGACCAATAAAATTGAGTTTATTGTTACAAATAAAGGAAAGTTTATACTTCAAAAATAAAAGAGTTTGATTGCAAAATTTGAATATATGTAAACTCAATCTTAGCAAAGCAATCCACAAGAAGTGAAAGTACTAAAACTTAAAAATAACATGAAGGCTGAATATATATATAATACATACATAAGTGAGATACACTCATGTAAATTTCTCTCAAAATCTAAAGTCAACCAAATCTTAAGATTGGAAATCATTTGAAAAAGGGCATAAGTTAACACACATACACAAAATGTAACAAAGAAACAAAAAGGACAAACAATAAGTTCAAATAACCAAATTCTTTTATAAAAAACATCCTCATTCCGAGGTGGGGGGAAGGTGATCATTGTTTAGTATCAAAGAGGTCGTGGTTGGTTATCTAGAAGTAAGAGAAACTCCACACTTTTACTCAGCAGATAAAATGAGTAAAGGTTAAGTATTATTACGTAGTATACATAAAATTTTGTCAACTTATCTTTGAGATTAATTTGGTTTAGTGTAAATTTATGTCATCCTTCTCTTCCTTCCCCAATCATGTTATAGTTCTTTTAACAATTATTTGCTATTAATTTTACATAGGAGCAGGAGTTGTCTAAACTGGAAACATTTGATGTAAAAATACTACCTCAAGTCGGTGGAGATGGGTTTGAAATATGAACATGACTTTACAAACATTTAATACTTGAGAAAAATACAAAGAATAGAGGATGAATTTGAGAGCTTGACTCCCCTTTCTTAGGTTCTCATATTTATAATGACATTGGAAGTTCAAATATAATGAGGAAAAAGAAAAGAACAAGCAAGGTCACGTAAAAACTAGGTACAGACACAAAGCACATAACAGTTCTTCAGGAAAGTCTATTTAAGATGACCTATTATAATTTATAACACTCTCTCTTAAGTTGGAGCATATAAATTGTATGTACCAAGCAGAAAACAAATAAATTCAATTCAAAGGTCCACTAAAGGATTTTGTTAACACATATGCAAGTTGATCATTTGATCCGACAAACTCAGTCCATATTTCTTTGGACAACAACTTTTATTGAATAAAATGACAATTGATTTCTAGGTGTTTAGTCCTCTCACGGAATACTGGATTGCGACAATGTGGAGAGCAGCTTGGTTATCACAATACATCTTCAGTTGTTGAACCTCACAAAAATCTAATTCTTGGAGGAATTTTTTTACCCATATAAGCTCACAAGTGAGAGATGTCATTGCCCAATACTCAGGTTCAACAATTGATTGGGCAACTACATTTTGCTTCTTGCTTTTTCAAGAGATAATATTTTCTCCAATGAAAACATAATATCTTGTAGCAAAGCTTCTAGCCACAGGAGACCTTGCCCAATCAGCATCACAATATCAAGAGATTTGAAGTATTCCCTTTATCTTCATAAAGTAGCCCTTGTCCTAGAGCCTTCTTGAGGTACCGTAGAATACGCACGATAGCAATGATCAACACAAGGATTCTGCATGAACTCACTTACAATACCAACTACAAAAGACAAATCTGGTCTAGTAATGGTAAGGTAGATAAGTTTTCCAATCATCCTTCTATATCTTTCATGATAAGAGAACACTTATCCCTCTTCTAACATTAATTTCTGATTTGGATCCATAGGACAATCCACTTGTTTACAATCAATGATATGTCTCTTCAAGGATACCTAAAGCATAATTTCTTTGAAAAATTAAAACGCCTTCCTTTAATTGGGCTATGTCAAAGCCCAAAAAATATTTGAGACATCCAAGATCGTTAGTCTAAAAATGATGTATAGGTGTCCCTTTAATTTAGATATTCTAGCAACATCGTTCCCTGTAATGACTATATTATCAACATACACTATTAAGTACACACATTTTCCAGGGGAAGTATGACAATATAAAACATAATGATATGCCTTATTGCGTTTCAGCCCAAAGTTTTGACCAATATGATTAAACTTTCCAAACCAAGGACGTGGAGATTGCTTGAGACATAGAGAGAGAGAGAGACGCAATTTACAAACTAGACTAGACTCCCCTTGAGCAACAAACTCAACAGGTTGTTCCATGCAGACTCTTCCTCAAGATCAGTATACAAAAAAATATTCTTAATATTTAATTAATAGAGGCCAATGACCAATGATTGTCATGGCAAGGAAAAGTCTAATAGTAGTCATCTTGGCCATCGGAGAGAGTAAGTATCATTGTAGTTGAGCCCATAGATCTAAGCATATCCTTTTGCTACCAATCAATCTCTGAGACAATCAACTTCACCATTAGGCCAACTTTTATGGAATAGACTCAAAGACAACCAAACATCTTCTTTCCGAATGGAAAAGGAACTAACTCTCATGTATCAATGTTCAAGGAACTACATTTCAACAATAATGGCTTGTCGCTATCTAGGATAGTCGAGCGCATCTTTCACATTTTTAAGAATGGTAATAGAAGTTATAAAGGAGATAAAAGAACAATAGGTAAGAGACAAACGATAATAACATTGAAAATTTTAAATAGGATGATAGATGCGCGTGTATAGCTTTGTGAATGACAATAGGCCAACTAGAATCATCATGAGTCGTAGTATGGAACGATGATGGTGAAGGACTTGATGAAGATGACTCATCAGACGGTATTGGACTAGTCATTTGGGTCTGGGTGATGGCCTCGATGAACTGGGCTAATGAAAGGAATTTGGATTATTGGGAAAATTTGGAACAATGTTTGAAATTGGATACACAAAGCGCTTATCTAAAGGCACATGCAAGACCTATTGGACAAAGTTAACATCTTATGTGAAGGAGGAGGAGTTTCTTCAAAACATGTGACATTTACTAACATGTAATACTTTTTAGTTTCAGAGGAATTACAATGATACCCTTTTTGAATACTAGAATATCCTAAGACACATTTGATAGCTTAGGTTAAAAGTTTGTCCAAATCTGAAGACACATCATGTACAAAACATGCACAACCAAAGACTCAAGACTCGAGGAGAAATGGAAAAGGATGTTTATTCAAAAACACAATGGAATACAGAAATTTATTGTCCAAAGAAGAAAAGGACATTTATTAATAAGATAACAAGAAGTAAGAATGACATGACCCCAATGATGGACAGATAGATTGACACCAAACAATAAGGCACGAGTAGTTTCAACTAAGTGTTTATTCTTTTTCTCTATTATACCATTTTGCTGAAGTGTATGAGGACAGGTGGACTAATGTAAAATAACATGAATTTAATAGAGTAGAAAAACCATAAGAAAAGTATTATTTTGCTTTATCACTCCTTAAGATCTTGATCACTTGGCCAAATTGGTTTTTAATTTCATTAAGGAAAGACTCAAAGATATTCAAAAGTTTAAACCTATGTTTCATCAGGTACAACGAGAATATTCATCAATAAAAGTGACAAAATAACAAAACACAAGACGTGACTCGAATGTGGCCAATTCTCCTACAAAAAGGAGCATTGAGAACGTTTGCACCCACTTTGAGTAAAGGAAGACCTATTGAAAGAGGAATCAATCAATAATCAAAATTAAAACCTAAATGGTCCAAATTAACATCCAAATCAAATGGCCAACAGATTGATAACAAGCCAATAATTACCCACAACCAACAACTTTAATCTCTCAAAAATACAATGAGCACCAGTGGCCAAAAACAACACTTCTACATAACACAGCCAGTGCCAACTATAAAAACAACAAACAGTGGTGGAGGAAGAGTATGAGAGAGAGGATGAAGCCCGAAAGACAAAGGAGAGAGAAACTGTGAGGAACCCTTGATGTCACACACCAAACAATAGCAAAATGAAGAACCAAGAGCGCAAACATGTTCAGAAGGCTCCAGTGAGTCGAACGGTGGCAATCCAAAAGGAGTCCGATCATGTGGCGACGTGAGACACATGTGCCTAGGTCAACCGAGAAGAATACGATGTGTGGTGCTGACAGAGTTTGGACATGCGGCTACCAGGGTTGGATCATGCTCCTCAATGCACACCAAACTGTGTCATCAGCAGATGAAACTGCAGCAGCGACGCGGACGGCGGCAGACAGCAACAAATGCTGACTGAATACCGTTTTCTTTGCCAGACAGACAAAGATAGACAGAGCGAGATTGACCAGCTCTAATACTAATTTGAGAAAAATACAACAAATAGACTATGAATTTGAGAGTTTGATTCCCTTCTCTCAGGTTCTCATATTTATAATGATATTGCAAGTTCATATACAATGAATGAGAAGAAAGAGAAAACAATAAGAAATGTCACATCCAAAACCTAGGTACAACACAAAGCACATAACTTCCAATAAAGTCTATTTAATATGACCTATTCTAACAACAATTTTACAATAACAGTATTAACTAAAAATTAGAGTGGGAGTTTGAATTTCTGTAAGTTAGCTGACCACAAAAGATGACAGTTCAGTCATTCCTCTAGAACTACAGGATTTTAAACATCAGCACCATTTATATTAATGTGCTCTAATAAAATAGTTAGCACAAAGAAGGGATACCTTAGTTTGTTCACCCATACAACAGGGTCACAAGGCTCTGAAATCTGTCTCCACCTAACAGCTAATGAGTAAACATCATGCCATGACAATATTCGGCTGGATGATCTTTCGTCTATAATTCCATTTGAAGGTGTTACTGAGGAACTGCTTGTACTACAACCAGCACCTCCTCTATTTTGACTGGTCATATTAAATCTTTCTCTTCTCCTGGCCCTTTTCCCATTCTTTGAGTTCCCTTTATTTGAACATTTCACTTCAGCACGGAGGGAACGCCAAGCTTTGGAGACCTTTTGTGCAATTTCAATAGTGGCAAGTCCAGCCATACGATGCTAATAATAAGGAAATATTAACACACAAATTTAGACACGTTAATAAGATGATATTATCAACAATAATGAGAAAAAAAACCACAACTGTTCACTGAATGCATGTCACTTTAAAGTGAATATATGAATTATAAAGGAAAAATATATCAAAACTTGCACATATCCATGATTTTAAAATAAAAAAGTTCTTTTAGATAGAAAATTTCAAGAAAGGAAAGTTATATTTGTTTAATTTTAGTTATAGTGTAAAATAGAAAACTGAAATTCCTTAACTGTACCATTTTATAATCTTATTCAATCATTATGCACTATTATTTCTGTCACTAGATAAAACAAAATAGAATCCCTTGTATTAGAGACCTAGAAGTAAATGGAAAAATATAGCATGTTTCCTACTTTTGCAATTTGATTCTACAATATGATATGAACAAGAAAAATTATCAGAATTTTTGGATGCAACAAATCCTTTTCTAGGTCTTGGAGCAAAGAAAAGTACAAGTACACTATGGCACATGAAAGACTGTCAGAATTAAAGTGGACCCCAACAGCTAAGGGATTTACCTGACGTCTATTAGGCAGAAATCCTGGACAATCATATTGGATTTTCATGCCAATGGAATCTGAAGCCAGTAGAAGAGCAGCCTTCTGCTTGGTAATAGTAAACTCTTGCTTTTTAAGCTTTCCCTTTCTTAAAGACTCGCGTAAAGGAGGTTGCCTGAAAACCTTTTCGCATACATTCTTTGGGTGCAATTTCTTGCACCAGTATTCCTGAACACAATAAAATTGAAGATAAAAATAACCATCGCAGAAATGGGAACCTCGGCATATGCTTTAACGTGGATAAGCACATTGTGGTTTAAACCTAATTATTATTGTTGCCAATTTGCTTAATTGCAATCACCCCTTGCCCGCCTTAGAATCTCAAGGGGGGTGGTTTGGTCCCACATCAAGTAGATATGTGGCTTTAATATAGCTTATAAAGATCAGGCAGTCCTCACCTCAGAAGTTAGTTTTGTAGGATTGAGTTTAGATCTTGGACTCATTTTTAAATGGTGTCAAAAGTCTATCTTAAATCCATTATTAGGTCATCTGCATTTGCCACACTAACTGATAGCCCTAGGTGTGAAGGAAAGTGTTGGAAAGCCACCTTAATTGCAGCCATCCCTTGCCTGCTTTAATTACAACCTCAAGGGTGGTAGTCTAGTCCCACGTCAACTAGAGAAATGGTTTAAATAAGTTAATAAAGTTTGGTTGATCTGACTATAGATAGTCACATAATTTGTTCAAATGAGTAGAAAACTGTAAATTTGTTTGTGTACCAATTCATGGTTCATGCTCTAATACAACAATGGAAGATGAACAATGGGAAAGACATTCACTTTGGCAGTGAAAAGTGTCATGCAACAATGGAAGATGAAGAATGTAAGAGTGGAAATGATTGTGAGCAGTAAGGCATTGTGGAACGTAAGGCAAAGCAGTGGCAAGGTTAGGCAAACCAAAGGAAAGACAATAATGGAAGTTGAAAAGAAAGCTATTTTTATTTTTATTTTACTGAAGTTGTAGACTTGTAGTTGGAGGATGGTGTTGTCAGTTGTGCACCATTTTTCTTGAGAGAAGTACAGTAAATAGTTTTAAAATGTTAAAGGCCAGCTTAAGAAACAATATCAATTATTTAAGGTCAACAGAATAAAATAGTATTAAATTATTAAAGGTTAGCAAATTAAAGGCCAACAAAATAAATCTCTAGTAATATCTACAATATATAGGCAATTCATAACTTTTACCAAATGAAAAAAAAAAAAAATATATATATATATATATATATTGGTGGTAATATTTATTTACCAAAACATACATACTATGCATGGGTACCAATACTTACTTTACTAGGTCGCGTGTGGCACCCATACCATAGTCTATGGTAAATTATGTAACTATGGTCCTGTCCTTACATACAGGTTTTGGAGATTGAGTTATGCCCTAAGCAAAAAGCCTAGGAGCTATACATCCTTTTAAACCAACACTAAAATTCTGATAGTCATGCTTATGGAAAAACTTATATTTTCTTCTATTCTTCCTGTTTTTGAGGTAAGTGGCCTACTCTACACACATGATCATAATCACTAATTGAAATCAGGAAATCCTAAAGTAATGTAAAATAGGGTTTTCCAATTAAGACACCTTTGAATAAAGAAAGATTAGAATACCGAGGAAAGTAGAATTGTTTTCATAAAACTTACCTTAAAAAGTGCATCAATATCCCCATCAATATCAAACCAGCAAAAATCACCATTAAATTTTGAGGCTGTGTACAGTGCAATCTCTTTCTGCAATACGGAAAAAAAAAAAGATTCAGGCACACCATAGAACTAGGCTCTTAAATAATTAATGAAACTTAAGAAATATCATGTTAATTCCAAGAGCCCCAATGCCATATGGAGCTGAATCAAGGCAGGGCAAGTTCTACTAGTATGCCTCAATGTTGATATAACAAAGTGACACAAGGAACTAAAGCAGACCTATTTTAAAACATGCCAACAGAAATCCACATGCATTCTAGCATTTTTTATATTGTTAGGCTTATAATATCTCTCTTGCTCCCTTTTTTTTGTGATTATGTCTCTTGCTCTAGATGAATGTTGGCTATTACGTGTAGTAGATCTTATAGCACAGAAGGAAAATTATTTATGTTCTTTTTTATCAGTAAAATAGGATTAAGAGGGAGAACAAAAAACAGATGAGTTACAATTAATAAAACAAACCTGATAAAAGGCAAGGCACTGGAGCACAAACTTGTCCATTGAATCCAGTTCCAAATCCAATGCAGCATCATAATCCTTGACCTGAGACCATTGAAAAACGTTGTAGTGTGACAAACCAACAATGCACCCAATAATTAAATTAAAAAGTTCATACCGCCTCTTTGAATTGTCCAACAGCATGGTAGCAGGAAGCTCGTAAATACAAACATTCGATGTTGCTGCCATCAATGCTCAACCCCATAGTCAAATCTTTGATAGCCTTCCTGTCACATCCAAACCCAACCGATAATTGGTATGAAACATTGAAAAACGACTTACATGGAACTTAGGGACCATTTCAAATCCAAACTCAACAAATTTTTATACTTTTACCAGTATACCCATTGTCCAATAATTCATATACAATTTATCACTCAAGAATCCTAGATTTGTAGACAATAATAGCAGTAGTGATTTTGGGAATCAGAATTCAGTAATAGAGATAATACAATTACATGATTTTAGTTTACAACTTTAGGAATACCACAATCACCATAAATCTCCCTCAAAGTGCTTGTTCTCAAATACAAACCTAAATTTACAAAATATAGAAAATGAACCTCCTTATAAGATTCCATTTCAAGTATTACAACTGTTATTAAAAACAGCAAGTAATCTAAGTTCCTGCATGATCCCTCCTTAGTTCCTAAAACTAGTATTTCTACTATCCAAATATGTATCCTTAACTGCCAGAGTGCCGCTATATCTTATACTAGCGTTCAGGACAAAATCCTAAAGAGTCAAGCAAGTAAAAAAAACCTCTATAAATAAATATTCAACTTCTTCAATTGATAAGCAGCAAGTAAGGCTGCAGAAATACCTGTGTTCACCCATTGCATGGAATAGAAGGCCGCGCAAATGATAAGCTCTTGCAAACCTAAGATCAATATGTTAAAGCAAGAAGCCTCAGATAAAGAGGATAGCCATAAAGTACATCAAGTGGAAAACTATAGAAAAACAATGCCCATACGAGTAAATACAGTTAATTCATGACAATTACCTCCCATCAATTTGTAGCATATTATTTAGACATTCCAGAGCTTTGGTTGGCATTGCTAAATCTTGATAGAACTGCACAAAAACCACATATTCAGAACAACACTACAATGAACATCAACCAACAGAATAGCTTAAAAAGCCAATAACTGGTAATTATTAAGAAAAGGAGCATCATACTTAATAGCTATTTACCTATGGCTGCCAGATCTTTGATAAAGTTGTCAAATACATATTCAGACCAAAGCTAGTAGCCTATTATTGCTGATCTTTGATAAAACTGTCATATTTCATACCAAAGTAGCATACAAAATCATCTAGCAGAATATCTTTTAAGCCTATATATAAAAAGCTATAAATATTGTGGCCTACCACATAAATAAGCCTATAATTGAATTAAAAAAATGTAGATAAGAACAGATCTGATATGAAATGGATACATCAAGCCAAGTTGAATAAGTAGATTGAATTACAGGCAGACAAAAATAACATGGATGAAAGTAGTGAAGCCAGATATAAGTACAGATAGCATACAGAATTCAAGCATACAACTAAACACATTTGAAGAATACATTCATTTCTTTAATATGATCAAACTATCAGTATGGGTATTGTTGAATAAACACCTGAGTCAGATGAGCCCATGCTTCAAGGAAATTTTTGTCAAGTTGAAGTGACTTGAGATGAGCTTCTTCAGCTTTCTTATATTCACCAATTGAAGATAATGCTAAACCCTATTAATTCAATTTGTTTAGTGAAAGACTGAACTGAAAAGACCTTCCGTACAAGAGATCCAGAAAACAACGTCAAATCAATGAGGATTCAAGTATTAACACTTAAGGCCCACCAAGTATGTGTAGGCAGATGTATTGTCCTTATCTAGCTTCACGCAAGCTGAAAGGTCTTCAACAGCTGCATCAAACTCTTTAAATTTGAAATTGACAATTCCTGCATTGAAAATTATGTAAACACGCATTAATTAGTCTAAAAACTGAGGGTTCACTAGATTATTTCATCAATCAATTAGGTAGAATATATACAGAAGTTCCAACAATAGTTTTGGAAAAAAAAATATCTCCCTATTGTTATGTTAAGTATTCAATCTCAGATAACAACACGTGGCGACCAAGTCTAAAACTGCTAAAGTGGGATAGCAGGATGGACACTGCTGTGATGTCTAGTAAACCATACACATAATTTATATCATACACCAATACTAGATAAATACACAATTTTTAAAGACAAGGTGTATTATATCTGAATTTTGTTATTGCTATTATACTTCTGTTATTAAACTTCTTTCAATAACTATATTATATGTTTTACTTTATTAGGACTCTTCAATCCACTTAGTGAGAAAACTGCAAGTTCTCCACAATTTATATCATACACAAATACTAGATAAATACACATTTTTCAAAAACAATGTGTATTATATCTGAATTTTGTTATTACTATTATGCTACTGTTATTTAATTTATTCCAATAACTATAGTATATGTTGTACTTTATTTAGGACTCTTCTATCCATTAGTGAGAATACTGCAAGTTGTCCATGAGCGGGCACATATGAAGTACATATCAGCCCACTTTCATGATTCTTGTTTCATGAAATACCTATCCACTTCAATGTTCTTGGTTCAATCATGCTGAACGGGGCTATGTTGAATGCCGATTGCTGATTTTTTTCATATTAAAGCTTCATAGATTTGTCCCACTTAAATCTTCAAGTCTTCTAGAACAAATTTAAGCCTCAGTAATTCACGCACCCATTTAGGCATAGCAAAAAGTTCAGCTTCAGCACCAAAACTGGTACAACACTCTTAACTTCACTTCTCCAAGTTACAAGATTTCCTCCGAGGAAAGTGTAATAGCCAGTAGTAGTTGATCTTTGGTCAACAATTGACCTTGCATAGTTGCCTTTTATGTAGGCTTCTAGTGCCATATTCCCACTTTTTTTTAACAAAAATGCTCTTCTTGGGGTCCCCTTTACTGTGGAACTCTGTGAATAACCAGCAAATGAGTTTCTGATGGGTTCTATGTACATTGACTAATTAGGCATCATATGGCCAGGTGAGCCTTCTTACAAGGTATTGATAAAAGTTTTAGGGTTGGATCTATAAGGTTACACACAGGTTTACAGGCTGTCTTGCTATTTCCCTCAGCAAAACTGGTACACTTCTTGTAGAATATAAAGATTCTTTTCCTAGGGTCCACCACTTCAAATTCTTTGGTCAAGCACCGACTCAGGTTTGTTGTTCTCTCTTATCCCTAGTTAATATAATGTTATCCACGTATTCATGGATCCAGTAATGGAAATGTAAATATACCTTGTAATTTTAAATGTTGTTAACTCTTCAAATGCTTTTGAAAAAATGGAAATGTATGCTTGCACAAGATTTATTAAGGGTTAAAACAACAGTCATGCCACAGAAACTTATCCAAATTCTATGTCTGAACTTCTAGATATTACAAGAGAGCAACATAGAGGCATAGCTAGTTATTCAAGTCCTACATAAATCAGTTATCCAAATAACAAATTAGTTAAAGACAAGCTACCTCTTTCATGTAGAATATCTGCTGTGTCAGGTTCAAACTCTAATGCCTTGGTCAAGTCTTCAATAGCCTGATATCATAAGAGAGGACGGAAATAGCAATTGTCACATTTATAGGGTCATACTTGTGCAAGGAATGGAAATGTACAAAATTGTAATATCTGCACAATAACATCTTTAATTTTTTTTCATGCAACCTGGAAAATATTTGCAATATTTTCATGTCTGAGACATTTTATACAATATCACATAAGATCTTATAGGTCATACATAGAGACTTCAACAACATTGAATCTTGAAATATTGAAGAGCACAGAATCCTTAATAACCAAATAGTTTAGCTTTAGCACCAAAATGATCAAGTGTTGAGTTCAACTTAAAGCCTACAGCTTTAGATGGTAATGTTCAAATAGTATTAAGAAGTGATAATTTCATTAATTATATAACAAGAGGGCTGCCTGATGCACAAGGCCCCCGACCTTTGACAGATTCAACATGTTAGCCAGCTACTATCTTCAAAGAAAGTGTTGCATTCTCACCTCAACAAACTCTCCCAAGGCTGCCCTGGCCTGACCTCTCCTTTTCCATGCCTCACCAGCCAATGGATTGAATTGTATAGCCTAATACATGTGAACTGTTTATTTAAAGAAGAAATATCATATCTCTATATACTCCTGCTAGACAGTGATTATTCCAGTACCTTTGTAAAATCAACTATAGCAGCATCAAGTTCCCTCTGGAATGCATATGCGGTACCTCTTCCTATTAATGCCTCAGGATAAGCTGGATCCTTTTTCAGTATCTGCAAAATGATAGGTGTGCACGGCTACAGTATGTTATTAATGGGAAAGAAAAAGAGAGAGAGAAAGATAGAAAAGTTATGAAAAGACGAAGCCTAGAGAATCACTAGTAAGGAAAAAGTTTCACCTGGTCAAAAATGGATATGGCATTAACATATTTTCCTTCATTAACCTGAAAAAGAATCGTAATATCGAACCTTCATCTAACCACACAGAAACTGTTATGTAATTTGCTGTATTCAGTTACAAGTATGAAAACAAACCTCTGCTATACCCCTAGAGAGTCGAAAATCTACACTGATAGAATTTGTATTTGAAATTCGAGCAACACAAAACTTCTTATTTTTCTTTGCTTCACCTTTTCTTTCATCAGAAAATATAAACTTGCTAATTGGGTTTCTAAAAATTTCAGTGACATTAACCGAGTCACCACTATTGGTAGATACTTTTTCACTTGATTCTGAAGCATCGCTAGAGTCATTACATGATTCAGAATTGTAACTAAGTGTATCAAGAACATCAGGGCTTCCATTCACTTGGCCATCAGATTTATTAGACTCTCTATCTTCATCATGTGTTTCACTTTTTAAGTTGAAACTATCAGCAGCCTTCAGGCATATCTCAGATTTATCACTGGTAGCATTGTCGCATAATTCAGCCTTAGTGCCCAGCGTATCTTGGAACTTAAAAGTTTCACTCAAGTTCCCATTAATTGGAGAACCTGATATGGTTTGCAGAATGGATGGCCTATGTGTTTCACCTTCACACAGTGCATTGTTTCCTTGTTTTGCTGTCGCTATAAGCTCTTCAAGTTCTAGCAGCTGTTTCAAGTCAGCAGACTGATGCAGAGCAAGTTCATAGCCCTGCTCCCACACCAATAGAGCATTTTCTTTCCTTCCCAACACAGAGAGAGCAGAACCTAGATAATAGAATAAAATAGCCAGAACTTAAAATAAAATACAAGACATATTTGAGCATGAGAATATTTTACTCAAACCTTTACCATGAACTAAAAGAATGACATGATGCTAATCTATAAACAGCAAACCAAATCCACTATAAAACAATTCCAACATGATCATCATGCAACAACCAACAACATTCATCATGGGAGACAAATTGTCTTTTCACTTGACTTCCTCAATTTCAGTGTATAATCAATTATTAAACTAGTCAGTTTTTCGGACACACGTGTCCAATACACACATAATATCGTCAATTTTCTTCAGTTACACAGAAATTGTATATTGTAGCTTCTGTGCAATGCGCCAACACGCATAAAATTAGTAACAATACCCACATAAAAAAGAAATTTTTCTTAAATTATGCAGAAGTTGTACATTGTTGCCTCTTTGCAAAGGGCCAACATGCATAACATTCAGTAATACATACATAATCACATCAATTTTCTTAAGTTATGCAGAAACTGTATACTTCTCTTCTGTGTAAAGCACATCACCTGTAACATATGCAGTAATACACACATAAATTTTCTGCAATTACTCAGAAGCTGTACATTGTCGCTTCTGTGCACATAATATTGAAAGATGACATGGAACGAACAGCACCCTATCCGTCTATTTAATTAATCACGAGAAATAGCATATCTAAAATAGCCCTGGGGAGCTAGTCAGAAAAAAGTCAAAAAGCGGCACAGTAAAATTCCAAGGCGAAATCCACAAGGAAAAATTATCTTACAGGTAACGTTTTACTCAAACCTAACTAATTCAAATATCACGCAATTAGGATAGGTAAGAAAAGCATAAATTTAATTAATAAAAAAAACAGAGAAAGAGGAAAAAACGAGATAGAGAAAGGGATCAAATTTAACAAGAAGATAAAAGAACCTTTGAGAATGTAAGCTTGAAGAAGCGTAGGGTCAAGCTGAAGCGCTCTATCGCAATCCTTAATCACGTGCTTGTGAAGCTCCAATTTGCTGTAACAGAAGGCGCGGTTGCTGAAAGAGAGAATAGGAACAGGATCGGGCGTCACAAATAGACATATACATGCGAAGCAAGCATTGAGAAAAATGATAAATGAATGAGATAAAAAGGGAAGCGAAACAGGAACCATAGGTCTTGGACTGCGGTGGAGTGAGAAATGAGGGAATCGAGGATTCGAATGGCCTTGGACCAGTCCTTGGAGGCGCAGAGCCTGGCCAAGTCCACGCGCTCGGAGGAAGAAACAGGAGGAACCATGGTGGATAGGGGACGTGAGGTGCAGGATCAGTGGTGCGGAGTTTGAAGATGAAATTGGGGCTGGAAATGCAGTGAGGAAATAGAGAAGGTAATTGCGACGGTGATGGTTGAAGAATGAAGAGTGCAGACCTTGGGAAATTGGGTTGATTGAGAGGAAGAAGGCGAGTCCTTAAAGAGTAACGGTGCTTCGAATGAACGACCGGTCACGTGCACCGCACAACGCGTGAATTATACCTGTGACAAAGCTTTCCTGTTCAGTATTCTTCCCCCGGCCTGCCCCATATTTATTTTACGCATAATAATAATATATGCTTCTATCCTAGTATAATTCATTTTACACATTTTACTTTTAATACATTTTTAATATATGTTTTATCTATTTTTATTATTTTCTAAATAATCATCAAGTGATTCCTCTCTACTCTCTACATTTTATTTGTTTATTTTAACTATTCAAATTTTCTACTCCCTTCAATTTTTATTTGATAATGAATTCAAATTCTTTTATGTGTGTCTTTTTACGTGTGAATGTTTCTATCTTAACTAATAAGTATTAAACTTGTAGTCTTGATACTAATATCAGCACTATAACTAAGGTTAAAATTGATTAAAATATAAGTTAAGATTACATATATTAAATGAAATCCTGTTACTTCTTTAACGTTGTATTTCATTAAGATAACTTCTCGGATATACTTCTATGTTATAAAAAATACAATTCAAAAAACGTCAAATTTTGAATAAAATAAATAATAAATATTTATAACCTAATTTCTATACTTTATTTATTTAAAAATTATCTCTACTTAAATTTCAAAGTCTAACGCATTAGCTACCTATATTTTTCTAGTATGAAAAACAATGACTACCAATTTCAAAAAAATTCTTATGTATGCATATTTTATTGGATAATTGTACTAGCTTTGGTATATTACAGGTTTTTTTAATTATATTATATAATGCATGTGTCGTTGTTTTTTTTTTTAAATGAGATTATTTTATTAGTAGTGAAAAACATGCATCTTGTGTCTATATTAAAAAAATGAAAATGGTAGTTATATATAATAAATAGTTGGTGGTTTGTGTTTTCTTGTATTGTTAGAGGAGGATGGATGTAACATCCAAAACTTATAATACAACATTTTTAAATACAATGCTTAACAATAACACATTTATTATTATTGGATATTTAAATAGTTTATTATTTAGAAGTTAGTAATACATTATATATATGCTAAACATCAAATTGATAAAAAATTAAATATTAAAATAAATAGAGAGAGAAGATATAAAAAACACTGGGTACAAGCTTATATCTTCCTCCAAAACCTAACTATAAATTAAAAAGAACTAAATCATCATATTGCAAAAGGTAATTATAAATATGGTGAAATCACTCTCAATTTTATAAAACATAAATAAATTATACAAGACTGACAAATTTTTTTATTCTAAATTAGTCTTTATAAATTATTTTTAAAATTTTTATTTATAATATAAATTATTTTAAATACTAATAATTTTGTAATTTATAAAATAATATTTAATTTATTTAATATAATAATTTATATTTTTTATTTCTAAAATTACTTGTTATTTAATAAAAAAATTAATAATAATAAAATAAAAAAATTAATTCTATAATTTATTTCAAGATATAAAAGCTTGTCTTCAAACTATCATACCATTTAATTCTTAATCAATCAAACATAGAATATTAAATATTTAAATATCACCTCAATACATAAGAGTTCAAACAGATTAGTCACGCATACTCCTAACACCTTCCATTCTCCTCATTGGTTACAATTCACTCAATGATGTTTTTTTTCTCAATCTAGCACACTATGTTGTATCTCTAGCCCCCTATTTAACCTAATTATTTAGGGTTAGCCAACTTCCTGCGTCGTGTTCATGGGCTTAATGATAAAAACATAAAAATAGCCCAATTAATTTGACGCATTATCGCTACTGAGTTGGACTTTTTTCTCTCTCTTTTGTGTGTTCTTAGCCTTTCAACTTTTTCCTTTTAGCATATATAATTATTCTTTAGTCCAAATCTCCATTATTTCCTAGAAACCAGCAATTAACACCTACTTTTAAAATAAAAATGTTCTTATTCAATTAAAGATTTAAAAATCATAAAAAATTGTATAAATTTATAAATTAAGGATTATTTTATATGTAAATTAAAAATTAATACTCATAAATGTTTATATTTTAATATGAAATATTACAAAAATTATATATTTATCCGAAAAAGACTTACATGTTTTGCATAAACCCCTTTGGTTGGGTGCCCTAATCAAATATAAAAACACTTGTATATTTTTGCAAGATCACCATTATAGTCATTGAGCCAACCCTCTATGGCCTAAATAAAGTGACATTTTGGTTGGGCAAGACTCAATGCTTGCTGGGCTAGCACTTTAGACCAAATGCTTTTCTCTTTGCCTATATTTTGGCAAGGCAAACCTCTCCCTTCGTGGGCAAGCTTTGGTTACTAAATATAATAACCTTCGCCAATGTTCTGGCTTGGCGAGCTTCCTTGCTTGTTGGACTAATTACTTTTATTAAACTTCATAAACTTACAATTTAAACCAAATAAATCTGCTCCCGCTGCTTACTTTCCTTCTCCACAAACTTTTCCTCTTTCATCCACTATACCTAATCACCTTCCCTACCCTTTGAGCATTCAAATCTCATAATTTATTGACTTCTCCAAATCTCAATACCATTTTAAAACCACTCCCCTCCCATCCTTAATTTGTAGTATTTGTTCCTTTTTTTCTATTTTCTTCTACATGATAATCATTTATTCCATCTTGTGTTTGCTTTTCTTATGATTATTAATATTTGTTCTTTATTGGTGTTTATTTTGGAATTATCTTATGTGTGCTACTTGTGGGTGTAGTTTTTTTATTAGAAATATGTGCATTATTCTTAACATTGTGAAATATTAAGGTGCTCACAAAGTGTTTGAGAGAACGCCTCAACCAAGATTTTCTGTTTAAAAGATTCAATTTCGAATTTTTGTGATTAATTATTTTCCATGAGATATTTCATGATTTTTCTTGGCAGTGTATTAAATGACTTTTCTTATGGTTCCTATTGGTTTGGAATTATAAAGTAAGCATGTACTTACACATTTTGGCATAATGCCCATGGTTTTCAGGATGCTTTAAACATATTTGATTAATGTTTAAGGTTAAGTGTATGTTATGAAATTTTCTTTGAAGGTGAGTTAAGTTTGATCAAAATCAATTAGAAACTATTGAAGATATAGATTACTAGGCGCAACAATGGTAGATTGGTTGTTATTGCCTAGGGATCAATTTGATCCTTCTGCAGACCAATGGGACCATCAAATGACAAACCATTTGGAGCCATTGAAGAGTATAATGTTGAGTAATTTATTCTAGATGAGTAGGAGCTGATAAGGATGCTAATGATGATGAGGAGATTGATTAATCTTTTAGCAACCAATTCACAATTACTTTGTGTTGTAGGACCTTGTTTTATTTTATTGTTTAGTTTGTTTCAGTTTCATTAACATATTTGTTTTAATTATTAATATTTTGGTTATTTATTTCAGTAGTCACTTAGGATCATGTGTTATCTTGATTTTTATATGATAGTAAAAAGTATTGGTGTAATGTCTGGGTAGGTTATGAAGTTTAATGTTCACTTATAATTTGAAAAAAAAATATCCTTTTTTTTCTTTATTATCTTTGTGAGATTGAAGATCAATTTTTAGTAAAAAAATATTCTTATGCGTGATGGTTGAAAATAAGTTAAGGGAGTTGTTGAAATCTAAACTAGGTGAGCTGTGTGCTTTAAAGTTCTTTTAGTTGAGTAGGAAAAATGATCAAAACAATTTTCTTCATGAAATTTCAGTCATTAAACCCAAAAAGCTAATCCATTATATATTTATACCTTATTAACCCCTTTGAGATTTAAAATTATATTGTTCATTACAAACCCTAAACCCTAGATTTGGCCATAATTTTGTGTGTGTGATAAGTTTGAGGGAAAATTGGCTCTAAAAAAGGAAAAAGTAAAAAGAAAATGAGTTGGGTATGCAAAAGTTAATAAAATATATTTGCTCATAAAAAGGTATATTTGATATATTTATCTTCTTAAAAATGAAAAATGAATGAAACAATTAAATTAAGAACAATTAAGTTTAGTCTAACTGAAACAATGCAATTCCTTTTCAAACCACTATTGCTTTTGTCTACACTCAACCATACTGTGTTCGAAAATTCACATACACAAGTAGCTGTCATCCCTTTTTCAAAGAAAATTTTGACACCATAAAGTTCAAGATTGACTCCATTTGAAAGCAAAACTTTCAAGAAACTATTACCTAATTTGAAAGTGATAATTGCACTGAAACATTCTTCCAACTATAAGTGTTTGTATTGCTCCTCAATTAATTATTTTTGAAGCACATAAATCTAAAAGAGACATATAAGTATTGTTTTGAATTAGAGTACTCTTTGCAACCAACTTGTCTTCCTTTCCTCCTCACGTCCTACTGTCTCTCGCTGATCACTTAAGCTTGGTTACTCGACCAATTAACTTGGACTATCTTTCGGTTATATGGGTTTGAGCTCACTCTTGACTACTGGACATTGACTCACTCTCGATAACTGGATTTGGGTTCATTCTTGGCTATTGAATTTTGGTTCACTCTCGGCTACTGAATTTGGGTTCACTTCCAATTGGGTGAGAGGTCTACTTATCTGGTAAACAGATCACCTATTTATAATATTTGTTAGTGAAATTTATTAATTTAATTGAATTTTTACTTTTCACACCTTATATTTACTAAATATATTTTTAATGTTTTAGACTTATTCATTGTACATTGATACAATGTTAACTTATTTTATTATTTCTTTATATTATTCTAGTTTCATTCATATTTTTAACACGCTAACGGCCTCTAGATCTCTTGGTCTCTCAACCTCTTGACCCAATCAACTAAATTAAAAATAATGTTGATTAAATTATCTTGATCTTTTAACTATATTTAGTTTTTTAAAAGAAGTTTTAAGTTGGAAATAATACAAAAGCAAACATTAAAAAAATTGTGTTTTCATTACAAAGATTATTATAAATTTGACTTACAACTAACATAATGATTTGTAATAGCATATTTTTCACACTCCTGTATGAAATTTAACTTACAATTATCATAAAGATCATTATAAATGCTCATATGAAGAACGTTATCTTGGAGACAGGGGAGTTACTTTTATGTCATTTTCCAATGTGTAGTAAAAATTTGCTAACGGTTGTTTCTAATGCAAAAACTAGATAAAGAGTACGTATTTAGATTTCAATTGAAACATAACTTTTAGTTTTTTTTGAACATTGTGTTAGTTGACATTTTTTTAATCTACTGGAAAAAAATTCACCTAAAATTTTATTCTTTTCAATACAGTTGAATTCAATTCAATTTAATTTTCTAACCGATAGAAACATAAAATGATGTTATCCATCTATATTAATTATCGTTTGTATTATCCAATTATATTAATTATTATGTAATAATTGTAGTGAAAAAAAGAGTAATATTTCCTTAAGTCACATACTGGTAGTTCATTAAAATTAGAAGTTGCTATCTAAAAGTTTTCAATCTATCTTTACAAACTATGTTACTATTTCCCTTAAATCATCATAAAGATGTTCATACACATAGGAGAGATTGAATTATTAGAAAAGCCTTTTAATGCATTGGTTCTGATATTAATTATGAGTCTTCAAGTAAAAACATTCAAAATGAATAAATCCTAAACAAACTCATAAAAAAATAAAAACATTATCTTTAAACCAATTTAAGATAATATATATGTACAATTTATTATTATCATATACTATTTATCTTAAGACTTTCAACTTACTTTGAATTTTTGACATAGTATACTTATTTAAATAATAATTTTAAAGTGTGAAATTAAATTTGTTGTCTTTAACATCTATAAATACTTAATTACAAAGTATGGTTTTTTTTATTTAGTATTTAGTGTAAATTCTTGACCAAAATCAAAGATAATTTTGACAAAATTTACTTATGAAAATTCAAGAGTAGAAATAAAAAATAAGGCTTTAGAAAATATCCATAAAGAAAAAATAAAAGAAGATTTTTTTTTTGAAATGTACAAAACATTGGATAGGTAATTTCCGAAATTTAAAGAAAAATAGGTAAACTAAATTTAAGCATTTAAACGAAACCATGTGAAATAAAAATGAAAAGAAATTGGGAGAAAGAAAATAAAAGCAATAAATAAATAAAATTACAAGAAATGGAAAGGAGTAAAAAATTAAGGTGCCAAAATCTAATTGAACAAGAAATGCAAAGAGTATTCTGAAGATAAATATGTGAAGGACATAAATTTGTTATATTGAAATTATTAAAATATAATTAGTATCAACTATTTTTTTTGTCAGAATATTGAACTTTACTTGTTAAACTCTCATGTTAGATAAAAATAGACAAAAAAATATATATAACTCATACGTTTATATTCTAACATGTTATATTTGTTAGATCTAATAAAAGAGAAGAAGGAAAAGTTATATTTTTCCATTAAAAATAAAGGCTAGATTACTTCCTTAGCCCTTTATATGTAATAATATATTTAATTTGCTCTTTATATTACTTTTCGATGTTTAAATTAACATAAAATGATGTATTTTTTCAGACGGTTTGACTAGATTGTGTCAATTGACGGGAAGGATTTAATTAATACTAATTTTAAAATTAAGAAACTAAATTAATTTTTTTAATAATATATAAACATGAATATAAATATATTTTAATAGGTGGGTGTGGAAGAAAGGAGAGGAGCTCGAATACACAGTTAAATCAGCACACCTCTGTGTAAGGAAGGATGAAGTAAGAGAGGATGGGACGGTGTTTAAAATGTTTTGGAAGAGTAAAGTCGTATCTACTGCTTTAGTTACGGCTAGGAGGATGTTGGAAAACAAGTTAGCCACTAAAGCTAACCTGGAAAGGCGCGGGATCATAGTTGCAAGCTCCACGTGTAGTCTTTGTGGGATCGAGGAAGAGACTAGTACCCATTTGTTCTTTGAGTGCAAAAGTTACTTGGTTATTGTGGAACTATTGTTGTGCATGGTTGGACGTGTAGAGCGTGTTTCACAACGTCCTATTGTTAAATTTTTCCCAGTTTAGATGAGTAATGCGCCTGCTTCAGTAAATGAGGTTTAGGGAGTGATTTGGATGACAGTAGTCAACGAGGTTTGGAAGATCATAGCAGCAACACTCAATTCTCAGGGGTGCAACACTAAACATATAGGACACTGTGATGAACGTGGAGGTAAAATCTGCTAGCATAATGTGGTAAGAAGTGAAGGGGTCCATGATTCTTTTCTGTTCTAAGAAGCTGACTGTGCCTATGGTTTTCGGTGGGAGACTTTTCTCCACCTCTGAAGCAATTATGCAGTGGTCATCTTCTTAGTTTTTTCTTTCCAAGTGGACCACGTCTGATGTGGGGCAGGGGTCATCTTATAGCTAAGCTGTGTACTCACTGATGTAGGATGTTCTGTCATATATAGTTGTATGCTTAAGCTATGAACACTTTTTGTATACGGGTTGGGACACCCCTGAAGTGTCCCATTCTATTTCATTAATTCATTGCTGATAAAAAAAAAATAGAAACAGGATAATCTTTAAAGGGGGAGTAGTAGATGTACTGGAAGTTTTTGCTTTGGTTCAATTAAAGGTTTGATCATGGGTTACATACAAGTCACACTCTCCGCATTTTTCCTTTTCTGATTGGTGCATAGATCCATTGGTTGGTATGATCTCATGATGTATTCATTTAAGTTGTATGATTGTTTACCTCAGGTGTCCTTCTTTGGGTTAGCTAGGAGAGTTTTGTATAGGCAGACACGAGAGTAAGTCTTGTGAAGGAAGTTATGGTTGAGTTTATATATAAGGGTTAGATCACTCTCATATTTATTTATTTTTTATTGCCGATAAAAATAAATAAATAAATGTATTTTGACAAATTCTTCCTCCCCTTTCATACTTTTTCCAATTTTAATAATATTCTTTAATTGAAACACAAACTAAAATTAGTAAAACGTCAAATCTACGTTAGCTTTCTTTTAATAAAATATATATAAATAATAAGAGACTAAAATCTCAAGATATCTTAAATAAATTATTTTGTAAAATATTTTTGATATTTTTTATTTTTAAACACTAAAAAAGTTAAATAAGAGTATTAAGTTATTTGAGATAATTTGTGTTATAAAAATATATGTTAACAATAATTAATTTATTTATGTTTGAAGAATGAAAACAGTGGAATCAAATAAAATAGAAAGGTATTTAAAAAGTATATGTTTACTATTATTAGTTTGAGTGAAAACAATTTTTTTTAAAATCTTTAGTCATTTTTTCGAAAGTCAAAAAAAAAAAAATGAAAAAATAAGTATAAAACTAAAAAAAAAAATATTTTTATAATGTTGAACGTGAAATATAACGAATCTTCTTATAAATCTTCTCACACGCGCTTAAATAATGAAATTATTATTTCAAACGTTGAATCTGAATAAAAATAAAAATATTTCAGAATAAAAATGAAAATATTTCAGTTGGAAGGAAAATATACTATTGGAAATGAGATATGGAATGCAAGGTGGACCTGAACTTATTAAAAAAAAGTGAGATTATAAATTAACTTTTTACATTTGGTAAAAAGTAAGGTAGAGAGGTGAAAGTAGAATTTACCATATTTTTTTTATCAAAGGAGGGAAGATGACCAAGTTGCATTCTGCACTTATAATAAAGTATGAAAAATTGTGTAGTTTTGAGAAGATATTTTTGAATTAAAACAGTGGAGGGATGTGTAAACACGTGCTGGTAGTTTATGATAGTTGCATGGAACTTGGAAGTTTGATTAATGAATATAATTAAAAAATTAGCATTTGGTTTTTAAATGTGGATTCCTTTCTTGCCAGCTACAAGGTAGCCACAAAGCAAACAAGAAAGGGATAAAGTATTGTGGAGCAAAGAATCAAAATGAAATATTCTGTTGTTTTAATCAATTTTAATTTACTGCTACCATATATTTAAATGTTGCGTGTTTCAATTAGTTAGCTTCCCATGTTTATCTTATATTAAATTATTCTTGTGTTTCTCAACTCCCATACTTTATATTTTCTAGGTGTTAGTTTCTACAAGTTTCTGCTCATTTTATATTGGGTTAAGAATCCCTTGAAACTACCTACTATTTCAACTCTATAATACGGAAGGTGATTTTATTAATGTTTATAAAATGGAAAATGAAAATATTATATATTTTAAATTTGAATATAAATAATGAAATATTTTTTTTTCATTGTTAAATTAATATAATTTAAATCATAATTAAAAATTCATGCGAATATTTTGTAAGAAATATTTCAAACTTTTGCAATGTAGAGTTTTTTTTTTTTTTTTGTAAAAGATAACATTAGATTAAAAACATTTACAGATTTGTATTGATAAAACACGAGTGTGATAACTTAAGGCCGTTCTTTTCCGATTTTATATTTCTAAAAATGTAATTTGTGGGAGTATTATGATTGGGAATTTATTTTTGGGTATGTTTCAAAATAAGTTTGGTTAACTTGTCATATTTTTAAAAGTGTTTTTAAAATTTAAGTTAATTAAAAAAAAAACAGAAAGTAGAAAATAAAATAATTACATTTGCAACAATGCAACTTCTTTTGAAACTAGGTTCAAGGACCTCTTACATGAACTTGATTTTGTATTGGGAGAGGATCCGACTCCCTTATTACCTTGATATTGGGACAAAACTTTTGTTTAATTACTATGATGTTTTTACTTATTATTGCTGATAAAAAAATGATTTTTTTATTTATTATCGTTGATGATAAAAACAAAATGATGTTTTTACTTATAAGTCCAATTTTTAAGGATACATATGCATGCACCGAAAATTATAAAGACACCATAGTAAACTAAACAACCTACAAAATAATATATATATATATATATATATATATAATTCAAATATCATAATATTTTGAATTATTTTTATAGTGGTTAGTTATAATAAATAAATTTTATTATAATTAATATATATATATATATAATTATTATACACTTCTTAATATTTACTCATTTAAATCTTAAGATCAATCATCCAATTACAAATTACGTTATATATATATATATATTTTATTTTAATATATTAACAATCACTATCATAATAGATTATGATTATTATTTGGTAGAACATGTTTCATATATATATAGATATGAGTATTTTAGAAGGTGTTCTTAGTTAAATTGTGCAGTGAGAATGTAACTAAATGTCAATGTTTTAATTAAGACTATTCAATGAAGATGTTATAAGGAATATCTTCATCTAGTTGATAATCCATCAATGTAACTAGCTTTATAGTTTTTTATGTGTTATATATATAAATAATGTGAGTTTAGATATATTAATGATAATATATGTATATATGTGTGTGTTTTTTTATGATTTAATACCTACTAGTATTATATAATTTTTTTGACATCCTACTAATCACTTGACAACTCAGGTGTAATATGATCATTAAAAAATAACTTTAGTATCTATAAAAAAAAATGAAGAAAAAAAAAATACTGAGTATAAAAGTTTATTAGGTATTAAAGTATCATAATTTTCTTAAGAAAAAATTTAGAAAATTTTAATAGCTGTGTAAAAAAGATAATGAATAATAGATAAATGACTGTGAGTGTTATGAAGTATCAAACATAAATGACTACTAGTTGTTTTTCCAATTCAATTTATAATTCATTATAATGTTATTATTATTTGTTTAATATCAAATATTATTATTTTTTATTTACTCTCATTTGTTTTATATATGAAATATACCATTAAATGAGTGTACAATAATATTAATGTATTAAATATGACCCTGATGTTCGGAACAGGATTGCATGTATCATGATAACATCAGTGTACAATGATACTGTTTTATTAAAATATGACGTTGGTCTTTGGTATAAGATTTCCTCCTATAGTGTGTAACGTGATAACACCAACTAGCATCTTTGTGAGCTAAGAAAATGTTAACTTCCAAATGATTTTTTATTTTCCTTTCCACGTTTTCAGTTTGGTTCTCACCAGTTACATCAAGAAACCAACTTCTACTTGCCAAAGAGAAACAAAAACAAAAGGCAAAATGAGTTTCTGGTTTCTCTTTCCATTTCCCAAGCAGCCTTAATTATATGAGTAAATCTTGTATGGGCACGTTAGTTTTAGACATTTAATATTAAAAAAAGTGTATTAACATGATTACGAACATAAAATCTTTCTCACATTATGTTTCACAGATAAAAAATCGACATGATTGAAAAAAAATATTTTCTTTCACATTCTTTTTAACGAAAGGTGATACCAAAAAATATTTTCTACTCTTGGATAATCTTCAAATTGATCTCATACTTCTCACATTCTTGTTATTTTGGAGTGTATATATGTAAAATATTCTTGTTTTAAATCGATGTTGGGTATTTAAAGTAATAAACTAGGTTGAAAGAAAACATACCTTTGATTAAATGATGATCAGAGGAGTTAAATTATTTTGTTTTTTTAAATTAAATATTAATAATAATCTGATTAACTTATCTAATTAGCTTTTTCATATTATTAAAGTTTATTATGACGTATTCATGGACTAATTAGGTTAGTCTTCAATTATACCTCTCGACTTATGAAGTCATTGTATATCTCGATCTACACTCTTGACCTATATATACACGTTTAGTCTTGAGAGTGTAAATTCTTCAAATACATATAAGTTCTCTGTTTATTAATATATCTCATATGAGTGGACTAATTAAATGTTATTTATTTTGTCCACACTAATAAAAGTATGTTAGTTGTGTGATTATTATGATTATTAATAAATGAAAAACATAATAATAAAAGAAAATGAGATTTTTTTAAAATTTTGTATGATAATATAATTATTTCTCCACATTGCAGATCTAACAAATTTAATTATGATAGATTTTAAATAACTCTAATATCATTTTAAAAAATAGATTTTAAGATTAGTTTAACCTAAAAATTCAATTTAACAGGTAATGTTTCCATTGATCTGTATTATATTATAAGTTTATATTTTTAAACAATGTATCATCAAATACTCAATATTATATGTTTTCTCTTTTAAGAAAAAAGACATTTTAAGAAAAACAAATCAAATTGAGAATAAACATATCATAGGTTGTAATTATTCTAATCTTTTTTTCTTCAAACTAACAAAATCAAATATGCATTATTATTATTATGGTTAAATATGTTTTTCGTCTTTGTATCATAACAAGAAATTGGTTGTCGTTCCTGATCTAAACTTTAGATCATTTAGGTACTTGTAGTATGAAAATGATTGAAATGAGTCATTATGTATGTGAAATGATTGTTAGTTTTTTTTTCCAAAGATTGTTAGTTTTTTTTCAAAATTTGTTGTTATTTTGATTGTTGACCGATACCCAATATAACTACTTCTAATGGAGTGATGAAGTGAAACCTTAAATTGAATCAATTTCACATACAAAATGATCTATTCCAATCATTTTCATACCACAAATACATGAATGGTCTAAAGTTTGAACCAAAGACATAAATTAATTTCATGTTACAATACAAGAACGAAAAAACATATTTAACCCTTATATATTATTATTATTATTATTATTAAAATTTATAATTTCACTTATTTATCAAATTTGGAGATTTCTTATTTTTCAGACGGCCATGTGTTCTAAACTCAGGTTTGAAGCAGAAAACTGTTAACATATTTAGTTTTTCTGTTTTAAGTTATTGAGCTTTGTTTGTTTGACATAACTTTCATTTTCTCTTTCAGCTATCTTTTAGTCTTTTTCTTATATATATACCATGTATTTTACTATCTAAAACACAAGTGAATAAGAATTTCCTTTGTATTTTCTTTTATCTACTTTTCTCCCTTTTACACTTGAGTCATTGTCTCTTTTCCTTTTGCAATTAAGGTTCATCAGAACCTTCCTTTCTCCATTGCGATACATGCGATTACGTGCGCTCCATTGAAGAACCAGATCAAACAAGAAATATTCATCTTCATTGACGGTAATAAAAACTACGAATTGAAATGTTTTATGTTTTCCTTTTTTGGGTTTTACTTTCACATCTATGGGTATGCCTAGAGTTCATGAATGTGGGGGAGTGGGAGGATGCTAGTGATTTGTATGGCAATGAAGTCACCTATATATATTGGTGAACATATGATATCATATTTGTTTAAAAGATTTTGACATATTTCATGATTATTTGGTACTTGATCAGGGCCTTCATCACCGACATATGTCTTTTAAAATTTGCTAGATCTAAATATGACGTGTTGGATGAGTTTCCAAGTGATGCTCTAGCTATTTTTAATCAACAACTTTATGCATGTTGCTTAATCAATCAGGATGTTTAATGATCAGTGGTGAACAGAGAGTAATACTAAGTAAGAAAAAGAAGAGAAATAGATAAAAAAAAAATATAGAAATATTTATTGTTTGGTTTAAAAAATAATACAAAATTTGAGAAAATATAAATTTGTGAAGTTCTCTTGAAAAAGTATTATATAAATGTTTCATTCTTGAAAATATAAAAGATCGTATAATCAATTATAACATGATACATAATGTGACTAAATTCACAAGTGAATGAAAATATTGAGATAAAAGATAGTATTTTTTCAACTTTTCTAGAAAGTGTTTTTAAATGACTCTCACATTGTTTTAAAAAAAATTGTGACTCCTCCTCTCTTAGAGGAGGTTTAGGTTTAGGTTGTTTTAAACTCTAAGAAGTTAAATGAGAAATTTGAAGTTAAGACATGGTGCTGGAGATGTCTTTGTAGCAAAGGGACCATCTACCAGATATAATAGAGGAGGAGAAGGAGATCAAATGATGATGGAAATACATCTTCTGTAAGATGTTACCATTGCAAGAAGGAATGACACACTAAGTATAAGAAAATTGTAGGTAAGAAGATAGTAAGAAGAAAGAAGATATTTACAGCACTCCATGTATAGGAATATATATACAACTGTATGAAAACTTTCTCTCTCCAAATTACAAGCTTATTAGGTAGGGATCCACTAATCATTAGATTTTATTATTAAATTAATTGCATATAAATGCGTACAATATTATACAATATTGCATACCATAATTGTGTATAATTTGATAATCATTATTTATTTAATACTAAGGTTTTGTCTAGATAAACAAAAGAAACTACCAACCTTGATAGACCGTTTGGGTTTGATATGTTTGGATTTGACAAACGGTCTAATAGACGGTTTGTGTTTAGTGAATCGTGAAAAAACAGTGAAAATGATATTTGTGAAAAATTATCCAATAAAGTCTTATCTTTAAAGTTCTTAGACCTTCTGACACTATTAGAGTATTTCGATGTCTAGTCTCATAATGTTTACTAATACTTGAATTATTTAATTAACCTGTCTAGTGACTTTTTTAAAACAAGACATTATTCATTATTCACATGTATTACTCTCAGTTCCTGACACATTTTACGGATGTTAAATATAAGCATCTATAAATAAAACTTTATATAAACTAACAAGTTAAAACATTAAAGTTATATTATAAGTGATATTAAAGTTATATTCTAAGTGATAGTTTGATGAGAGAAAAAAAAACTGCTAAGTTATAATATCTATGTTATGTACTTAAGTTAAACTTCATTAATACTTAAATTCAACAACATTAAGTTTTTTTTTGGGTGTTATTCTCTTTATTTTTCACTTTCTACTGTCAACTAATTTCATATTATTGTTTGAGTTGCTGTATTTGTGTGATAGATAGATATTTTGGGAGTGAATTTGTTGAATTAATTTCCTTCTTGTTGACTCCAAATAGTGTAACATTTATTATGAGAGAGAAAGGAGTAATTAATAGAGAGGAGATGAGAGATTGATCCGGATGAGGTTTGATTTTAGCTAGACTCCATTGTGACCTAGTCATCCCAATGGTGCACCACTGAATAAGCATTATTAAATACACTCCCACTACTCATCAATTCCATCACCTACCACCACACTTCAACTAACATCAATTAATCTCATCAAATCACATGAACCACGAGCCCCCATCCCCATATCCCTTCGTCTTTTCGAAAGGGACACACTCCTAATTTTATTTTTCTCAGAACCCCAATAATGGACTCCGCACACCACATCACCCCACCAATCATCAATAGCCCTAGATCAACTTTTAAATAAACACTCTTCCATATTCAACCCTTTTTAGATACTGTGATAGTGTAACCAGCTATTTTCTGCTTTTCAAGTTTCATAAGTCTGTAGATATAAGCGAAAAATATATATAAATTATTATTCACCTCAAATTTTGAATGATATAGAACTTCTTTCAGACATTACATTAAAAATAATACAAGTTCTTATGATTAAAAATTAATTTACACTTAAACAAACTTGCTTCGTTGCAATGTCGAGGCCAATGTGTTTTAGTATCACGGGAATAACGATATCGGGCGAACTCAGTTGCGGTAGGTGGCCCTCCGTCGACAGGACTTCAACGACGGAGTCGCCGCCAATGCGTTGGTGGAGGTACTCAGCGACCACGATGGGAACCGCTAAGTCCTTCTTGCTTTGGATGATGTGGCAAGGGACTGTGACGAGGTTGAGAATTTGCCGCATGTCGCTTTGGAAAATGGTCTGCAACACGCTGAACGCAATGTCTGGGCGCATATTGAACAAGGTTCGGCTGAACTCCTGCACCACCACGGAGTCCATGTCCCCTCCAACGGCCATTGGAGCGAACCCTGAGCACCATGCCTTGTAATTCGCCGCCATAGCGTTGAATAGTTGGTCCAGATCTTCCTGCTCAAACCCTCCGAAATACTCCATGTCGTTTACATACCTTGCATTCCACATTCAACGTTATTAACCAATTCAATAATAATAATAATAATAATAATTTTTTATACAAAAAAAACTTCATTGAAAATATAGATTACTCTTTGACTAACTTTGTCTTGTTATTTGCCTTATAAGATAAAGAGTATTTTTTATGAAAATTATTGGTTATTCAAACTATATTGATGAATGCTATTAATTATGCGAGATGTTCATTACTGAAAATATTGTCAGAAAAGATACTTTAAGGTTTTCTTTGTTTTCTCAAAAGATGAATATTTTTGTTGACAAATTAAAATGCTGAAAGTAATATACGATATAGATCCACTTAAAAAAGTCGTTTAAAACTTTAGATTGGTTACTAATAAAAGAAAGTAAACTTATATTATATGTTTCTCAACATTAACCTCAAAATAAAGGTAGATTCCTTTGAACAAGTATCTCGAGAGTATTAATTAAAAATGAATAAACAAGAAAGATTCAATAGTAAATTACAGTGAGGTATAGTGGTAATAATAATAAAAATAAAAATGAATAACATAAGAGGCTTTAATTGGAACATAGCAGTGCAGTTATGGACGAAGTCAAATAGAGATGATGAGTGAATCATATATATTAAGCTGGAAGAAGATGAAAGTAATGGTTGTGTTACCTAGGGTTAGCGGAGAGCATGATGATTTTGGCGAATAGATCTGGGCGAGAAATAGAAGCGAGAGTACCGATCATAGCGGAGACAGAGTGACCAAGAAAGATGCATGAATGAACACAAAGCTCTTCTAAGATAGCAAGCAGGTCGAAGGCATAGCCTTCCAAGGTGGAATAGCGGTCGAAATCGAAGTAATCGGGGTTGGTGGTGCCGGCTCCCATGTTGTCGTAGAGCACGACACGAAAGTCGTCGAGGAGATGAGGTACGAGGTGTTTCCACACGGATTGGTCTGTGCCAAAGCCGTGAGCCAGAACTATGTAGCGCGTGCCGGATCCCAAAACCTTCACGTTGTGAGCTTCTTCCACAATCCCCATTTTTTGTGTTTTGCTATTGACGCCTAGGTGCCTAAGTTTCAGACCTCCTCCTCCTATTTGTACATAAGAAACAAGGCTGTGATGCCAACGCAGAGAAGGACCAGGCCAATACAATACTGTATTACAAAATTATATTCTTCCATTTTTTTCCTTACATTATCCTTTTCTAAATAAACAAAACAACATGTTGCATACAATTTCTTAAAAATCAGAAGAATAAAGTATACATTTACATGTAATCATATAAGTTTGTTGATTTTCATATTAAAAGTTAAATATAAATATATCAATAAATTATTTGTGATGGAATATTCGAGTAAAATTATTCTACATCGTTATTAAACTTTTACTTTATCTGCATTATTTATATTACTGAACAAAAATATGTTGTGATATATGTATGCGTATATTTTCTTTTATACGTAATTATAATTATAATTATCAGGATAAAACTAGTTACTAAAACAGTTACAACAATAAAAAAAATTATAAGAAAATTGTGTATAGACTCATCATCTGCTACCCACAACTCATTATCAACAAACTGTCTCACGTCTTTTACTTTACCTCAAGAGCATTCCTGGTGAAGGACTATATTTTTTTCATACTAGCTCACTTCACCTCTATGGTTTTAGTGATTATGACTGGGAACATGTCCTACCACACGCAAATTTATTACTGGATATTTCATCTACTTAGGAGACTCCTTAATATCATGGAAATCAAAGAAGCAACCAATTATCTCTCATAGCTCCTTCGAAGCCGAGTATAGAGCCCTTGCCACCACCACATGTGAGCTACAATGATTGTCTTACCTCCTTCAGGATTTACATATTCCTCTCTCCCAACCTGCAATCTTGTACTGTGACAACAAATCTGTCCTTCAAATAGCATTCAATCAAGTCTTTCATGAAGCTTCCGCACAGTTCTTGAGGGAGGGTGTTAACATATTTTGTTTTTCTGTTTTAAGTCATTGAGTTTTGTTTGTTTGACCTAACTTTTCTTTTCTATTTCAGCTAGGTCTTAATCTTTTTCTTATATATACACCATGTATTTTATTCTCATATACACAAGTAAATAAGAATTTCTTTTGTATTTTCTTTTCTCTGTTTTTCTCTCTTTTATACTTAAGTCATTATCTCTTTTTCATTTGTAATTAAGGTTCATCAGAACCTCCTTTTCTCCATTGCTATTATATGCGTTCCATTTGATGCCTCACATCAGACAAAAAAATATTCATCTTCATTGACTGTAATAGTTACAACAACAAAAAATTATAAGAAAATTAAAATTATAAGAAAATTGTATATAGTTATAAAAAAAGTAGCAAATATATAATTATATGTGAATGTGGTTATGCTGTGTTTCCATCCACCGATTTATTTTAGAAACAGAAAAAAAAACACTGAACGGCGAATTTGAATGAATATGGTAGAAAAGAAATAGAAGAAAAAAAACAGAGAAAGGTGAATTTCATTATGTAAACATGATAAAAGTTGTGCATTCTCTTTTAACAACAATGGTGACTTTGGTGTATATTGATCCAATAGTGTTATGGTTACATATATGATTTACGGTGATCGACTATAAAATAAAATAATAATAGATACATGTAACTATAGTCTATACTTGATTATGTGTAATGCATCACTTTCTAATTATATTTGTATATTTAAAAATGTAATTTTATTATTTAAAATTATTGAATGTCACAAAGCGATTTCATGTATAGTTGTTGATGATTATTTTTAACAGAGTAATTAATTTTTAAAAATTGTTTAAGAAATTATATATTACTTAAAATGTGTAAACCTTAAATATTAAAATTGTATTATTTTATTTATCTTGTCAAACAAATTTTTTAATTGAAATTTTA
>Ga0123342_1000554_pt1 | contig 59565 bp, 22 predicted proteins | sample Turbeawhitnodule_FD_89960 | JGI IMG/M metagenome (GOLD analysis project Ga0123342, IMG submission 89960) | Root nodule microbial communities of legume samples collected from Mexico - Turtle bean Mexico white nodule | ecosystem: Host-associated > Plants > Roots > Nodule | place: Mexico: Nepantla... | reverse complement strand
TCTTGGGCTTGGGCCCTCTGGATTGTTAGTGGTTCGCGACGTGTTTTGTGGTTCTGGGGTCGTGTTAGATGGTTTCCTGGGATCTAGGGGATGTTCCCGAAAATCCAGGGAGTGCTTACGTGTGTTTGTTGCTCAGTGGAAATTGTAACCGTTAGTCCCATGTGTAACCACGTTAATTACTTAGATAATTTTAATTCGAATCATGCGGTCGTCCGGTGCCGACCGGTACAGAATCTAAATGCATGAGAATATACAATCAAATCAAAGCTGTCAGTTCAGAGCATAAATACTATGACAGGACCATCACTATCAATGGTTCAGCAAGATAAAATGAAGCCAGAATGTTAGCGAATTTCTCAATTCAATTCAAAAACGTCAAGCAAGAAAAGAAAAAGAAAATCCAAGAGTTTGAGAAATTCTGACTTATCATTGAATTGAACTTCTTTGATATTATTTTGATTATTGAACGCCAATGAATGAATAATTATCCAAAAGAAAGAAGAAAAAGTCAACAAAGAACAGTAAATCTTTTGAAGCAAACATCTTAAAGTTTAAAGAGAGACAAGAATAACAACTATGGACCATTACATGCCATAAAAACGACTTACAGAAACCAGAAGAAGATGGTTATATCCTTCAAAGGTACAGAAATATTCGCACGATCGTGTCCTACTTCCTTTTAATTGATGTCCACACATTGGACATTTGATTTTGTATATTGTTATGTTTGTCATGTTCAACTTTATAGTATTATATAACTGCTACAAGTCAATCACTTATGCAAAGTCATATATACTCTATAAACTACACTTTAGAATATATTAAATGTCATATAATACATTTTAATAATACATGTTAAATGCTTTGTTTTAATAAAATCTTACATCATATCTTTAAAAAAGTATCCACCACTATTCTTTAAAAGTGCCATATACATTTATAAATATTCACAAACAAGACTTAAACACAGCAATTATCTATATAGGTCTTTCTTTGAAATAAGACTTGTTAAAAAGTATCATTATTTTTCTAAACTGTTTTAGCTTTATCTTCGTATTCTTCTACTTAAAAAGTTACATAATTTTATTGTTGATGGTCATATTCGGAAGACACATGTTTCAGATTTGCATATTCGAAACGGTCTTATTTGTGTTGTAAATATAGATATATGGAAGATTAAGGGTAAAATATACATTTTTTTATAAAGTGTTAGTGCAATCACAATTGGTCTGGTGCAGGGAGAATTAATCTAAAAAGTGTTTAGTGGTTAGCGTGATGATTAAAAAATACTTATTATTGACGGTAAAAATATTCATTGTTAAAAACTGTTTAAAAAAATTTCCTTGAAAATATAAATCAATTCCCTTGTAGTTTTTTCCTAATAATTGGCATGGGAGTAGCATTTTAGGAGTTAAACATTGAGGAGGATAAAGAAGAAGAGAAGAAGATTAAGAAGGGGTGAGGAATATGAAAATGGTAATTTCACCATCCCCAAGGAGGTGCAGGATGAAATCGGGGGTGGAGGAAGAAATCGCCCTTTCATCCCTAATTATCAATGGCCCATGAGTAAAAAAAAAGAGAAAAAAAGAAAGCGCTAAATGCTCACTCACGTTGCGCACGTGATGTCGAAGACGTCGTCGACAACGTATAGAGGTTTTCAATTTTCAACGAAACGTTTCGGAGCGAGATCGGATGAATTGAATCCCGGCTAAGTTACATACCGCGGTTTCTCTTCGCCGAATTCCGTTAGTCGATAATTTCACAGGCAATTGATTAATTTATTAGACGCTTTAGCACTCTACCATCTTATCGCGTGATTGTTTGTTCTCATCGCATTCTTTTTCCGTGTCTCTATCCTTTTGGCGATTCTTCAAGGTCCTGCAACTTTCACAAATTGAACTGTGCCGAGGTTTGGTTCCAAAGTACCGTGGCCGTTTCTCTGATTAACACAGAGCACGGTTAATTAGTTTCTGGCTTCGAGTTTAGCTTCTCAATGGAGGCGGATTTCGTGACCAATGATATTCTCTCACTCACACACGATGCTTTTGATGCCAACGATAATGTAAGCTTGTCGGTTTTCGTCTTCACTTGTAATTACTGTATATTGGAGGTTTTCGCTCTGGATATAAATTGTTGCTTAAACCCTCGCTTACGCTTATTTTTGTAGTTTTGATCATTTCAAGTTTTCTTTAAATTTTAATTTCATTTATGTTGTTTGGATGATTCACGTGTTTGCCCTAGATAGAGTCGTGTATGGCAACTGGTTGATCACTTACGGTATTTGTTTCCCCGGATCACTCGATATTTGTTAATTAACAGGATGATGAAGCTATGGAAGGGGAAACATGTGGAATATGCATGGATATGGTTATTGACAGGGGAGTTCTGGATTGCTGTCAGCACTGGTATGTATTTATTTACGCACTTCTTAAAGGCTTATAAAATATATGTTTTAACTCTTTTAAAAATTGTCATATCTTAATCTCCTCGGTTTGGTAGTGTCAATTTGTTTTATGGATTGTGCCTTGCACCTCATCTGCGGAGTTAGCAGAAGTAGGTTTCATTATTCATTCTTCACGGTGAAGAAATAAGGGAGTGACTTATATAGAAGAAATAGTGATTGATGATATGTACTTGTAAAAGTCTGATTGTACGTTGCTGTTTGATTCAACTTATTGAGAGCTTTAAACAAAATATCCTTCAGAAATTATCCAAACTATTCATGCTAATGGGCGCAAGTCATTGTTGGACTTGGTTTTGATTGAATTGTGAAAATGAATCTAATATTTATTTATAATAACATCAAAAGCTTTTTTCCCGCTTGGTAAATTTTTATGTTTTTTTAGAATGATAAATGGATAACTTGCAATCTTCTCCACTAAGAGATGCTTACTCGGCCTTCCTCTTTGATTTTAAGAATTACACTTCCTGCTCTTAGGAGATGAATGTACCACACTTTGTTTCAATAAAAAGGATCTTTTTAGTGGTAGTGTAGTGACTGGCAAACGCTGAGCAGCTATGAAAATGAGCCTTCCCTTGATACTTTTCATCTCTTTGCAATTTGAATAACATTGACAGTTAATTTTGAACACCTTATTAGAATTTGATGACATAAGAAGATTAAATGAAGTTTCAATCACCTCTACTGTCAAGTTTGCAGCTTTATTCAAAAGTTTTAGGTTCTGAAGTACCAAGCCGATTAGGACATCAAAACTATCTGTCGATGATGTTAAGAAACTGAGGGAACTTGTTTGATTAAAAAGAACTAGATTTCTGAACTTATTTTTAACTGGTTATGTTGAATGAAGTAGTTCAGTATAAATAACTGTATTTTGTTTCAATTGAACAGGCAAAATCAGATTTGAGCCAGTTTTTGTAGAAACAGAACAAATCTGGTTCTTTAGTTCAAAATTGGTTTACTGGATTATAAAATCTGTCATTACAGTTTAATTCTCACGATTCATGAAACCCAACTAATTTGGTTATGTTCAATAGAATTATGGAATTATATGTCTAGTTTAATTTGATTCAGGCCTAGTTACCTTTTAAGGCCTAATATACATTGGTTAAACTGTGTTAAATATTTTATTCTCACTCACCAAAATATTTTTGTTTTGCTATGCTTGCTTTTGGCTTTGGTGGGAAAGTTATGAATGTGGTATTGTAATATGAGGATTTTCATGGGCAAAAGTTCCAGGATGAAAGGGATTTCTTAGATGCACTATACTATCTTGTAGAATATTCTGTTTTTCTATCTTAGTATCTTACTCTTTTTGTGATAAATTTTCATTAGTGTAAACTTCAGCTTCTTTTCTTCATGTATTACGTATATGTCCATTGATGGTGGTATACTATCTCAGTAAAGACAAAGGCTACTGGTGTATCTTTAGCCCCTCCAATTCACTCTGTGCAATTCTTCTTTATATTGAAATGTGCCATGTGACCTTTGGGAAGAAAAATCTTCTGTATGGATGCGTAAGTTTAAAGGGAGTGTTTTCATGCCTGTAGGAGAGCATCTATTACTTCACAATAATTTTGTTTTGTTAAATTTTTATTCTTTACATTTACTTAGTCCCATTAAATGTTTTTTTTTCTGAATTTTTCAGTATGTATATTGAAATTTTAATCTGAAGTTTTTGGTTGGTTCATTTATTTCACAGGTTCTGCTTTGTATGCATTGACAACTGGGCTACCATCACTAATCTTTGCCCACTTTGCCAGAATGAGTTTCAGTTAATCACTTGTGTTCCAGTGAGTGATATAAAATTGCGGAATGCTGCTTTTTCTTCATTGCTTTAGTATAAATCTTCAGGTTACAATTGAATTTACCCACCTTATTAATTCTGTTCTAGACCATGTACTTTGTTGCTTTGATTAATATTATTACGAAAATCTATGTTTTTTAACGTATATAATACCTTCAAAATACTATTAAGATTTCCTGTGTGGCTAAACATGCTAAACTGATGATTGTGAAGGTATATGATACCATTGGAAACAACAAAGTTGAGGATGATTCACTCCTCAGGTAAGTTTCTACCATTATGTGTGTATATGACTGACAGCTTTGTTTTCATTGTTTGTTTATATCCAGATACATTAAGCGTAGGATTTTCTGAATTGGTGTTTAAGTTGAAAGTCGTGAATTTCGCTTAATTCTAGCCATCCACCATTATCACTGAATTTTAATTAAATACTTAACAGTTTCAGTACTAAATTTTGACTAAATACATGTTTTATTACTCAATTTTGAGTAAATACTTTACAGTTTTATCATGTTTCTGCTGCTGTAAAATAATTATATAATATTTTCACTGTTTTTCTTTATGATTGCAGAGATGACGATGACTGGTCCATTGAAGGGAAGAATAACACACTGTCATTTCCCTCATACTACATTGATGAAAATGTAATTGTTTTCCATATAATATAATTTTAGAATTACATGCAAAAAATCTTGACATCTGGTTAGTTAATATTAACGACAACCTTGCTTCTAGTTTTTTTTTGTATTTTTGCATGAGCACGTATCCTCCATGCAAAGATCTTTTTATTCTTATTGTAAGTTGATTTCTAGTGTTATCTAATTGTTACTACTCTATCTAGAGTCATATTGTACATATAATTTTTTGGCATTTATATCCTTAGCACTCACTGTGTTACCTGTGGTTTGTTTCAGTGTATACATTGGCCTTATAACTAACTTGAACTACAACAAAATCCTTTTCCTACTAGGTTAGGTAAGCTACATGAATTACATGACATCATTCAATGATAAGTACACAACACTTGGAGAACTCACCCTCAAAAGTTAGTTATTTAGGGAGGAGAACCAAACACTTAAATACTCTCCAGCAAGCATTCCATACTACTCAATGTGGGATTTAAGCACCCCATAATACCCAAGTTCCTATCAAACCACCACCCTTAAGAGCCGACATCTTGGCGGCTTTCACTCCATCACACTTCACTCAACTCCTTATTGGTTAGAACCATCCATAGATAGCAGAATTTTTTATATTGGATAACAAAAAGTATTGGCAATTCAAAAATCCTTTATGAAAATATATCGTATGCAAAGACAGGCTGTGGAAGAAGCATTGCAAACCAAAAAAAAAATCTGTAGATAAATAAAAAAAAGCAGGAATATAGTTGTAATGCAAAAATAATGAAAGAAAATATTATAAGTAATAATAATAAGTCTAGAAATTCTAATAATGAAATCAAAGCAACAAAACACTACGAAGTTCAAGTTCCAAGACTTTAAAATATCAACAAACATAAGACAAACGTCCTAAATTTGTAAGTCTCTGGTTCATTTTCAATTCCTACATCAATGTTATCCAATGGGCCTTATCCCTCCTCTTACCCTTTAGAGAAAAACTTGTCAAAGTTAAGTAATTCTTCAGTTTCTTCATACTCATAGTTAGAGCTATCGAATTCCATTTCATGATCAATCCCAAGTTGAAAATTCTCTTTGCCCCTTCTTCCTGTTGAGGTTAAAGTTGCACCTAGACCTTCCTAGAAGCATGGGAAGATACAATAACAACCACTACTTGATGGTTGCTTTTTTTAATTAATTTCCTATGTCCTTGTATAAATTCTTGGCTCTCCAATGCTTGAAGTTTCATAATGAGATGCCCAATTAAGAGTGGGATCATAAAAACCAATTCATTCTCCTCATCTTCATTATCATCCACTTGTCATTAGAACAATAGGATCAATTTCATCTCTAATATTATATCTTGGAGCAATTTGTTGGTTATACTTTATGTAAACCAAAGCATGCAATTTTTTATTGTCTAGCCTATTTCCCTTTTTTGAATGAATAAGTAAAATGCTAATTAGATTTTTCCTACTTTATACAAAAAAAATAATAATGAAATTAGCCATGGACAATAATTAGTACTCTCTCAAATACATGGCATTTGCATTCACATCGCGATGAGCTAGATAAAATATTAGCTTTTGCAAGTTTGGAGTTCCATAATTTCAACATATCTGGTCTTTTTAAAAAAACTAATGTATAGCACTAATCCTTATGTATTTTATCATTTTGTAGGCAGTTATTTGCTTGGATGGCGATGACTGCAAGGTTCGAAATGGGTTGGCTACTGTTGAAGGAGATTCTGATCTCAGTACATCAATAGCATGTGATTCATGTGATATATGGTAAGCTTAAATCAACAGATTAGGTTAATAAGTTTGAGATATACAATTTGAAATGAATTTTTGTTGTTTAAGATGCCACTGAGTAAACTTTTAGTTGGTTATTGTATTCTAGAACTATGATGTTGGGATTGGATTGGTCTGCTCCGTGTAATTGCATATTTGCTTTGGGTTTAAACTCCACTTATAAGTTGTTTTTGCAAAAAAAAAATTGTTTCTCTTAGAAAGTGGATTTACTGCTAACTCAACCCTGCGAAATTGGGTTATAAGGTGGTCTTTGGAGTCATTTATATACTATAATTTGATTATATCTCTAATTGATGTGAGATTTGTAGCATATCCTTACATCTAACACTATTGGCCTTGCTACGTGAATAACATGGTGAGTGACCATTTTAATGAATCTATAGGATGATACCATCTTACACAGTTATTTAAGTTTAATTCAATTCAACAAAATCAACTTATAAGATGATAATTGCTTGCATTTATATACTATATTTCGACATTATCTTTAATCGATGTGACACATGGGTTTTTCCCATGATTTGACTACATCACTAGTCCCGATGTTAATTTTTCAGCAGTTTATTAGCTTGTCATAATATTTATGGATAAGTTCATAATTAACAGTAATGGAAGTTTATTTAAGTCTAGTAGGTGAATTACAAATTTGATGGAAGTCAAGGGTGTAGTCAGGTCTGAACTTACTTTCCGGATAGTGTGGATAATGTGTCTTGTTATATTTCATATGGTTTATATGACTGCCTTATCAAAGCATGACCATCAATGATATAAAGCAGGACCATCAATGATATAAAGCATGACCATCAATGATATACAAGCTAGATAATATAGAAAAGAGCTTGTGAAATCAATTCATGAATATATTATTACTGAATTTTATAAACAGTACCACATAATTTTGCTTCAATTGAATTATGACAGGTATCATGCATTCTGTGTGGGATTTGATACTGAAAGTATGTCAGACAATACATGGTTATGCCCCAGGTAGATTGACTTTACTGGTTATTCTGCTGGATATTTTCGTTCTTCTAATTACTTTTTCTCTTCCTTTAATCTCAAAGCTCGATCTGGTTTGTACTTGTTAAGATGCATGCACATATGGGCTACTAGCGTATAAATAATAAAATAGAATTTGATGTGTTCTAGCTATTGTAGATAAAATTGATAGAAAACATGGTTAGATAATTAAAATAATATTTGCCAAAATTAGAAGTTATTTATGATGTGATCAACTATGAAACTAATGTATTTATCCGCTGACAAAATTGAACTTTCAAAGGGATGCTTTTAACAAAACCCCTAGGCAATCTTCCTTTACATGAATTATTACATATTTTGTTGACAGTATTTGATATTTTCTTTCCATCCTATAGTATTCTGATTCAGGGTTTTGTTTTAGATGTGTAGCAGATGATGTTTCTAAAGGAGCATCTAATTCAATGGAGAGGACAACCGTGGATTGTAATGCAGACAATAGTAACAATGAATGCCATGCTGAGGATTCCTTTTCAGGAAAAGTGTCTGTCTCTGTTGCTGATACAGGAGAAACAGCTGTTGTTGTCTCGATGGTTGATAGAACAAAATGGGTTCCAGCAACAAGTGAGAAAAGCCTATTGCCTTTTGAAGTTGGTGGGGATCCAATGACTGAATCATGTATTTTAATGTTTGACACAAATGATCAGCAAAGTGGCGAAATGAGGACAAATTCATTACCGATCATGGAGGAAGAAGAACTGGAACTGTCTTTATCAAACAATTTATCCTGTAGCCTAACTTCTATGTCCTTAGTGCATAATGATTTAGAGAAAAGTACCAGTGGAGCAATGAATGAACCCAGTCCCTTGGATGGAACCAAGTTTTTGGATGAATCCCATACCAAAACTAGTCCATCCAGAATTGAATCCAATATGGGTCTTGATCTTGGTTTGTCAGTGGGCTCTTTTTTATCTGGTAAACCATATTATTATATATCACTAGCTTTCTGTGAGCTTGAAAAGTATCTATTGTAAGCAGACTGATTGTCATAATCTTATTGTGCTTATAGTTGATAATGCAGACAAGAGTGAACCAAAAGATCAAGCAACCATTGTCCCATGCTTGACTTCAGAGGAATGTTTTTCAAAAGGTACTCAACCATTCTTAGAAATGTGATTTCTTTATTTTAGTCCACACTTGGACTGTGAGAAACCATTTATGGATGATATTGGTGGCATTTAGACCAGTTCTTAAACCTTATAATGTGGATAATAAAATATTCTCAGGAGATGATATTGAAGTCAATGCTTGTAAAGACAATGTCAGAGTGGCTGGTGGAAAGAGAAAGCATGCTGATTACAGGTAAACAGTCATTTAAACTTGTATCATATGAATTGAGTAGTGTTCCTTGGGCATTGTACTGGAGAGAGAGGCAGAGAGAGGATGTAAAAAATGCTGTAGGAGGAAGCACACTTTGCCATAGTCCTCCTGTGTGGTGTACTGTATTATTCCAACATAGACACTGAACCCAACACTGACACATACATGCTATATCACATACATGAGCAACATAAAAGATCTAAAATCAAAACAATGTTTGTATATTATTGTGTATGCAGATTTCTATGATAGTGAGTCACAAATACATACCAAGAGACATTATTTTTTAATACTTAATATTACATTTTGAAGTAACTTTTTCTTAATGTTAAAGAAATGTATTTTTTATAATACTAGTTTCCTTTAAATGCCCATCCATATGGTTGACTCGGGTATAGAGGTGTCAGATCAAGTCCTTTAGATCTTCGATGGTATTTGGGGGACTTAATGGGGGTAACAGATTGTCAGGGTTTCTCCTAGCTTGATGGCCCTCTGGATACTGTTTTATTCTTCTGATATCAAGATGTACCATGCCACAGATATTAGAAATGGAATGGGCCTAACTCAGCTGTAAAAGCTGGCTTTGGAGGAGAGGAGGATTTCTCAATCTTACAAAGACTATTTTTTTTATATTCCGAGCTAATGTGGTACTTATTAACAATATAGATAGAATAGAAAGTTGTATATTATTCAAAAACCTGTGTATTGTAGTTGTAATGTATAGGGGACGCTTATGATGCTCACCTCACCTTTGAAAGTATGTAGTCGATGACAAAATATCATCATAAAATTGGTGCTGCTGGTTTCCAACAAATACATTAATGAACCAGAGCACTTTGAATCTTGATGAATTCTAATACTCACAAACGGAAAGAAATAAGAGCAGTAGCATTTCTTACTCGTGTGCTATTAAAACTGCATTAGTTGTCTATGATCTTTAAATGCATGTTGAACTAAATGTTTTAATTGTTATCTGTTTTATGTTCACCACATGAGGAGTTCAAAACTTGACCTTCTTTTTGTTCTTTTTCCCTTGATTTTGTTGTTGATGTGACAGTTCTGAGCAAGTTCATATAAAGGCTGAGGATGGAGATGCTGAGCCTGAACTTCCTGATGAAGTTGTGCCAAAGAAAATTAAAGCTACTGATAGGCAAATGAGTAATACTAATGACACAGCCAATGATCATCTTTTAGAAAATGCTACAAAACACTCTGCTTTAAAACATCCTCCAACAAAGCCAACTGTCACACCAGATATAATGAATATTGTTAAAGGGACGGACCGAAGGCTTTCCAAGGGACATAGTGACACTAATGCTTGTGACAAGTCATCTGAAAGCAAAGGAAATATGGCTGGGTTGAGGGTTAAAAAGATCATGAAGAGAAATTCCGAGGATAGAGAATCATCCTTGGTAGTTCAAAATCTAAGGAAGGAAATTAGAGAAGCTGTCCGTAACAAATCCTCCATAAACTTCGAGGATAACCATTTTGATCCCAAGCTTCTTGAAGCATTTAGGACTGCTATAACAGGGCCTAAAACTGAACTTGTAAACAAGTTATCCCCTGCAGCTATGAAGGCAAAGAAGTCAATGTTGCAGAAAGGCAAAGTGCGTGAAAATTTAACAAAGAAAATTTTTGGGACTTCCAATGGAAGAAGAAAGCGTGCATGGGATAGGGACTGTGAAATTGAGTTCTGGAAATATCGTTGCATGAGAGCTACAAAGCCTGAAAAGATTGAAACTTTAAAATCAGTTCTTGATCTACTAAGAAAAGGTTCAGATGGTCCAGAATCAAAGCAAGCCTCGGAATGTCAAACCAAGAATCCTATACTTTCGAGGTTGTATTTAGCAGATACATCTGTTTTCCCCCGGAAACAGGATGTGAAACCTCTCTCTGTGCTTAAAACTGTTGATAACTCTGAGCAAACTAAACAAAACAACCCATCAGAGAAAGTACCAAATCTATCCGTTAATAACAATACTATTAAAGCAACAGATGTAAACTATCTCTTATCAAAGATCAGTTTTGTTTCATCTGAAAAAAAAGTAGACAAGAAGATTGTTCACGGCCCAGTTGGTGATAATTCAACTTCTGGTAAAATACGTTTAAACAACCACTTAGAAAGGACACCAATCTCGTCAGCTGGTGCCAAAACTGGCACAAAGGAGTTAGGTCTTAAATCTGGTTGCATGAAGAATGATAAAAGAAAATGGGCCTTGGAGGTCCTTGCGAGGAAAACAGCTACAACCAGCGGAAACACAGCAAATGGAAATCAGGAAGAGAACGCAATATTTAAAGGACATTATCCTTTACTTGTATGTAAATGATCTGATCTGACTAGTTTATATGCAATTGCTTTATTTACCTTTGACATTGGTATCAGAAATTGGTTATGGCTGTTCACTGTTTCTTCTTTCTGTTACTGTGAATAGGCCCAACTGCCAATTGATATGAGACCAACATTGGCACCTTCTCGCCACAATAAAATTCCTATATCAGTTAGGCAGGTATGCTTTGAAGTTACACACGTTAAATCAATGCATTTTTAATGAAGACACCGACACCGATTCCTGATGACACTGGGATCAGAAAAGATGTTCCAATTCCTTAGGAGGGTCATTCTTGTTTCCTTACTGTAGAACTAAAATTTATCATTTTAGTTATCTTCTGTTTTCAAGTTTTAAAGAAAACATCTGATTGCCAGTGCTTTTCCCATAAATCCCATTCTTCTCTTTATCCCTGTTTCTTTGTTAAGATGACGATATGAGTCATATAATATAACCTGAAAAGTGATAGAATCTTAAACTTATTGAATAGTTGATTCTGCATAGATAAAAGTCATGATTGACTGGTTGCCAGATTTCAGGGTTGGGAATTAAAACTGGTGCATACCAATACAAAATACAAGTTTAGAATAATTTAATTTGTTCGTCTTTTGCCATGTTAGTGGAGTTGAATCTTATTTAAGTAATGGCCCGTGACTATTTCCAAAAGATCAATTCAAGCTGTTTTATTTGTGTATAGGGTTCTGATATTTAGATTTCTTCTCTCTTAAACTTCGTTATTTTGTGCAGACACAGCTTTACCGCCTGACAGAGCGCTTATTGAAGAACACAAATCTGTCTGTGATTCGCAGAACTGGTATTACAGAATTAGCTGTTGCAGATGCAATTAATATTGAAAAAGAGGTTGCTGACAGATCAAACAGCAAGCTTGTGTACTTGAACCTTTGTTCACAGGAGCTCTTGCATCGCACGAGTAACACAACATCTGATGTAGCCTCAGATACAAGTCCACCAGCCTCATCAGCAATGCTTACCGATCAACAATCAGAACTAAATACCGATGATCTTTCAGCTAACCCTGAAGTTGAAACAGCCTTGAAAAATGCTGGTCTGCTATCTGACTCCCCACCTAGTAGTCCACATGACAACAGAGAAACATGTAATGGTGACATGTTGGGGCCCAATAATATACTTGAACTGGATTCGCATCCTGATCTAGATATTTATGGTGATTTTGAGTATGATTTGGAAGATGAAGATTATATTGGTGCTAGTGTTACACAGGTTTCAAAACCAAAACAAGAGCAAAATGAGTCAAAAGTGAAACTTGTTTTCTCCACCATGAACTTGAAAAAGTCAGATATCGCTTTGGATTGTGCTGACTGTGAGGGGTCTGAAAGAAAGGAAGTGCCAGGAGAGGCATCCTGCTCACCAAATTGTCACAATGATGCAGTCCATAGGGATAGGGCTTCTGTTTCTTCTGAGCTCCTACCCTTTGAGAGTGCTGTTGAGCCACTTGACACAGAATTTGAAGACTTATTATACGGCCCAGACAAAGAACCACTCATAAAAAAATTTCCAGCCGGTGAATCAAGATCATTACATGGAGATGGCAAGACAGAAACTCTTAGCGTCGCTGATGACTACCATAATGATGTACAACATGCTTTGGATAATGCAGTAAAAGCTTCAGAACGGGGGAATGAGAATCTCACAGAAAAAGTTTCTGATACTACTATCACTGACCAATCTTCTAATATATCTGAGGCTGGCGAAAGTTTTCAACGGAAGGAAGAGAAATCTGATGTCACTGCCAAGCAGATTGACTCTGTAAATCATATAACTAAAAAGGTATTGTAAAATTAATTTTCCCATCTAATTTATTTCTTTAGTTTTTTTTTTAAAATAATGCAGTTTATCTATCATATTTGTTTCCTTTCATTTCTATTTTCCTTTATAATTTTCATATTTCTGTAATAATGATGGAAATTGTTCAGGTAGAAGTTTACATCAAGGAGCACATCAGACCACTGTGCAAGAGTGGTGTAATCACGGCTGACCAATACAGGTGGGCTGTTGCAAAAACAACTGAGAAAGTTATGAAGTATCATTGCAAAGCAAAGAATGCGAATTTTCTCATAAAGGAAGGTGAGAAAGTAAAGAAACTTGCAGAGCAGTATGCTGAAGCAGCCCAACAGAACAGAAAAAATTGATTCATACGGTATCATTCCATCCTCAACTAGTTTTTCTTTAGTTTTTGCCCGTAATCTGCCTTTGTTTTATTATGGTGCTATTCTTATTAAGAAACTTGCTTTATGGAGCAGCAGCAGTGGATACGACTAGTCTTCACCTCGTCATATATGTGAATTGAGCACACAATGGAGATTTATGTTGAATGAAATTGATTTTTTTTTAAAATAATTTGGTTAAAATTGATTTTGAAATAAAGTGATTTATGATTATTTTTTATCTAACACGGTTATTTAAAATTACTTTAATTTGAATAAAAATCAATTCTTCAACATGGGATTGAAAATGCCTGATATTTTCATAAAATTGTGTGAATTGATATTTTAACGTAATTTTAGGTATTATAACGTGAATCTTAACACATTTTTTACTCGGATATTCCGAACTCAGAATCTGAGTTACAGTACATTTTCAAATATTAATGTTTGATCTGATTACTAATTGGGAATTCGGTTCCACTCCATTGTATTATTTGCTAAGTTTGCTATCGAGTTTCCTAAGTCAATTATTAGAAGGTAATTTTTTTTTAAGAAATTTACCCATTTAAGTAATTTAAATATGATACAGTCATACCTACAATTGGTAGGTACAACATAGCAATAATATAGTTATAGAAATTTAAATGTAATACATATCTTGAATTAGTTTAAAACTTTTTCTAATGGATAACTAACAGTAATCAGTTACTTAAATATAGTTAATTATTACAATATTTTTTCACATCTAATGCAAATATGTATTACGTTTTATATTTTATTTTAGTGCACATGAGTGAGTTTCTTGATTTAGAACTATCCTTTAGTTGCTTTAGTTGTGTGGTCTTAAGCATAAATATGACATTAATATTTTGTAATTATTTAATCTATCCTCAAAATATATTATAATGTGGCTAATGTTTCAAGCATAGAAAGATAGATAACATTCATCTTTTTCAATTATTTTAATCTATACAGATCAAAGCTTACAAATGATCCAATATCGAACACATTCGTCAATCCAGAGCATCAGAATCAGTAGCAATCCAGAGAGTACATTCGTCGATAAGATTAACCCATTGCGCAAAGATGTAGATCTGAACGGGAAGTTATAAAGGGTTGCAATGCAAGTCGAAATGGAGGAAGAACAAAGGCACGAAGTAGAAACCAAAGAATGAGAGGTTTCTTAGTGTTATATAACAGCAATATAGTATGTTTGGATTGTCGTAATTTTTTGTGAACGTGTGCATTTTGTACGTTGAAATGCGTCAACGTGTAATCAATGAGTTGGATTTTGGTTCCCACACCGCCATGGATCTAAGAAAAGTCAAAATACTCTTCCATGAGGTTTCGTTAGAGAAATTCCATGTTCAATCAATTATAACAAAAATTAAATCTGATGTTCAGAATAAAGAATCCAAAAAAAGGTAGATCTGATGTTCGGAATAGAGCAATCCAAAAAGTTTTTAGGGAATATATGGTCTAGAAAGTTCAGAGTGAACCATTCATAGTTAGAATGGGGTAAATTCTAAATTACTTATCAAGAAAAAAATACATTTTTGGAAGAATTTTAGATTATATAATTTTGAATAATATTTTTTAAGTTTTAAATTGGGAAACTTTTAGTTCATATTTTGATGTGAAGTGTAATTATGAAATTTAAGTTTTACAATTTAGAATATCTTTTTTCACTTTTAGATGGATTAGTTTTACAATGCATGTTGGAAGTACGATAATTTATTATTATTTAAAATACAATATTTTATATTTTTAAAACTTATAATAATTTTTATTTTAATTTAAAACTAATTTTAATTTAATTTTAAAAATGTATTTGTCACACTCTTTAATGAAAAAAAAAATAAAATCTTATTATCAAATCTGAAGCGTTTCTCGGAAATGCTTTATGCATTTCCCAATTAAAAACTTAAAAAGTTATTCTAAATTGTTGATATTTTTTCAATGAAGTGTTTTTTTATGTAACAATTTAGAATTTTGTCATTCTAACTAGGAGTTAAATGACTTAGAAACTTACATTTGACCTTTCAATATATCATCCATTATAGCGTTGCTTAAATTCAAAATATGATTGGGTTACTCTGTTTACAAACCTTTTGATTCTATAATTCTAAAGACTTCAAAGCTACATTTGGGATAGTGGAAAAATTCATGAAAATCCAAAAAGCTTCTAAGATGCATTAAGACTACACAAAAAAAACTTTCTACAGTTGAGAATATGTTTTTTTTTTCCTTACATTTGGAACGCTCACCTCAAATAGATTAATTGCTATATCCATATTATTGCATTAAAAATCATTTGTTTTATATAAATAATGTTATTTCCGTCAAATATAATTTCATTTCATGTGTTATTTAAATTTCCTTCATTTTATGCATTTTATAAAATTCTTTCATTTTGCTTCAAATAAACTGCATACATATCATTTAAAAATTCATCAGATTTGATATAAAAACAAATCATTTCAATCCATAAATTTTTTTTTACATTGGTGTAGAATGTTTTATTTTGTAGAGTTTTTGTCTCTCTCAAAATTCGATAAAAAACACCAATATTATTTCAAAATACGATATTTCAAGCAGTTGTATATTAATGAATAATAACATTTCTTTAATTAATACAGGTATTCTATTTCTATGTGACATAATACAGAGGAGAAACTTTAAAGGGGTTCATCCTCGTATTTTATTTAAATTCAATTTAACACATGAGTTGTTTTAAGCCTTAAATAAACAGAAAATAAATGATAAAGATTAAAAAAAAATCAGTTTCAAAACTACCAGGGAAGTAAATTGATCGATCTTTAATATAATATTATATTTTTATTCGAATTATATATCTTAAAAACATATTATAAAATCTACTTTAATTATAATTGTATAATTTCTTAATTTTACTTAATATTATGATTACCATATCATGTTAGCAAATCAATTTGTCTCAATTTACTTTCTACAACATGAATTTACATTACACTCATTCATACAAATAATCCAACCCTTTACTTCAATTTTTTTTTTATATCAAATAGATAAATAGTGTGTTTATAGTTTAGATTATCTATTTCTAAAATTATTTAGTTTAAAACTTGAAGAAATTATTTTGTTTACTGTTTTTTCACTGATTTATTTTTAATTAAATAATCTTTCTTTTTTGTGTATTTCTTACCTTTTTAGAACAAGCTTCTTTCGTCCTCTTTTATCTGAACTACAACAAGTAGAGTGTGAGTAAAAGCTTTATCCGATTGGGTGAAAAACTCAAACCAAAACAGCACGAAGTTGCAGATTGCCATTTTCTTTTCAATCTCATATCCTTTCACTTCCACTTCTCAAGTTGAACAAAACCCTAATTCCATAAACCCTTTTCATGCATTCCTCAATCCATTTATGAATTCATCAGAACGATGAACATTCTCTCCTCGCCCCACTTTCACGTCACCAAATCCTACTACCACCACCGCCATGGGCCACCGAAGCAAACGCCGAGGCGCGTTCCGACCCTGCTTCTTCGACGTAGGCCACCCACAGTGCTCTGCAATTCCTCCTCCGCGAGTGGCGAACCCGGTTCGGATGATTTCGTGAGCCGGGTTCTGAAGGAAAACCCGAGCCAAATGCAACCCAAGTACCTAATTGGCGACAAGTTATATACTTTGAAAGAAAAGGAGAGTTTGGGGAAAGTATCCAGATTGGGTATTTTCGATGTGTTGAAGAGGCTGAACCCGACGAAGCCTCAGAGCAAGAGTGAGAGTGACGTTTCGGGAGAGGGAAACTCTGTGTATTTGAAAGACTTGCTTAAGGAGTATAGAGGGAAACTTTATGTTCCTGAGCAAATATTTGGCTCAGAGTTATCAGAGGAAGAAGAGTTTAACAGGGCTGTAAACGAGCTGCCCAGAATGAGCGTTGAGGAGTTCAGCAAGTCTTTGAGTAAGGACAAAGTCAGGTTGATAACTTCAAAAGGAGGAGCTAATACGGATTTTGTGGTGGATTTGAAGGAAATTCCTGGTGATAAAAGCTTGCACACAACCAAATGGTAGAAAATAATAGGATATTGTATTGTTAGCTATGCAGCTTTTTAAAACTGTGCACTGCGGTGTTGTGACAGATTGTTATTGTGTGTGGTTTTGCAGGGTTCTTAGGCTGGGTAAAGGGGAAGCTCGAGAGGTTTTGGCTGACTACAATGGACCGCGATACGAAATAGAGAGGAGGCATGCTATGGTTGTTAATCCTTATCTTGTTCACGCATGAATGATTTTCATGAGATTAAACTATTCATATAGCCCCTAGTCTCTATTGTAAGTTTTACTGCTGATTAGAGAAAACTATAAGTTTTAGTTCCTTCACTTGTATAAAAGTTATTTTTTGACCCCTGTTGTTAACATCGCAGAAGACTTTCTGGCGATCTAAACTGCTACAAAAGAATTGGTGGTCATAAACCGTTACAGAAAGAGCTGTGTAGGAACTAATGCTTATAATTTTCTCATATAGAGACTAAAACATAAAATAAGAACCGTAGGGCGCAAATGTATATTTTAACCTTTTGCTTATGCTAGTTAGTCTTAGTGTTATTGCTAAGAGGGGATGGTCAATTAGCTTTGTTTGTTTTACATTTCGTTCTCTTATTTCTTAGTTATGTGTGCTCTCTTACCTAGTTTTAGTCAGACTCAGATTTGGCAAGATGCATGAATTAGATAGATACTTTTGTGGGTGATCATAGTGTCATTGTTCTCTTAACTCTTAATTATTTTGCGGCAGTCTTGGGTGGGGAAAACGCCAGAGTACCCTCATCCAGTTGCATCTTCCATATCTAGCAGAGTGATGGTTGAGCTTGCGGTGGTGTCAGTCTTCATGGGTTTAGCAGCTACTCTAGTTGGTGGTTTCATTGCAGCAGCATTATTTGCTGCCACCAGTTTTGTATTTGTGGTGACTGCCTATGTTGTGTGGCCTATATCCAAGCCGTTCCTCAAGCTTTTTCTTGGTCTTGCACTAGCAATTTTGGAGAAAATTTGGGATAATATTGTTGATTTTTTCAGCGATGGTGGCATTTTCTCTAAGATATTTGAGTTGTACACTTTTGGTGGAATATCTGCCAGCCTTGAGGCGTTGAAACCAATCATGATTGTAGTTTTGACTATGGTCCTTCTTGTCCGTTTCACTCTTTCAAGAAGGCCTAAAAACTTCAGGAAGTGGGTAGGTGACTAAGTAATCCACTAATTACGCATGAATCATTGAACCACTCTTGTTCTTTGGTTTTGTTTCATTAGTATGCTCTAAGAGATGTTTCTTTGATATACAGGATCTTTGGCAGGGAATAGACTTCTCACGATCTAAAGCTGAAGCCCGAGTTGATGTGTGTTAAAACCTACATTTATTTTAGTCTCTATTCTTAAGAAATAAAAATTAATGTTATTTATAGTTTTCTAGTCTTGATTTTTTTATGGTATTCACTTATTCATATTTCGGGCTTTGGAAAACATTGTTTCAGGGTTCAACAGGAGTCAAGTTTTGTGATGTGGCTGGAATTGATGAGGCAGTTGAGGAACTTCAAGAGGTTATCTTTTTTTTCACATGTCTGGTTCTAATTATGGGTGTGGAAATAAGTTTTTTGTTTGTTGGTGCAGAAGCTGAAGCCATTTGCTGTAAGACAACAATAAAAAAAAAGAGTTATAACAAAAAATAAGTATATTAATGAATTTTTGTGGAAAATTTAGTTCATTTTTCTCCATGATCTTTGTCTTAGACATCTTTTATCACTTTTACAAATATTATGAGTTGAAGTATTTTTTCTTGAGCATGAAGTAAAAGTTTCTTGACTCCTTTAACTTTTTTGCTTGCAATTTGCATGTTTTTGTTGAATTTTTTAAAGCACAATTAAATTGAAACTAACATATTCCAAAAACTGTGAACACTTTAGTTGACAATATTTAGTTCTTTATCTTTTTTATGAGAGTGGTTTGTGAAGATTGTTAATCAATGTAAAATGTTTCACTCTTTTGCTTAAATTATTTGTAGACATTTGGGGGGTTGGGGATACGACCAAATTATAATATATCTAGATATGTTATAATATATAAGAAGATATAAACCTCATTTTACAGTCGGTTTTGTACGGTTGTGGTAGACCTAAATTCACTTTATACGATGGTATCGAAGTCTATCCTAAAACAGTTTGTTAGGCCTATTGTGTTACTTTTTATGGGACCACCTACAAATATCTAGTATCATATCACACTCAAAATGTGTAGTCCCTAGTGTGAGAGCGTGTGTTGATGATCCTATATCGGTGAGAAATATGATCTAATTGTATTATATAAATAGCAGGTGTAAACATCACTTTTCAAGTCAGTTTTGTAGGATTGAGTTTAGTCTAAATTTACTTTCTAATCTTTGTTGGCTGAATGATATACTAAAAGGCTATTATTTTTATAAGAAGCCTGGAAAGCTGGCCATTGCCCACTTAATATCTGCCTTTTAGCTCATTTGATTCTTCTAGACCAATAAAATATATCACTTTAACATTCTGGATGGCTCCACAACTATTAAGAGTTTTCAACTTGTTTATACCGCTTTGCCCAACTGCAAACATCTCATAATGCATTAATACATAAGCAACTGCATTAAGAAGACGAAAGAGAAATTGGGCCTGTTATTCACATTAACTATTCGGCTGTTTTCATTTAACTATTTTGAATAATATAACTTTATCCTTCTCAATAGTTATTGTTAAACTATTCATTAATATGCATCTCTCTTCTAATTTATTCTCTCTTTTTTCTGCATTATATTCTTATGTCTTATTTTAATTGTCTGCAGTCTATTATATTGGATGAAAACTTATGAAAGTTATTTATGATTTTGTTTAGTTAGTGAGATACCTAAAGAACCCTGAGTTGTTTGATAAAATGGGGATCAAACCTCCGCATGGTGTTCTTCTTGAGGGTCCTCCTGGATGTGGAAAGGTCAGATACTTGTTCTCTAGTAATGTTTGATGTAAGATTCTATCTCATCTGGCAAATGTTTAAGTTTTGTCATTCTTTTGCAGACCTTGGTAGCCAAGGCTATAGCTGGTGAAGCTGGTGTTCCATTTTACCAAATGGCTGGATCAGAATTTGTGGAAGTTTTAGTTGGTGTTGGTTCTGCACGTATTAGAGATTTATTTAAAAGAGCCAAGGTAATCCTACTTCTGTTTTTTTCTGATGTTTCATTTTAAAATCACGTATTTGCTGCTAATTTACTCAGGTTCTTGAGTCCTGCTTTCATGTTCCTCCTCTTGATGTAAGGTGAACTTAATGTGCATGTCAATCATGAGGTGACTGGTTAAGGGTATTGATCAGTTGATGAAACAGTATATCTTCATGCTTTTTGCTTTGTTCAATCAAATCTGTTGAACGTTTTCAAGTACTTTGGATTCTTATGACAATTTTCAATTGCTATGTCCTTTGTATATTGTTCATTTGTTCACTAAAAGTTAGTCAACTTTTATGAGTTTCATATCCTTGCTCCCTAAAGTAGAAATAATGTTAAGAAGAATCCTTTAAGTTTACTTCTTGTGTTTTATTTGGTAAATTCATTATCTCTGCTTTACTTGCTTCAAAAAATGGGTGGATGCCTTGTGTCACAAGTAACCAATATATTGCTCAATATGACATGACTTAGTACAGAGCTTTTTCTCAGTGAATTTTTCTAAAAACAGATATAGATTGTAAAAATTTCATGTTTCTATTGGAGAGCTAGTGATTGGTGGGTACTTAAATGTTTGTTTCTCTTTGCAGGTAAACAAACCGTCAGTTGTATTCATAGATGAAATTGATGCATTGGCAACTAAGTAAGGCTATATGCATTTATGTTGATTTTTTGACAGATTGTATAAAGTTGTGGATTGTTTTTGTCCATGGTATGTTCCTTTATTTAATAGAGTAGAGATAATGGATTTATATTTTCCATTTGTACAACTTAAGTCAAACGAAATGTCAATTTAGTAATTTAGCAGGCCTAGAATCTTATCGGAATGTACTATATATTGAATACAATGTCAATTGACTTGTGCAGCTCCCTGATAAGTCTGTACAAGTGCATATTAAGTAATTATTAGTGGCACTATATTACATGATTGTTGATCCATTGGTTGGTCTAATCTAGGAATTAATTCTCACATATGCCGTTCTTACAAATGAGAATGCATTGGGGAAAGTGTATTTGGTTTCTTCTGTCGTAATATTTTTAAGTCCATACTTACAGGCATTACCGTAATACTTTGGGTACATACCATAATTATTGATGGGAACTTCTTGGAAGTTCTCTTTAGTTCATGAACAGTGATTGGTTCTTGAATAATGGCATTTCTTTATGTAGAACTAGGGGTCTTAATTTTAGCTTTTTAAGTGTTAAAAAAGCACATTCTAATTGAAAAAAAAAAACATGTTTAAAACATTTATAGTGACTAAATCACGTTTATTGAAAAAAAAAAAGCAAAACCTCAAATTCCTTGCTCAGTGCTTCTCTTAGAAACTAAGAATTGTAGTTTTTTTAAAAAAATCATTTTTTTTATCTTTTTTAATGCTTACACAAATAGATCTTACTATAAAAATAATTGCCATGCTGGCGATGTTGCTTGGTTCCATCTGTCAGTTGACTTCTGGAGTCCCCTAAGTATGCCCGTTGCCTGATTGTGAAATCATGCTTGATTGATTAGGCGACAAGGTATCTTCAAGGAGTCCACAGATCACCTGTACAATGCAGCCACCCAGGAAAGGGAAACTACATTGAACCAATTGTTGATAGAGCTTGATGGTTTTGATACTGGAAAAGGTGTCATATTTCTAGCTGCCACAAATCGTAAGGATTTGTTAGATCCAGCACTTCTACGTCCAGGTCGCTTTGATCGCAAGGTTGCTTTCTTAAGCTGAGTTAGTAAATTTTTTTCTCACTTTTGGTTGGGTTCAGTGTAAAGTATTTTGTTTATGCGACTGGCTAATTCAGACAGGATAAGTATAGAGGTTAGTTTATTTCCTGTTTTCAAACTGTTTGCTGTTTTTAAAAGCAAAAGAACAAGAAACTTGTGTAACTAGTGCAGTTTTTTAAAGATATTTCTAAAAAAAAGTCTCTTTTTCAATTTTTAAATTAAAAAATAGAACATTTGAGTTGTTTTGATATTTTACTGTCAGATTTCCTTGCTCATATTCCTCCTTGGAACTTGTATCTTCTTTCACCACTTAAACTGTGTAAAAGCTGGTTTTTGAAAAATTTTAAGACAGTTTTTAAAATATAAAATAAAAAAACAAAATTAAACACACCCTAAACTCTTTTGGTTTTGCTATTAAATATTTTATTTAAAACACAATCTTCTGGTGCAAACATGGCTTACCTGTCCACCACTTTTATTAGTAGTTTTTTTCTAGTTTCCATGGTAGTATGCTGTTAATTTTTAAATTTTTCTTCTGTAGATCAGGATTCGCCCTCCTGGTTCGAAAGGAAGGCATGATATCTTGAAAATCCATGCTGGCAAAGTAAAAATGTCCGAGTCTGTTGATTTATCAAGCTATGCACAGAACCTACCTGGTATGAACTCCTGTTTTACTTATTGAATTTTGCATCCTGATATCCGAACACACATCTTAATTTCAGGATGGTCTGGAGCAAGATTAGCACAATTAGTCCAAGAGGCTGCCCTTGTGGCTGTGAGGAAACGGCACAACTCGATTCTTCAGTCAGATATGGATGATGCAGTTGACAGACTTACAATAGGACCTAAACTTATTGGAATAGACTTAGGTTACCAGGGACAGTGTCGTAGAGCTACTACTGAAGTGGGAGTTGCATTAACATCTCATCTGCTCCGGCGATATGAGCATGCAATAGTTGAATGCTGTGATCGCATCTCAATAGTACCTCGTGGTCAGGTCCTTGTTCAGCTTCCTTCACTATATTATACTCTACTATCTTCTTCAAGCATTCTGTCAATCTTTTCCAATTCTCTTGTTTGAGGTATTTACCGGTACCATATCTGATACAATCTGCAACCAAGGTTCGTTACGAAAATGAGAGAATCTGGTAGAGAAGTATTAAAATTCAAGCATGTGCATTTTAAAGAACAAATAACTGTAGTGTTAATTTGTGTTTAAAAGATGTGAGGTCAAGGTGTTGGTAGAAAATGTAGCACTAGATAGAAAGTAAAGTATAAGAAATATCTGTATGGAGCCTATCTGAACATGCTACTTCATTTCCATTTGTATAAGGGTACCATATTCTATCCGTGATACAATTCCTCTTTGGCTGGTAGGTTTTTACTTAAAAATGTTGCTATTTAAGGCTGTTTCTTTCTATAATTTTAACTCAGAAAGGCCACTTCCTTCTCACAGACATTATCTCAATTGGTATTTCATCGACTTGATGATGAATCATATATGTTTGAACGTCGACCTCAATTGCTTCATCGCCTTCAGGTATGTAAATGTACTTTTCAGTATATTACTTTCCTTTTTCTTGTTCAAATTATTTGTTTCAGTTTGAGCCCTTGTTGACGAACAGGTTCTGCTAGGAGGTAGAGCGGCTGAGGAGGTCATCTATGGACGTGACACGTCAAAAGCCTCAACTGACTACCTTGCAGATGCATCCTGGCTTGCACGCAAAATATTGACCATGTTAGCATGATTGCTTTTTTTTTATTCCTTCGAGTTTCTGCTTATTTTTGTGTGCTACATAAGCTCATTTTCCCCTTCTCTACTTGCAGATGGAATTTGGAGAATCCAATGGTCATACATGGAGAACCACCACCTTGGAGGAAGTCAGTTAAATTTGTCGGGCCAAGGCTGGATTTTGAAGGGTCTCTTTATGATGACTACAACTTGATTCAACCACCACTAAACTTTAAGATGGATGATCAAGTTGCACAAAGGAGTGAAGAGTTGATACGGGACATGTACCTGAAGACTGTGTCTCTCCTTAGGAGGCACCATGCAGCTTTGCTTAAAACCGTCAAGGTAACTTCGAGTGAGATCTTAAAGTGAGTTATATTAATTTTGTGAATTGTTATAACAATGAGCTCTATAACCGAAAGGTTAAAAAATAACTTTTTGACCACAATTTATTTCGGTTACAACAACTGCAAACATCCCAAGATAGCAGATATTGTACCAGCTTAACACCACTGCAATGATTTAGCATTCTGTGCCTTGCTTTGATGTGGCAAAGGACCACTTTGACCGCTTATGAATTGGCACTGCAGGTACTTCTTGATCAGGAGGAGATCAGAGGTGAGGAAATAGAGTTCATTTTAGACAAATACCCTCCACAAACCCCTTTATATCTTTTGGAGGAGGAATATGCTGCCAACCTTCCATTGACCAAAGAAGTGCATGATTTGGAGTATGCCTTAAAAACTCAGTCAAAAGAAGAAACCACGTGACTTCTTCCTCAATCCTTATCTAAAACCAATCATTTGTTCCTGGATTCCTGGCCACTCAGTGTTTCAGGTTTGGTAGCTGCACTTCCGCAAGATTCATTCCAAGGAAGAACATATATATATGCATGAAGGGCTACTTCTAAGCTTGCATTTTTCACTGAGAACAGTAGTAAATGTATTTTGTTGAGCTATAAATTTTGATCATGCAATTTGTATGAAACGCGATTCATTATAACATGTTTTAGAGGCATTTTCTGCATCTTCACAACGAAAGTCTGAAATGCTTTCTTTGTCTTGAAAATTCACATAACCATGTACTGCTGATGCTACTGAATGTTTGCGGTGAAGAATATGCGAAGTTATAGAAATATCTATATTTTGTTTCTTAATTAAAATCAACCGTAAATTACATTTCAGAATTTTGTATAAATGACAGCAAATTTCAAACTGAAAATTGCAATTTACACTTTTATTTTTCTTTTTAAAAATATTTTCTATCTGTAGTGCTTTATAATATAGATTTGTTCAGAAAAGGTTAAAACAGATATTACTTAATTATTTGCTTAACATTGTTGATAATTATTTACTTATATTCGTTTAAAGTTATAGAAGTCAATTGATATAGTTCAGTTACTGGATTCGTATGCATGAGTTGTTAGTAAATTCAGAAATTCGTGTTCCATTTATTGAATCAAAAATTAATTGTAGGAAGACTTAAATTACATAATTAATATAAAACTCAAGTGTATAATGTTTTGTAATTTTAAATTAAGAAAATAAGATTATAAATCTCGTGAAACTACAAATGCTTTGAAATATATAATTCCACTGTAAATTAAAATATTGTTGTCGTAACTTCCAATTTTATTATTATTAATAATAATAATTTATTAATGTATAACGTTGTTATGGAACATCTATATTTATATAACCACAAATTAATTTTTAATCTTTAGAGTCTGATAAATGATTTTTAGGTTTCGATTTTTATAAGTTTCTGATCAGTTTCAAAATATAAATCAAGTTTGACATTGTATCAAGAATAAACCATGAATAATTATTATATGACTCAGTATATAATTGTTGAAAAAACAAATTTTGAGGTATAAGGGTAGAGACACGTGAGTGTGTATCTTAACTTGTTCATTAAAAATAACGTCTAGTGAATATTGTTGTCTAAAAGAAAAATGATGAAAGTCTAACATTATTTAATATAATTTAAGATTCTTTGTATGTTAATGATTCAATCTTTTAAAGTCATTTTAACTGTAAAAGTAATAACACAAGATTTTAACTTACTTTTTTGTGGATCTTATTATATCACTATATCACACTATTATTATTAAGATATCAAAGTATTTTGTTCCAATAAAAAAATGTCAAAAGTGATATAAAAAAATTCTAAACTCATTGGTAGAAGAATTATAATCCTTGCACAAGAATTTAAAATGAATTCACTTCTACTCTTTTTTTCATAGTGGAGTTAAGAGTAAGTAAATTCCTATGCAAATATGATTCCACTAATCTTTGTATAATAAAATGGTGTTCAATCATACGTACAAATTTGCTATATTGTATTTAATGTTATATTAATTGTGATGTCTCTATTAACAGTTTTGCTAGTATATCATTATGGTCTATTACTAACTTCTTTAGGTTTGGATTTTCTCACATTTTATTTAATGTTACATTAATAGTAATGTCTCTATTGGTAGTCTTACAAGTCTATGATTGTGGTCCACTAATAACCTCTTTAGGTTTGTGTTTTCAACTGTAATTCTTAATTAAGTATCTATATCAGTCACACTTAATAAAATTATATGAAAACCCTCATACATAGTTTTGTAATAATAGTGGTTAAGTTATACTTTTCCAACCACCAAAATAAGAATATTTTTATATGCATATACACATAAATTATCTCTTTCCATCCTACTAATATTAATTTTAATATGTTTATTCACTAGAACAAGTACTACTACAAATAAAATAAAAACTATTACTGAGTGTCATGTTCTACTTGTTGGAGATCTCACATCAATTAGATATAAAAATATTTCATACCATATAAGTGGTTGTAAACTTCACCTTATAAATCAATTTTGTAAGGTTAAGTAACACTTAAAGTTCACTTCTTATGATGATATCAAAATTAACTTAGGATCTATTTTAACGAAAACTTATTGGATCATCCACAATTGGACCACTATCAGGTCACTCATAAATATATAGTCACACATATAAGTTGACGTATCTGAATAAGAGAGAAATGTGTTAGAAATTTCAGATCTATCTACTTAATCATTCCAGATGGCATCATAATAATAGTTTAAAATAAATATTGTTCTTACTAAGTTAATTTTTTTTTCTCTTCCCAATATGTCAACCTCCATATAAATATCATTCCACTCATATTTTTTTTCTTAATATGATGCAATGCTAACGTTTGATTCTTTCCCTAAATTAGTTGTTGTTTAACTTAATGTTGCATTAATGTTAGTATATTCACCATTAATTTGACTATTCAATGTTTGTGGTCCAACATTAACCTCTTTTGGCTTAAAATTTTGATTACAATTTATGGTCAAATGTCCATAGCAACCACAATTAACACAAATTATGTAAAAACTCTCTCACAAGCCACACTTTGTACTGACGGTTGTAAGCTATGCCTTCACGACTGATAAAAAAAAAACTATGTGTTTTTCGAATATTAAGTGAGTAAAATGGTTTCAGAAACATATATCCATTATAACAAACATTGCAACTAAAAAAAATATTTTATTATCAGAAATTAAATTTAATATTATTAATGGTTGATGTTTTTGTTTCATGTTCCACCAGGGTATTCCATTTATCCAAAATAAATTATATAACATATATGTTTGAAATAAATCTACTTTTTTCCATTATTTCTTTATATTATTTGCATTGTTTGATTTATATTTTTCCTCCCAATTTCATAACCTCCGCGTAAAATTTACTCCACCAATTTTTTAATGCAAGTGATAATGTTTTTAATTCTATTAACAGATTTGTTGATATTGAATTTAATATTGTATTAATAGTGGGGTGTTGGCTAGAAATTAGGCTATTTTATGTCTGTGTCCATCAATATGTGTGAAAATGTGAAAGATAATTTTTTTGTTTAGCAAAATTGTTGATAAGTTTCTACTCCTAACTAACTTCTTAATTTTAAAAATGTTTGATAAAAAAAATTAATAAGCTAGTTGATAAATAAAATGGTATAAAAGTATATAGTTAAATAAATTTTACTATATAAAAATTTTATCTTCTGCCCAATTCTCCCTGGATGTCTTTGTATAGTGGTCATGGAATTTTCCTTCATTATTCTCAAAAAGAGTTTGAAATTCTCACTTCCATTCATAAATGAGAAACACAAAAATAATAATAATAAAATATGTGAACTGGTGACATGTTTAATTGATTATCCAAATTTTATTTAATAGAAAACGACTTAAAACTGTATTCTTAATATTTTCAGAAAGACCGTACATTATTTCATAAAACAACATTTAAACATCGTACCAACAAAATTAAAATTTATTTTATCTCCAAAACCTCGTTCAAACAACTGAGATCAATCATGATGTCTAATTAAAACAATCTTTTCTTTTCTTTTACCATTTAAAAAATAATTATGTAAATTAAAATATAAAAAAAAACATAGATATATTCTTAACATTATTTTCATTGCTATAATAAACTTTCATATTGTATGGTTTTAAAATTCTTTATGAATAGATATAGGTATAGTCTAGGTATATATTACTTTTTTAATATATAAATTTTGGTATATTTTTTCTGTATTTTTTATTTTTACTTTTATAATATTTTTTTATGTAAAGATAAATGATTGTTAAGTGAGATCTTAAATTAGATAGTAGTGTGAAATCTTTTATTTAAAAAAACCATATAAAAAAAGTAATTATTGTTATATAATATATTAGAAAATGTTTCAACTTAATGTCTATTCACACAGATTCAATTATTTATAATTCCATCACGATTTGTTTAGAGAATAAGATTTTAAAAAATTAAAATAAATATATTTAAATTATCTTTAATCTTAAATTCTAAACAATTTAAAACTATTAAATATACCCAAATACTAAGTAAACTAAGAAAGAAGAATGCTTTGGAGGACCCAAATTTTCTTATTTCATAATGTACCAAAAGAGTGGATAATGATTTTTGCAACAAATATAATAAATTGATAATGGACACATGAAGATGTCATGTGATGATTTGAAAGTAAAGTCCACCGGCTTCTATCTTTATTTATTAATTTTCTATAAAATTTAAATTTAGTTTTATAAAAATATTTATCTGTCTCTTGAAGAATGTTGAGTGTGATAAGTGTGTGTAGAAAAATGGCATTAGATAAAAAATATTATTAATATTAATAATATAAATATTTAAATAGTAATAATATATAAATTAATGTATAAAATAATGATAAAATTATAAACAATAGTATGAATTAAAATAAAATCTTAAAATAATGATAATAAATATAAATTAAATAATAATATTATTAATAATAATTTATTTTATTTTAGTTATATCAAATATTTAATAATTTTATTAATAATAAAAATAAAATTATAATATAATAAAAATAAATAGATTTATAAAAAATAATTTTTTATCATTTTATTATTATTAGTTAAAACATAAATATATAAATAAATGAATTAGTTTTTTATATATAAAATAAATTTTTAATCTTAATCCTTTATTAATTATAAAATTAAAATTTCAATCCCACTCACTAAGTCCCAAATTTATTATTTTGATGAAAAAAATTACTTTTAATAATAAAAAAACTCGTGTTTTTTTAAAAAATAACTATTTAAATTAAAAATAATTTATAAAATTTTAATTAACTCAAATTTTTTTAAAAAAACTTCATATTTTAATATTCAAATATTTTAAAAAATAAAGATAAATTTGTAAAAAAAAATTAAAATACTCTTAAAGTCATCCCTAATCTAAACATAAACATCTTTTTCATATTTTTCTCTATACATTTAGTCCCTTAAATCTTGAGGCATTTCATTCCTAAAAGACAGCCTTAAAAAAAATATAAAGATGGAGTGTGTTTTGATGGTTTAAGAAAGTGTAAGTATGAGAGATAGGGTCCATTTAATTTTGTTGACAGGTCTCTCTAAAACCTGTGGAACAATAAGATGTATGAATAAAAGGTTCACATGCCTGAAAAAGAAAACACAAAAACAATGTGCAGGAATTGAATTGCATCCCAAAAAACCTATAAGCAAGCATGCATATATTAACAAAAAGTGGTCCTATTAGGTAATAAATGAAAAGGAAAATCAAAGTAATTTGATTCGGGAAGAAGTAAATGGATGCGTTGGTAGAGCAATAACGAGAGCACACACAACACAGCTTGGGTCCTTCTCTTTTCTCACTCTCTCTGTGCCTCTTGTTGGTTGGTTGGTTTGTTGGTTGGTCTTTCGAAGGAAAGAGTGAGTGAGTCTGAGTAACCTCTCCACGTTCACGGGTTTTCGCTCTCTCTTCCAACCAAACCTTATTGCTTCTCTCTTAAAATCTTCTCCAAACTTAACTAGGGTTTGGAATTGGGAACGGAACTCAAGGTCATAACCTCACTCTACTCTCAACGAAACGGACTATATATATTAACACTTCAATTAGGGTTTTGATGTTCTTCGAATGCCCAGTTTTGATGACTTATGAATGGAGATTTTCTCTGTTTTCTCCCAACCTTCTTCCTTCGTCGCCGTTGCCGTCACCGCTCTCTGTTTTCTCTTAGCGCTCTTCTCTCTCCTCCGATCCTTCTCCCTTCCCCGGAGATTCACTCCGCCCAGGAAGCACCACTGCGATTGCGCCTCCGATTCCGCCTCTGTGGCCGCCGTAGGCGCCGTGCCCTACCTTAACGGCGGCGCCGAAATGCTCGAGCCCGCTCCCGTTCCGGCGCCGGTGGTCTTGGCGGAGCGGCTGACGGGGTCGTCCATGATGGAGGAGCTGGTTCCGGAGATTACGACGCACGCGCTCAGTTACTTGGATTATCCCAGTCTCTGTCGTCTCTCCATGACCAATTCTTTGATGCGGAAGGCCGCCAATGATGATAACGCTTGGAAGGCCTTGTATCACAAGGTGAATTACTGAATTCTTATTTCTCGTGCTTCTGTTTTTGGTCGATTGTTATCTTATGCTAAGTAGTAAATAATGTTAGGATTTTCTAGTTCTTTTAGGCTTTGTACTGGTTTTTAAGAGTAGTTATAAATGATGCTGTAGAGTTTCTACTGATTTGTTTAAAATGCCTTGGGGCATTTTATTGGTGTTGATTGCATTTTTTTACCTTAGTTGCATGTTTTGTGATTGTTATTGGAGGAAAAGTTTGAGTTGAATCATGTTATGAGTTCTCTTTCAGAGGTTTGTATGCAAAGCAAGGTTATCAATGGTGGATGGCAGAATATGACGAAATGCCAAAATTCCACCTTACAAACATTCCATTATCGCCTAATGTGACACCGTAGTTGGTGTCCTTTCACAAATTGCCTTAGAGGAGGGTTTGAGAGAATGACACACGTTTTATATAACTGTTATTTACAACATGGATGCAAAGCTTTAAGGAGGCTTCCTAGAAAACAACAAGGTGGTGGCGCTAGAACGTTATTTAACAACATGGATGCAAAGCTTTAGGGCTTAGTGGAAAACAAGAAGGCATCGACACTATAATGGTTATTTATTAACATTTATGCAAAGGTTTAAGGCTTCCTGGAAAACAAGTAGGTGGTGGCACTACAACAGTTATCTAACAACTTCGGTGCAAAATTGTAAGGCTTCCTAGAGATCGAGAAGGCGGCAACACTAAAACAGTTATTTAACAACATAGATGAAAAGCTTTAAGGCCTCCTAGAAAACAAGGAGTTAGCACTATAACAGTTTTAACAACAGGCATGCAAAACTTCAAGGTTTCCTAAAAAACATGAAGGTGGTGGTACTATTATGGTTATTTTAAAACATGGATGCAAAGCTTTACGGTTTCCTAGAAAACAAGAAGGGAGCAGCACAATTATGGTTATCTAGCAACATTGATGCAAATCTTTAATGCTTACTAGAAAACAATTAGGTGGCGGCGCTACAACGGTTATCTAAGCGCACATGGATGCAAAATTTTAAGGCTTCCAAGAAATCAAGAAGGCGGTGGCACTGAAATTGTTGTTTAACGCATCTATTAAAACATTAAGACTTCCTCGAAAACAAGAAGGTGCATTAAGGTTCGTGCAATCATAGATCTGACTAGAACAATTGCTAGATGGAAGAAATTATTGTTATGTAATTAAAGATGCTATTAATGTCCGGTTAAACATGCAAAGAAACGGTTTTACCTATCTTGTCAATGCTTTAGATGAGGTGGCAAGTGGAATGGTCTGTTCCGTTGCAATGTTGTTTCAGTAGCTGTTATACTATGTGTTGCAATATTGTTTAAGTAGCTGTTATACTATGTGTTGCAATATTGTTTAAGTAGCCGTTATACCATGTGTTGAAATATTGTTTAAGTAGCCGTTATACAAGTGGATTGCTGTATGTGTTGCAAAATTCCTTGAATCCACAATTGAATTGACAACCATTCCATGTATGGCCTTTCGTGGTGGTGGCATTGGTCCTGCATCCTCTTGTCATCTCTGGAAGTTGGGACTTTTCTAGGGATAATACACTGGAGAGATTTACCATTAATGAGTCATGAGTCAACCATGTAAGAAATCAGGACACTATTTCTAATCCAAACCTTAAAATAATGTTTGAGAGTATTTTTTCTTATATATTGCTCAACTTTCTCATTTATACTCAATGTGGGGCTTCAACTCATACTTTAATTTCTAGCAGTCTTTCCGTCAAGTGTGAGTCCCTTCTATATTACTACACTTCCCTTGAAGTAGTGACCCTAACTGCTGTTGGCTTTTGAGCACATCACCAAGACAAATCATTGGTTCTGAATTCTGATACCATTGTTGGGATTTTCTAGGGGAAAATACACTCAGGAGATTTAACACCAATGAGTCATGACATGAGTTAATCATATAAGAGAGATTATGATGCCACTTCTAACCCAAAACTTTAAGGCAATGTATTAGTGGGTCTTTTTTCCTTACCTGTTGTTCAACTTTCTCATTTTTACTCAATGTGAGGTTTTCAAATCATACTTAGATTTCTAACAAGTTGAAATTTTGAGTTAATATTATGCCAATTTGGTGCATTTAATTTTTGTTTGCATACAACTTAATTTTCTATACCTAGATAATAGATATATATCATAATTTTCTATTTCTTAAATGACATAGCAGATGATTGCCTTTCCCGTATTTTCTACTATCCAGAGTTAACAAAAATGGTATCGTGTGTTACTTCTTTATCTGAGTACACTGCTACGAACAACTGTCCAAATAAGTTCTGTTTCTTCTTTTCTGTGCCCATTTTTGATATGTTAGAGGAGTAAAGATGAAATGAAGCAGGGGAAATGATTATGTTGTAAATCATAAAGGTGTAAATTAAATTGACATGAACAATAACTATGCTTTAATTTGTTGTATCTGAGAATATGTGTGATTACTTTCATTGGATTCTTTAGTGTAGTTCATCATTCTGATTTTGTTCTATATATCTTCAGTTATAACCTTTCTGAATTATTGTTTTTAGGACTTCACATTGGAACAAGATAGTATCACACCCACCAATGGGTGGAAGGCGTACTATGCTGCAACAAGAGCAATTGTGAATATTAATACAGAATTCTTCAATATTGTAAGAGATAAGTCTCTTCCAGCAATGAGTCGTTTTTGGCTGAATGGAGATTATGTCAAGTGCATTCATGCCTCAGGAGAACTCTTTTCTGGGTATGATTTTTACTTCTATCCATTTTGCAAGAATATTTCCGTTTAGGACTTGCTGTTCATATTGATTTTTTATATGTTGTGATAATTGAAAAGATTGTTTATCTGGTACATATCAAACTACTGCCAAAAGTTCATGGATGCTTATATTTGTCATATCATAGGTCATTGAATTTTATTTTTAATGATAATAATTTAAATCTGGACCAGTGGTATCATATTTAGTTCAGAAAATGAGAGGATGTATTATGTTATACCTTTGCAAAATTTTACTCCTTAGCACTTATTTTTGGGGATAAGTGCTGCAGAGATCTAATGTTGTGGCAATATTGTAGTGCAAATTCCTGTTACTGTCTTTTAGCTTGGATACTTTGACTGAATCCTCGAGGAATACTAGTTTCAGGAATACAGGTTTTCGTATTACTGTAGAGCTTGATAATCCAGATATACACGCATTTTGAACAAAAATAGATTATTTTGTCCTTATGAAAAAATCTTGTTCATTCCATGTATAATATAATTCTTTCTGAAGTTCTTGCAAGCCTGTGAAATTATGTATCCATTTTTTTTTACCATAGTCCATTTTCTGCATTGCATTCAGTAACACAATTGTACATGCTACAGGTTTAATGCGGTAATGCAGAGTTGGCAACTAGTATTCAACTGGGAGCAAGGATTGAATTTTCAGGTTCGAGATGTACGTGCTCGCGTGTTGGCAGACATGGCTTGGGTTACCATGAAAACATATGTTGACATGGATACAGGGCCATTCAATGTGACCAATGTTTTTGAGTTCCATAATGGACGGTGGTATATGGTTCATCATCACAGTTCTATGATGAATGGGGATGTGGACCATCATATAGTGCATGGATAAATAGTGAGAGATGATACATTTTTATGTCTGATACTGGTTACAAAAGGTGGTTTTATTTGCAGAAGCAAGATGCTTGAAATTTTCGTGATTTCTTTGGAAGATCCTTCTGTAGTTTCCAATTTTAGTTTCATTTTTATACTGTATATAAGACAGGAGTCGCAATGGCGCCAGAAAAGAGTTATAAGTACAGTAAATGGATTAAAGTAAACGCAAAAAGATGGGCAGAAAAGGGTTACCTGTGAATGATAGGTTGGATCAGAACGTTCATACTTTGCAGGCGTCCAATCTTTAGACGAGACTTGTGAAAAGCAAGGCTGAGCAGTCGTCGGGGCGGGAGCAAATGCACATGCATTCTCTGTTTTTGTCGTGCATCCTAGTCGTAATGTGCATCTTTTTCCTGTGAGTTGATTTTTGAATCATATGCTAACAAAATCATGATTTATTGTAAAGCATGATTACGAGAGATTCAGAATTGGTAGTTCGAGAAGTACTGTTTTTTTCTTAAACCCCCGACAAGGCGATGACAACATATAACGCAGTTCGGATGTCAAAGAATATAATTTGATAACGTCCTGAAAATTTTCCAAAATAATCATTGTAACAATTGTAAGATTACGGGCTAACATGTAGTGATGAAGTTTGATTTTGAAAGATATTTGGATTTTGTTTATTTTAAGACTAGGAATTTTTTTCGTAAATTTTTTTCGAACACTAAATGAATTAACTACGATAAGTCTGTTTTGGCAAGAATTTCATAATAGAACTTTACTTTAATATTACTTGACAGAGCCTGCCCATATACCACATGACTTTATTAATGGTGAGAGAAGTGAAGTGGTTACATCGTTGCCTTAGCACTTAGCAGCCTCACATTTGACAGAGGTGAGGCTTTGGAGAGGTTAATCAAATTGAAGGAGTGGTGCACGTTATCCACCCCAAATAGGAGAGATAATGACAATATCTGTTTTCTCAGTTCCGACTCCTCAATTCTGCAGCTACAGAAACTCGTGGCCAACTCCAACTTACCCTTCTCTATCTTCTTCTTCGAAGTTAACTGTTCCACTGTGCTCTCCTTCACCTCCAACTTCTGCTATCGAAGAGGGTCCTTCTCCGGCACCAGACGATATTTCCGTTGTTGATCGCTCAGAGTTCGCGAGGTATAATAGTTTCGCGTTTTATGTAATCTTCTCTCTTGCTTGGAAAATTTGTGTAGATCTTTTTTCTTGACAAAGAGCAATTAATTTGAGGTGTTTTTCACAGCGGTTGTAAGGCATGTGGAAGAGAAGAAATAGAGATAGGATGCAATGGTGAAGGAAGGATTCAGGGTGGAATTGCAACAGTACCAGGGTTTGGGTGGTGGCCTATAAAGGCTTACAGGCCATGCCCTGCATTTGTGGCATCTGGTGGTAGGTATAGGCGGCAAGGACAAAGCATGGACGAGGTTGTCTCCGGAAGTGGTAAAACACCCACAAAAGGAACTGCCAGTGACTCGAAGACAAGGTACATGTAATTTTCATTCTTTTCATGATCTTCTTATTCTCTAATATCTAGCTACGTGTAATCTGTGGTCTACATATGATAAATGGACTAGTAATCTCCTACCTTAGATGTTTTAGTCTTTCGTACAACTTATGATTCATGAAACTTTCAACAAGACTATAATACGTTCTTTAAATAAATTTTCAGCATTCATCTCTAAAGTAAGGACAACATTCACGGTGTTGTATTTCGCTTCCCGGGAATTCTAATATCACTTTTTTATGGCTCTATGATGAGTACCACTTTGGTTTGGTAAGGATCTAATAGGTCCCCATCACTCTCCTTTCATCCTTTTGAGAAGAGTATCAATAAGAAGTCAAATTGTTTACATGGATGCATGAATAAGGTAGAGAATAGTTGTATAAGACTAGATATTGACATGGTACTTATTGAGGAAAAAATTAGTCTCAACTAAGGTGGTTTGGAGATACATAAAGAAGACCAGTATAATAAGAGTGAATCGTATCATTTGCAGCCTTATGAAAAAGGGATCTTACGGTGAATATTATTGTTGAAGATTTCGTTTTTTAATAAGTTCAATGATATGCTCATCTAGTGCGATAAATATTGTTTATGAGAAGTGTATCTACAACTAGAACCAAAGTCTTCTCCCACAAGGTAACACTACTGAGTTTTGTCCGAAACCAATTCATCAGATATGCCATTTGATCATAAATCCTTTTTCAGTCTCACTTTGACTCTCTCTTGGTCTACCTCCTTACTCTAACCAGCTTCCCTGCATCTGATCAGTTCTATAATTGGGACTTCTATTGGACTTCCTCTCATGTGTCCATAGTCCAAACCAAAAGAGGTGTGATTTTACTTATTTTGAGTCCCATGATTTACTACACATTGTATGATAGATCCAAGATTCCTAACTATATGGTTTAATTTCCAATTTTCACCTCCAAGTCCGTGCAAGCCCACTTCTTACTTAACTTTCCTTCCTTCTTGTACTCTCATTTTATGCCTACCTAAAGACAAACCATGTGATTTCAAAGCTTCTTCTCATAGCTCCAATTAACATTTTATTTCTTCTTCGGACGTTCCTATTAGAACCATTTGCAAAAGACATTCATTGAAGCACCAGCTCCTAGGTATGCTGAATATGAATGTCCAAAACCTAAGCACAAACATGTTTTGATGCAGGTGTGGTCTTTAGTTTGATTATCGAATGCCTAAACTATTGATTTGGCACGCCTGGTTGGAACTGGGTCACGGGTGCTTGGCTTAGTTGAGTAGAAGTTCTTTGTTATACTGTGAATGCATTAGACCTGCTAGCTATTTTGATTTCACAGAAACATACGCAATCTTATTTTGCATCTGTTTTCCACTTTGTTTCTGGTTGATTGTGCACACTTTGATGTTTGTATAGATAATTGAAAAGCTTGCGAACAACTATTCGTTACCCAAGTGTCTTCTTTGCTTTGTTTCCAGAAAATTAGTATTCCAGAGGCGAAACTAGAGTATCTTAATTAGCTAGCCTAAATTACCGTTCAAACTTGTGTATTAATCATGTAGAGTGAGGTGACATTCTGTTTCAAAATCTGAGCACTATAATTTACCATGATTTTCTGATCTTTCACGTACCTCTGTATCTTCTAACTAGTGTTGTAAAATGGTGTCAAATTTTGCAGTAACAAAAAAGAAAGTGTGAAGAAATCCAAGAGGTAAATGTTTGGGAGAACTATCCAACTTTGAGGTGACAAGACGAGCGACAAGGAAGAGGGGGTAAAAGAAAATGTTAAATTCTATATTGTTTAAGGATTATGGAAATCTATGTACGTCTTATAAATGCATTGGTAAATAGGGTGATGTCATGCAATCATGTACGCGGATTGCTTTGAATCTCGATAATTTTTTAGACAGATAAAATATTTTCACTTTTTATTTCTTCATTCAGTATTTTTTGTTTTTATTTCTCTATTTAGCATTCTTGTTTTTATTTCTCTATCTAACACAGGGTCTTTCCATAGTATCATTTTGTATTTTCGAAAAAAAAAATTCTTTTGGAGGGGATTGTGTTTTTAAAATTTTTTATTTCTTTATCTAGAGTGAATGGAAAAGAAAAAAAGAAATATAAAATAAATAAAAAATCAATTTAAGAATAAATAAAATAAAAAGTAAAAATGAATTACTAAATTAGAAAGAATTGATAATTTTAATTTTGGATATATTAAAAAATAAATATATGAGTTGTAAAAAAAAGAAATATTTTTAATGTTTAAAATAGTTATAAATATAATTATTGAAGAAAGAAATGAGATTTTACAGCATAAAAATAATTAATAAATTAAAATGTTTAGTTTAAAATTTAATTTTTTTTAAGAATGAAAAAAATAAATAAAAAACCTTACAACATAAAAATTAAATTTATAAACATGAATTAATATTTTTTATTATTATTAATGATGTAATCATTTTAATTTTAAATAAAAAATACAGTACATAGTTATAAAAAATACTCAAAGTAAATTAATTATTAATGAACCAAAAGATAATATTGAAACTAAAAAAAATCAAAAAAAGAAAAAAAAAATTACGTTATATGTCATTGAAAGTCAAGATAAGAAACTTGCCGACATAAATGCATTTAGTCTATTTTTCATATAATAACAATCATTTGATTTGTTCCGTATATAGAGTGAAAATAATTTCAAATATATGATTTTTTTTAATACTTCGTTACTTTGAATGTCCAATATCATAATGAGATGAAGGGATCCACTTGTTAATAATACTCCGACTATCAATTTAATGAGAACATAAAATATCTTAGGTATAGTACTGTATAATACTCATTTTTTTTCATCAGAATAATATCAACAAATTTAAATAATAATAATAATTATAATAATAATTTTTATCTTCAAAATAATATCGCAACATATCCAAATAATAACAATCATATATTTTATATTCAGATTAATATTACAAAAGATTAAATAATAACAATTATATTTTTTATTTTCAAAATAATATAATACCATCAAAGATTAAATAATAACAATTATATTTTTTATTTTCAAAATAATATAATACCACCAAAGATTAAATAATAATAATTATATTTTTTATTTTCAAAATAATATCACCGCAAGTTTAAAAAATAACACTCATATTATTATTTTTATATCAATCAATATTTCATTAATTTTTTTATCTCCATGTAACTAAAAGATAAAAAATCTCTAATATCTTACTTAAAATATAACATTAATTTTTTTAATTACTTCATATCAATCTTATTTCCAATTAAAATTATATTGATCATATTCCCGGTATAAACAAATTGAAATGACATTATATATATATAGCATGCAAACACAGAGAGAGAATCAATATTTTTAATCTTATAAAAATTGTTTAAATCAGAATAATAGTTTTAAAGAATAAATATATTTAGTCTATTTTCATATAATAACAATCATTTGATTTATCATAAAGTAAAAATAATCTCAAATAATTAATTACATTATTTAAAACAAAAATATTGAAAAAGGAAAAAGTAGAAGTCACACTTACATGACTTAACAAAACAGAAAAACATATTTACAAACATAATTTTATAAAAATAAAAAATAAAAAAAACTCATATTTTCAAGCACGAGTGGAAAAAAAAATTAGAACTCGTAAATAAAAACAAGATTTCTAATTTGAAAAAAAAAAGTTACATTACAAACATAATTTTTTTTAAAAGTTACCCGTTGGTGAAAACTAACGAAAATTGCACCTGAGAACCGAATAGTTTCCATCTCTCTCCTAAATCAATCTATATTTCTCCGAAATCAATCTAGTATTAGATTGCTTCTGTGTCAGAAAAATCAGCGAGACTGCAAAATGGACGATACTGAAACAAAGCAACGAATCGAGGAAACAGTTCGCAGGATTTTGCAAGAGTCGGACATGGACGAGGTTACGGAGTCTAAGATTCGAAAGCAGGCCTCCGAGCAACTTGGTCTCAACCTGTCTCAGCCCCATTTCAAAGCCTTCGTGAAACAGGTAGTGGGGGCTTTTCTCCAAGAAAAACTACAAGAACAAGAAGAAAATGATGAGAAAGAAGATGAAGAAGAACAAGGAGTTTCCAAGGGCAAGGAGTACGATGACGAAGGCGATCTCATAATCTGCAAGGTGTGTTTTGTTTTTCTTTCCTCTGAACCTCTTTTGGTCATTTTACAGGTGGCAATGCCTCAGATTAATTTTGTTTTTGGGTTTCAGCTTTCAGAGAAGAGAAGAGTGACCATTCAGGATTTCAGAGGGAAAACGTTGGTGTCCATTCGCGAGTACTATAAAAAAGACGGCAAGGATCTTCCTACTTCCAAAGGTTGTTTGTGTTATTTGTTTCGTTTAAGCTTTTTTTCGATTCTCCTGATTCCTTTGGTAAAGGAATTTCGGTTTTGGATTGAGGGGGGCTTGAAAGTTTGGATTTTTCTTGTGCTTTTCGAAATAGGGGGTGGTTGGCGGTTTTGTTTTAATTTTTTTATTCATGTTAAAATCCCTTTCGTTAACTTTAAGCTTAATTAGCAGAAAGGGGAACTGAAAAAAAGTTCCTTTCTGATATTCAGTGGGTTCTTAACACATCTCTGCATAGTGGTTTAAGTTTAGTGTAGGAGTTCAAGACGGTGCAGACATCATATGATATCTCAGGCCATTTATTTGCTGACAAAAAAAATCTTGTGTACGTTGACTTCGTGTTGTCTAATGTTCAATGCACTCCTTCCGTATACAATGCATTGAAAAATCAAAAGTGTTAGCAGTGTTTTTAGCCTATTATATATGGCTGCAGTTCTGTTTCTCATAAATTTCTAGTTGAGCACATAAAAAAAGGTTGGGGACTTAGGTTATGGAATTTGATTAGCTTTGAAATGGTAAGAGTGTAGGATCGAAATGGGTTGTATTGTACTTGTATCTAAGAAAAGTTAGACCAAAAGGGGTTTTGGTTTCCACTCTCAGCATTGCACCTTTCTCTTAATTGGACTGGTCTTGCACGGATAGTTAAAGTCTCTTGAACTGAAACTACGTGTCTTCAATATCATATTTTTTTGGACTACACATATCAACTCCATGTTGGTAATTTGACTAGATAGAAGCCTCAGTATTGCAGTTGGCATGGCAAAATTTTTGTAGTCAGGAAATTACTATTGTGTGGTGAGATCATTACTATTCTGCATTTGGTTTTGTCAATTTGATACTTGATAGTTGTAATGCCCATGTGTGGATTCAGAAACAGGACCTTTTACTAAAAAACATGGCAACCTTTATTCTGTATATAAAAAGGAAGTGTATCTGCATTATTGTATGTTCATAGTGTTCTTCTTGAAGTTTATCTTTTCTTATCTAATCTAGAGCTAGAACTAAGAAAAGAAACTGAGATTTGTGGCTACCGTTTCAGACAAGTGGTGCTGAGTGTAGCAATTTGGCCTTTTTTCATAATCTTTGTTTCCTTATATAATTCATGATGCTGAATTCTAAATTCCTTTGTCTTTCAGGAATAAGTTTGACCGAGGAGCAGTGGTCCGCCTTCAAAAAAAATCTGCCCGCCATAGAAAAAGCCATTAGTAAAATGGAATCTCGTTGATACAAGGGTGTGAGGATTTACATCCATACCTCACTCATCAAGGACATACAAAGTAGCTTTGCTTGTTTCTTTTTTATGAATATCTTGCACCATGGTACCCTTTTGATGCTAGGGACCATTTTTGTTTAAGGACTTGGAGTCACTGTGAATCATGTACTATTTAAGTGTTTTATAACCTGATGGGTAGATCCATTTCAGGAAGACTCCGGAGCAAAGTTAACGTGAAAGACACTTTAAACTGAGCACATTATTCTGTTATTCCCCTCAATATCGTTTTTACTCTGTTTCTTACTTGAATGCTTCCAAAATTATTTTCAGCCTGGAAGTAACAAAAAGCATGATATCTTACAACGTAACTTTCAAGCCAAAAGTATGAAAAGCATGTTCCACCTAAAGTACTTCCAATATTATTTAACACTTACAAAGGGTAATATAGCTGAAGTCGTCTCAGCATTTTCTAGACACAGGCTCGTTTTCTGTTAGTAATTATATTTTTGCGATGGTTTTGGGTTTGATTTGGTAACATACTGAAAAAACATGGGGTTATGTGGTATAAATTGCGGATGGTCATGGACACTGATATCTTACTGTATCCCCCCAGATAAAAACATTAGAAGTTAGGTAGTATTATGTGGATTCTCAGAGCATAATCATAGTCCTTTATTTTGTTTTGAAACTTCACCAGGTTAATGGAATTATATAGGAAATTAAAATTGAACCGTGGGATGATGATAAAGCAAGGTTCCTTGTATGAAGTTTGAATTCAGAGAATTCAGGTTCCTACATTGTATTTGTTCATGGACCATGTAGTCTAGACTGCATTCAGACATATGACCCAACTGGTCTTGTCAACCAGCACGTGGACCTGATACACCTCAAATATGTCTTCAAACCAAATTATTATAAAAATATAAATAAATAAATTCTCTTTGTTCGGGTAGGGGAGATGGGAAAAATGGTTCTGCAGAAAAGTTTTTCATGGAAAATTGAACTTATTCTTGCTAAACAATTAGACGTACCACAGCATTTAGGATCAAACTTTTTAACCACTTTTCAGGCCATGCTCAGAAAACCATGGATGAGACCATAGCATCTATCTGATTCCTTAAGAAGCATTAAATTCACTCAAACCTCAGTGACATAGACCCAAATTTGTTTCTGGTGTTTTAGTCCTGAGGATGATTTATCAGTGTCTTCTGACCAATTCCTATGGTAAATATGATGCTGAAACAGAAAGCTGAAAACACTATCAAACTGGAAAATGTGTAATAATCCTTACATCCATATCATTCATTAAAATTTGGACAGGTTGTCCAAATATGTAATTCATGGACCTATTTGTCATGGAAAATCTAACACCCTTCCCAAGTGCTTTCTGCATAGCTTATACTTCTATATAGAAACCCTTTCCCTAACAAGACCCCAAATACAAATTAGACCCTGCAGTAACAGTGGCAGTGTCTTTGGCAATTTTCCCATTGAAGAGTGTTGTCTTCCACCCCACTTTCCAAGTGCTCATGGTTGGACTCCTTGAAGGACTAGTGGTAGAGCATCCAGTTGCAGCCATCCTCATCTTCTCAATCAAAGCTTCAGTATTCACCTGCTCTGACAAAATCTCCTCCAGTTGCCTCTGGTCAATCACCAACTTCACTCTCCACACGCCGTTCTTTGCCGATGGCAGCACTTCAAGCGCTGACCCATTTGACAAATTCTCAACATAATCACACGCTGCAGACTTACACACTTCCTCTGATCTTTGAACTCCAACGTTGTCACAGCAACTCTTTTTGTCCTCCTTCAACGGAAGAAGATAATAAAAAAGACCATAGCTCAAGCTCTCTTGCTCTGGCAAAGGTTCTGAAGCATGACCCTGGCGGAAAATACCATAACCAGGGTAATGTTGAAGCACTTGAGCCACAGTTTTGGGAGCTTTGAACTGCAAAATGGCACCACTGTCACACATAACCCGAATAGTGTGGTGACACTCTCCAGTGGTACCCTTCATGGAACAATTCCCCATTTGGTTGATTTGAGTGAAGGTTTGAATGTTGAATGATTGTCCAGTGGAAGGTTATATATTTAAGTTTGGAAAATGGTGTGTGAAAAGTTGTCCTCACAGTGTCACCCCCACGTTACTGTCTTATTTGGACTTTGTTTATTTGTATTAATGTAATTATCTCAGCGGCGTGCATGTGAAATTGGACCGTTGGGAACTGCTATATCTGTGATGAGCCATCATCCAAAGGGAAAACAACAGAGTAATAAACAAGAGACTATTCAGAATCAAACACTTCAGAACCACATTTTTTTTTCAAATATCCGCTCCAGAGCCTCTGCATCTCTGTCTGCTGTCTGCTCCTTCTACACCTTCATTTCATAACTTATATATTATACTTCCAATAATAAAGTTCAACTCAATTTAGAGAGAAAAAAATCACAAAAGGAAAACCATTTGAAATTTAATCACATTGACAAACATGTTTGTAAACTAGACCTCTTTTCTAAACAATATCTAAAAATACAAAATTAAATTTCGTTTATATATTATTTTAAATGATTTTTATATTTATATTTTTTTTACTTATTATATATATAATAAAGGAGTGAATATTTTGTTGGGTATGAAGTCATGACCAATTGGTTGGACTGAATAGATTATTTTTTTTTTGCAGTTGATTCGTGATTGTGTATATTGTTTCCGCTTATGTTTTTTACATCATATTTAATATAAGTATAACAAAATATAAATTTTAAATAAGTAAATCAAACTTTGCATAAAATGTTACATATATTATTATTAAATATAAGATAATATTACACTAAAAAATATTAAATAAAAATTAATTTTAAAAAAATATTGACTAAATTAGATATTATTTTATATATTAAAAAAAATATTGATATTTAAAGTAGTTTTTATTATTAATAAAAATTTATAAATTAGTTTTTAAATTAGTATCTAATTAATTATCAACATTTTAATTAAAATTAATTTTATATTTTAATTTTATTATTAAATTAATTAAATATAAATTTATAAACTAATTTTTTAAAATTTTATTAATAATAAAAATTATTTTGTATACTAATAATCTTTTAATCTATAAAATAACTAATTTAGTTAATATAATAATTAATTATCACTATTTTTATATTTTCTTAATAATGTTAATTTATTGACATAATATGTGATAATTGACAATCTTTCACACCAAATATAAGTATTAGTTTTTCTTCATCTATCTCTACACTCATTTTTTCTTCATCTTCATTCCAACGACGATAGTTATTTAAGTTATAAGTAACTCTGAATTTTGTAAATCTTATTTCATAAATTTTTTTAAAGAACAATATTGTTGTAAATTTCCTTACCTTAATTTAAGGTTAGATATTTGTACAATGTCAACATACTATGTTTAAGAAAACAACTCCAAACCAAAGCAGCGCCTTCAAAGAGATGTGAATATTCATTTTATAACCTTTTTTTAGTATATGTAATTCAATGTTCATGTGACTTCTACCAAAATAATTGTAAGTTGAAATGTTTTTTTTTTTGTTTGCAAATAGCACATGAAAATGATACCTAAATGATAATATTTATTGAAGATTGAACTCCAAATTTATTTGTACTAATCCAAATTCTCTTTGGTTTGTGAAAAAAGAGAAAAGAAATGGTTTGATTTGGTGCAAAGAGACAAAAGTTGGTCTGTTAAAAAAAATTGAATTATTTGTATTAACATTAGGTTCAGACCCTAAGGGATGATTAGCTGAATTTTTGGTTGGAACTGAAGAAAATTCCCACATTACTGTTTGGACTCGAAGCACTTTTGGATTTTCTGAAATCATAAAAGTTTTACTAAGAAATCAAATGTTAGAAGATGCCTTCACTTCACGGACCATATTTTTTTGTCTATTTGGTCCGTGACATTGCTTCAGTATCACACTTTGCGAGGATTTTCAGCCATTGGGATCATAACATCTTAGTTTTACTTCTTTTTATATGTTCAAAACATTATCCTTCAATATTTTTTCTGATTGTTTACAAGAGAAAATATTCCTATAAACATTCTATAGTAGTAGGAGGTGCAAGTGTGCATGAACCTTTCTTAACTCTACTATACGAATATATACGTAAGTAATAAGGTTACATTTATTTATTAATGCAAGAATATATAGTTAAAAGGGAAGCATGCAATTTATGTCATTAAAACATTTTGTTAGTATCGTAAATTCCAGTGTTTGTCATTTTGTGAATTATGTATATTTAAATCCATTTTTAACGGTGATAAAAGTACTAGTTAAGCTATGTAAGTAATAACATGTAAAAATCATGTGCTCCGTACCATTTCGTTTAAGGTGTCTTCTATTTTATTCTTCAAAAACAAGTCAGGAAGGTTGCTTGTCCGTAATCGTAATTACGGGTAATTCTCCATGCACCGTATCACTTCTCACTCTACCAACAACTGCAAAAAAATAAACTATTTTATCTTTGGATATTCATCTTTGTAATACAAATAATATATTTTTGGATCTGCAATGAGCAAGATTTACAAACATGTAAACTTCAATTTTACTCAAAACTTTTCTTTGGTTCCAATATACTTGCTTATTTCGACATGCCTTTTTATTTTATTCAAATATAGCATATTGGTATGAAAGATGAGAACGAACATGGTGCCAAAAGGTTGTACCAAAGTCCAAGTGCGTCATTGGTGGTGTCTATGGGCTTTGATCTGGGCTTTCACAATCGCAAAAAAATGGGCTTAGATTGCGAAGGAAAATATCGTAAGAGCTTAGAAGGCTATTTTTATCTACACCTCCCGAATTTTTCCTCGCACCCCCATTGATCAGGTGAAAAGACCATTTTCTCCTTAAAAGTTTACATTTCGAATTCCATAGTTTGGAAATGTCTTTTTTTTCTTTCTATTTACTCCTGTTGAATAAGATATTTTCAAATCTGAAAATAGTCTACAATCCAAATAATACCTTTCAGATTTCAGAATTCAAAATGTACTCTTTTTTTTAAAGAAACTCATTATATATTATAGAATTCAAAAAATATTTTCAATCCAAAACTACAATCCGGATTTAATAATTCAATTTTTTTTAGAGCCATTATGATATCAGAGTCATTTTCGATTCTATCTTAGCGAGTGTTTGTTGGGTTTATCAGGCCACCGTCCATAATATGATATCCCACTCACGAGTTTCTATCTATCACTCTCGGCGTGAGAGGGGTGTGTTGGAGATCCTACATCAACTAGAGATTAAGACAATTCATTGTATATAAGTGGGTGCAATCCTCAACCTCATGAGCCGGTTTTATGGGGTTGAGTTAAACTTAAAGTCCACTTCGTAATAAAGATCAATTCTAAAATAAATAAAAAAGCATCAATAAAATAAAAAAATATTTTTAATATTTTAAAACATATATGGTGTCAAAACAAGTTTGAAATGCATGAAGAAGAAGGCAGCTTAGCATGGTGCGAGATATGAATTTGTAGAAATGTTGTGGTGGAAATGAGAGCATGGAATGGATGGTGGAGAGACATAAGAGTGAGTGGGAGAGAGAATAGGAGTAGGACCAAACTAAAATTCATTGATTTGGCAGAACCACGTAAAGTAACTCAGAGTCACACATTTTTCTCTCGCTTTCCTTAATTTTGTCCATTTTAAACTTAACCACACGCATAATCCCTCTTCCAAAGCCACATAAATAAATATTATATCACCTCTCTCAACCTAAATATTCTTATTTTCATCATCACTATTCTTATCCCTATCTACTCTTCTTTTTCATTCTTTAACCAATTCCTTCATGCTCCTATCAATATACCCTCTAAAAAAATAACAAATAATATACTTTACTTGTAAATTTAACTTTTATATGCATTAGTATGATTTTCTCTTCTTCTATCTAAAAATATCGAATAACTTTTTAGCTTAAATTTGTGTTTTCACTTTTATATTATAAGCGTGTATTTATAAAATACGAGAACATGTGGTTTGGTCACTAAGTTATTTATCGATTATTATACCTTGTAAATTTGGTATTTTTCAGACAATATTGATATTTGTGTACATTTTTTAAATATTATTTTTCACCGATTTTGATTTATAATTTACTATGTGATAAAGTGTAATTTAAAAATTATTATATATCTATTGAACTAAGTTAACATTAAAAAAAAAAAATCATTTTTCTGTTTAGAACATTACAACACTCTTTTCATGACTGGCCAAATGTCTTACCCAAAGATAGTGAGTCAAGTCAGTAATTTCTTGATTTATAAGAGTTTGTAGTCACTCATAAGTCAATTTTCATGTCTTCCTATCGCCCATACATTTACGTGTACTTTATCTAATACAGTGAAAACACACATGTGTGTGTATATATATAAGTGATTTGTATATGTAGCTTAGCGTAGAGAGAGATAAAGTGAGTGAGGAAAAGAAAAGAAAGAAAGGAAGTGAAATGGGGTGTGCAGCGTCGAAGGGTGTGGATGTGGCGGCGGTTCCTTATCGTCCGCCGCCAACGAGCTTGGCGGTGTTCGACATAAACGCCATCGAGGAGCCATGGCTGAAGCACCTGAACGAGAAAACCACACAAATCCACAAAGACAAAACGCCTCTCCCCGCACCTATTCTCCACAAACTGGAGATGCTCGACGCCACCGACGCCCCTCAATCCTGGGACGAGGTCAGCAAAACTCTACAAGACCTCAAGCCCGTCATAACCAAACCACCTCCCACGTCACCACCCCAACCACCGCCACAACCTCAACCTCAACCTCCACAAAAATCCAACTCCTTCCACACACTGGAAGAGTTAGACGCCAATACCAAGCCCAAGCCCAAGCCCGAGGCAGTAAAGCCCGAGACAGTAAAGCCCGAGACAGCAAAGCCCGCCGCGGTGGTTAACGTGAACGTGGCGCGAGGGAGCAAGTTGAAAGACAACGTGTTCCTAGTGCGGGACAGGTTGGAGAGAGAGAAGGATGAGAAGGAGTCGACGTTCGAGCGGCTTCGGCGGGACCCACTGAGCGCGCTTCCGGAGAAGTGCCCGCCGGGGGGGAGTGAGACGGTGGTGGTGTACACGACGTCGTTGCGGGGCGTGAGGAAGACGTTCGAGGACTGCAACAGGGTGCGCGACGTGCTGGAGACGCACCGCGTGGTGTTCGACGAGCGCGACGTGTCGCTGCACGGGGATTTTCTCCGGGAGGTGAAGGAGCTGGTGGGCGAGGCGGTGGCTCTGCCGCGGGTGTTCGTGAAGGGGAGGTACGTGGGGGGGTTGGAGGAGTTGGTTGAGCTGAACGAAACGGGTCGATTGGGGAGGATTCTGAGGGCCACACGTGTGGAGAGGGGGATTGGGAGGCAAACGTGTGGAGGGTGTGGTGGGGCCCGCTTTGTGCCTTGTTTGGAGTGTGGTGGGAGTTGCAAGGTTTTGGTGAATGGAGTGGACAAACAGAAGTGTCCCAACTGTAATGAGAATGGCTTAGTTCATTGCCCTTCTTGCATTTGACACTCTTTCATTTATCATCTTCAACTCTGCTCATAGATACAGAGATTGGAAATGCTGGGTCACAAAACATGAAAAACACACACACTTCTCATCATTAACCATGTAAATTTCGACCCAGATTGTAATATACCACCTCTTTCTTGGATGTCATAGGAACGGATAGTGTTACTGTTACATTTTATGATGTCAAAATTTTGTGTTTATTTTTTCTTTCAATAAAACACAACAATTATAGTTTTGGGGAGTGGTTGTGAGTTAGACAATAAAAAAAATTAAGACATAGTAGTCTAAGACTTTTTACTTTTATGATGATAATTGTAAATAAATAAAAAATTAATTAAAAAACACAGGGCCCAACCGGGTTCGAACCGGTGACCTCTTGATCTGCAGTCAAATGCTCTACCACTGAGCTATGGACCCATTTTGTTTATACATTTGCCAAATTTTATTCAAATATATTGTTTTATGTATTAGACAACCATATGTTTCTATTTATACTTACGGCTACATTTATTATTTTCACGTTTTGGTTCTATAAAATATTTTCTGAATTAACTTTCTATATTTATTCTACTTATTGAACAATTTTTCGTCTAAAGTATATTATGTTAACGTTACTGTGTACTGCACCACCTTTTAATGCACAAATGTTCAACGAACTTTCTTTACTTACATTTGAAAATTAAGAATAGTTATCAGAAGCAGAAGCAGAAATAAAAAAGTCATTTACTTTATATAATTTTATCTATCTCTTTTCTATTATATATATAAAAAAATCTCCTTGTTTTTTTCTTTCTCTGCCTACAAAGTGTATAACCCCCATTCAGAATCCATCCAACCATATTTATTCACTTACAAACTATTTTTTCTTTACGTACAAAATTGTTAAAAACTATTTCTATTTATACGTTATGAATTTAAATATTCATTAATCAATTAAAAAATTTCTAATACACTCTCTATTAACAATTAAAATTTATTTAAAAAAATATAGGTCACGTTTTTATTGTTAATTCTCCCTAAATATTTTTTTTACTAAATAAACATGTTTCCGACTAAGTTTTCAACCCCCTCTATAGACTTTTTTTATTATAATTATTTTAGATTATATGATTCTAAATATAATATATATTAGGTTGCTATTTGTATTTCAGTAAAATCCAAAATAGATAATTCCAGTATTTATAAAAGTATGGGTTAAATAAGAAATCATGAAGGTGCAGGAAGAAATCCCCCATCTTTATGTTAAGGGTCAAGTCCATATATTTTACTAGGCTATTGAGGTTAAACAATTGGGCTTTATGAAATCAAAATGTTTAATAGTTCTTGAAGGATATGTTACAAATCTATCATCCTTTCTACGGTCTCAGATATTAATAGAATAAATTATTTTAATATGAAATCAATCTAATTAAAATTTCATATTATATTGGAAAATATTGTTTATTATATTATTAATATTATATACTGTTGAATCACATAATTAACCATAAATATCGTAGACCAAGAAAATAATATGATTAGAAATGACGACATCACCAAAGATTTCAATAAAGTTTTTAATAAATATAATTTTTTGCAATAAATACATTATTTTCATTAAGACATAATATTTAATCGAGAACAAATTAAAGCATAAAATTATGATAAATAAAATAATTAAAAATTTTGAAACAAAATTTAATATATGATTTTTTATTTATATTTCAAGTTAAATAAGTTAATGTATACACACACATATTAAAAACTATATTAATTAAAATACGTTATTCCACTTACTTTCAGTAAGTGAATCCCTATAATAAAAGTTCTATATTAAAGTTTATAGTCTATTTTTTATTACATCTGTGTATTATATATTAAAACAATGTCATATCTTTATAAACACTTTTACAGCATCAAGTTCTTTCCCCCTTTAATTTTATTTACCCTAGATTTGCATTAAAAAAAAAGAAGCAAAATTTGGGATTTTTTTTTACCTATTTATCTCTTCCATCTTAGTCATTAATGATTTTTACGTCAACTATTTCTCCTAAAGTGAGCTGAATTCTACCTTAATATAAGTCCAATTCCTTCTCACTTGTATGATAGCGAGTAATTCACACAACGCATGTTTATTTTGTATAATTAACATTTGTAAAAATAAACATTTTAAATATATAAATTATATTTAATATTTATAATAAATAGCTACTGAATTCTCAACAAACAGAACAATAAAAATAGAATCTATTCCAAAATGAAAACTAAGCAAACATGATCTCATCACCTTATTTTTCTTATTTATTATTTATTTTCCTCTATTAATGTTTGTTGTAAAAAGTAAAAAAGTTATATATTTAGATTGTTTTTACTATCTTAACTGACATAATTTTTTTATCTTCGTACTTTTTATTATTTTCAATTATGTGTGTTGAATACATATTGAAGTGATTTTAATATAATTTTAAAAATAAGAAATATATTAATTTTTTAAAAATTTAAATTTATTGTATATATTTTAATATAATTATAAAATGAATAAAAAATATTTTGAATCGATAGTTAAAAATTTATTTCTTATATTTTTTTAAAAAATACGTATATCCATATTTATATATATTTTTAAAAAATACGTATATCCGTATCTACATATTTAAAAAAAATATGTATATCTGTATCTATGGATATTTATAAAAAAAACGTATATCCGTATCAGACATGTATATATGTTACATAGCTTTTTAGGCAGTTAAAAATATAAAATTCAATTTACTTTAAAGAAATGGGTCACGAAGAAAATGTGAGGAATTAGTGGCGCGATAAGTGGCGCGGCACCGTCATTGGTGTCGGCGTAAGAATCCAAAGCAAAAGTTGTGGCAAGCTACTCTTGTGATGATGGACCACTGCAAAATCACAAACAAATTAAATAATATTATTATCAAAATAACTTATACGTATAGTTCACTACACTATTGTCAACTACTGAGAAGTAAGAAGAAAGTTTTACATAAATATACCACAAGATATTACGTACCATCAAACTTTATCTACTCTTCCTTTTGCATATTTATATACAATTGGGTTTGCTTCAAACCATGATGCCCGTGACTCTGAATAGACATGTGTTAGGAAATTAAGCATATTCGTGGAATCATATTCATATTCTCTACACACAATATAGGTGTCATGCACTTTTATCACCAAAACATTACCTTATTCTCTTTATACAATCTTTTGTTTAAACGGTTCCAACCTACCATTGTAACTAATTAAATCACAATTTCTTCTTGTTCATAAAAAAAAACACTAATCCCGAAAGACACGGCACAAAATCTTGAAATAATACTAGTCCAATTCCTTGGTCAATGTTAAAGCTCCACCAAGCCTCAAGTATTATGCAATCGTTGATTATGAGACAAAGAACACAAATTGAATCTCTCATTTCTAACAGTTGAGCCAAAAATGAACTATTAAGATTTGAGTTCAGATTTATGAAAGCTGAAAGCACTAACGTTTACACAGCACACATATGCATGATATATATAAATATTAAATAACACTTGATGAAGCACCATGGCCTCACTTTTCCACTATCATGTTCCTTCTCAACTCAAGGACACAACACAAGCTACAACATATAGGCTTCCATTTGTCGCCAATTTGTAGTTCTGTACAAGACCCTAATGCAAAAATAGTTCATTCTTATTCTATTCTCTTAATATGTAGGTATGATGATGAACCAACCTCTCTTTACAAAAAGAGGAGTATTAATACATATATATAGGTTGCTGAACATTCTGCTATATTCATTTTGTTTTATCTTTGGGACTCTCTTCTTAAGTCCATTACACTTAATAACTTCCAAACCAACCCAAATCTATAATATCTACTGTCTGTGAGTGATGTTCTTGTATTCTTTGCTACTTTTGTCCTTTTATGCAGCCAAAGCCTTGAAAGTATCGTTGAAAGTATCTTGTTCAGCAAAAATATCCAGCAGAGACAAGGCCTATGAACAAAAAAATGGGGCAGGGTTTAATCAGTGGACTATGTTATCTTCTTCCAAAGGGTATCAATATTCAGTAAGATAAAGATAAAGATAAAAAAAAAAAACCTCGGGCACGTTCAGCTCAAGACGAAACTTGGGACCATCATAGTGGTGAAGGATTGGTCTGAAGGAATCCTCCTCCAGTGGTTCACATGTTTTCCTAGTAATCACTCTTACCTGTAATCATCAGTTATGAAGAGTATTAAGCCTCCACAGATTATTGAATCATATATAGAGATGCAATTATGTAAGAACACTACCCTACAATCATTGGTATGACTAATTATAATTCTTGTTCTAATACTCAATAAACTTAACATAATACTGTCATCACCATAACATTGTAAGTAAATAGACCACTTGTTAAGTAATTAATATTCATAGTTGGATTAGAGATGTTACCTGAGCAGGGAAACGAGATTCACCAGGGCATTTCTTATCCTCCCAAGCCGTTGGATCAATGTTTGTTCCTCCAAAACCTGCAGCCTGAACAAACCCCACCACATGTTATGACTCTTAAAAGTCAAAATTCCAAAACTGTACTCAAAATATGAAGCTGTTAAATGTTAATTGTAATGGCTAGATCCTTAATTTAATGCAAATTGGGCTCCAGAACAAGCTGTGTCATTAAATTAGAAGATGCTAGATTGATAACAGTTAACACACCTCAAAGATTCCATGGAGTTGGTGAGTGGAATAGTTGTAAAGGAAAAGGGGCAACCCTGGAGTAATGGCCCGAACAGAATCTCTGTATCGTGGAGGCAGACCTAAAAACACAAACATTTTCAGATAAAACGAATTTAATTAGCATCAATCAGATGTCAAAGAATACGTGATCCTCACTTTAACAGCTACCGGCATAAACTTTTTTCACAAAAATGATTCATCGAGAACATTTATGTACTAAGGTGTTAAAAAGAGAAAAAGAAAAGACATAAAATTCTTAGCATAATGATAACTAAGCAGTTCAATTATTCAATTCCAGTGCACAACCATGTCACTAGAAAAATCCGAAGTATGTAACATCACACACAACATAAAAATTGCATAATAACAGAAGGAAAGAAAAAACAGAAACATACCGAAGAGTTGCCTCTTGAGATTTTCAGCCATGGTGTCATTGTTGCACACGAAGATGTAGCCACCGATGGTTTCATTCCTAGGAAGAGACTCCGAGGGTGGCAGTGTTTTGAATCGCTTGTCGGCAGCAGCCTTGGAATCCTTGGTGTTATCATTGTTGCTGGTGCTGTTGTTGTTACTGTCAAGTTTCTTGTTGGGGTTGGTGTTTTTCTTGGAAGATTTGGGAGGGTGAAGAAGGTCATCTTCAGCCTTGCCCTTGAACCCCTTAGGATTGATATTGAGGTTAATGCTGGTGTTAAGATTGGCAAAAGCAGGTTTGGAGTAAATTCCCTTGTTGAAGCCTCCATTGATACCCACCCCAGCATCCAAACCAGCACCAAAAATGTTGTTGCTGTTGTTGTAAGTCATGGGAAGAAGAGATCCATTCATGTTATCGTTGTAATCAAAAGCAGGGTCCTTTGACTTGAAAGAGTTGATCTCACCACCCACTTTGATGTCAAAATTGATCCTTTCATCACGCCTCTTGGACACGTAATTGCTGCTCCAAATGGAATCGTTCAGAGAGAGGTTTGCCAAATTGGGTGTCTGCAACCGCAGCTGGTCACTGAACTGCCAAAAAGACTGATTATTCTCCATGATTCGGTTAAAAAACAACTTGAATGACAAAAATGTTGTTCTAATTGCCTAATTGGGAAGAGGAAGAAGTGGGTGAAGGGTTGGAATGAGAAAATTTTGCAAAGGGGTGAGTAGCATTGGCATAAATAAGATGAAATGGAAAAGGTTAATGAGATGAAATGGAACTTGGTGGAAAGTTACGGGGTTGCGTGTGTAATTGTCAAATGTGAAAGGAAAATTGTTTTGGGTGTTGTCTTTTTATTCCATTTAATTTAAATTAGGTGGGGGTGGTATTTGTGAGTGATGAGTGATGATGATGCCAAAACGCGTACACGTGACAAGGTGGAAGGTGGCAGTTGGTTTTGATTTTCTATACTACTACTTTCTAGAAGCTGTTAGAGTCCTCTTTACTTTAGTTTCAGTTCACACCAACAAATTGTTTTACCACTTTCTAAAAGGAGAATAAAAAGAGTATTTCAAAGTGAGAAGAAAAACTAAAAAACCAAACACTGATGATGTTGTGTGATTTTTTCTAATTGGATAAAATAGAAACAGCACTTGCTGGAATAGTTAATGTTGGGAATAATAATGTGACTGTGCGCATTTACTTTGACTTGGGTGGTGTTGTTGTTTTTTTTGAAGTTCCTTATGAGCTAAGTAAGAGATGGAAGTGTGGAGTGGAGAAGAAGAGTGTGGTGTTTGTGCATGAATCTGTGGTCCGTGACAATCGCCCACGTCGGTTAATGCCATCTTTATGGGACACCTGTGTTTTGCTGCCTCTTTCCATTTACCACTTCTTCTTTTCTTTTCTTTTTTTCCTTTTTCGTGAAGCTTTCAATTACCGTTTCAACCCACTTTATTTCAACATTCAAATAAATACTATATCCCACTTCATAATTCTTAAATATAATTAAAAGATGTTTAGTTTATCATAAATATTTATTAATTGATAAAATCAATTATTTTTACATTTAATTTTTATTTTTTTATAAAAGTTTTAATATTAAGCATCGTTTAGTTTTAATGTAAAGTGTTTCCACGTATTTTAGGAGGCAAATTAATTATTTTGTGTTTTTTTTAAGTCTTCACCTTTTAATACAAGATTATTCTTGACGTTTCTCTTTTTTTTTTAAAGTTGTGGGGAAATCTTAATGTCAGCGTAATTAAAAATGAAAAAAAGTAAACTCCTTTTAATATTTATAGTAAAAATTAATTTTTAACTTTTAAAAAATAGATTTTCACTTCTTCCATCGTTTTTGTGTGGAGAACGTAACGAATGATGTTTTTTATTTCTTGAAATTGGGGTGTGAACTTAACATTTGGAGAGATGAGAACAGCAATCATGAAATTTTGAAATTTTACTAAATTTATGGGCCTGGGCTTTTTAATTGAAGGGTATTACGCCCACCTGGGATTATTTTTCTCTGACGAACGTTTTCCTTTCATTTTTTTGTTAAATTTAATCCCCAGAATATATTTTTTAAACAAGGTTTGAGTTGAATTTAATCCTAATAATCTTAAACTTCAATATTTTTAAAAAATGGTTTGAGTTGAGTGAGAGAGAAGGGTTAACTTCATACGCAATGTTAATCACAGAAACATATTTGTCTTGGTGTTGTGTTTTTTTCGAAAGGATTCATCAACAACTATTTACTCTTTAACATCTATATTATATATATGTTACAGGTATTAAACGGGAAAATAAACTATGTATTGTTAGAATTAATAAATTTGTATTGTTTTTAATTACGGAAACAATAAATATGATAATTTTGTTCATTTTTTAAATAATATGTTTTTAGTGGTAAGTGTGTACAAATTTAACACTTACTCGCGGTAGATAAATTATCTATCTCTCCTAAAATGAATAAAAAACAATCCAACAACACAAATGAACACCTTATATAACCTTATAAGAACACTAATTATAAGACGTAGGAAATAGTTCTAAATTAGAAATGATATAATTAAAATAAAGTTAAATATTTTATTATTAAAGTAAATAATTCATTAAATAAAAAAATACTTTAATATATATATATATATATATATATATATGATATAGGAATTAGGTAATAAGTTCTTACTGTAACGTGATTTGTTCATCGTGAGTATCTATAAGAAAGATTATAGAAGATTGTTAATTAAAAAATAAATAGATTATCATAAGTGTAGTTTGAGATTTCGAGGAAGTGTAAAACATTACCAAATTAGTATACCTCTTAAAAAGTTATTTTAATATTAAAAAAAATTACTTACAATAAATAAGTTACATGGATATAGCTTAGTTTTTCTGTAATTTGCTGGTGAGATAGTAAAATGGGTTTCATCCATTGTATTCATCCTAATTATTTATTAATTAGGTTATTCTTTAGTGGATCGAAGGATAAGTTTGCTTGGGTTAACTATTTTTATTTATTTATTTATTATAATCACTAACACCAATAATTGTAAATTTATTAGTACTAGGGAACTAAAATATAGTATTTATAGTTTTCAATTATAATTTGATGAACTATAAAGTAATCCGTGTTCATTCTTCTTTCGCTATGTATGAACCCGTGTTTCACCAAATAAAATAAATAAATTTATTTTTTAAGTAGTTAAATGTCATGGTAAACTAATTAATGTTTTTTATGATTTTATTTATACGTTTTTTATTTCTATTTTTTTAGATGAATTAATTTATTGGACGTTTTTTAGAATTATTTATTTTTGCAAAATAATAACCTAATTATTTTCATTGAATTGACTTTGTCCGGGTTAAATTACCTTATTTTATCACCATGTAACTAACACACAAAAAATATCTTTTAAGAAATATAAAACAAAATGGTATTTATAAGGTGCACACTAATATAAGGTGGACTTTGTGATCTTATTTTTTTAAATACACGCTTTGTTAATTTTAAAAGTAAATTTACACCAAACAAATGAAATTACATAACTAATCCTTAAAATATTAAAAAAATATGTTACATTACATATTTTCTCAATTTTTGAAAATTTCTTCAAATTAGTCTCTTAATGTTAAAAAATAATATGAATGTATGAATTACATCGATAGATATTCAATGACTTAAGAATTCCTTGTATAATTTCATTAGTTTTTTTTTTACTCATATAAATCTAATAAGGATATCAAGACTTATAAACAAAGCACGTAATTCTTCAATTTAAGAACTATTTAGAAATATCACACACCTTATAAAATAAATTAATAGTTTATTTGCTTTATTGATGTTTATACTAAATCTAAATTTAGCCTTAAATTCATTTACGATTTTTGTAAATCTGCAATTTTAGTCTCAATAAAATTTTAATTATAAATTTAGCTTTACTATTTTAAAAATTAAACAATTTTAATGGAGTGTTAATGTACCATCTAACTGCTAAAAATTATAATATATTTATTATAATAACGTGCATTAAAATTTATTTTTAAACATTATTATTAATATCTCGTGCAAATAAATAACTGACACTATTATTACTTATAGATATATAAGTTTTTATTAGTAATTAAATGACATATTAACATAGACTAAAAATTACTTAATTTATAAATTTAAATTGTAAAAATTACAATTAAATATTTATTGAAACTAAACGAGGATTTAACTTTAAATTTAATATGCATTACTTTTTTTATATCTATAACGAAAATATATTTTAAATATAACACGGCAGCCATTTTTGTTCTTTAGTTATTTTGAGGTGAAAATTTCTATTTTATGCTTCATATATATTGACACTTACTTTATAAAGTTTTACTTGTAATATTGATATATGTTCTTTTCGAGTAAGGAAGGATCCGTTTTAAACTGAAGTTATCAGTATTTTAGAAGTTTTACTCTGAATGTGTTATTGACATATCCTACAATTTTAAATTCCATATTCACGACATTTAAAATTTAAAACGAAAATGAAAGATATTGAAATTAATAAGAGATAAATTAAATTATTAAACATTTTTTATTAGGATTTTAGAAAATTTCACTTTAGAAATCCCTCCTAATCTAACATTTTTTTTTATATTTTTTTTAATTGTTCCTGCTCTAACAAATTTCATTTTTATTAATCTGATTGAGCTAAAAAAAAGTCTTGAGAAGATAATTAATTGCCCAACAAATCTTGAAGATGATGTTTTTGAGTTCATCGAATATTATAGTGAGCAATCTTCCGATAGTAATATTTATGCTCTTGATGTTGCCATGTCAAGAGAAGTTGTATTTCATTGAGCTTCAATTTTTAAAATTTGATATTTGTTTTCTTTTTTCTTAGCACATTTAAGCTTTGTCATGCATGATATATATATATATATATATATATATATATATATATATATATATATATATATTTTTTTTTTTTTTTTATATAGAGAGAGAGAGGTTTATTTTAGAATATTTTTAAGAGAGTACTCTCTATATATATTTAAAAATATGATAGT
>Ga0123342_1000553_pt1 | contig 59596 bp, 30 predicted proteins | sample Turbeawhitnodule_FD_89960 | JGI IMG/M metagenome (GOLD analysis project Ga0123342, IMG submission 89960) | Root nodule microbial communities of legume samples collected from Mexico - Turtle bean Mexico white nodule | ecosystem: Host-associated > Plants > Roots > Nodule | place: Mexico: Nepantla... | reverse complement strand
AGCCAACACAGCCATATAAAAAAAAAAGAGAAAAACAAAAAAAAGAAAAAGAAAAGTAAAAAAGGAGAAAAAAAAAAAAAAAAAAAAAAAAACTTAACAATAGCTTGATAAATGAAAGAAAAAAGGTAAAGTTGAATTAGATACATAAAGTAGCAAGAAGATTGAGCGAGTGAAAGAAGAAAATTATAACTAAAAAGTAAACACCATATAACAACTCTCCATGATTCCTCTTTTCTCTAGTTTCTTTCTATCTTTCTCATCTCTCTAAAAACACTGGTGAACATCAACTAAATTTTTAATGCATCTTTCAAATATGCAATGATAAAAAAGACAAAGAAACTTAAACAGGATTTGTGTATCTGTTGCATTGTGGTCATATGTGTAACTGGATTTATACCCATATCTCCCAGGTCTTGTTGCTAGCTACAAATGTATTATAACAACAACTACAAAAAAAAAAAAAAATCTAATATACAGATACAACAAGCATAACCGATGCACTAGTAACAGATGTAGTTGACCATGGTAATAGTGTGTAGCATTTTAATGGTATCAATGGTATAAGGATTACCGGACTAGAGGAACTCAAAGATGGAGTTCGCTTGATCATGATAATGCATAGTGTTGTTAAGATAGCAGCAAGAAATACTTTCCCAACAAAATTGCCCTTCCTTTTTGGATCTGGATAATCCAAACCTGAAGGACAGAAAAACGGAAACTGCATTTTCAAACACCAATTATATGACAAGTGGGGCAAAATAATAACAAAACACGAAACAAATTACAGGAGATTGGCAATTCATGAACTCACAAACACCTTATGCAGTCAATTATATACCTGCACTGCACCTAGTCCACCCTATAGTCAAGTCATACAAAAGGTAAAGCTTTCCATTTCCATTTCAAACTGATTAATACTTTTAAGCAACCAAGCTTCATTCCAAGGGGAAAATATAAAAAAGTGGTCCTATCACCGTTTGTGCTCAAATTTAGAGGACAGAGTCATACCTCCCATTGTTGTACCTCTGGCTGTCCTTGACTGATTTCTGGACCTGCCAAAATTTAGCATTTGCAGAATCCCTTTCGTTTAGTGTGTAGAATGAGATCTTATTCCTTAATATGAATTACCAAATCATGCTCCACTCTCGATATTGAGACATACTGCAGTTAAAGTCACACTATTTGAGACATTTTTCCCTCTAGAATGGAGAACAACCCAAAAAAGTAAAAAACGAAAAGTCAACTAACAAAATATAAAACCAAGCAAAGGATTGAACTCAGAAACACAGTAAAGTAAAAAAAATTAAACCAAAAATAGAAAAAAGGAAGGGGGAGTGAGGGGGCAAATTCAGCCAATGAAACACGTATAATTCAAACAACCACAACACTTTTTTTGGGCATGAACAAAACCACTGCAATTTACCAGTATAGAAACAAAATTGAAACATGGTAAACCAAAGAGAAGGCATCAGAATTCCAAGATCCACACAAAGCAGTACAAGAACAAACCAAAAACAAAATAAAAGCAAATGCACGCACAAAGCTAAAAGTTAGGTTCTGCACAGCTCATCATTCATACACTAATAAAATACATGCACGCCACTTTGTTCCTCAAAGCATTAAACGCGAAGGAAACAGGGGGAAAACGAATCCCCCAAAAGGACCACATTGCTATTTAATAACCAATAAGAAAAAGACTAGAAATTTTGAACAAATCTAGAAGACACCACAGTTTCATGATCCAACACATGACAAAAGCGAACAAAACCCCATTATTAACGGTTTCAGCAGAGCCACACTTAAAAACAACCGAACAAATTAAAATTCAGAATCACAGAAAGTTCCCAGAAAACAAAGACGAACTGGAAGCTTTAATATCACAGAGGAAACGGTTCATGAGGACAAGACCCATAACCGCAATCACAATTACCTCGAAGGAAAAGCAATGCAGACAGAAAAACAGAAGCTTTCAGTTACCCAAAAGATCTTAATAGAAGAAAGAAGATTGAACAGGTAAAAAGAAGAGGAGAAAAATGTGTAGAAGAGACGGTGGAGAGAAAGATGTAGAAAACGGAAAATGAGTTGCAAAGGGATATGAAAGGGGTCCAAAATTGAAGGGTGGTCTTGAGAGCCTTGAAAATTGATGAAGAGAGAGAGTGGCGGAGAGTTCTGTGCGTGCAGTCCATGTTGTCGAAACGTTAGAGAGAGAGAGAAAGAGAGAGATGCGACCCTGAATCAAAGGAACAACAACATCATCATAACACTATTTTTTTGCTTTTTTATATTTCTTCAACTCTATTTGCTGTTACTTTCATCATGATATTGTTAAGAAACGTTATTAACAATTGTATTTTTAGTTTAGTTACTTTCCACTAATAAATTCATAACATTTTTCATAAATCATTTATATTAAAATTTGATCTGAAAACAGATAAAAAATTATTAAAAATATAATGACAATAAATAAATGATAATTGAGAAATAATATCTAAATTTATTGTCTGACAAATTTTTATTTACATTAGAGTCATTACTTTAAACAAGAAAGCAGCTTTTTGAGTGTCCAATCATGTGCGAACATTTGTTTCGTACGATACGCGAAAAACATACGCGAAGAACATGGGACGGTACTATGTAATTACAAACTGCACTGCATCATATGGAGTAGCTTTCTCGATCAAACTCAAATTATTTTGAATTGATAAAAAATGTAACATTACAAATTTTTCTGTATTTAAAAGTAATTAAATATATTTATGGATTTTAATTGTTTGTGATTATAACATTGTAATCGATTTTTTATAAGAAGTGATGTTGGAAAAAATACGAACGAATTATACCAAATTGTCTGAAGATAAAAAATTGGTAGAAAAATAATTTGTTTAATGGTAAAAGATGTCCGCGGAGATTTAGAAATACAGTAAAACATTATTTATTAGTGTTTTTTAATTATTTGAAATTTTATTTGTTTAAATTGAAAATACAATTAAAAATAAAATTTAAATATTTTTTATTATAAAAATTATTTATAAATAATAAAAAATACAGTAAATTTTAATAATTTATTAGTCTAAAAAAACAACTTATAATTGGAAAAATAATAATTAATTATTATATTAAAAAAATAATTTATAATTAATTATGAGTTTAGAGATTATAAATTAAATTCTTTTTCACAACCAATTATGAAGACAGTTAATAACCAATTATCTTAAAAAAAATTCATAATTAATTCTGGGATTTGAGAGAATAGATTATCAACTTAAAAAGAATTATAATTTCTAAAATATCCTATACTTATTAAAAAGCGGGTTAAAGATTGACTAATCTCTTCATTTGAGTTTGGTGATTGCATGAGGTTGAAGGAGTTCTCCGTATACTTTCTTTGACTTTGTTTATTTCTATGGATGTACTATTCATAAGGATATAAATGAAAGTATATCAATGGTTTGGATCCATGGTTTTGCAGAAAAGAAAGGAGAGAATATAAACCCTAAACTCTAAATCCTGTAAATAGTAAATATTCTCTTCCTTCAAAATGAAAAGATGTAGAGGAAAAGTCACATCAACATGTGTTATTTCCGAATTTACCATCATTCATCTGCAAAGGTTTTTAATTTTAAAAAATAGTATTTTTTTATATAAGATGCGATTTATTTTCTAATTTTATAGTATATATTTTAATCCTCACACATCCACTCTAATTTTATATTTTCTTATGACTTTGTTTGGATTGAGAAGTGGAAAGTTGAGGGTGTGGGAGAGTGAGAGTGTGAAAAAAGTGAGTGTGTGAGAAGAAAGTGTGAAAAAAGGTGAGTATGTGAGAAGAAAGTGTGAAAAAAGTGAGTGTGTTTGGATTAGGGTATGTTAGAGCGATTATACACCTATTACTTCTATATTTTTTTTAAATAATATTAATAATAGTGATTATGTGAAAAATAAGAAGTAATTTTTAATTTATTGTATTAAAAAAATGTGAGTAATTATGTCTTTATTTAAAAGATTAGTTGATAAAATAATAAGTAGTTGGGTTGTAATTTAATAACTTTTAAAGTATCCCACGTGAAAAACATATTCCAACTTTCAAATCTTTACTCTCTTTTATTCTGGACAACTAATATTATCTTTAAATTCCTGCGTAAAAAACACACATGACACATACTAATTTCATCTCTTACCTTTTTTTTTTGTCGGTTACAAACTACACTTTATGAAGTTTTCATTTATTAGTCATCTTCTAATGAAGTATCTTTTACGTAGAAATTCATAAAATTCTGTATTACCACAATGAATTTATATATATAAATTAGTTAATTTTTATTTTAAAATAAACACCACAAAATAATTAATGGGGATAAGTTTGGGAATGCATGAGTTCGTTAATAACATATCAAATAATTACCATTGAAGCATATTCATCATAAAATCTATGTAAAAGAGGATGAAACTGTGTTGATGAAGATATTTTTTTAATTACTTAGTCCAAGATGAGGTAATCTTTATTTTTAGAATCTAAATAATTGATAGTTAAAATAAAATAGTTAATTAGATACTAATTTAAAAATTATTTATTAATAATAAAAATTAATTTATAAATCAATAATTTTTTTAATCTTTAAAATAATTTCTAATTTAATCACTATATCAATTAATTATTTTTTATCTTTTAAATTAATTTTTATTTAATGTAAAAAATACATTGAAAACATCACAAAATCATATAACATCTTGTTAACTCACAGTTATTACAGTCATGTCACATATAACACAAAAGAGTAAACTAATATTATTGAAAATCAAAGTAAATATTACAAAACATCATATCAACTTTCTCATAAAATAAAATTATACACTCAAGCCTACATCATATTTTTATTTTATTATTTATTTTCTTAGTTTAATCATTTTATTATTAAAAAGTTAAATAAATTCTTTAATTTTAAAAAATCAACCACCTCTCCACCAAACAGGTGTGAATTTGAAAAGCACAAAAAAAACCAATTAATTGAACAACTTGTAGTTAATTAAGAGACAACTCAGTTTGCCCCATATGATGTTTTGCTTTTGATTTGAACCTACTTTAATATATATAAATAGTTAGGAAAGTTGAATGAGTGAGATCAATGTAGGTATGTTGTCACTTTTTTGCTTTTGGTTAGATAATATACAATAATTCATAAATTTGCTTAAAGTATCTATCTAGCAAAATATTTGGTTGTGGTGGCATGTTTTAAATTCTATAAATTAGTAGAGACACTTCTCTGTTACACTCAATTCATTATCATACTCTCACATAAACATCTTAAAAATTAAGGAGGTGTATGAATTATGATTTCAAATATTTTTTATAATATTCTGTCTAGATTTTTAAATGATCATATGAATAAATTTATTAATATTAAATTAAAATTACTAGTATTTTTTAAGAAGAAAAGAAAATATGCTGGTATATTTAACTAAAATAGTTTATGATTTCTAAAATAATTGATATAAAAAATATGTAAATTTTTGGTGGTTTTTTAAAAATAAATATAACTAAGTTTCATGCTGATGTTTATCAGATATAAATAACACATTTATATATGAATCTCTTTCAAACCTTTTGATATATTTTAGGCTTTCTTTCTTTGAAATATCTTTCTTTTTATGTAATATTTTCTGTCATGATTGAATGTGAGATGAACCTTCATGTTAATGTGGTTTTGAATCATTTTCAGATAAATCAATAGATAAATATTTATCTTTGAAAGCTACTAGGTATGAAAGGCTCACATAGGCGAATATGAAACTGTAATCAATCAATTAATAATGATTAAAAGATTGGAAAAAATTATTGGGTTTATTTTTCTTTCTAAATTTGATCATTTTGTACAATTTTAAATGTACTAGTACTATATTATGAAATATTAACAATTAATTAAGTAAAATAAGTTTGTATTTTGAAAGTTATTATTTTGATGGGAAAAAGACACTCAAACACGTTAGTTAATTTAAAAGTTAAAAGATAACAATGAATTAAACATTTTTTTTAAAACAATTATATATATATATATATATATATATATTTTGATGGAAAGAGACACTCAAACACATTAGTAAATTTGAAAATTAAAAATAATAATGAACTAAACATTTTTTTTAAAACAAGATGTTTAGTTCATTATTATCTTTAATTTTCAAATCCACTAATGTGTTTGAGTTAATGTGTTTGAGTGTCTCTTTCATATATATATAATGAGTCTTAATCTAATTGTACTCAAATTCAAAATAAAGAATTTTATAAAATATGGATTGAATTGGATGTAAAAATATATTTAACTTGTTTTATTCTGTAACACAATATTTTATATATGATATATAATAATATTGACTTATATGTCTAAGTGAAAATAAAAATGTTTTATTTCAAAGATTCTCTCTTCTTTTTGTAAGCAACTTTTATAGCCAGTACCCATGGCATCATCACAGCGTCACAAATTGAACTTATTCCATCACTTCCTTATTGAGGTTCCACTCTACCAAAGTTTTTTATTTATCTATTTTATATATCATAACCTGATATTATATTATCCCTCCTAAATTTTAAAACTATGACACAAGTTGAAATCAATAGTATTACAAATTATTCCAAAAGGAACATTTTGGAATAAATTATAGATTATTGTAGAAAACATATTATACAATGATAAAATTGGGGTAAAATAAATCAAACCTTTTACAAGTTAAAATAAAGATATATTTTCAACATCCAGAGAAAACAGATGAGAAAACTTACAAAAAATAAATAAATTAAGATGTATATTGATTCTAATTTATGAGATATTTTTTATTACTTTAATCTTTTTATAAGTACTTCTGAAAAAATTTCCTAGCTTTCTTTGCAAGATGCACTCAAAAGAAAACAATTAAAAGAAAAATCTTTGATGAATTGTTTCCAAGAAAGTGTCCATATATGTCCAAGAAAACATGGCTGATACATTTTTTGTCAGGCTATTCAATAGAACACAGATGAAACTACACATTTAGTCATGCTAATTCAGACAATTTGTTCATGGCACGCTTCTTCAGTCTTCTGATCCTCCAATTGTTTTAATTCCCTGCGCCAATCTTCTAGTTTTGCTAGCTTTTCCAATTGCTCTGGATTCAGTTCTTGTTCTGCACTTTTCTGCTCCAATGCCTCTGTAAGTCGAATCTGAATATAACAGTACAAAAATTAGGCTAGGAAAATGGAAAAACATTATTTGAGATATTTAAAAAAAATAAAAATTAAAAGCATGAATGAAAAAGTTGGATTACTTGAGATATTTCTTTAGTAAGACGGAGAATAAAAACATATGCATAATGATGATAAGAAGAACAAAGAAGGTTTTCAAATAAAATCTCTTTGATTGTTAATTTAGATAAAATTTGTTAGATTTTAGTTTAAGATAGACTTCTTTGGTTGTACAATAGGTGTGTAAATCACAAGGGAGAAGGTCCACATTCAAGGAATATTCTAGATCCATTCTCAAACTTGCAAGGCTAGTATGACACAAGAGAGACTCTAGAGAGAAGCCGTGCACTTAGAGGAATATTATGGATCCCTTCTCAAAGTTGCAAGGCTAGGAATAAAGTACACAGGAAACATGACAAGGTAAAAATAGACACACAAAGAGGAAGATTGTAGTTCTTCATTTAAATTTCAAAGCAGATGTCAATTGCACGAATGTTTAAGCCCTCTTGTTTTGGATGTTCACTCCTAGTTCATATCTCAAGAATTTCTGAATGACATGTCTTCTTTACTCTGTCTATCTTTACCTTTTCTTCTTTGAATTTTATCTTGTTTTTACAATTTCCACATGTGTTCTTCCGTTTATATTGCCCCCGTTTTGAATTGAGTTCATCTTATCAAGATAGATCAATTTTATGGTTCAAAATTACTTGTTTGTGATTATAAATTGATTAAATGTTGAATACAGTTGGACTTAATGGACTGATTCAGAAGAGTCATTGAATTGGAATATCCTACATCCATACCCATTATGGGAATCCATCACATACTGTCATCCATTCAAGTTCTCGAGGTGATGGATTAAACAATTTTATATTTAATAATTGAACTAAGTTGCTAAAAAGGAATATAATCCTATTAAAATAATATACTCTATTTCTTATTTTCATTTCTCTAATAACATTCTGTTTTATAAAGCCTCCAGTTATCCTTCAAGTGTTCGCTCATACGAATCTCAGTTTTAAAGTTGCTATAGTAATTTGAGTTTCTGGACATTTATCACTAATAAATATACTTAGACTTATACACATTCATTTAAAAAGACGTCAACCAAAGTCCAAGTGCTTCCTTGAAGATTGCGTTGATGTGAATGCATGTTTGAGAATTCTTCAACTAGACAACAGAGAGCTAAAATATTAGCCACAGAAAGTCATATATGCCTACTGGATTTTGTAATGCTCCACAAAAACAAACAGATTCCAAAGAATTCATTATTAACAACATTCACTTTTTAGCAGTCTACCCATAACAATATTTTCTGCAAAGTTCTATATGTAATTATCAAAATTAATATCAGTGTGCTTTGAAAAATAAAATAAAAGATTCAATGAATAATTAAAAATAAACAAGTGAGATGATAGCAAGGATCCATCCTTGTGGTAAAAAACAAACAAAGCTAATTAAAAATAAAATGGGACTAGTGAAACCTTAGCATCACCAATTTGTTTGGTAGAAAGAAATGAAATGAACGAGAGGGGAAACTGTTTGATTCAAAAGTTGGAAGGGCGCCGAGAGAAGAGAAAATGAGTGGGCGAAAATACCCCCTCGTCTTAACCAGTCAGTATTCAGAAGTGCTGTAGGATCTTGAGTAGCATTACTTGAATATCTTCTTTCCTTCATTTTTTAAGGGATGTAAGAATACTAATAGAAAGAAAGGATAGATAAGAGATCCTGTAAAGGAAATGTAAACAGCAAACCCCAGAGGCTACAAAATGCAACAAAGCTCTTCTTTTGTCCAATAAGAGAGACAGGAAACCTCTCCAATCTTGCAGTGCCTCAGTTATAAATTCCTTGGATACTAGATATGCCAGCCTATACCCATGCTACAACTAACTCAACTAATCCTCATACATGAACAATACCAGAAAGACAACAGTGCCATAAACTATGAGCAAAACCTCCAAACATGGACACCAGATACAAAATTGGACACAGTTAATGATCAAAGCAAGGAACAACACAAAGACATAACATAACAGTCTAAATTTAAACTGCACCATTCTCTTCATCAATATTCTTATTTTCTAGACATTGATCTAGAAAGGCTAAATACCTATAAATTTGAAATCGTAAAAAGATGAAATTTCAGGATCATGTACTTATATCTGAGCTCTAAAGGATACTATTCCTACTATCACAAGCACTCTGCCGCATCATATCAATCTTACATTTAAATACTTCTTTTATCAAAATTCAACCCCGATACTACTTTCAGTTTCGTTAATTCTACTATTGGATGTTGCAACAAGAAACAAGTTAAGGACCATCATTTTCTTTGCAATAAATACCCGAGGGACACATTAACAGGATAGGTCATAATGGCACACTGAAAAACCGAGGAACCAAGGGGGCACAGGACATTTTTGCCAAACGGAAAACTCCTTTCATCTTACATCATTTTAAGAAAAAGGAATCGGCTGTTAATGAGATACTAAAAACTAAGAGCTTAAAGGTTATCTATAGGAGACAGACAGAGAGAGAAACTCAAATAAGGGAAATGTTTCCTGGATACTCCAACGTCATCTACACCTAGAGAGATAAATAGAAATAGAAGAGAGATAACTGAAATAGGTGATATCAGTGATAAAAAAAGTGATAAAGAGGAATTAGGAGTCCATATACAAATGTTCTCAAACACACAAGATATATAAATAGAACATCTACCAACATGCCCTGACATGGTTGGCAGATAATGAAGTCTTTTAAACATGTGGTTGTTAGATTTTCATGTCCTTTTATACGGAAAACACATGATCTGAGAAGTAAACCCTTAAATGGATCTCAGCAAACTAGTCTCTAACTTCTGAGTTTTGGTTGGAGATACCAAGTCTACCCAAGAACTAATCTTTTCTACAGCAATTTTTTAAAAACTTTTTTCCCACGATAATGAGTCAGGGAAGATGTAAACACACGAAATTAATGTATTTATTTCACAAAAGATATATTTAGCCGAGAATCAGAAACAAATGCAGTCTATTTTAATGGCGGCAATGACTAGAAAGAGAAAAAAAGGAATAAAAGCATAAATTGCGGACCTTCTTTTTGAGCGCTCGAATTTTCTTGTCTACATCCTGAGCTTGTGGCGTGGAATCTTCCACAGACAAGTCATTTACCAGCGAGCTCAATGCCTCTGCAGATTCTTTCTTTGCAGCATCTTCAGTCGCACCATCTTCTACATTCGTATCCTTCTCAATCGCAGCCTGAAAGAACCCAACCCCCACAACTCGCATAAAGATTAATCAATTAAATTAATCAAGCAGCACAATTAATTTTCCATTACCTGCCGCTTCTTTCTTTCATTCCTCTTGACGGACTTCGTCTTGGGCCGCGCATCGGCGTCGGGGTCGTACCCGGGAGGCCCAGCGGAGCCCATCTCCTTATTCAACTGCACAGAGAGAGGAAAATGAAGGAGTAAGAAACGGCGTCGTTTGTAAAGAGAAAGAAAAAGGGAAAAGACGAAAAGAAGGGAGCGCACGAGAGCGGGCTTGGGCTTGTACTTGGGCACTTCGTCTGGAGGGTGGTAGCCGGCGCGGACACGCTGGGCCTTTCGGAGGGTTCCGTCAGGCCTTCTTGTGGGGGCGAGAAGCCTCTCACCTTCCTTGAGCGTTTTGGTTAGCTCTGCGATTTGCTTCTTCATTTCGTCGTCGCTCATCTTTGTTCTTGTTCTTCCAACTACGCTGGGACTCACTGAGGAAGAAGAAGCTGGTTCTTTGCTTAGCTGTGATTCTGTGACTCACTTCACTAGTTAAAGACCAAAACTTTGAACACAAATTCATAAACCAACAAAACACAACCTTCTCTTCACCCTTTTTTATTTCTGAATTCTCTATTATAAATATTTTTTTTATACAATTTTTTAAAATTATTCTTATATTAATATGATAAATTTATAAATAATAAATTTATTTTTAAGTTTACAAATATCATACAATATGGTAAAAAGAAATTTAAAAAGTTATGCAATATAGTTTTTATCTCACAATAAACATAATTATATTAAAACAGTTTTTATCTCACAATAAACATAATTATATTAAAACAATTACGTGAAAGAGTTTATTAGAAGTGAGACAATTTATTAGATGTGAAACGGTTTATTAGTACGTGAACTATTTTTTTTTTTCATATCTTATTTTTTAAAAATTATAGATTTTCATCTCTTCTTATTATCATTGTTCTATATTTAAATTATTTTGTATATTTTATTGTAATTGAAATAATTTATCCAAACAATAAAATTAAAATTCAATATTTTGAATTGTCTTGTTTGAACAAAATCTTTGAAAAAAAATAATTTGAAATAAAATCGATTTAAATTTAATATATTTTTCTATCCAAACATAAAGTAAATTTAGTTTACAAAACAATAAAATCTCTTTTTTATAAGCAACTATGATTTTCTATTAAAAACAATATTTATAAATTACATATAAAATGAAATTTAAGATATTACATAGAACTTCAAACACGAGCACACTTTTGTATGGTATAACTAAACTAAATATGTATTACAAATCAAAATTGTTAAGTACTCTCTACATTAATTTCCTTCCTTTTAGACATCTTGTCTATTCTAACATGTCTGAATATGCATACTAATTTTGGCACATTTTCACTCCTTTTGTACTTCTACCTTGTTCCATATTGAATACCATTTCTTTTGTTTTCCTTTACATGATAAGATTAGAATATGATGTAAGTTCCTCTACTTGATCACCTGACAATTGTTACATAGACACAAACACACATACGGAGACACACGCGGACACATTCCTAAGTCATGTTTTGTGTCACAACTCACAATAGCAAACAACAAACATGCCCTACCATTACACTCACCACATCACTCCTCATTTCTAGATATGTTGGATTACATTCACATTCCACACTATTACCAATGTCAACGCCAAATTATCTTATTGTTAACAATACAGATTATCACCTATAAATTTAGTGTATAATTTCTATTATCCCTTACCCACTACTTAGTTTGTAATCTCCTCTCGTTACAAATTCATATTTGTTGCATTGAAGTAGGTATAAATACTAGTCAGAATATGTGAATGTCACCTTTGAAATTTTATACTTCATGACCACACCCTAGTCTGGAGCACTTCTTCTACATCAACCTTGTCATTTTTAAATGCAACACTATTTATTTGGTTTCTTAGGCTTAATATGACAACTACCCACACACCCTTTACATCATATTTGATGCAATCCTAACTATTTAGATTTGGGGATGTGTTGAAAAATAAAAAACAAAGCAAAATATATTGTAAATTTGAAATCCAAAAGTAGAATTTTCTCTCTCTCTTAATTTTAGCAATATATTAATTAATTGTGGTTGAAAATATCCACAATTTCAAAAAAAATTGCTAAATTAACCATATTTTAACTATCGTTCCAAATATTAAAAGAAACTTTAATTAAATATATTTTAAAATACCAACAATTAAAGAACACTTTTTCTATTATTTTTTTTCCACACTTTTTCAATGTGATTTAGCTTTTTTAAAAGACAAAACCTTGGCTTGGAATATCAAGTGTGATGCATAATATTCTTTATGGAAATTTTTAGCAATTTATTGGTCCAGGTTCACGTAAAAGGCAAAATCTAATTTGAAAGACTATGAACAACAATCATGTTTGAAATTTGGTCACACAAAAATAGAATAGTGTTTAAAAATGCAATATGTGATGGGGAAAAAATATTTAGCATAACAATGAATATGGATCACTAATTTAAATAAAAAAATGAATATGTGATGTATTCATATGTCCTAATTTTGGTTCATTGTTGTTAATGTGAGTATATGTTTTTTTCTTCAGGCTTTCTACTATATATAGCTTCAGAATTTGTTTATTATAATCAATGAGTTAATGTTAAAGGTAGGATATCACTTTTGGCAAGCACATTAACAATATCTGGAATAAATTAGGAAAAACTGGTGTGAAGGGAGATACTGTAAAATAAAAAAAGTTTGGTTTTATGAAGAACTCACTGCGGTGGAAGCATTTTTTTGGACCTAACAAGTTTTTCATTTGGTTGATACAACTTTTTCATTTAAAATCCAATTACTAACACACCACATTATCATGCAAAATGGAGTTCACATTTTTCATCACTGGTCAAAAAATGAAGTTCATCCTTGGTCACACAAATAATTCATTTGTTCTTCCTCTTCCCAATCTTCTCAATCTTCCTCTTTTATCACATATTGTCACCAACTATAGCAATTTTTTTCACCGATTCATTTCAAACCATAACAATCACATTTTTATTAATTTTCATTTGACTTTATTTTTATCAGTAAGTGTTTTTTGATTTTGTTGTCGCAGTTAATAAAATAATATTGCCTTCAGGCCTAAAGCTTTACACTTTCCAGGGAGGTCATCATTTTGGAGAAGGTCTGTTTCTTCTTTTCTTTTGTAGAATTTCTTATTTGCATATAATTTTCCTATGATTTAATATAAGCATTTTTTTAAAAAAATTCTAAGATATGACAGTATTTATAAGATACACATTTTTTATCCATAGCATGTATGATAAATTTATTAATTTTATAAATAACTACCCTAAAATTCACCCAAAAAACTATTAATAATAGACTGAAGAGTTCTATATTGAAACCATTGCTTTATAACTATGAAGAAAACAATAAATTTTGTTTAGTGAATACATGAAAATATTTGTGTTGGGAATGTGAACAATAATAGTAAGGTGTGTGAGAATGTTTAGCATTAAGAAAAGTTGAATGAGTCAGAGAAGTAACATTTTAAAGCAGGTTGATAGGCTCAACATGCAACATTGACGGTGGATATGGACGTAGTTTTCGAGCTGCAGAGAGGAAGATCATTCTCCATCGAAATAGGTTATTTCGACACAGTACAAGAAATCAAAGAGAAGATACAAAAGTATCAGAACATTCCCGTTTCCCAGCAAACACTAATTCTCAATGGCCAATTCCTCCAAGATAACGATGATCCTTGGAAGGTTGAAATCCTTCACAACACAAGCATTCAGCTTCAAGTCTCCTACGACAAGGACGAGAAGAAGGACTCGGTTAATACCCAACTCACCCAACTCCAGCTCAACATCAAAACCGGATCCAAAACGCACGTTGTTCCTATCGAAGTGGACGTCAACGACACTGTTTCCAAGCTCAAGGAGAAGATCCGCGAGATTGAGAACGTGTCTGTGCCTGTCAACAGGTTGGTTTTGCATGCAGCAACTGGTGCAGAATTGCATGATCATCAACTGCTGCGAGATTGTGATGTTTCCGAGAACAGTGAGATTGAGGTGAGTTTTAAGCCGTCACCCACGGTGTCTCCGGTGTCAAAGAAGTTGAAGGTGATGGTGTTACCTAAGAGTGGGATGAAGAAAGTTGCAGTGGAGGTGAACGCCTGTGATAATGTGGGAGAGTTGAGGAAGGAGTTGCAGAAATTGCACCAGAGGATTCAGTTTCATTTGCCACAAGACGGGTATTTCTTCATCTATAAACAAAATGTTATGGATGATGATAGATCTTTCCGTTGGCACCATGTTGTGCATGGTGATACCATTGAGATATTCAATGGAAGTGTTACTGGCGGATCATGAAATCCAAATAGTTTGGTCTAGGTTAAACTCACTTTTGTTCATGTTGATTCAGTTAGATCCATCAGATATTTTTGGGACAGTTTGTTTGAGGAATGATTTATCAATTCACCTCCAAGTGAATGAAAATAATTTTTGTATTGTCTTATATTTTTTTTTACTCATTACTCTAAATAAAAAACAACAAAACTAATAAAGGGTTGAAAACTTTTACGTATGTGAATATATTTTGTAGCCACCAAAACTTACTAAGGATAGTATCAAAAAACCATGTACAACCTCAGTCTTATATTCCAATGCAAAAAAACAATTTCACACACAACCATGTTCCCACGAAAGTACGGAAAAACTATTCCCCTATAACATTTACATTGCAGAAAGAAATAATACTTGTCATGAAGATAGGAATGGCAGAGGTAACCACCAAAAATGCGAAAAAAACAACTTGGCCACTAGTTCATAATATTTATCCATTTTTGCATCATCTCTTTCACTTCCTTCTACTCTATGTTTTGAAGCTTTCAAGTCCACCCTTAACCGGGTATTGTCCCCAGTGTTATTCTCCAACACTCAGTTTCAAAGTCAGCCAGTGAAAAACCTGCAACCAAATACACAACATACCTTAAGCAGCATGTGTTAGAAAATAGTAGGGTACTATTCAATTTAATATTTAGTATCATTTGTTAAGCTTATTGAGTTTATTCTACCCAAGTGACAATCCTTAATGGCTATAGTATTTCTGTTTTAGACCTTTATGAGATGACTAGGTTATAGGCTTCTTTGTTCAGAAATCCAAATGAGAAGTTCACAACTCCATGCTCATGTTTAATTCAGTTGAGACAAACTCCATACTTCTTCCATATCAATCTTTCCATGCCTAAATATTATATTGTTTCTATGTATCCAAACCTCACATACTATTGTTATCCAAAGTCCCTTCCAAGCTACATTTTGCATCTCATTTAGATTCATTAGGTGGAATTGTTGCTAACTAGCTTTAAGTTGATTATGATGTACTAAGTTGATTATGAAGAATAAAGTAGTATGTTGAAAGTAAAGAGAATGGATAAAGCGTATGAGTGTGGAGGCAGAATAAATTGGCCTATACCTCTTTTCTCACAAATTAGCAGCAATGTATTGTATTGTGACCCTTATAAAGTGTTAGTTTGCCTACAGATTTGATTTACCAGCAGGAAAGATTCATAATATCCTTCCGGTTTCCTTGTTGAAGAAATAGCATGGTGACAAACTAGTATATGCTCAACCTTTAATGAAGGAAGAAGAAGACTCAGGGATTAAAAAGGAAAAATAATAGAGCTGACCGAGGTTCTAATAGAAGGAGACTAATCTAGAGGATGTTGTATGGAGAAAGCTACATGAAATGCAGCTTCAATCTCCAAACATTGATTGGAGTTGCTAAAAGTTGGGTTTGAGGAGAAGTACAATGTAAAAAGGGGACAATTGTTAATAGTTTAAAATAGGGAGGTCTGTTATGTAGAGAAAAGACTGTTATTTTTTTTATTTTAAAGGGGTTATATAACAGCTTTATAATTGTGGATGGTGGATGTACAAAATTGTGAATTCATTTGGTCCTCTTCAACCCTCCTTTGTTGAGAGTGAGTGTTGTGTGGAGATATTGAATTGTTCTTAACAGAATTCCCATTTCACTTCAATGGTGAAGTTGAGGTTAACCAGCATCCATGGTCAGATTACATGAATTTGTTCTTCATTCTTTTCTCACATGTAGCATAAGTTGTGTATGTTGAGTCCTATTACTGGAATTCCCTCTTTCTGTACCTGCATGAGCCCCCACTTCATTTTTACCTATTATGGAATATTTCACTACACTACTCACCCCTGCATCATACTTATACATATCCCATATTTCTCCACACCTATTTCCCAACCTTATATCCCCACACTAGCTCATACCACCTACATTCAGCTACAATTCTACTCACATCTTTACTTTCCTGCACTATACTTCTTGTAATAAATTCTGCACAATTCCATGTTACTATTTTTTTCCCTTGCATTAAATTCCAATCACTATATATAGGTCATCTGTTTTTCCTCTGATATCCCTCACCTCACCCCTACCATGTGCTCTATCATTACTTAGAATCTTTGCTATTTCCTTTTCATACAGGGAATTTTATGTCTCAACCAAACCCAAATTTTGAGTTGAGTATTCTACATCAACTTTCTCTTGTCTAAATACAATCCTGTTCCTTTAGCACTATATATTCCAGATAATAGATATTCACAAACCCCTTCATACCATTCCTTCTGTCATTAAGTACCATTAAATAGAATTGTTGGAAATGGGCCCTAAGTTGGTTATGGTATACTATGATTACCCCTACTCATCTATCACACATGTTACATATCCTATGAACTACAGCAGAAAAACAGGTGTGTGACTGATTCTTTCTTCTCACCGCTTATAGTGTACATAATATATTACCCGACAATATCTCCCTATGACCATAGTGCACATATATATTACCAGACAATATTTCCCAACCCTGTCTATTATTTCCCTCCATAACATATGTATGACAGATATCAAGTTATGATAGAGTTTCTTTAGCTACTAAGTTTAAGGTATAGGAGTAAGTGATGGAGGAAGAGTGGAGTCTGGTTGAAGGGCATCTGAAGAAGCAAAGCTCTGCGGATCAGGTGGGAGTAAAGGACTCTATTATTGCTGTTAAGTGGTTAAAGTCAAAGCCATAATGGAATTCTGCAACATCAGAGCCTGCAGCAGTGCACATGCTGCTTCATCTGCAACATTTTGCTCTGTGTAATTGATGCATTGCTGGATACGCAAAGTATCTGTCAATTTCAAGTCTAATGAGCTAAGATCACGAATCACAGTTTATATGTTTGGCAAAACCAGATGCCACACCACAAGACTGCATTGTTATCTGCCGACCAAAACAGATCAAGCATAAGCTCTATACAGTTGGCTCACGGAGGACTTGGAATGGACTTTTTGGGTGAGGAGGGAATCGGAATACTGTAGGGTCACAGAAAAGGTGCAGTATCATAGTGTATTTATGCAGGATTTTGCAATTTTTTTTTTGTAATAGGTTTTCTGCTGGGTGTTCATCTTTGTTAGGTAGTTGGCTATCTTTTTGAGTATTTCCATTTGATGGAATGCTAGTTTTCTTTGATTTGTAAGGATTGCTCTTATGACCACATTGTATAAAGGTTGGTCCATTTTTATTCATTCATTCTTAAAGATAAAAAAAAACTGTGTGAGATAAAATTGCTTAGGAAGTTATGATGGTGTAGGGTAGATATAATCGTTGAGTTGTGAAGTTCTACTTTTAGATATGCGTTCTGTCATACATTATTACTTATTCAAATTATCTCATAACACAACACACAGAGGAACATGATTTAAGGCTTGGAGGTTTATACAAATGTTTGAATTCGACAATTAAGTTCAATATTAAAAAACAACAGACCCTTTAGCTAATGGTGCAGATTCCCAAGGCACAATTTGAACATGTTCATGGACTTGTACACAGAGAATTATTTAAGAATAACACATCCTATGCCTATTTCATTACAAGGTATGAAGTTATTTACGTTATTCAACAATAATACTTCTTCTGAGGGTGACTCAGTTGGGTTCCTGTAGTTTTTTGACATCTGAAGTAGTCTTATATGGAATCTCTCCAATGGTGTTATCTCCTTGTAAACCACTTCTGAACGTTTCCTTGTAGGAACCTTAGTACTCCATAGATGTGCACTCTTGTCAACTAACAAAAATGACCAACTGTCAGAAATACAATAAATAAACCCTCACATAAAAATATATTCCAAACTAATATGAATCTCTGAATCTGTAACATAAAGAGATTGAAACAAAATCTTTTTCTACCCTTCAGATCTTTATACTTGTCAAAGTACTGAGGCTGAAAATTCTTGGGCAGATAGTCCTCAAGACCAAGGCTTCCACGTTTCTTATATCTTGATCCACATGCATTGCACAACACGGGTTTGTCTTCTGGTCCATTACGCCAAAGTGGAGTCACTGATGAAACCATACATATGTTGGTGAACAAAGTTTTCTAGACAAAATAATTTGAATTAATAATGTAGTTGATTTCTTTGTTTATTCTTAGTCTTATTACATATATGTGCCAATAAATATTTATCCACACATGACAGTTTTGAAGTAATTTAATTTTATACATAACTTATAGTCCACTAAACAAGGCTAAATTTTATATTATGTATAAAATATCATTTTTTTCTCAAATTTAACTGTCATTTGTTTATATATTTTTACCCTTTCATAAAAGAACATTTATCTCAATTGAAGTCATATTTTTTTATGAAGAATTATTTATAATAGCTGTATTTCATTGTAAGCTACATGTTACTCATGTCTGATAGAAGAAGAAATAATTGAAGAAAAAAGTTCTGAACAAGAAGAAGACTTACCATCAATTCCACAATGGAAGCATGGACCAAGCTTTTTCCCCATGTGTGTAAAGTTCCTATCAAAATATTAAATCCAGAAAAACCCTAAGATGAAAATTTATGTTACAGAATTCAAATTGTAGAAGAAGGGTAGAAAGAGAACACAATTTGAGTGGAATTTACTGAATATTCTCAAATTTTATTGTCTCAGTTTCTTTGTTCTTCTGTTTCCATTTCTCTTATAATCTTTATCACTTTCTCTATAGTCCTGCATTTAAGTTTTGTTCATATGTAATTAAGTCTTAGATACGTTTAAATTCATTTGGACAGGGTGGCAAATAGCTTACATGTCCTACAAATGTCTACCTATATCATCATATCATATATGTACAAAACCATGCTAGCATTACTTTTTAGAACATATACGAATTTCAATATAAACTTCCAAAAAATTATTATAACATAAAGAGATGAATGAAGGTGGGGTTGAGTATTATAAGTCTGAAAAGTTGTGAGAATGTTGGTTGTGTAGTGTTTTCTTAATAGAAATACATTCAATGTTAGAAAATAGTTAATTTAATAATATATAAAACATATATTGAGTGGAGAAATTAAAAAAAAAATAAAAATTAATACATATACAATAGTAAAATAGAGTTAAATCACGTATTAAAGTAATATTCAATTAATACAATTAATTTAATATTTATTATAAGAATATATAAATAGCATGAGTATTAAATATTAATTATGCTTATTGTCTATTGTATATGATAAATTTTAATAATATTACTAAATGATATATTTATTAATCGTAATATATTTAATGAATTTAATAAATGTAACCCTTATTAGTATAGCATTTATTTAATGTAATATTTATATAAATTAGATGATATTTTTTATGTTGTAATAAATATTTTATTTATTAAATACAGTACATTTATTAAATGTATAATAATAAAAAATGAAATGCTAATGTGAGTATATTAAGCGTATAGCTTTTTTTGCTCATTAAAAAAACTCATAAAAGAAAGTTTTGTAATGCATTATTTAGTAACTGATATAATAATAAAAAATTGTATAATATATTTTTTATTTTATTTTTAAATCGGCTAAATTAATAATAACATATTAAACCATGTAAATATAACAAAATTAAATAAGTATAATAGCAGTTGAGTTAATATGCTAATTTATTTTTAACTTCTATCTCTCCTCTTCAATACATCAACCACTTCTTTATCTGTAAACATTATTTTTTCCTAGTTTTTTTTTATCTGTAATAAAAAAAAGAGGATATTTAAGATACTCTATCCTTATAAAAAAAACTATGTATAAATATTTGTTTATGACCATTAGGTTTTTCAGCATCACACCTTAAATATTTGTTTCTCTATTTTGCTTCTTCTTTTTAATTTTTCTCAATTCAATCTCTTCTTACTTTTAATTCACTGATTAAGGAGAGGATTTGAAAGAAAAATACTTTCGGATTTAATAATCTGAATTATATCTGTTTTAAGAAAAAAATATTTTGGATTGTAGAACTTTCCAAATTTTACTACAAATTTCAGGATCAGGATGTGTGAATTAGAAAAATGCATTATAGATTAGAATTTTGTAGGTATCTCTATATCCAAAAATACATTATGGATTATCTAAAATGTATTTTTTTTTTTAAAATCTTATTGTAAAATTTAATTCTATAATTTAAAAGGTGTAAATAGAGAAAAATATATTCAAATTATAAAATTTGTAAGATATTTTTAGATCTAAAAATATTTTTCAGATTCTATAATAAAAATATATTTCTTTTAAAAACAAAATGGTCTTTTCGCCAGATATATGGGGTGACAGGAGAAACTATAGAGTTGCAGGAAAAAAAAGGCTATAACAATAATTCTTTAGGCCTATTTGCGTTAAGAAGCCGACTTACAGGCAGCTTCTTTCTGCACCCCATGACTTCTTCAAGAACCTCTATATTAAATAGAAATTTATTGTTATGTCCTTCAGTAAATAATTTAAAATCTCTCTCTAACATTAAACCTAAAATTTTATACATTAAATAAAGACTAACAACACTGAAAATTAAACGTTAAATATTGAACATTAAATATTAAAAATTACATATAAATAATCAAACTAAGTAGAAACACTAAATATTAAACATAAAAAATTAAATATTAAATATTAAAAATTAAATATTAAATATTAAAAATTAAAAATTAAGTTTTAAAAATTAATGATTAAGTATTAAATATAAGGTCTTAAATATTAAATACTTTTTTTATCAAAAATAAATAAATAAAATTAAAAATAAACACTTGAGAGAGGTGCTTCAATCTTTATAAAAAAAGTTACTAACAAAACCTGCAATATTAAGTATTAATACTAAATTAAAATATTAAACATTAAAAACGTAAATATTAAATATAAAAGTTTATTTCTAGATGTTAAATACTAAATATTGAATGTTCAAGTTTATATATTAAAATAAAAATTCAACAATAAAATTAAACATATAAATTATTAAATAAGAAATAATAAACGTAAGAAATATTAAACATATCAAATATCAAACATGTAATATTAAATATTGAATATGAAATATTAAAGATGAAATATGATATATTAAATGTAAAAGAAAATATGGTCAAAATTACAATAAAAAATGGTGAATTGGTTGAATAAAAGAATTCTAGTTATTAAAAAAAAAAATTTAAAAATTTGGATGAAGAGGGTAAAGACAAACAATGACAACGATTACAATAAAATAAGAAAAATCAAGATAATATAATCAATATGAAAAAAATGCACAGAAATTTGTATATTGGTTCAATTCAACCATAATCTATTTACATACAAGAACTATTATGCAACTAATATAATAAAATTCACAACCCTTCTTGAAACACCCTTAAAGAAGAAATACAAGATATAAATAACAGACAAATACTTGTAATCACACGAGACTGATGTATTATAACAACAAAAATTACAAAAACAATAATATATCAGCTAAGTGACAAATGTTTCTCAAAAGAATTAAAAAAAATAAACCTATTGAATGATCTTGGCAAAACTTCTTCACCAAAATGTAGAAAAAGATTATCAAGAAAACTCTCTTCACAAAGCTGCAATATTTTTTTTCAAAAATCTTCACATACATCACACATATAAAAAGTCAAAACATTGGTTAAATGCAAATATTGACTCCATTTATCTAGAGATAATGTATCTACTAAATTTTCCTTTAGCACTTTCATATATGCACAAATATCTAGATAAGCTATCCAAATATCAAACCTCACATCAATAATATTTCTCCTTAAAAAATACCCAAAAAAATAAGAAAAACAATATAATCTTTAGTAGGAAATGATACACCTACTTAAAACTTAATTATAATCGATGTATGTTACTTCTTATATTGTTAACTTCTCAAGAATGTAATCTAACAACATAATATAAATATATTCTTCTCTAAGCTTAGAGAAAGTCTACAAAAACTAAGTTACGTAGAAATAAAATTTTAAATAAATAAAAAATACATATAAATATCTTTTTATATATTTACATTAGTTATTTATTTAAAATTTATTTTTAAATAAAATTTAGATTACACATAATAGATGAGTATATGTAAATGGATAGTCAAATGACCCAAAGAAGTAATTGTAACTAAAATAATGTCTTTTACCTATATTGAAAAATGTTTGATGCAAGTTGAGAGGATATACATAAATGACAATTTAAAATATCACCAAGCCAATTCAAAACACTATAAGGAAACATAAACATAACTTTTAAAATTTAGTGTCAGTTAATATTAGATAGTATTACGCAACACAAAATATTTATAACTTTTTCAATAATATATAAAAAATATTAGAGTTAATTTAACCGACTCAAATAATATTAAATATATTTTAATATTGAAAATAAAATAAATTTAACTAATTCTAATAATATTAAATATGTTTTAACAAATATAAGTATGTTAAAAAAATATTAGAATCAATCTAGCGAATTCTAATAATACTAAATATATTTTTAAAATAGAAAACCAATTCTAATAATATTAAATATATTTTAACAATAAAAATATTTTAAAAGAAGATATTAAAGTTGACGTTAACTCTAATAATATTTAATATATTTTATTTTTTGTGAAAAAACTGTTTTGAATGAATTAAGTGGATGTTATTATATTTATCATAATTGATCCTAAAACAATATATTTTAAGTATTTATTTAAGGTAGTGTTGGGTAAATTGAGGTTAATTTATTATATGCTATGAATTCATGCATTTTCATGGTAATGAATAATAATCCAAGTTATTTTTAATTAAAAGATCAAAATTCAAAGTTGATAAATTTCATAGTTCATAATTTTTTTCTCTATTTTTTATATAAATTTCATTACACTCATTTTCTTCGTCCAAATCCATCTCTTTAATTTATAATAAAAAAAATTATATTTTATATTTTTGAAAATAGAGACTTTGTGTGAGAATTTTTTCTTAAATTATTTTCATTTACCATCTAACAAACATATTAAATTAATATTAAAAATATATTTTATTTAACATTCATATTAATACATTTTTATTTTTATTTTTTTATAAGAAAGATGTCTCTACATGCATTTCAACATGCACTTAAAAAAAATCATTGAATATAAACCAATTTAGAAAAGAAAATAATTAGTTGCTATAGTAACTAAATTAGAGATCAAGATTATAAATTTGGTAGCAAAAACTTTGGTAGTTAATTAGATAACAATTTAAAAACTATTTAACAATAATAGAAACTAATTTAAAAATAAAAAAATATTTTAGTTTCTAAAACGATCTCTAATTTAGTCACTATAGTAACTAATTATTTTTTGTCTTTAAAATTAATTTTTCTTATAGGGATAGAATATAATTATAACTTATCTTTTTTTTATTCTATCGTAATTCATTTTCTTATCCTATATTAAAGGATAGCTAATATAAAGTGTAGATAAAAAAACCAACTAAACTACTTTTGAAGCTTAAATTGAAAAATACATTAACTGGGTCATATTTCAAGATAATCGTTTTCATGACTTAAAATAGATCAGATAATACTATATTAGTGAATTTAGAGGCAAAATTGTAAATTGTCGTTTAAAAGACTTTAAAATTAAAAAGAAACTCATTTTTTTAATTATAATAATTTTTGGAAAAGAAGTGCAAAATATTATAATTCTCTTGGAATAAAAAAATTCTGAAGTCAAAAAGACAACAATAGAAACTGATGAGTCAAAAGAGAGTAAAGACACTAAAAGATTCCACTGTATTATCAAAAAATTGCTTTGTGGGTGATTGTGACCCATGTTGACTGACTTTTTTTTTATATAACAAGAACAACTTAAGAGGTGATTAAACCCTTGTACAAACCTATATAATATGGTTCACATTCACGGAACTTCCAAACTAACAAAAAGCAAGAACCAAAATCTACCGTTATAAGACTCGTACAAACTCATAGCAAACTCACTACAGCCATAACAAGGGGCAAAATATAACAACTGACCTTAGCCACCAACCCAACTACCAACCCAACAGCACCAACAACCTACATAATAAAGATACCAATCACCCTAAACTGGACCGGGCCTATTTAATTGAACTCATACAAGATAAAGGGGTAAGACACCAGTCAGAAAAGGAAAAACAAGCAGATGATATTTTAGAAGTTACACAAAACCAAGCTTTCAGCTCCATTTCAAGCCCTAGAAGTTATGTGAAGATATTCATAGCACTTAACATATTAATGTTAAACGTTATTATTTCTTTAATAAAATTGAATTAAGAAAGATATTCATCGCACTTAATATATTAATATTAAAAATTATTATTTCTTTAATAAAATTGAATTAAGAAGTAAATTTTAAATTTAATTTAATTCTATAAAATTGACTTACTCTTTTACACCATGTCAAGTACATGAGATTATGTATTTATAAATAATCTAGTAGCGGTCTAATAGTAAGTGACCTGAATTTAACAAATTCGTTAAAATATGTCCTAAATAAGACTTTAAGTTTAACTCAACTTTACAAATTCAACTCATAAAATAAGATTTACACTTACTTATATATTATGAGATGTAAAAAAAATTAAATATTAGCTACATCTTGCAAAGAAATAATTATAAATTTTGTTCGCACTAAATTCCAACTTCATGAATGCGTTCTTCTCGTGCCTTCCGTTTTGCATCTTTAGTTTTTATATAAAAATAAAATAATATTTAAAAAATGTTAACACTTTTGATTTTTTTTCACTATTGAACCATCTTAAAGTTGGTTCCCCCACCACCATTTGACCATCTTATGATACACGTTCCCTTTGAAAAACTTTTGAGACTTTTCTCATTTCCTTTTTCTCGAGTTCTTGGTCCCAAAGCAGCAAATATGAGATGAAATTCAGCCGAAATCGTGGACTGTAAATTAGAAGTAGGTAGAATTTGTTGGTTGTGAATTATGATGGATTAATTAATGTAGGGTTGTAGGATATTGTTTTCGTATTCCATGTTAGAAAATGCGTTAGGCAAAGATCAAATTTCCATGGCATGCCAAAAATAAGAGTTAAAAAAAGTTCAACACTAGAACAAAATGAGTGAGAATTTGGAACTTAGTATGGTGGAGTTTATCTTTAACCACTATATTACATTTTCTATACATCAAAGTATGTCTCAAGCAACATCCTCTCTACAATATCCTAAAAACTTGAATTAGGGAGCAAATCACGTTCATCCACAACTATTACGCATAGTGTACAACACTTCATTGATTTCAGAAATGAAGTTGGTTATTTTTATGATGGGATTTTAATAATTGGTCTATTTAATCAATTTATCACACGAGAATTTATCATGTAAGGTTTATTTTAGTGTAAAAAGAAAGATTTTGGACTCAAATGAATGAAAAGAAAAAGTAAAATGAAAGTCTTTTTTGAAATTTAGACTGATTAGAAATAATGAAAATTCATAGTATATAAACGAGCGAAAATTTTACTTTTGTAGGGTCGAGTTGATCTTAAAAGTTTACTTCTTAATATATACGTAATCATCAAAATTATTTCGAATGTTATAGTTTGTTGGATTTATTAGGTCACCATCATCATAAGTATAAGAATATAATCTGACAATTTTGTAAAATTAAGTTAGGTTTAAATAATATTTGGTAATAATTACTAAATAAAAATCTAATTTTAATATGAGAGAAACTTTATATGTTGGATTTAAGATTTGAAATTGTCTTATTTAGAAGAAGGTTGATAGCATTGAAGTGAAATATGTGTTTTCTTTATAAGAAAAATTCATCTATGAGTTTTAATATCTACAAAACAATTATTTCATTTAATTCAATGAGGTAGTTATTAATCTTAAAAGTAGGAGTGATAATGTGGGTCGGGTCATGCGGGACGGACTCACTATTCTAATCCGCTGACCCGCTTTGATTTGCTCGTCGTAGCCCTCGCGAACCAATAGCGGGGCGGAGCGGATTGGCCCACTGGCTAGCAGAAATAGAAAATCATACCTCATTCATCCATTATTGTAGTATGACCTTTATTTTATTTTATTTTTAAAAATTGAATTTAATGTACTAAAAAAATGAATGTTTTATTTTAATCATCAAGAGTTAGTATTAAGAGTGACATTGAATTTAATTTTAAGTAAAGTCTTATATTTAAAATTTGTTAATAACAAGAATATTATAAAGAAGAAATTTCACGATAGTTAAAAAATTAGTCATATTCATTCAAATATTTTGCAACAAAACTTTGATAAGATACTCTTATACATTTACATACATATATAGAAAAAAATAGATGCAAAACAAAACTTTTTAATTATTTTTAATCAAGCTTTTGAACAATCCTCATACTTGAATTTATATTTTTATCTTAATTAAATAAATTAAAATACGGATAAAATTTTAATTTTTCAGTAATAGGAATAAGTTTTTTTATAATTAATGAAATTTTAATTTTTTTTTAAAAAAAAATCTTATGCGGGTTAGCTTGCAAGCCCGCAGATTACTTTTTATGTGGGACATGTCAGTGAAATGAGTTCACACTCTTAATGCTGCATGGACCAACCCGACTCACATTTTATGGATCAAATACCTATAACGGACACATTGTCACCCCTAATTAAAAGTAAAAATATATCTAATTAATAAGGACGAAAATATGCTTTATTTTATTGACTTAAAGATTAAAATGAATATTTTTTTTATAAAGATACACCAAAATCTTGGAATGGTGACTTCTCAGTAAATGAGGGGAAAATGAGGTTGTATCTCCGTAAAGGTTTTAAAATCTTGATAGTGGAGAAGAGCTGAAACTTTTACCTTTCAACCACTCACGTCAACATAGAAGGAATAAATCTTGAACTTCTAGATGAGATATCTGTTTTCTAAAATTGGAGACATGTTTTACAACCTTTTCTTTCTTTTTATGTATCTACTCAATTTCAATTCTATCCATCACACACTTTTTATAAATTAAGGAGTATCTTAAGAAAGTGGAACTTCACACCACTCCAAATGGAATTCAATAAAATAAATTTAAATAGGATAAGACTTCAAATGAGATTCAATAAAATAAACTAATTTATAAGATGAAATTACATTTACTTATAATTATAATTTTATCTTATTTTTAGTTAATATGAATTATTTACTAGAGTACAATAAGTTTTGCAAGAGTTTTTGAAAGATGCTAATTTTAACTATTAGTGGATATATAAACTAAAATATTCATCATGATCCACACATAAAAGTAAAATAAGATGTTATAATTACCTTATTTTTTATTTCTTAAAATTGAAATTTCCCCTTTATTTTTATCATAAATCAATTTATTAAATAACATATTTTTAAAAAAGTTATATAATATTATTCTATACAATTTTATATAATATTAATTAATTTACATTATAATTTTATACAGTTTGCTAACATTATAATTTTAAATAATTTTGTGTAAAAATATATAATTTTATAATTATAGTAAATGGTTTATTCATTGTATCACGTGTTAAACTTTTAATTATGGTCAATGTTAATGTTAATGAATGACAAATGTTAACCCGAAGTAAAACCGATTCCAACATGATTTTGTTTGCAAAATGATCACTTATTGTTTACTAAACTAAAAGGAAACAATTTCCTTTGGTCATATATTTTGCTATGAAAATAAATAAATCACAGGTTCAATACTTTGTTTTATGTGACTCTATTTTATGTAATAATTTATTTATGAAGGCATGTATGTAAACATGGTAAGTTGTGTGTTGCACTCTCAAAAATCAAGAACATATAAGAATTTTCTATACTTTTTTTTTTTAATTATGATGATTTATGTACAAATTGCCTTTGTTAAGTTTTATAATTTTTATTAGTTCGACTTCTTAAATAATTATGTTTTTATATTATTAATTATATAATCTCATACTGTATTACATTATTTATTTAATTACTTTTTACTGTACAAGGGATATCAAACTAGTTGCCATAATATTTTTGGAATGTAACAGAAAATTAAGGATGATAGTTATTCAATAATTCGACCAACGTCATAAATAAATTCCGAAACATTTGGATTATAAAGAGAGTGAAAAGTGAAAATTTCTAAATTGAGAAAAAAAAGTTATAAAAATAAAAGAAAATAAATAAATAAATTGTAGTTGATTTGATTGATGTAATAAAATATTTTTAATATTAATATATTTAGAATATAATTAATAAAATATTTTTTTAATAATTTGATGCAAAATATTTAAAAAATATAAATTAGAGTAAAATAAGAAATTATTATAAAACTGTGATTGAAAAAGATATTTTTTGCAATAAAATATTAAAATAAATTACTCCAACACTATTAAACTTTTAAGTAAAATTATTTTATTTCATTTATTATTTTAATTTTTTAATTTTAATTTTTTATCCATAAAATATAATTATAAAAAAATTATTAACGTATTAATCAATTATATGAGTGACTTTGTTTTCAAATTGTGATTAAAGTAATTTTTCTCGTGTTTCTGTAATTATTTGATTTCATTTTGTATGTATATAATTTATTTTTTATACAGTAAATTATCGCTTCTTGTGCTCAAAGACAAAAAGCTATTATATAAACACACTATATCTATAATTATATATAAACAGTATTTATCTTACATATATCACGGTAAACGTAAAAAATTATTAAGAAAATAATAATTATTAAATTATACGTAATTATTGTATGTAATATTGTATTTGTACTTAATTATAATCCTAAACATTAAATCTAAACCAATTATATGTAATTAATTTAATAGTGATAGAATTTACATCTTACCATTTAGAGAGAGAAAATCTTCTTATTTTAGTATATATTTTTTATAGATAAAGTGATGGAAATATATAGAGAATAAAAACTTATTATTTCTTTTTACCATCTACTTCCATACAATTTTCTTATAAAAACCTTCCTACAAGATTGAACAATATTGAATTTCCTCTATCAAGTCTTCAACCTTTTTGATTGTATGTTTTTCTTTCGTTTCTTAATGTCTTATGAGTCGATATATAGTTGACGGTAGATATATTTATATCACAAATATTATAATTAGATAATCATTACCTTATTTCTTTAGATCATCTTTTATTTATAGTTTTTTTATGGATTTGAGATTCATCTCATATCTATTAAGCTCCAATACTCCCTTAATAATTTTTAAGAAATATTTAAGAAGTGATTAGTTAATTATAATGATTTATCCTATTATACCTAAACCGATATGCCGAGAACCTCATTCGCATTACAATTACTATTATTTATTTTTCACCATCTTACACTTTCTAATTACTTTGTATTTTCTAAGAAGATACCATAGATAAATTACATATACTTATTTTTATAATATAATGAGTATTTTTTTTCACTTGTAAAACCATAATGAGGTTTGGCAGAGACATGTGGCTTTGGTCACAGTTTCTAGTACAAGGAGTCTGCTACCTATTTATTTACTATGTAACCAACCACCCATTAAGTGTGAGTGGGCTCTCACTCCTCCATTATAAAACCACCTTGCTTCTTTCCAGTTCTACTCACTCAACCCAACAAACTTTTATTATCTTTCTTCATTGCTTCTTTAATTGTGTTGTGTGAGTTGAACCAGAAAAAGAAATGGGTCTGGGAAGAGGCAGTGCAGTGGTGCTACTAATCTCACTCTGTTTCTTGCTGCTTCACTCTCAGATGGCTCATGCTGCAACCTACACAGTTGGAGGTTCTGGGGGTTGGACCTTCAACACTGTTGGGTGGCCCAATGGAAAACGCTTTAGAGCTGGCGACACACTTGGTTCGTACCTTCCACTTATTCTCTACACTCCTATGTCTCTCTAGATAATCATGTATTACAGATATTTCAAACAGTTTTTTCATAAAAGATTTTAAGAAAATCATTACCAAAAACTTGTCTGAAACATCAACCACCGACAACTCTACAGTTCAATTCTCTTTCGAATCTGTCTGTTGATATCTTGGTCTTTAAATGTGTTTTTGTTAGATAATTAAATTAATCTATGGTTGAGTTTCTTTGGCATTAATTAACATAATAAACACCAGTACAATTTATCACATGCGAAACACAAAGTCTCTTGAATATGCGAAGAATGGCGTGTGAACTGTGTTAGGAAAGTCTTTAAAAGTTGTAAGTGACATGATTTTTGACCTGGCTACTATAACATATGGAAGAAGAAGTTTTGGTTTGATCTGTTAAAGCATGTATGCATTTTGGTGTATGGATGCAGTGTTCAAATATAGCAGTGGGGCTCATAATGTGGTGGCAGTAAACAAGGTTGGGTATGGTAGTTGCAAGACTCCAAGAGGGGCGAGAGTGTATCAGTCAGGGAACGATCAGATCAAACTTGTTAAGGGACAGAACTACTTCATCTGCAACTATGTGGGTCACTGCGAGTCTGGAATGAAAATTGCCATCAATGCTGCTTGAGTTTGAGTGTGTTCAATGTGGTTAACTATATATTAACTATATATCTCAGTGCTTTCCTACTGATATAATTGTATTGTAATGCAAATTGCACTTGTTTAGTGGGAACTTATCTCAGTTTAATGAGTGGATAAGATAGGTATGTGTGGGAAGAAATAGGGTAGCTATATCTGCTCTCTTTTGTATCTTGCTTATTATCAATGATTAAGAATAATAAATGATGTCGGCAATATCAGATATCTCAAAACACTTTTTAAAATAAGAACAAAGTTTTTGTACAGAGTAAAAACATTCATTTTAATTAAGATGACAAAATGGATTGAGTAGTTGAAGGCGAGTTTACTTTTAATGTCGTGGGTCGGAAGAAGAACGGGACGGACTGAGGAACGGATGGGTCAATCCATCTTTTTTCTATTTTTTATACTTTTAAATCTACAAGTGAAGATTCTGTTTTTTTTTTCTGCTGGTGCTTTAAATGTAAACTTGCAGTTTTGGTTTAGCTTTTTAGTTTATGAGCATCATAGTTTAAGTGCTTTTTAACTGCAGAATGAAGCCCGTTCTTGTTAGCCAGCAATAGTAAGAAAAAAATTGTTGATATTTACTTTATTTTGTTAGTTATTAAATCTGGTTACATTTAAAATGAGTATATCATGAGATCATTTACATACAAATCAAAGATCAAAACATCTATAAAAAAAACACAAAATGTGACTTGAATGTGACCTAAGTTCAAGTTTTTAATTGAATCAAAGCAAAAACTTCTAATACATCTACTACACCTCCTTTAAATATTACTTTGTTTCTATGTTTCCAAATTTCGTTAATTACTGCGATTCAAATCACTTTCCAAACCTCATTTACCAAACACATTACACATCCTAAACTGAGATAAGTTTGAGAGTGGGACATTGTGAAACACACTCTAGCCCCAACCATAGGTAGCAATGGTTCCACAATAATCATGCAAATCTACACTCGAAAAACAAATGGATACTAGTCTCCTCAACTGCATTAAGTTTCTTTGAGGAAATGTCTTATAACTACTATTCTATTACTCTACCTATTTTTTTTTTAAATGTCTAACTCGTTAGCAAAGGAAATAATGAAAATAAAAAGACATTTCCTGTTAGGCTGGGCAGTGAATGGACAAAAATAATATGGGTGAAGTGTGAATGAGTGTGTAAGCAAAAAAAAGAAAAATGGGAGCGTAAGGATAAAAAACATTAATACATTTAATGACGCTTTATTAGCAAAATGCAAATGAAGATAAACAATTGAAGAGAAAGATTGTGAAAAGATATTGTGGAAGCGAAATACGAGTCATGAAGAAATTTGTCTTTGTACAAATTCAACAATAATCACGGTGGTGGAGAAAATTAAGGAAAATGTGTAATAGAGGAACCAAGCATACTAGTTTGATGCAAATTTATTGAAAAGTAGAAAGAGACACAAAGATAAAATAATGGAAAGATTTATGAGTTAGTGATACACCATTATGTCTTCAGTTCCCTAGCTTATAAGTCTTTACCTTAAAAGATGCAAAAGTGATACAACTTGTAGATATATACTTTTATTTATTTATATATATATTATGTTTTTTTAATAAAAATATAGTTTATGACAGTAAATAATAATTTTGTTTATAAACATGATTATTATGATTCAATTTTTTTATTGTGTATGGACAAGACATTATTAAAAAAATATAAAGTATACTTTTTTATCTCTATTATTTTTAAAAAAAAAACAGGTTGTTGGCAATCAAGTAAAACAAAAGATACACCAAAAATATATATTAACATTTCAATGTGATAAGGTAAAACTTTTTTAGTTTATACTTTTGAGAAGAGTCAACCACACACGATTATAACTATAGCTAGATATATGAGTTTATCTTAAACAAGTTCATTCATATATTCACATATTAAAGATTATGTTATCTAATATTAACTCAAAAACTTGAAATTTGTGTGAATCAACTCACATAAACTTAAATTTATACTCAAACCCACAATTTGTCACATTATACGGATCCACCTGTGATTAAAGCTCGTATATCAAACTATAATGATAACTAAATTAAGATCATTATGACTCTATAGGGCCAAGGTGTATTATTTCTCTCCCAAATAAAAACCATTATGACTCTGGTCCAATCCATGGTCTTGAGTCATCATTTTGAACCATAATGGCCCCAGCACCCTCAACCACCCCATTACAATTGCCATCATCTTTGGCTATAAAACCATGCTCTTAATTCTTACTAACACAGTGTTATTCTTCTTTCTCAATCTTTGCAATTAAAAACATGGCCATGGGAAGAGGCAGTGTAATTGTAGTTCTGACACTGTCATTGTGGTTGGTGCTTCACTGTGAGATGGCTCACTCAGCCACCTACACAGTTGGAGATGCAAATGGTTGGACCTTTAACACTGTGGCTTGGACTAAAGGAAAACGGTTCAGAGCTGGTGATACACTTGGTTAGTATCTTTGGATCTTTGCTTTTTGCTTTTTATTCATATTTTACCAAGAAAGCTCAAGAGATTAATGTAAGAAGGGTTTCGCTAACCAGTGTACTTAATACACTAATTAAGGAACAACAAACACTAATTATATATCTCCATTAGACCAGCCTAGTAGATTCAATTACCAATGCACTTTAAGTTTAAGTCAACCTCATAAAATCGGTGATCTTCACCACACATCCTTCACGCCGAGAGTGACAGCTCGTGTGTGAAATAACATATTATGAGTGGTGTCCAATAGTGGGTGACCTAATAAGTCCAACAAATATTTGCTTGGATAAGTTCGAAAATAGATCTTATATCATATTACAAAGTGAACTTTAAGCTTAATTCAACTTCATAAAACCGACTTATAAAGAGAGATTTATACCCACATATATACTATATACTATGAAATGTTTAATCTCTCTAGTGGATTTTCATTCAAAAGATTAAAATAAAACTTATGCAAAGAACTACGATTATATATAGCTGTTGAAAGTGACTCGTATATATTGTAGTGTTCAACTACGGCCCTGGGACTCATAATGTGGTGGCTGTAAACAAGGCTGGCTACAAGGCATGCACGACCCCAAATGGTGCCAAAACCTATAATTCAGGAAGTGATCAGATCAAGCTTGTGAAGGGACAAAACTACTTCATCTGCAATTTCGTTGGTCACTGCGAGTCTGGCACCAAAATTGCCATTAATGCTCTCTGATTTAGTGGATTAATTTATCTTTGGACAAAAATGCAGTATCTTATGTGAAGTGCTACTTGATAAGACAAGATAAGAAGTGTTTGATGTCTTGTATTTGAGTGTTATCTTTTACATTATAATTTCAGATTTCATATGCTTTTCCTTTTCTGATTTAGTTATCATTCCTCAGTCTCTGATTTCATACAACCATTGTTAAAAAGTTTTACTTTCTCTGCCTTGATTATTGAAAAATAGTTTAAATACCTTTTTTTGTCAATAACTTTTACTCAATTTAAGTCAATGGTTTTATGATAAAATATAAGCTCTCAACAGCTAAGTTGAAAAAGTAAAAAAAAAATTAAAATAAACTCAGTTAACACAGTTAATTGAATTAAACACTATAACAAAATTAGTAAATAAAAATCAATTTTATAAACAAATAATTAATTTCTATATTAAATAAATTAAATATTATTTTAAAAATTAAAATAATTATTAATATTTAAATTAATTTTTATTATTAATAAAATTTGTAAATTAATTTTAAATTGATAATGATAAAATCTTAATAATTAATTAATTAGATATCATTTTAAAAATTAATTTATAAATTTTATTAATAATAGAAACTACATGATACTTAATAAATTCTTTTAGTCTATAAAATAAAATAGTACGTAATTAGTTAATAGATTGATGAATTATTTTATGTTTTTAAAAATAATTTTTATTTAATGATTATTATTTAATCATACCTTATATTTATATTTTGATATTCCTTGAGCTAAGTTGGAAAATAAATTTGTTAATATATTTATTTTCCTTAAAAATGGATTAATTAATTTATTTATTAATATAAAAAAAATTATATTATTAAATAATATGACTTTTAAGATACTTGTTATAAAAATTCAAAAATTTATTTGGACATGACACTTTATAATTGAATGGTATTGCAATTTTCTTTTACACAATCTACATATAAATTATTTTCCCACAAAATTAGTTAAATTAAAGGCTCAAACATTTTTGTCCAAATTTTTTAATTTCCTTGACGTAATTTCCTTTGCTTGAAGAAAAATATTACCCTATAATATTGGGCACCTTTACGTTTTTCCACCTAATTATATAAAAAAGGAACATATTGTATTCATAATATTTAAAATACATTTATGCAAGAAATTTTGACAATTAAAATTATAAAAATATACAATAGTAGAGACCGAATATTTGCATAAAACAAAGTTACAAGAACCTGATAAGTAAAAAAAATCATTAATAAAATATTATAAAACCTATACGGAAAAAAAAATTAAGCAAATATAGTTTATTGTGACAAAAATCAGTATCTTTCTCACTGTGCATTATACAGCTTGCTATGGTAAGCCTAATAAGATAGAAAAACTAATAAGAAAAATTGCCTTCACGGTTTATTCTGGATTGAAAATTGATGAATTATATAATATAAATTTTATTTTAAATTTTTATATATTTTCAAGATATATTTCTAGAGCTGAAAATACATTTTAAAATATATTTGTTTCTTTAAAAATAAATTTATTTATAATGAAATCATTTGTATTTTAAATCGTACAATTTAAAATACATATTTCTATTTTGAAAATCCAAAATATAAGTTTAAAAAAAATGGAATTTCAAACTTTTTAAGAGTGCAGCTTGAAAATACAAAGGTGTAGAACGCAATTGTTATAACAATAGGATAGAATTAGAAACAAGGCCTTGAGATGGATCAATAGGCCCAAATCCGAATGAATAACTTGATCCTCTTTACATTCCTTGCTTTAAGAATTTAAGATTTTGTTTGTCAAATTCTTTCTATACCTAATATTTTTTGAACCTCCACCCTACTTATTTTTAAATTTCTTTCATTTTGGAATTAAAAATAATGAAAAATAGATTTGAAAGAGATTATTATGTTTTGGAAAAAAAATCAAAAATCAAAATCTCATTCTGAAAAAATATTTTACAATACAAAATAATTGTTTTAGAAAAAACATCTTAAAATATATTATAGAAAAGGCAGTCCGAAATGTATTTTGATCCGTAGTCCAATTTTATTTAATGACATTTTATTTTTTCACACCGAAATCAAGTACAGTAATGTGCAGGAAATAATTGCTTTTTGTTTTTGGTATTTAAATATTATATTTTGCTTTTGGTCATGGATGTATGAACATCGTTGACCACAGGAATGTCGTTGGATTAGAGATGATAAAAAAAATTATATTGGATCAAATTTATAATAGATATGTTTACAAAATACTAAAATTTCATGTTAAAATTATATTGTTCCAAAAATGTATTTTTAAAAGAAAAATACTATATCTTTTTAACAGTCAAACTTTTGAATTTTTTTTATTTAATTGTATTTTTTAAAGTTTAAAATAATATTAGATATGTTTTTTTGTCGATTATGTTCTTTGTTTTAATTCTCAGATTTTTTAAAAGAAAAAATTTATACAACACTATATACAGGTGTTGTTTTTTAATTATATTTAAATTTTGATAATATACATCTGATTAAATATCATTAGTGCATAATAGAATTTTGACTACAGTTAAAAATGCTATATAAAAACAGTTCGAAAATCATTATTATTTTGAATGTTGTTGTAAATCGACGGTTTATAACGACGGTTTTAGAATCACCATTATAAAACCACATTAACAATATGTGTAACAAATTATTGTTATTGTGTCAAATAAACAATAAAAAAATAAAAATTGTATTTTTAAAGACACTATCGTCATAAGTGTATTTTTTAAAAAAATGTTTTACTATTATATATAGATACCATAATCTTGCATAAATATGAAATTTCCATAACAATAATACATGTAATATCATAATTTAAATATGAAAGTCTACATACAATAAATTATTTCATATAACATTCTACAAAAAGTTCTATAAATATATGAAATCCAAGTGAGTTTCTTTGCATTTACATATCTAGAATAAACACTGAAATAATAAGATTTCATGTTAGAACATATAACATTATGCAATATATGAGTAATAAATTTGTGAATGTAATCTCTAATTTATAATAGAAACATCATGTAAAATTTGAGAAATTTCTAACAAGTGAAAGTATGGGAACTAAAACATTAAAATACTTAAAATAAAAAAAATAATAGTAAATGGTGGATTTTTTGGAAATTTGGTCCACCCCATTTCGAGCAAGTTTTATTTTTTACGTGTCTCCATCCGACTTCTTTATAAAAAGTTATGACCGTTTGAAGTATTTTCATGCTAATTTTTTGCCACTCCAAATCCATCAAATATCTACTATATGAAGTTCCCACAAACCCTAAACTACTAACTAATAACACATATTATTATAAAATTAATTAAAAGATTTAGGGTTTACGAGACACCGTGCACCAGTCCTGGCAGCGTGTGGTGGAGGTGCTGGCGGCGTGCGCAAGGTGTTGCCGCGCGGAGGTGAAGGGTTGGCTCACGGAGGCGGAGACAGCTGTTTGCTTGCACGCATGAAGGAGAAATGCGTGAGGGTTTGATGTGTGGAGGTGGGGGTTTGACGTGCAGGGAGGGCTGGAGCGATGGAGGAGAGGTTTGCTAGCGGTGCAAAAGTGGAGGGGAGGACGCAAGCAGCGCTAGCGCTATGCTAGCTACAGTTGGACTGTGCATGAGGAGCCCCTGTACATCGACCGTGAGTGCTGACAGTGACAAAAAGGACCTATGCTGGTGGCGGTGGAGAGAAGGAGCGGGTAATGAGAAAAGGAGAAGGAAATGGGTGCACAAGTGAAGAAAGAAACTAAAAGACGCAAGGGAAGATGAGGACGTGGACGCGCGATCAAAAAGGGGCACAAATAACGACAGTTCCAAGGCAAGAATTGTTATATACCCCTAAACAATGCATATAACAACGGTTCTTAGAGCAACCGTTGTTATTTTAGACCAAACATTACGACGGTTCATAGGACAACCATCATTAAAAAAAACTAATCAAAAGTTTGCTACCGTCTCTTTTTTAACGATAGTTTTATAAAAGCCGTTTTTATTTGAAGTGGTCGTGAGATTTTGTACTAGTGTATATTGTATATTATAAAAGAAAAACTTTAAATATAATTAAAAAGACAATGCCTAAATATTTATAGATTGTATGTAAGCTTTTATTTTCTTTTAAATTTTTTACCTAATTTTTAATTAATTTTCATTTATTTATAAAAAAATAAAATGAATAAATATGAGTATTATAGATGTACTCTAATCTACTTAAAAAAATGCTATATGAACCCTAAAACACATTCCAGTGAATTTAATTTACGTATATGCTGCATTTCTTGTAATTAGAAATAAAATAGAATATCATACTATTTCATCTAGATCAGGAAAATTTTTATTTTACACCTGAGTTTCTACATATCATAATAGTGTAGCAGAAAGACATTAATTAAAGTCATGGTATTTTAGAAAATGTTATTAAAAGAAGGTAAAGTTTATAGATATCTCGAAAAAATGTGATTTTTTTGGAAAAAGAAGGTAATATTTCTTTAAGGATTAATGAAATAAAATATAATTTAAAACGAAATGGTGACTAAAGATAAGCTGAATGTGGTCATTTGAAAATTGGTACTTAATTAATATAAAATTGGTGAGCCTGCTAAGTGGGGACCAACTTAGAATATCTTTCAGAACAAATTGGCAATTGCATAATCAAGTAATCATTTTAAACTTTAACATAAGGAACTTCCTGCCATTAATTTCTTTCAGGCCTGATCCCAGTCTCCAACAAAATGAGAGATGAACTTGGTCCCGCCAGAACAAATTAAATCATATCAAATGTAAAGTCATGCATCTATAGAAGAAAAAAAAACCCATCTTGGTAGGGTTCATAAATTTGTAATCATTATGTTAGTTGCATTGCCTTATTTTTTTGGTGTAAGTTGCATTACATTATATAAATATATATGTACAGGTGTATAGCTATAGTGAGTAATGAAAACTGTTTATTTCTGGTTTGAAATACTGAACACTGATTCATTGTTGCATGATATGATGATATGTGTCAGCTCCAAAGGGCACTAATAGATTCCTCTCCCATTTACAAAGAATTGATGAAGCTGACATAATAAACCTTTTGGTTGGTGGTGGTGGGTGGTGCTGCTAGATGGTCGTGTGAGTGCATTATGAGGACAAGTTAGGGCAGGAATTGGTTTCCATTTGGAAACACTACAATTCATAATGGTGGCCTCAAAACACCATTCACAAGTCTAAATTAATCATACTCTAATGCTTCTAGGAATCCAATGCTGCAACCGCTACAATGGGTCTCACAATAGCCAATGGAGTTTCAACAAGTGGAAGCGCATGCAAATATCCACAACACTTTTTATGTTTAGACCATTGAAAAGGTGCAACATTATACCATCAAAGCCTAGACAAAAGTTTTGGACACTAGCATGAGGGGAAGATAAATAAAACATTTACTTATTCACGTTCAAGTTCAGGTTTGGTGGTTGACTTAAGTAACACCAACCAAATAAAATAATGTAATAGGGTATGATCAGTAAGTTGCTCCATGGAGTTACTTCCACCCCCAAAATCCTCTTTACTAGGAATAATAAAAGCAAAAACTAAGTACCTTCAAAGCATGATGGTTATGTTCACCAAATACTCTTGCTTTTTCCTTCAGTATTGAAGAAAAAGGGCATGTTTCTGATAAGTAGGAATCTGCAAAAATGTAAAATAGAAACTCATTAGGCTGAGACATATAAGAAGTTGCAGACTGCATACTGAGACAGAAGTTAAAGGAATCATAGTATGAGTGTAGGTCAATTAAGATGTGTGCATGATGTGGAAAACAATAATTATGCAGAACTCAGAAGAGATATGAAAGAGAAGTGAGCCCATAAGGGGTTTCTCAGAGACAGATTCACAGAGCCTGTTTGGCCTACTGGCCACCTCCAATTGTCACCATTTTGAGTGATTCCAAACATTCCATTTAATGGAGGTGGACAGAATGCCAAAATGGCTATGGAACAAGACCTCTGAGAAACCCTAGAGGCTATATAGAGCAAAGAAAAGCATAAGGAAATGGAAATTCTGGGTGAGATTTGAAGATGAGATCAGAGACAGGTTTTGACTAAGCAATGAGGAAGGAATAGTTTTGTATGATGGGTTTTGAAATAAGAGTGGCTTTTTGTAGAAAGAAGGTAGCGTGCATGGAATTGTACTATCCATTGGAATATTTTGGCCTTTGGGTGCTTCTGTTGTTTTCAAAGACTTTCAATCCCTTGGTTTTGTCTAGATAAGTTTAAATTGCAGCTATATATATCTGTGTAGATATGTTGTACATTTATGGTCTACTATTTTTTTGATTAAGACTTTTGTTGCTAATTATCTTGCAAATGGTTGAAGATAATGAGGCTTTGTTTGACCTTGGTTGTTATGTTGCAATTTGCTTGCATTGTAATTTCACTATGCTTTTTTGACTTGCTTCAAAAGGAGGATGCAAAATGTGCTGGCCATGTCTCCCACTCAGTTTCTAATTATTTAATTTGTCAACACACTGTTTACTCACTTCAACCTTTGACATTTATTTCTTTAGAAAATCTACATATATTTGCCTTTTTTTTACAGCAGCAATAACCTCACTTTGAAACAAACTTACGTGAAAACCTATATAAAAGTGATACTACGTATACATAAATATACATATAATCATATAATCTCTATAATCTCTATATACGTGACACATATTTATATATTATATAATTATGAATTATATAAATTGGCTATAAAAATTTATATGTATAAATATGTTTTAATTTTTTTAGTAGAAAGATGTTTATTATGGCTCATTCAAAATGATTTGTTCTTTATGTTTGTAATCATAATAAAAATTTATACAATAAATTTGAATTTTTAAAAAATTAATATTTCTCATTTTTAAAATTGTATTAGAATTGTAGTAGAATTGTCAGAAAAAATCAAATAAATATTTTTTTAATTGAACACTTCACCAATACGATACGTATCTTACTAGTGTCATTATTCAATATATGTGTCTGACACGAACACACCATTTAAGAGGAGTGTTCGAACCTCATAAGTAAAAACTCATCTACCAAATAATCAAACAAATAGTCATTATTATTATAGATTTTAAATTTAATTTAATCTTCTAAAATCATTTCTCTATCACTCTCAGCCATAATCAAATAGAAATTCTAAAAACATATTAGAAAATGCAATTATCTATATCTATGTTTGAGAATTTAATATATATATATATATATATATATATATATATATATATATTGGTTAAACTATTCAATTGGCTTGAGTGAATAATATTTGGTCAGTTTTTGGAGCCTGAATGTCTAGACATAATGATAAGAAGTCTTCGGTTGGTATATAAAATATCCACTATGGAAAGAGCATGCACATATTTAATAGATGTATTAACGTGAATAGTTTAAGTTTCGTCGCAGTAATTTTTTTTTTAATTTAAATTTTTTTCTAATAATCATCTTTCTATTACATAATCATTACACACTTTTATGGAGTGTAAAACATTCTCATTCGTTTGAATCATATTCCTTTGCGTCTAATTTTACTACTTAAAAGGAAAAATTAAACAAGGTTTTCGATGTATATATGAACCCACAACTGCAAGAAATCTATGGTACAGTTGTGAAGACTATTTTATGCCAAATTTTGAAAAATAATCAACAAAAACTAAAAATAAAAATAAATTATTATTTTTTATATAAAAAAATTAAACATGTTTCATTAATTTTAGTTCTATCTGAAATTACATTAAACTTTAATATATGAAACTATAGTATACGAGATATTTTGTTCTAAATCCATTTTTGTCTGAAATGGTGGTTTACAAAAGTCGTATTAGGTAAGTATAATTTTTTTTCATTATACTGAAATCGCTTTTGATGAATATGGCTTCTTTTGTTTTTACAAAAATCATGTTTTTTTTATTAAAATCGTACATGATAAACATGATTTTTTACTAAAATCGTACCTGATCAACATGATTGTATTTATTTTTGTACTAATTGTGCTTTATAAGAAGTATGATTTTTTTTTTTTTTACTAAAATCTGTTTTATCAAACATAAATTTTCTGTGCATGATAACCATGATTCCTTTATGCTAATTATGTGAAGTAAAAAATAAAAAAGTTGAAATTATGTTTCTAGAACACAACTTCCAAGCACAACCTCCTCATTTTAAACTTGTAATTGGTAATTCCTTTAATAAATTAATGGTAAATTCTTTGGAGAAGTTCCTATGCTAGCTTTATTCTTCATGGCTTTGTTGTTTGGGTTTAATTTTAATATTGAATTAAAAAATTACAGTGTCAGAATTAGAAATCACTTAAGTAGGTTTAGCAATTTGATAGAGAAAAACCTTTTGGATCTTTTTCCTGTTTGTGGAAGAGCTATTGCTTGAAAGAACATTGAGCATTGTTCATTCTTTCTAAGGAAATGAGGTGATAAACTGTGAACTGCATAATACATGTTTAAAGTGTTACCCCTATGGAAGACAACAAAATGTGCTAACAGATCTTAATAGTTCACAAGGTTGCTTCCCCTCCCCACCCATCTTTTTTCTCTCTTTTGTTTGCAATTGTAGGTCCCACATTTCATGATAAAAGATGGGTGATGTTCCATTGCATTAAATATTGCATTTCTTTTGAAGTCTGTTTTAAAGAGAAAGGTATCTTCTTAAGTTTAACTTTGAGTATGCTACTTTTTTTATGCAAATTACCTTCACATACATCCATGAATATGCAAATTGAACTTTAAATTATTAATAAGTTAACTAATAGAATTGATTGTGTTTTTATTGGAAAATGATAAATAAATGAATAAATATGGAATTTTTTTAGGGTGTTTCAACTTTATTACAAAGAGGATTTACAAAATAAAGACATGAAATAGAAACTAATCAAGAGACAAAAAATAATTGGTAGCTAAAACATTAATAGCTGATTAAATATCAATTTAAAAACTATTTAGCAATAATAGAAATTAATTTAGAAATAAAAAATTATTTTACACTCTAAATTAATTTCTAATTTATTCACTATAACAACTAATTATTTTTTATTATTAAAATTTATTTTTATTCAATGATTTTCTTGTATTACTTGTATTACACATAGTTAATTTTACAATTATTTCAAATTCGACAATTGTTTCTTACACCCAAGAAATTTAGACCTACACCTAAGGTCACAGGACTAAAATGCTCTCTCTAATCTTTTGAAATCTTTTTTCAAGAACATGTTTATTATGGATTTTATTTTTTGAAATATATTTTTTTATTCTAGAATTGTTTTTTTTAAATGAGATTTTAGTTTATCAATTTTATTTCGAAATTTTATTTCTGTAGTATAAAAATCTATTTCAAATTCTAAATTTTCTTTTCTGGAAGTACTTTTTAATTCTGGGTTTTAATTATAAAATGAGAAACAATTTTAGAATTTCAAAAGTTGATTGGGTAGATATCTAAAATCATTGGTTGCGGAAAGCAATTTCCTTGAAATTGAAGGATCTCCAAGGACTAAGGAAATTACAATAGTTTCTCTGAATTGCTTATGTAAATGTTTTTTCATGATTTTTTATTAAGCTTTTATTCTCTCCGGCTTTGTTGTATACTGTTATTTATAAACAAAAATAAACCACACTTTTTTTTCTCAAATATAAATAAATTTTAACTATTTTTATTTCATGATATTTTTTCTTAAACACAAACTTTAATTAATGTTTGATTTTTAATTATACCATCATAATACGTGTTTTTGTTTTACAATAAAGATATTTTAGCAAGACTAATAAAAAGTTAATAAGATTTGATATAGTTAACCGATTTCTCTAATCTGAATGAAGATAGTTTTTTTCTCTCTTGTAAATGACATTGTAGATAGTATTTCATTTAGAAATTAATTTTAATATCACTTTTCTTTTAAGTAATTGAAACAAAAGTCAATAGTTTTCTTAACTTGTTCTGATTAAATTCTTTTTATATGGAATGCCAGAGATAAATTATGGCAATTTTATGTGGTTAATCTTTTGGATCTTTTTCCAGATTGTGGTATTCGTGTGGCTTGAACCAACATTGAAAGTGTTACCCAAATGGAGACAACAAAATGTGCCAACAGATCTTTGTTCACAAGGTTGCTTCCCCACACAGTGCCATTTTCTCTCTTTTGTTTGCAATTTGCAGGTCCCATCCCTTGATAAAAGATGGATGATGTTCCATTGCATTTCAATTGAAGTCTGATTTAAAGAGAAAGGTATCTCTGTAAGCTTAATTCTGACTATGCTTCTTTTGTGTATGGAAATAGCTTCACATGCATCCATGAGTATGCAAATTCAACTTTTAGATAATTTATCAGGTTTAAGATAGCATGATTGGTGTAGCAACTTCATTCGATAGTGTAGTTGATTTTTCGGTTACAACTCTAGTTATTAGGTGGCTTCTATTTCAATATTGTTCCAAGAACTGTGCTTAATCCTAAAACTTGCAATGTGCTGCATTAAATTATCATTATCTGTAATCATATGTATTGGTTCCAGTTCTCAGTAGGATGGTTATATGAGGCCTTCGACTACCAAATATGAATCACTTGGTTCCTGTTATGTCATTCAGATGTATTGTCTGAGGTGAAACCGGAATTGAAAAAAGAAGTGATAAAAAATTTGATGATTCAGGGAAGAAATTCTTTACATCATTCACGTGTTAATGAATGAGGAAATCCTCATGTGTTTAGGTAAAAGAAAATACATTGAGAGGTATCTTCTCTTTTTTGTGCTTAGCTCAAAGAAAATCAATGAGCATAAGATGTTAAAATGAACTAGTTGATTGTAACAAGGGAAATTTCACCAAAAAAATTGTACAAAGAAAAGGCCTTCAATTACATAATTGGCTAAGGCATGATCCATACAGTGAACATGTATGTCAATGGGAACATCAGGATCCACCAGCTCTGCGGTATGGCTTTATAACCTTTTGATTGTTTACATACAGCCTGTTTGTCATTATAGGAGCATGTTGTTTGGTTCCTGCATTCAACAAGAATAATCAAAAGAAATAGAGGTGAGGGATATGAGAAAGATCTTGTAAAATTCTTTGATGCAGTGAGTTGGAGATGTGTTCCAAGTTCTTGAAACATTTAACTGTCAAGACCAAACCTACCTTGATCCACAGAATATGACAACAAAGTCTGCTTTTGAACAGGTTATTAGACTTGTAGGGTCATCAAGTGCAAAACTATATGCTGCAGGACACACTTGTTTGAAAATTTTGGAGTAGTTTGAAGGCAAACATGTTGCAGGGTTTCCATAAGTCCCTCTGCAGCAATACTCATCAGTATTGAAGACATCACAAGCACTCTGGCAAGCAATAACTTTGCCATTGTCCTTTGAAGCTAACTCTGAGGGGCAATTCTGCCTCAAATCTCCATCACAGCCAACAGTGCTGCAGTTTCCTGTGCCATTAATAGCTTTCACTACTATTGGTAAGTTGAAGCCATTCACAAGGCTAACATCATAATAATCAAGTTCACCAAGGCTGAAGTCAGCACTTGTTGCAGGAGGGTTTCCAGGGCCAGTGCAGTTTATGCTGGTGCCACAGCCACCAGTTTGGCACTTTCCATTGCCACTACTGTCAAAGTTGCAGCCTGTTCTAGCCCATATCCTCCCACTCCATCCATCAGGAGCAGTGTAAACAGTTGTTTGTCCTGATTTTAATGTGAAGCCATCGCCACTATGGTTGTCACTGCGTGTTACGCCAGGCCATATTGTTTCTTTGCAGTAATTTACTAAGGTGAATGTCTTATTGCTTCCACAAAGTTCAGGCGCTGCCAACCAACACATCAAAATACCAAGCATAAAAGTAAATTTCCATCCAAGAAATCTCCTTCATGATGGGAACTTAGTGTGCATGGCAATTCTAGGGGATTACATTACTATTTACCAACTATGTTAGTGATGAACCAAGAAAACTATCTAGTAGAAATTTCAATTTTTTTAGTGTGTTAATCCAAAAAGGAATATTGAAAGTTGGGAATAGAGGAAACTCTGTACATAGGATAGCACAAGCCTCAACTGTGCAAAAACAAACAAAACATGTAAACTTTGAAAGACAATACATGTTTTTTTGTGTTGTTCTCTAGAAAGAGTAGAAGTCTCATCTTATCAATCCATGTGATAAAAGTTTTACTAAAAGTCAATGTAAGTGACATAAGTGAAACTTCAATTGGAAAACATCATCAAAAACATTTCAGGAATTGTATGAGTTTTACTCTATTTGGTTCACTAAGGTTGGAAACAAATAAAGCTTAAAGAAGGAATTACCTGAGACAATAACAATGAAGATGGAGGTGAGTTTCAGCAGTGCAATGTGTGGATTAGCCATTCTCCTTCTTTGTCTCTTAGTTATGTGACATTTGATATGGTGTGAAGGGTTGTTATTTAAGAGGACAGTGGAAGAATACGTGAGGAAGAGAGTTTGTGAACAATACTGACAGCCTAAACAAGCTTCCTTGCTTAATCAGACCAAAAATACCTTGCTCGCTTATGTCACACTGATATCTTAAAAATTCATGTTATGCACCTTTAGACACTTTTCACCAATCTTACAAGCCTTTCCTTTTTTTAATTTTTTCTCTTGTTTAAAGAGAATCAAATTCACTGAGATATCTCATTTAGAGGATCATGTTTTAACTGACATGGTTGGTCAGACAAGGATGAATATAAGCGTGACATATTTTTTATCTTTTCCTTTTTCAACTGTTTCTTTCAAATTATGGGAAAGTGGCACCACTTAAATATGCACAACAATATGAAGAGTGATAGGTTAACAATCTTTTACATATACTGCAGAATCGCATAATAGACATGAAAAATCATAAAAAAAAAATTAAAAAATTTAATGGCCCTGAGGGATGCTTGTTTCTCAGGTGCACATAGGACCTTTTCTTCCCTTGAAGATGTCTATCTTATCTTCAAAAGGAACTTTCATGTTCTTGTTGGAGTTCATAAGCCTAAACTGTTCAGGTTCTGCATAACATTATCTGCAATATATAATAGAATCAATAATGTACTAAAAAAGTTGGTATTTTTGGAGATGCGGGGTATCGATCCCCGTACCTCTCGCATGCTAAGCGAGCGCTCTACCATCTGAGCTACATCCCCACATGTTTATTTATTGAATAACAACTTTAGTTTACAAAACAAGGAATAGAAGAAAGCCAAAACTTGGGTGCTTCTTTCTCAGCCTTGCATACTTTCGTGTCATTTCCTCAAGTGCTTCTGGATATTTATATACACTCTTCTCATCACATTTCAGTGAGTGCTTTACATCATCTATGTTTATTACAAGTGTATTATTATGTAAAATTATTTTAAAACAAAAATACGTATTTACAAAAATATCATTACATAAATACATAATATTACATAATCATAACAAATACTTTTCATTGCTAAATGGATGAGAGATAAATAAGATTACATAAATATAAAAATTAATACTAGAAAAAATCTCTTCGTGGTAATTGAGCAGAAGAACATTGAGGAAGAAAGAAGAAGAGATGAATGCAAGATAAACTCCAAAAGTATTGAAAGAATGAAAATAGAGAGAAATAGAAAAACGTAAAATGTATCTTCTGAATTGATGAATTACAGAAGTGTTATATAAAAGTAAACTGGAGGTGACAAAGAGAAAAATAAACATGTTGAATGCTTACAATTGATAAAACCCATATACCTAAAAAGCCCATGTGTCTCCCATATTTATAGTAAGCATTCAATTACATTGTTGTTAGATCTTTTAAAATGCTCAACCAAAAATATCTTGTTCATATTTCTTACAAAACTTTTTAAGCATTCCACTTGAATTTTGTACCAATTCTAATATAGTCATCCACATTTATCAATAGGTGATCCATATGTCAACTTGTGAATAGTTCTCCATTACTTTTGCAACCATGAAAGACCTATTATTCCAATTACATTACTTCCCATTTAAAACTAAACATCATGATTGCTAAGAGTCTCTACAATTTAAAGAACACATGTGTCTTCATATTCAAAAATCTTTTCAAAAATTGAGTCCTTCTATATACTAAATTTTCAAAGAAGTAAGTCATTAAACTTTGTTTTCTATTATTCTTGTGTGTATGTTAACTAAACTAAAATTATGTTGGAGATAACACAAGTATCAAAATCAAAATCATCTTATGTTCACATTTTATTGTCACAATTCTTCCAAAGTAAAAAAATATATAAATAATTTTTTTGCTTATGTTATTATTCAATGGAAACAACTTTAATAAAAAGACTTGAGAAAAAAAGGTAAATTTTTTGATAAAAATATACATTCATGTTTAATCATTATTATTGTTGAGATTGATACTAAATAAATATAGTAATAATTTTCATATCCTTGCGATTCTTTTAACATACAATCACACCCTAAATAAAATCAAGTATGCAATTTTTATCAAACAACAGAGTAGTCACTAAAAATCACTTCTTTTTAAAATTAAAATCTAAATTCAGAATCAATTTATTAGGTTAAACTGTTTTTTGAACATAATGAATGAAAACATTAAAATATTGTAATAGTATGGTTTTCAAATTTCGAAATACCGAAATAAAAATCATGTCCTCTTCAAACTCCCGCTCCTTCTTCCCTCTCTCTCTCTCACTGTGTTGCCAATTAAGAGAGAGAAAAAGGTTCTTCTAACGCCACCCATCACATCCAGATCTTCCATGCTACCTTCTTTTCATTCTCATTAGGTAAGCTTCCTCAATTATCTTCTCAATCTCTTCTCTTTCTCCGTTATATCTACACACGCCATTTTTTTTTTCACTTTCTCAATGTTTCATTCAGTTTCTATCTAATGCTAGATTAAAAATATCATTTGTTTAATACACATCTGAGGAGCTTCGTCGATTCCCATCTGGGTATTCTTCTTCTGCATTCCCATATGCTACATTGGAATCGGGATTTGTTGATACGCTGTATTGTTCTTTAGTTAGTGCTTTGTTCAAAGAAAGAAAGATTGTTTTGATGTTTGCCTTCCCTGTTTTCGACAGTTAATAATCTCACAGCTGAAGTTGTAAATTTCACCGTTCAACTTGTTGAGTTTTCTTGATGTTTCTTTTCCTCGTTAGTTGGTCATAGGATATATGAAATTTGAGGGAGATTTTTGTTTCTGGTTTATGGACGCTTCGAATACTAGTGCATGCCAAATTCGTGTGTTTTTTTTTCATAACTGTGATAAAAGAATCTTTTGTTGCGGTGTTGTCTGTTTGTTATCGTAACTGGGCTAAATAAGGTGGTGTGGTTCATGTAACCAACCTTAGATAAGGTTTTGTTTTGCTGTTGTGTGTGGTTTTCTTCATAACCGAAGTGGAGTAATGTGGTGTGATCTATGTGGTCAATTTCGCTAAATGAGATGAGACTTTTGTTGTTGGTGTTGTGTATATTTTTCACATTCAAGCCGAATGATATAGTGTGATCTATGTAGCCAGTTTCTAACTGCATCATTTTGACTTTGAAAAATGTTGTTGATTCAGTGCACATGTTGACAACTATCTATTTGATTCTTTCTTCTTGTTCACAGCTATGGATGCTGTACCTGATGCCATTCTCCAATGTGTCTTGTCCCGAATCACCAATGCTCGTGACGTTTCATCATGCAATTGTGTTTCCAAGAGATGGAAGGATTCCACCCCCTATGTCAGAACCCTCTATTTTCCTCGCAGCTCATTTGACTCCCCGTCGTCTTCTGAGGGTGCTGACAACGTCATCAAAAGAATGGTGTCAAGAGTGGTGAAGTTAGAGGAGCTAATTGTGTATAGCCCCTTTTCCCCTGATGGCCTTGCATCATGGCTGTCACTGGTGGGGCATTCTCTACTTCAGCTTGAGCTCCGAATGGACAACCTCAATGACAATCAAGGCTCCCGTGAGAGCCCTTCCAAATTGGACTATGTTGGTTTTGCTAAGAATTTGGAGTCTCTAAAACTGTGGGGAGTGTTGATGGTGCGTACCCCCAACTGGGATATGTTCCCTAACCTCAAGAACCTTGAAATTATTGGAGCAAAATTTGAGGATCCTGTGTTGAGTGCGGTGCTTCACTCGTGTCCGGTTCTCACCAGATTGTTGCTGCTTGGATGTGAAGGGGTTAGATCGTTATCTATCGAATTGCCATGCTTGGAGCAGTGTAAGCTGGATTTTTACGGGATGGGGAACTGCTCTCTCTCTTTGACTTCACCCAAAATTGAGTCCCTTGAAGTGCAAGGCTGTAGCTGGATTAGGGTCCCTGAAACCAAGCATTTGAGGAAACTTTCCATATCCAACACTGCAGGTAGTTAACTCGTTGTTGTTGTTGTTGTTACTGTGTTTATATGTTTGTTGCAGACTGTTGTCTGTCAGTTAAGATATGAAATCATTTGTGCTCTACTTATGTTCTTGGATTTTTGTTCATTAGACAAAACGTAGATAGTTTTTTTCTAATTAGAATTAGTTTTACTTTGATAACCTATACTGATCTTCTATCCAAAATTTTATTACTTGTATAATTATATTATTGTTGTGAATTTGAGAACATACCAAAAGCATTTATGTTTTTCCCCTTTTTTCAGTTTAACTAACTTTCCTTTGAATTTATTTGCTTTCAGGGAGAGTGTACATGGTTGATTTTGGAAGCCTTTCAGCTCTGGAGTTCCTGTGTATGAGGGGAATTCAGTGGTGCTGGGATGCCATATGCAAAATGTTGAAATTGGCGAGTGAGGTGAAACACCTCTATATGAAGGTTGAATTCACTGGGGACTATGATGCACTTCAACCCTTTCCAGAGATTGATTTTGTTGACTTCTTCAACAGTCATCAAAAGCTGCAAAAGTTTGATATTCATGGAGCCATGTTTGCAGCACTATGCCAGAAGAACAGTCTGAAACATGTAAGTTCATATTATTATTACCCTTCTGCTTAAGGGTTCTTGTTTTATATTTCAATTCATCTGATGGAGATATTTCACAGGTGGATTCAGGATTTGTGATTCCATTTCTGGAGGAGGTTGTGATCACAGTGAGGTCACCTCTGAATGCTGAACAGAAAATGAGTACACTTGAATCATTGTTGAAGTATGGGAAAAGTCTTAGGAGCATGGTTATAAAGATTCTGGAGATGAAAAGTTGTCATAGCAGTGCTGATGATTTTTTTGACGAGATTTGCCGGTTCAGATACATGAACCATAACATAGTTCGAATAGAATAAAGCTCACAAAGAGGCTGTTCTTATTTCTTGATGCCTTCATTTTCTTGTGAACTAATTATTTCGTTAACTTTTTTCTGATTTACAATTTTGGTGTATTTGATTTTGAATTTCATTTGAAAATTCACTCTTGGTTTAGTAAATTTGGAGAATAAATTTAGCATCCCTTCCATGATTCTAGAAAATTGCAGATGCTCTAAAGATCCTAATGTTTTTCTCTTAAAGGATTATTATACATTACTAGATTACTCCATTTTCATTTTTTTATTATTTTATTTTCAGAGAATATATATATATATATATATATATATATATATATATATATATATATATATATTACAGTCAATCTAATTACAAATTATCTACATATGATTTATTAACTTTGATAACAATCACCTTGGAAAGTATATTTAACTAGTTTTTAGTTACTTGATAATATAAAATCTTGTTCAGTTACAATACAATTTTTTTTTATCTATTATTTTTTAATTACATTAGATTCTTGAAGTCCTTATCATTATATCCTACACTTTTCATGCCTGTTTATTTTCTCTCAACTCCCTCAAGCTATTTAAAGAATTCGAATACAACTTAGTCTTTTACTCATTTCAAATTTTAATTGTTATTTAAATTGAACTTATGTTTTAGAAAGACTAATTTTATTTATACTAATATTTTATCATAATTTTATTTTAATTATACTTTAAAAAGATTAATTTTTATTTGAGTTTTTATTTTAAAGAATAACTTTTATATAATCTTATTTAAAATTTGTAAAAAAATTATCAACGAGCATGTACAATAAATCCAGAATATTTTTGGAGTTGGTATCTAATAGTTAATGAGTTGGTTAATGTGATTGATTTTTTATTATGTGTGTAGTTAGTTATTTCACATCTTGAGTTAGATTCTCCATTATGAATTGGATTCCGTGTTTCTTCATTTTTGTTGAACACTTGAGTTGGTTGTTCTATTTAGTTCAACCTCAAATCTTAAAAAAATCATGTAAGCTAAACTCTACCTTCATTTCTATATCTTCTTGATGCACATTCATTAAAGACAATGGTCAACTCAAAGAAAGATATGAAATATTATATAATAACTCTGAGTTGAAGGATAAGTCTATAAGTAGTTTTGGAACATGGTCCACAGAAGGTTGGGAGTGGAATTTCAGTTAGAGAAGAGAATGGTGTGAGTGGGAAAAAACTATGGTAGATGAATTCATGTCAATTATATCACAGGTGTCACTACACCAAGGTATAGAGGATAAAAGGTTATGGAACAACCCTCCATCATACTCTTTCTCGGTAAAATCAGCTTATAATAAGTTAGCAAATCACAAAAACGGGGAGGGGGTTGGAGGTGTTTGAACATTTTTGGAACTTAAAGGTCATGCCTTCAGCTCTGTTTCATGTGTGGAGGGTTTTTTCAAATAGAATAGCGACTAAACAGAATTTGTGAAGAAGGGGAGTTGCAATGGGGGATACGTTATGTGTTTCATGCGGGAGGGAGGAGGAGACAACTTCACACATCCTTGTCTCATGTAAGGAATCAAATAAAGTATGGAATATGTGCTTGAGTTGGATGGGGATTAGTTCGGTGAACCATAATGAGTTGATTTGTCATTTTGAGCAATTCTCTTGCATATGCTTAAATCAAGAAGGCAATAGGTTATGGAAAAGCCTTTGGGTTGTATGGTGTATATGGAAGCATAGAAATAGGGTCATTTTTAACCAAGTAAAAGTAGACGCAGAGGAAATCTTTATTATGGCACAAGTACAATCCTGGGTGTGGATGAAACATAAAGAAAGGAAAGTAAACTTTTCTTTTTCTGATTGGATTTTATCACCGCTAACTAGTATTAATATGGTAACTAAGTAGGTTTAGTTTAGATACAATCTGTGTAACTATCTTAGAACATAAATGTAAAGCATGAAAGGTCGGGCTGTACCAATAACTCAGTTTGAATTATTCATATCCATGATTATGGCTTTTTCTGTTTTTTGAACCACTTGAAAGGGGTAGAAGGGAGTGCTTTGTGATGCAGGTAAACAAGGAGAGGAGCAGAGAATAACAGGCATCGGAGGAGAGACATGTTGTCACAACTGTTAAAGCGAGGAACAAATTGCAGTTAAGATGTTGTGATGAAGGTGTCCAAAAGCTTATGAAGGGAGGAGTCGAGAGAGTGGTTTCTCGGGCAACAAATGGCACCATTTGTTAGGAGGTTATGCAGTCCGCAATGAAAGAAGATGAAATGCACACGAAGAGAAAGAAAAGGTTATGAATAGGAAGCGCATAACAATTTCAAGAGGACCACGTGATGTTCTGTTGGTATGATGATTTTAACGTAATCTCTAATGAATTTAAAAACAATTATCCAATCTGTGAACATGGTGTAATAGTTTCAAGTTGAAGGACCATGTGTTGTTTTGCTGGTATGATTCTACAAATTATGCAGGTGTGTTGACAGCTTTGTGAGATGGATCAACTTTCATAAAAGGGAAGCCAAACTTTTTAATGTAATCTTTCATGAATAATTATGTGTAATCCAGCAATTCAAATAGGAAGCTTGACTCTGTAGAGTGTAGGTTGTATATGGGTTGGGACACCCCTAAAGTGTCTCTTTTATTTTTTAATTTAATTAATTATTTGCTAAAAAAAACATTCATATTGTAAAAAAATTAGTTTTAACCTTTTAAAAAAATTTAAATAACCATAAATAAAACATAATTTTTCATGTTTTTAAATAATCTTAGTTGCATACGCACTCACATACCTCCCTTCCAACCATAACACTTTCATTATTATCCATCCTCAACGTTTGATAAAGCAATTTTATTATTTGAGCGTACACCCGCACTCACATACCTCTCTTCCAACCGTAGCACTTTCATTATTCTCCATCCACAACTTTTAAGAGAGAAGTTTCATCATTTTGAGCGTGTGTGAGAGGTCTCACATTCTCTATTTTGAAAATATTTTATTTCTTAGTTTTGTATTCTATTTTTGCACATTGCTAGTTTTTTTCTAAGCTTTATGGCCACCAAAGAAATGAAAAAAAAAACAAAAACAAATGAAAACAAAACCACAATCAATAAAAAAAACACCATAAAACTATGTGTAGCAGTTTACAAAGTAGTATGGGTTAGGTGTTATGGGTTGCCTCTTACTCTGTGGAGCAAGGAGTGTTTATCGAAAGTTGTAGGGAAGTCGCAACTCTGGTGGAGGTTGATGAAGCCACGCTGGAATGGGAGTGCCTAGAGTATGCACGGATTCGGGTGCGTGTGCTTCAGTCAACAAAGGCAGAGATGTCTAAGGGGTTTAGGATTAATGGAGTGGTGTATAATATTAATATTGTGGAGGAGGTGGAGCCCCATGGTGGAGCTGAATCTGTATGCAAGTGTGCCCTTAACCATTATAGCTCGTCGGATAGTGTCTCATCAACAAAATCCTTTGTTGAAAACACATTTCTTCCAGATGATTCAGGCAACCTAGAAGGGGGGGATGAGGAGGGGAATCGTCGGCGGCCGAAGAAGACCGACGGAGAAGGAAGTGGTGGGTCAACGACAGGGACAAAGAAAGCACAGGAAAATGAATGTGCAGACTGGTTGGAGGTTTGTCAGAAAAGGAGGAATTTACCTTTCACAAGAAAGGAATTATGTAAGCAGGGTTTATCTGTGGATGGGTCAACTTTGTCTGCAAATCAAAAAATATCTGATGCATGTGCCCTTATTCAAAAATTTGTGGCCAATTTAGGAGAGGAGGTGGGGATATCAAGTTTTTCGAACTCCAGGCCCAAACCTATAGAGGCCCATCCCAAGGATAGTTGCCAATAAGCCCATGGGGTAAACAACGGTGATTGTGGGTCAGGGGAAGGAGTAGCCGCGGGACGTGTTTGGAATATGGAAGTAAGCGGGAATCAACCGGTGGCGTGTGAAAATAAGGAGTACACGATCTCTGCGATTGTACGCAACACAGTGAATAACAACATTGATATGGTGGAAGGCGATTGTAAGGTAAGGAAAAAAGAGAATAAAGAAGCTTCCATCCGGGGCGGGGAAGTGGTAGAACGACAAGGAATAGAGGACGCTTTTGGTATGGCTGATTTGCAACAGAAAGAGGACAAGTCGCAATCTCTGTTAGAAGGAAGCGTTCCAAGAACCCAACCGTTAGCAGAGCAAGCAAGTGAGTGTACCGAGGAAATAAGGATGAAAACAAATATGAATTTGCCCTGCTTGCTGGTTGCGGAGGATACGATTTTGGGAAGCAGATGCGAAACCCCTCTTCGTCGGAGAAAAATGAAGGGGCTCCGCGACCTGGTGGAGCCAAGCACCCATCCAAGGAGGTCCGTGAGATTGAAGGAAAAGTCATCTCAAGCTAGGAAGGATTTGTTCACCAGAGAAGGTTCGTTATCTATGCCTTTATCGGATGGGGATATCGGTAACTGCAATTCTCGCCTTCGGAATAATGAATCTAGGGAGGAACCGACTAAGTTATGGGATCAAGGAAAACAGACAGGGTTAGTCTGTCGTAGGGAAGAAGAGGAGGTGATTCAAGAATACCAATGCTTGGAGGACAAAGATTTGGAGTTTATGAAGAGCATAACGGAGGGTAATTTGAATGGTTTTTTATGTTGATTTTTAATATGAATATAAGAGGATTGAGGGGAGGAATAAAAGTAAGATATCTGAGGCGGAGTAAATCTTCAGAGGAAGCAGAGTTTGTGTGCCTTCAGGAAACAAAAACAGTGGAAGTCACGGATGCTAGGTGTTTTTCGTTGTGGGGGGACAACAAAATTGGGTGGATTCATAATGAAGGGGTAAATGGCAGTGGAAGTCTTCTCTCAATGTGGCATAAGGAGGCTTTCGTCTATGAGAGTCATTCCTTGGGTAAGGGTTACATAGCTACAGTGAGTAGTCATGTGAAATCGGCCCAAAGGTGTTGTGTGGTAAATGTTTATGCCGCTTGCAATCTGAGAGAAAAGAAACTTCTTTGGGAGGAACTTTCTAGTTACAAAATGGCCTCCCAGGTTGAAGTGTGGTGCTTTTGTGGAGATTTTAATGCAATTAGAAGCAAGAACGAAAGGAAAGGGGTGGATAGGGGTGGATAGGGGGGATTTTTCCAGTGAGATAAAGGGTTTTAATGACTTTACAGAGTCAAACTTATTATTGGAGGTGCCTATTGTGGGGAAGAAATACACATGGTTTAAAGCAAATTGGACGGCGAAGAGTAGGATTGATAGAGTCCTAGTTTCCGAGGAATGGTTGCAGAGATGGCCGATGAGCAAGCAATATGTCCAACGGAGGGAAGTCTCGGATCATTGTGCTTTGATGATTAAGTGCATAGACAAGGATTGGGGTCCTAAACCTTTTAGAACTATTGATGCTTGGTTCTTAGAGAGAGGTTTTTCGGGGATGGTGGAGGGTAAGTGGAGGTCATGTGAGGCCCAAGGAAATGTCATAAAGGTGCTCAAGGAGAAGTTTAAACTTCTTAAAGTGGATCTAAAAGCATGGAATAAGGATGTTTTTGAGAACTTGAATTCTACAAAGCAGTCCTTATTGCAGGACATTGTAAATCTAGATTGTCAGGATAGCCGAGGTTGTTTGGATGAGAGTCAGAGGAAGCTTAGATCAGATTTGGTAAGGAGGCTTTGGGAGAATCCCTTCTACGTCAAAAGGCTAGAACCAATTGGCTCAAATATGGTGACTCATGCACAAGGTTCTTTCATTCGCCTTTAAGATGGAGAAGGCTTAGGAATGAAGTGAAGGGTGTTGATGTAGGGGGTGCATGGTGTGAGGAACCATGCACTATTCGGCATGAAGCAAAGAATCTATTTGAATCCAGATTTAAAGCAACGAAGGACTTTGGAGTGAGACTGGATGGGGTTGAGTTTAAATCTCTATTGCCAGAAGTAAGCCTGAGTATGATTGAGGCCTTCAGTGAGGAAGAAATCAAGGCAGCTGTATGGCAATGTGAGGGTATGAAGAGTCATGGACCAGACGACTTCAATTTCAACTTCATCAAGAAGAGTTGGAATATTCTAAAATCTGATTTTGTAGTTGCATTGAAGTGCTTTCATGAAACAGGTGTGATCTCGAAGGGGTGCAATGCTTGATTCATAGCATTAGTACCTAAAGTACAGGACCCGTGTAACCTTCATCAGTTTAGACCCATATCCTTAGTGGGTGTCATGTACAAAGTCATCTCAAAAGTCTTAGCAAGGAGAATAAAGAAAGTTCTACCTGCTATTATAGATGGTAGTCAATCAGCTTTCATAGAAGGAAGAGGTCTGGTAGACAGTGTGCTTCTGGAAAATGAGGTGATAGAAGATATTAGAAGGAGAGGGAAGAGGGGTCTGTGCTTGAAGGTAGATTTTGAAAAGGCTTATGATTCAGTCATATGGGAATTCTTGTACGACATGCTTCGAAGGTTGGGTTTCCATAATGTATGGATAAATTGGATTAGAGGTTGCATGGAATCAGCCACAGTATCGGTGCTTGTCAACGGGAGTCCCATGGAGGAGTTTAAACCCACTAGAGGGTTAAGGCAGGGCGATCCCATGACACCTTTTCTCTTTATAGTGGTGGCGGAAGGCCTTGCTGGACTTGTTCGACAAGCAATGAAAGCGAATCTTCTATCCGGAGTTAAGGTGGGAAACAAGGAGGTAGAGGTGTATTTTCTCCAGTTTGCAGATGACACTCTCTTCTTTTGTGAGGATTCATGGAGTAATGTGGTTGTAATGAAATCTATCTTAAGGGGTTTTGGGTTAGCATCAGGGCTGAAGATCAACTTCCACAAATCAAGCCTTGCAGGTGTAAATGTGTAGTCTAATAATCTCCTTTGATATTCAAAGATTTTGAATTGCAATCAATCGGGAATACCTTTCAAATACCTAGAAGTGGGAGGGAATCCAAGGAAGAAGGCGTTTTGAGAACCTGTTCTAAACAAACTCAAAGCAAGGCTAAGTGTGTGGAAGGGGCGGTTCTTATCAATGGCAGGAAGGACGTGTGTTATAAAGTTAATTCTCAATGCAATTCCCCTTTTCTATCTTTCAGTTTTCAAAGCGCCAGAGTCAATCTACAAAAGCATCATAAGTATTCAAAGGCGGTTTCTGTGGGGAATGGGGTAAGGAAAATAGGCCTATTGCATGGGTAAGTTGGGAAGACCTTTGTAAAACGAAAGAGGAGGGAGGGTTGGGGTTAAAAGACATTAGAAAGTTCAACTTTGCTCTCTTAGGAAAATGGAGATGGAGGTTTATGTCTCAAGAAAAAAGGAAGTGGAAGGAGGTGTTAGAGTCAAAGTATGGGGTGGAACTAGTATGTCCCCATCTACCAGTAAAATACCAATCATGGTGGTGGAGAGATCTAGTAAAGGTGTGTAGGGAGGGAGGTGGTGAAGGATGGTTTCAGAAGGAGGTACACTGGAAATTAGGTAGGGGGGATAAGGTCAGGTTTTGGGAGGATGTGTTGTTGAACCAAGTGGTGTTCAATGTTATAAAGAATCCAAATCCTTTGAAGGATGATGAAGCCTCTGCTTTGCTTGATGCTGCTGTGCTGGTTTAAGCTTTGTTCTGGGGTAGTTTTATGTTGTAATCAACCCTTAGATTAAATCTCAAAGCAATTAGCATCTCAATTTTATCAAAGCAAAATGTTTTTCAAACTAAGTTGAAGCAACCGATTGTTTTGTCGAAACAACCGATTGTTTACACTTAGGTGTTTTGAGAAAGTTTGAAAACTGTTTTTGAATGGTGT
>Ga0123342_1000552_pt1 | contig 59686 bp, 29 predicted proteins | sample Turbeawhitnodule_FD_89960 | JGI IMG/M metagenome (GOLD analysis project Ga0123342, IMG submission 89960) | Root nodule microbial communities of legume samples collected from Mexico - Turtle bean Mexico white nodule | ecosystem: Host-associated > Plants > Roots > Nodule | place: Mexico: Nepantla... | reverse complement strand
TTAGCCAACTTATCAGCACACGCATTTCCTTCACGAAAAATATGAGTAACTGTAAACCTAATTTTCCCACAGTAATTAAGACAAGCATTCCATCGATTACGAAGCATCCAAGGAACATTTGTCATAGCAGTAAACGCAGCACAAATCAAAGCAGAATCACATTCCAGCCAGACATTAGTAAGCCCATCTAAATTCTTCCTAGTACATAAACAAGCTTTTGATATTGTGTGAAATTATCTTATGTGATTAATTTAATGGTTAAATGTTAACTGATACATAAGTTAATTTTATTAAATTATTTAATATTTCTATTAAATTTATTAAAATAATATTTTAAAAATAAAAATATTACTTTTAAAATTTAATATACGAAAATACTAAAGATAAATGACTAAAGATAACATTTAGTTTAATTTAATTATTTCAAAGATCTGGGGTATTACAGTAATCTTTCAGGCCCAACTCATAAAGAGGGTCTTTAAATCCCAATTTTTGTAACATCAGTTGTATGTTACTGAAAAGATCCACCAAACATGTCTAAATTTTTTCACTGAAAACAATTTTATACCATTTTTTCTTCTTTACAACGTCACATTCAATATTGAAGAGTTTTATCAGTATAAAATTCTAATTAACAGCATAATACAGCTACAATATTTAATATCTATAAAGAACTAAAAAAATTGGGTGATTATTAAATTCATAGTTTAAAAAAATTATGCAATATGAATGAGGGAATTTTTTACCATTATGCCAGTGAAATTTCATTTTTAACTATTAAAATAAATTAAAAAATTTAAAATTATTAAAATAGATAAATCGTGTGAAGGTAATACAATTCTAATAGTGACAAGCGATCATTAAATAAAAATCAATTTTAGAGACAAAAAATAATTAATTGTTATAATTATTAAATTATAGATCATTTTAAAGACTAAACAAATTATTGAATTTTAAATTAGTTTCTATTATTGAAAAATAGTTTTAAAATTGATATCTAATTAGCTACCAAGATTTTAACTATCAATCATGTAGCAAAAACTTTTATAGCTAATTAGATACCAATTTATAAACTATTTATTAATAATAAAAACTAATTTATAAATCAATAATTTTTGTAGTCTTTAAAATGATTTATAATTTAATCACTATAACAACTAATTATTTTTTGTCTCTATTTAATGATTTTCTTGTAGTATGTATAATTTATCAATTTTAATAATTTTTAAAATTTTATTTATTTTAATAATTATTTTGTAAAATTATTCAGAATAATAAATATTTGGAATGAGGAGGGTTTGATCATTTTGACTATTCACTTACATTACCTAGCATAGCATGTTTTAATGCACTTTTTACTCTTCTAAAAACACGACTTTAAATTAGAAAAAAATAAAAGAAAAATGAAATGAAGAAGTTTGTTTCATATCTTATTTTTATCATAAAAAATACTCAGGAATAGTTTTTTAAAAAATGTTCTAAGAGACACATGCTCATTGATAATTAATGCATGGTCAGAACTATAGAGATGTGTATATGAGATCCATCTGCAAAAATCTGCAGTAAAAATAGTTCACATATACAGTCTGCACTTTAAATAGTTTCAATAAACCATGAGGACCACTTCAAAAACTTTTTTTTAAAATTAAAATAAAATTACCAAACATATTTAAATGTTTAAATAATGAAGTTTAAATCTTACCAACATTCGAATAAAAAAAATATTTTTAAATAAAAAGTAATTAAAAAATCAAACTTCATAATAAAATACAAAAATACATCATTTTTTCATTTACAGTATAGTTGATTCTTCTAGTTGCCCTTTATTCAAATATTGTCTATTTAAATTACAATTACTACATTATAAATAGTAAATAAATAAAAGATTTATGTGAAAAATGCGATATTTTATTTTCTTCTTTTAGTTTGAAAATGACTTGCATGGTATATAAATGCACAGTAATAGAGTGCAATTTCCGTATAACACTGATTGGGACAAGAGTAGGCGCAATAAACGCCGTTTTTTCTAGTGGCTTGTTGGGAGGAAGATGAAACTCGATCAATAACCATAAAGTTTTTGGTGCATAAATGTCAAACATCAAATTCATATAAATTTCCTTCTCAACTCACATGTAATTTGAATTCAAGGGTTTCATATTTTTTTTTTTTTTTTCAAATATGTTTCTGGTTCTTAACTTTTTTTTTTTACATATACTCACACTTGTACCACAACGGTATAGTAACTTTTCTTGTTACTGATAATTAATACCAATGTTTTTTTTATGGTTTTTCTATAGTTTATATTATTATATTTTAATAATTATTAAAAATGAATATTGAATTTAATATATTTATTTAATGCGAATAAATTATATTTAAAGAGTATATTATTTACAAGTTTTATATACACCACAGAAAAACATAAAATAAAAATTAATTTTAGAGAAAAAAATAATTAATTGATATAGTAATTAAATTAGTAATATTTTAAAAATTTTAAAAAAATTATATTATTATTAAATAGTTTTTAAATTGATATCTAATTAACTATCAAGTTTATAATTTTTATAAATTTTTTTAAGTGTTTTGAGTTCCTTGAATAACATATAAATTAAAGTAAGGAAAGTTATCTCAATCTGCAATTAACTTATTAGTTTGTGTATTGAAATAAAATTTGACAAATCTTGATTATTTCACGGGTTTTTCAACTTTATGATTGTTTGAAAACGTAAAAGTGAGTATTATTAGCTATTTTTGAGTAAATTGAGCTTTTATAAAGTCTAAGTCTCTATTTTAATTTTTCTATGATGGTTGATCTGGCAAAAAATAATTTCATAAATAAGGTTGAAAAAGAAAAAAAGAAAGCGACACGTGTGAGGAAACATAAGAAAAAGGAAAGAAGAAAGAAAAATAAATAAAAAATAAACCTTTGAGTCAAGTCTTAATAACTATATGATATTTTTCTAATAATATTACTTAAATGTACAAAAACGAGTAATTTTTTAAAACACTTTTTAATTTTCTTAAACTAAAGAATATTTATACTTTCATATGATATTTAACTAATCTTTCTTCAATTCGATTGTTTTATTTTTAGATAAAATTGCTTGAAACGCTTCTCAAATTTAAATTATGCAGTGACATCACAACTGCCAATTGTTACAAATAAGAATATGTTCATATATGATTCAGTAATATTAGAGCAAATTGATGTCACAAACGAAGAATTGTGATCCCATAAGATAAATAAAATAGTATAATACATATGAAGTTGTAAATCCTTAATTAGTGTAGTGCTTAAACTTATATAGATACTGAAATTAATATTTAAAATAAAAATAAATTAATAAAATAGTTCTTCAAATCATAGATATAAATCAATTTACTTTTCTAAAATTGTAATAATAAGGCAAATGGATTCCTAAATATTAAAACTTGATTTCTTATTTAGTTTGGTGTAACATTCCAAAATTAAGAAAAGATAACCATTAATTTTATTTAAGATTTCTAACACACTACGAGAAAAGACTAAATATTAATTTATCGATGACAGTGATGAGAGACTGGTAGAACATTTTAAAAGTCAACGTAATAATGACACCCCCATATTTTTCAGAAGTCATATATATTTAAAATGTTGACTTTTTCGATATTGTTTTTATGAAGTTTCTTATGGTAAAAAAACAATAACAATAACAATCAAGTTGACAATAATAATAAATAATAAAGAAATAAAGAAGTGTTAATTGTGATGAAAAGAAGGGTGGAAATAATAATAATATCCAAAAATATGACACTAATAGTAATGTCATATTTTTAAATATTAAAATATTATAATACTTCTTTTGTGATTAGATTTATACACATGTGTAGTAGATAAATGTATATTCAGTGTGGAGTGTGCTGTATTATAGATTTTTCATTTAATATAATAAACAAGAATTATGATTGGTTAGAAACATTTGACCTGTGAGAGAAGACATGTGGTTCAAAAGTTTAAGTGATGAGTATAATAATAATAATAATTTAACATATTTATGGAACCTTAACTGAAGAGCGATACTGTGATTCAATACATAGATTTGTGCGTCCAACGTTACATGTTCTTTTACTTCTTTAAATTAGTATTAAAATAGAATTATTGATTTAAAGAATTTAAACATGGTGTATTTGTATGTATTTGGTTTGTAAAATTTATATTATCTATAATTAATCACGCTATTTTTCCTTTATTGTACATGTTTATGTTTATTATACATGTGATATGTGTATATTAGATTTTTTGTAGGACTTTACATTTGAGGGGATACAAACCATAACAAAATCCAAGCAAAGTCTAATTAAATGCACCGTTTCTGTGCTTTATACGAAATCTTAGTATACCTACTCACGTGCAAAACCCTATAACTTTGTCTGTTTTATTGTTGAAAAAACAGTATATGCATCAAAATGAAGCATGGCCTCAAATCCAAACATCCCAATTCTAGAAACATGGCAGTTACAAATGGGATCTCTTCATTATAGTGACAAAGACCATATAAGGCTTTAACTACGTAAGTACGCTACGATCGCAGATACCAAAACTAAACTACATTGGTACCTCCGAAACTTTTCGATCCACAAATGCATTATGGTACCGTAAATTACAGAACAAAGTAACATAGGTTTCGGAGGCGCAGCAGCATTAACTTTTTTTATCAACTGTTAAAAGAACTTCCATAATAATTCTTTCATATTCATCTTTTTTTGTTACTTTATCCTTTGCAACTCAAATTATATTTACTTAAAATATATATATTATTATCGGTGGTTAAGTGGAGTGTGAAAAATGATAATGCATTAAAGAAGCATTTATATTAGGTATTCATCAAAATCACGTCAGATGAAATGAGGATTGAAGCTTGGGAGTAAATCCCACCTATACAACGGAAAGCGTAAATTAAAGTAATTAATTAACACAAATGAAACGACACATCATCATTCAACATTAAGTAGTAATAATAATATAAAATTCTTATATTATAACGCTTAATTATTGCTTTATTTAACGTGATGATGTATCTATCTGTTTAATTAAGCAAATCAAAGAGACTTTTGACCAACATTAACACCCTCGGTCATTTTTATCTTTTCCAGCACCGGTTTCAGATCCCTAGGGCACACGTTCAACTTCAGACCGTACTTCATGAAGAGCGTGAGCGACATCTTCTGCTCCACGCGGTGGCCCGCCGCGACTGCGAGGCGGTGGCGCAGAAGCACCGCCGCCGCAATGGACTTCATCTGCAAGTAGGCCAGGTCCTTCCCCAAGCAAAGCCTCGGTCCCGCATTGAAGGAAACAAACTTGTAAGAGTCTTGAAGCTGAATTCTGTCCCCTTCGGGAGAGAGCCACCGCTCTGGCTTGAACTCGAGGCAATCCTCTCCCCATATGAACTTCATCCTCCCGACGGAGTAAATCGAATACGTGACGGAGGAGCCCGCCGGAACGAAAGTCCCGTTGGGGAGAACATCGTCCGCAACCACATGTTTGGAGTCTTCAGGAACGGAAGGGTAAAGTCGCAGCGTCTCGGACAAGGCTGCTTTGAGATAGACGAGACGGTCTACCTCGTCGAACACGAGAGGTTCTTCCAGCCACGTGGAGATGTCTTCCCCACGGGTGGAGAGCAGAACAGTGCAGAGTTCGTTAAGGATGTTTTCCTCCACGCGCGGGTTCTTGATACAGAGCCAGAAGAACCAGCTGAGGGCGACCGATGACGTGTCGCGTCCAGCGAGGATGAAGTTGAGTGCCACGTGTTGGAGGAACTCGTCCGAGTAGGTTTCTTTTTTTCTCATGAAGCGAGACAGGAGGTCGTCGTGGAGGGAGCCGGTGCCGTTGAGGAGTTCAAGTTTGCGGTTCTTGATGATGCTGGAGAGGTACTGGTCGATGTGTTTGAGGCTTCGGCTGAGGCTCACTTCCATGCCGAGGCGGAGCCATCGCTTGAGCTTCCAGAGACTCTCCGGCAGAATGAAGCGTTGCAGAGTGGCTTCGGTGGCGCTGTCAAAGGAATGAGCGAAAGCGTTGTCTGGGAGCCCCGCGGCAAGAGTCTGGGGGTCCTGGCCGAAGGCCAAGCCGCATATGTTGTCGAAAGTGAGGCGAAGCAAGAGGTCCTGGAGGTCCACCGGTTTGTTCTCTCGCTGAGCCGTGGCAAGGATGGGGCAGAACCTGTGCTTTATGGCACGGTTGACCCAACGCGCCATGGCTTGGCGCAGGGTGCGCGTGGTGAATTCGAGCGCCGCTGTTTTACGCTGGAAGAGCCAGGTGTCGCCGTCGGAGTTGAAGATACCCTGACCGAGCAAATCATGGAAGGCGGACTGCCAGGTGGGACCCTTGGGATAGTTGTCGAAGCGGAGCTTGAGGATGTGCTCGAGGTTCTTGGGGTCGCAGGTGACAGTGATGAGACACTGTTTGCGTGCGAGGAAGGGGAGGGCGGCGATGCAGGTTTGGTAGGTGCCACCGGAGGCGCGTAGGTTGTCAGCGATCCAGTCATGCATGCGGTTGGCATGTTGGATGAGGCCGGGGAGGCTGCCTAATAGGGGCCAGACACGTGGACCTTTGAGGGAGCGAGTGACGAAGGTGAACCATATTAAATAGGCCGCTATTGCAGATAGGAACATTAAAGCCGTTGAAGCCTCCATGTGAAGCAGGGACCCTCCTCTCTTCTCCTCCCAATTCTATTCTATTCTATTCTACACTCTCACCCTCTTTCACCGGAGATGCTGCTGTTACCATCACCCACCTCATTCAAATACACCTATATCTGTTATCACTTCAATGTGGAACTAGTAAAGAATGGTTGAAAAGGTGTGTAATACTGTAATGAGAAAGTGTTGCATGCAGTATGAAGAATGAGGGATGAAGGGTTTTTTTTTTGAAGATGAAGAAAAGGTGTGTGAGTGAGTGAGGGAAAGGAGAAGAGAGAAAAAGTGTTTTATAGTAGTGAAGTTGAGAGTGGGACAATTAATAAGGAGTGGAGATGCTGGATGTTGTTGATGTTTTCAATGGTTCACCCTTCATTTTCTTCCCTCACCACCAGTAGACTACACTGCCTTCTGAATCCACCCTCATTAATGCCCACCGAGGTCGTTGAGTCTATTAAGAGTTAAGACTAACTCTTCTTTTCCTTTTTCACAACTTCTACCATACTTATTATGGAATTTAAACCCCTTTTTTTTTATTCATATCACTAAATAACCATACTTATTAATCTTCTTTTATATCATTTTCGCCAACACAATTATTACTTTAATTCTCTAACACCTGTTATTAGTTTCACAAAAACACCTGTTATTAGTTTCACAAAGGACACTTATTAAGTAATTAAAAAAATATATAGATATGCAATATATCACTTTTATTTTTTTTTAATTTCTTAACCAACGACTAGGTCTATTGTGCTTTGCGATCTGTTAACTTCCTCTTAGCTGGACTTCTCAAAAGGATAGGATGACTTCAACAAATTGTATATTGGACCACCTTATTTACTTAATACCCTTTCTAAAATAATCTATTACTCACTATGAAACCATTAAATAAAAAATACAAAAATTATTTTTAAATTTAATTTATATTAATTGAAATCATTTTAATTTTATATATAAATTATTATTATATGTATGTATGTATGTTTTAAAAATATCATTACTTTTATTTATTTTAAAATGTAATCATTATTTTATAAAATAACTCAAAGTATGAGTTTATGAGTTGAACAATTGATATCACACTATGTCATGAGAGAGGAATTGTTTTATGTTGCATAAGTTACCTCTTGGGATCACAAAAATATTCACACCCGTGATATCCGCAAATAAAATCTATAATAAATACTAGATGAATAATATAAATGGATATTTCGTTGATAATGTATACGAGTATTTTAATTACGGGCTTAGTGAGGGAACATGTCACAAATATCTATTACAAAGTCATTGTTAATGAATTTTACTTAAATAGTTTTTTAAAAATCAAGTAAAAAATAAAATTATAATAAATTGTGTAGAATTTAATTCTATATATTTATAAATTTTATTTACACCTATAAAATTAAAGTTATTTTAAAAAAGATAGGGACAATTTATTTAAATTTATTTTTTCAAAAGATCAAATTTATTCACATTAATACACTTTCAGTGTGCAAATTTATTTGAATTGTATTTTTAAATTATTCTTTATATGAATTTATACTGTAAAGACTTCTTTTAAATGGTTTTATTTAATTTTAAAGAACATAAAATCTATTAATATTTTTTTATGGATGTTTGACTGGAAGCAGAACATATACTAGGACAGGTTTTTTTTAAATGAAGCATGTATCAGGTAGATACCATCTGTAGTACACACAAGTCACGTAGATTAAATCACAATCACTATGTTTAAATCCTAACAAAACAATTATTTCGTGAAAAAATTGTTTGAAAGAACATTACTAGTTAAGTATAAGTTTTATCGAGAGAATAAAAAAATGTTGGATTTATTTTAGGTTACAATTTTTTGAATTTAGTTTGACCTATTTTATTTAGTTTTTAAATTAGGTCAAACCTATTTTTACCATTCTACTCTTGGCACCCGCAAAAGCCTAACTGTAGAGAGGACATAACATCACATCACCATATGGGCTTTCGGACTTCGAAGTGGCTAGTCTTGTACAGTCTTTAACAGCTTCCAGAAAAAAAAAATGGTTTGAAATTTGAAAGTAACACTCGTTATTACTTTTTTATGAATTTTAAGGGTGTGTTTGGATTAAAAAGGAGAAAAGAGAAGATTTAAGAGAGTGAATTTGAACTGATTTGAGAGAAAAATGTGAGGAAAGTTAAGTTGTTTGAATTAAGGTATATGTAGAGTGAATTTGTGGATAAAGTTTATGAGTGATGTGATGTATGTAAAAAGATTTTTAATTTTTTTAAATACTAGAATGTAAATTTATAAATTTATCCTAATCTTTTAAAAATGAAAAATAATTTTTAGTAATTAAAATTTTGTATACTTTTGTTATTTATTATAAATATTTTTATTATTATTATTAATTATTACTATTTATATTTATTAATAATATTATTAAATATTTTTATTGCTTAAATTTATTTAATATTTAATATTCTTATTGTTAATATTACTATTTAGTAAATTTATTTTAATTATTATTATTATTATTTATAATTTTATTACCTTTTTTATATTATTATTATTTTTAATTTTACGTATATTATTATTATTTTATAATATTTATATTTATATTATTAATTTGTTTCTTTTATTATTATTTTATAAATATATTTATATTATTATATAAATATATTTATATTATTATTATATAAATATATTAGTTTATTATTATTATATTATATTCTTTCTAATTCTTTGCTTTTCTTTGCATTGGCACAGGATGTCATTTCTTTCTTTTTCCCGCTAATCAACTCTTTTTATTTTTCCTAATTGACTGGAAACAAACGTGAAATTTTCCTGCAAATCATTGGCTTCCAATTCGAATGAATAGTATTCACTCGAATTCAAAGAGAACCTTAAAGATTATTTTGCAGGAACCAATAAATATAATAATATTTTTTAAACTATAGTTTCCTCTTTATCCATTTTTCTAAAATTAAACGTGTTATTAAAATTCTAAATGAGAGGGTGTCCTTGATAGAATATTTTTATGTATGTTGTCAGTTGAGATTATATTTTCGTTATAAAAAGTTGTTACAAGAGATAAATTATAGAAGGGACTTGAGATCCAAAGCTAATGAAGCAACGTTCCAGTGCATCAAGACACATAACAAATTTCATAAGATATAGATGAAATTAGAGTTTATCATTAAAATCAACCGGCGTGCAGATTAACCGGTAAGAACATCCTTTTTAAATATCGTAATAGATAAGTAAATTTCTCTTTAAAATAATAATTATTCATTTATTTAAAAAAAAAAAAACTAAAAAAGATAAATAACAAGAAAAAACTATTTTCAAAATTAAGACGATAGAACGGAACAAAGGAATTTATGAAAATGAATAAATATGTAAGTATTTAATTAATTTTAAGGTTTTTTAGTAATGAAGGTGTAAAGTTTAGTCGTGTTAGACTGAATATTTAAATCTCAACTCGGTTAAGATCATAATATTAGAGTTAGTATATCTAAGGTATTGTTTGTTTTATAATTTATATTTTTTTCATGATTTTATTTTTTAAAAATATTTCAAAAAAATTAAAAAATATATATATATTTAAAATTTTATTGAGTTCGACTCTTAAAAAAAATTATTGAAGATACTAGAAAAGAAAAAGTGAATATAGAATTAAAAAAAAAAAACACGGTATGATAATCTGTTTATTTCAAAAATATTAATTTGTACGGTGCTTCTAATCCAATGTAGACAATTACAGTAATTATAGTTTGGTTTGATCTGATTCATAAATTTAGATCGAATTATTACTGTTACACCCTCTTATGCCTTACATTAGACTCTTTTCTTATCTAATGATTAACAAAAACATTTTTTATTTTTATAAATTTTTTTCATTATTTATGCTATTTGACATCTCGGCTAGACTGATACCTCAAATAACAATAGTCATTTGTCATCACATGAAAAAAAATATTGATGACTTTTTACGGCAAGTGCACCGCGTTTGTCAGAAGTAATAATTGTCCCTAAAGACGGATATCGATACCACAAAGAACAGTGAATTATCGAGTACAATATTCGCTAAATATAACAACAGAACAATAAAAAAGAATTTGAAGTGATTATGTTGGCACTGGTCAATAAGAAAACAAACAAAAAATTAGTTGTTTCAATTGGAAAAACTGGAATTAAGTTTCATCTCTCTCACTCTCATGTATGATTAGCATGTTAATATTAAGTTCTTTGATTGAAATTGATGCCCGTAGAAAATTCATTTATATCGATCTCTCGCATACTTATAAAAATAACTTAGAAATCACAATCAGACGTTAATGACAATTAACATTTCAAGTCTATCTCTAGCACTCAAATATGCTAAGTATTGATGTTTAGGTCTGAACCCTAAAAATACCTCTCGGTCATATTTAAGATTCTCAATTTGTCACGGAAAGTTAAAAGTAAAACAATAATATCAATAATCAATCAAGAACTAAATATTAATATATAAGATATCACCTCAATACATAAGAGTTTGAGCAGATTACTCTCAATCCCAAAGGGTAAAATTAGCTACGCATACTTCTAGCACCTTCCATTCTCCCATTCTCCCAATTGGTTACAATTCACTCTATGATGTTTTCCTCTCAATTTGGCACCTTAAGGTTGAGCCTCTAGCCCTCTATTATAATAGTTAGCAAAAGTCTAATCAATTTCCTTAATATTTTTTTTTTGTACATTTTTCTTATTTTTATATTTTTTATTTCAAAATTCATGCATAGTAAAATTACATTTGACGTATTTGTTATTGTTTAGAATATTTTATGAGTTTATTAAACATTAACAGCGACTCACATTATTAAACAAGTTTAACTCGTTATGGTAATGTTAACTGTTCTATTTGGGATAATAGTAGCATAAATAAAAAATATATAATTATTACTATAATTTCTTACATTTTGTGTGATATTTAAACTTTTTTTTTATAAAAACCACAACAAAATTTTTTTGTAAGTCTGGAAAAATATTTATAAGAAAATTCTACAAAATAGTAATAATTTTAATAGTAGATAAACTTAAGATGTATTAAAAATATTTTTATTATCTTAGCAACAAAGCCCATTACAATTAAGAATGTACCATCACAACCATCTGATACGTTACTTTCAATTATATAATTATCCATCACACGTTTAAATTACTTTTAAATAATTAATATGTATGGACAGATAATAATATTGATGTGGTTTTAAATTTCATTATTTATAAGAGAGAGAGAAAAAAGATAGTTTATAACATTTATTATTTATTTACTAAAATAATTAAGAGTATCTTAGTAAAACATATATAATTAGTAAAGAGATAATTAAAAATAAGTTTTATGAAAAATAAATATTCTTTAAAAAAAATTCTTACTAACATTAAGGACAAAGGAAAAGTGGTTTTTTTTTTTTAATTTGAAACATAAATCAACATCACACTTGCATAGTCATGAAAACATGTAGTCCACATATTAGATTCAAACAATGTGTTACTATTGTTTTTTACCAAAATAAATACATAAATTGATAATTTTTCAAGGAAAGTTCTCAACCACAAATTATATAAAGTGCTGCTTCGCCTTTAATTCTAGCATTTAATGAAGGAAATACAAGTGAATAATATTGGTTGAGAAAATTAATTTATTATTTTGTGCTTAATTAACAAAAATGTGGAAGATTGTGAATAATTCATATGACATAATGCATTATTTTTTCCCTCATCATAGGCTAAAATTGTAGTCTCCTTAGCCTCACGTGATTGTGTTGAAATTAGATATACCGACAGAAACATTTATTTGCCACAAATAACACATATGTTACCATGGGATGATGCTGTATTCGGTTACCTCTAAACAGTTATCTTTTTAACTTTGATTTTTACACAAGTATTTCTTATATTTAAATTTATTCTAACAAATAAATACTGTTCAAAGAGGCTGAATATTTTCTATAAGGTATTCTTAGATGATTTTTTAAGATGTGGATAATTACAAAAACACTTCCACAAGTCAATTGAGTGTCTCAAGTGTTTATAGATTACCTTTTTGGAAAATTGAACAATTTCAAAAAAAAATTTCGATTTCTTATTTTACTAGATAGATAGTGTTAAGGTTTTCAAGTGTCTCAAGTGTTTATAGATAGATATTGTTAAGGTTTTCAAGTATTAGTCTGAAATAAAGAAAAATGATTACTTCTAATACTTAAAAGTAAGAAATATTAAAAATAAGAATTATTACAATAAATTCTTAATGACACTTTATTCTTATTAATCCTAGGTTAACTAGCTAATAAGAGATCACAACCTGGTAATAGTCATCAGGAAATGGGTGACAGTTTACTCGTCGGCATCTCGGTTCCTGAAACCGTGTAGTACAGTATGCATTTTTATTAATTTAAGTGAAATTTAAATTTCAAAATTATTGTTATAAATAATGTATTTTATTTATAATTATATAAACTTAATTATAACTGAATTCAAATTGGAAAACCAGAAAAATAATAACATTGTCATTATTTAAAATAAAATCAGGAAATATAATTTAATTTTATATATAAGTTCGAGTTTAAAAAATAGTTATTTTCATCATTTATTTAATATTTTTTTAAGAAGATAATGCATTAGTTCCTTTTTTAAGTATGCTTAATTAAAGCTGTTTTTAGAGAACTGAAGAAATGTAATAAATTTTATTGACTTTAAATAAAATATTTATAATTTTTTTTTGTCTACATCACATACGCACACTAGTTAAAAATTAATTAAGTTAAGTATAAATGTGTAAAATAGAAAGTATTATTTCAAAAATTAAAAAAATCTTTAACAAATGGAGACATTTTTAAGAAACGGGGAGAGTATTTTTTAACTTAAGCAATTTTAGAATTAATTAGTTTGTTAAAATAATTAAGTGATAATTAAGAAAAGTAAAAAACCTTATTGTGAAAAGGAAATTTTAAATTTAATTACTTCAATATTTTTTTAATAATAGAAAGAATATAGTATCACTTTATGTGATTTATACTGCATAAAAAGCAAGTATATCTAAGAGTCAAGTTATATATGATGAAATTTATCCTAGTAATGAAAACTGTAAAAGTGTTAGTGTCACCAACTAAGTGAAAGTTGAGGTAAAGACATTTTGATGCCAAATAATATAATGGTAAAATATGAAGAAAAATATATATATTTAGTAATATAAAAAAATTGCATTTGTATGACAAACACTAAAAAAAAATCATAAAATAGAAACCAATTTTTAAAAATTAAAATAATTAATTACACTAGAAACTAAACTAGTGAACATTCTATAAAAGTTAAAAATCTTAATATCAAAGTACACTATAAAAGGTGACATGCTCTTTAACTGCTCTGTAATTAAGAATTTATTTGTTGCAGGGTATAAAGTGTCGTGAATTACAGTTGTTTTGTTGCTTATTAATTTCAAAAGTTACATTCGAAAAGAATAAAATATCATTATATTATAAATTTTAAATTTCATATATAAGATGGATATATATTTATCATAAAGTTACAAAAATTTGAAAATTTGAAAACTTAGGTCATCGACAATTGGATTTGTTGTAATATTCTAAAGAATTAATATTTAATAACTAATTATATAATTAAACAATGCCTTAAATTTTGGAATGATTTGATTTAAAGAGTTACAACTTATTAACCCTAAGTCACACACATTGATGAGGCATTCTCACTTCATAGAGCGAAACTACAGAAAAACAGAAAAAAAAATTAGAAATTTTAATTTACTATATATATATATATTAATCATAAAAAAATAAAATTTAAAAAGGTAAAATGATTTCACATTTCCATTTAAAATTTATGATTAAATTTGAAATTTTATAAAATAAATGTACATATTAGTTTATAAAAAATATTTTTTAGTTAAAAAAAAATATGTAAATTGTTGGTTATGATATTTCATTTAAATATGAGTGATGACTATTAAACTATATAGATAAAAATATGAGGTGGTGAAAAATAAATAAAAGTTCTTAAGTACCATTTGAATGAATGAGTGTGTAATAAAAATATTGTAATGTAATGTGGGTTGTTATTTGAGATCAAAATTATGGTTTTAATGTTGAAGCATGTATTCATCATATATTAGGTGTTAGTATTTAATGTTCCTACATTACATTGTTGAAAATAGAGTGTGATGTGATTCCTTAGTGCTTTTGAGCAGACAATGAATGTTTTTTATGTATCTAATAATGGTTTCTTCAAAATTTACATATTTAATTTAATAAAATTACATATTGGACCATTTTATGCTTGCTTACCTGATTAATTTTATAATTTGTGATGATTTTGTGTTTACGTATAAATACACTAACAGTATAAGTTCCTGGACCATGTCATGTGCAACAATAGTATTAAAATTTGTAGATTTTAATTTCATCTCTAAGATACTTCTTAGTTTTTATTTTATTTAGTTTTGTAAATCTATCTTTTTATATAATTATATCATTTTGTGTGTATATATCTATTAAGTACAAGTTTATGTTTGTATTTTTCTTTTACTTTAATTATTGATATATAGTAGGGACATTGCAGTGAGTATTTCTTACGAAGAACTTAATGTATTAATAAATATTACATATTTATAGTTTTATAATTTTCTTAAGTAGCATATAACTGACTTTTGAAATTTTTTATTACAACCCAATAAACTAAAACTTTTTATTAAAAAAATTGAATTGTTCTTTTCAAATATTTTATTTTTACTTTAAAAACATGTTTTAGATGATAAAAATTTTAGTTTGTCTCAACTGTGGAGAATATGTTTAATTCTTTGAAACTATCGAGTTTCATTAAGTCACAAACTCATAAATAAGTGCCGAAAAAAACAAAGAAAAACTCATAAATAAGTATTATTAACAATCAGTTATAGTCAAACATCTAATATTACTTGCTACTTATGATAATTAAGTTCCTCAAGTACCTTTTTAAGCACTATAGCCTTTTCAAACTTTTACACTATTCTACATTAAATAATTAAGTTATTAAAATCAAAGCATCTTAAACATACCAATATTAAGGTTAAACTCAAATTTTATTAAAACATTGAAAAAAATTGTTCCCGTATATTCAATAGATATCAATTTAAATATATATTTTTATCTTAACTTTTGATATGTCTTTTAAAAATAAAATCGTAACGGAAGTATAAGGTTTAAAATGAACAAAATATCTCATATATGGTGATTGATTCTATTAATGTCATGTAAATGTATTTAAGGTTGAAACATTAACATTGTCCCTGGGGATGGAAGAGTGATTTGGTTTCAAAGACGAACCATCATTCTCTTAGTCCTCAACTACGAGAAATTCATTATCCTTATACCTTAATTAGGGGGTTTGTTCCGGTATATCCAATAGTCCAATATCGCTTAAGAGTCAAGATCAATGTCAATTTAAATACACTTTTATCTCTTAATCTTTTGAGTTTCTGTACGTCCAATAGTTTCAAATCACTTAGAAATCAAGACTAAAAATATTTTTAAGTATATTTTTCTCTCTTAACTTTATATATATCATTTAAGAAAAAACATGATATCGTCTCATCAAATTTAAGTTTGGAACATAAATAATATAATACTTTATAATAAGACTTTATTCTAAAAAAAAAATCTTTATAAACGGAATCAACTCTTTTAAGGTTCAATTTGCAAAATAAATGAACTTTTTTTTCCAAATTTATATCTGGTTTACCAAATCTGCCAAATTTGTATCTGGTTTACCAAATCTGCCGATAAATGGACCGGTCTACACCCATCTAACCTTTTTTAAAATAATTATAAAAATAAAAAAAGAAATATTGTTATACTATAATATCAAAAGTAAAAAATACAATTGAATACTATACAAACCTCAATATTTAAGTTATATCTATCAATACTAAAAAGTAATTACCTAAAACAACATTTAAATTGTTTAAATACTAAAAATATAACAATATTTTTTTTTTTATCACAACATTTACACGTATCTAATTATTTATTAATAACTAATTAGATACTAATTTAAAAACTATTTAACAATAATATAAATTAATTTAGAAATTAATTTTTTAATATATAAAATGATATTTAATTTAATTACTATAACAACTAATTATTTTTTATTTTTAAAATTGGTTTCTATTTGATGATTTTCTTGTAGTGTATAAAAAAAAAAATAATAATTTAGGTTCGTAGAATAAATTTGAAAATACAAATTGATGCACGAAGATAAAGAGTATACTACATTATTTACTATATAATGATATACTATATAACACTACATTACTTATTTTTTTTTAACCAAGATGGAAAATATGCTATATACAATAACAATTTATATTAGTTACTTTTTTAGCAATAGAAAATGTATATTCAAATTTACAATTATGTTTTTTTGTATTTATCACGTTTTTATCAATCGATGAAATAAGATGGAAAAATATTCATACTAGTTTTGCATATTGAAAATTGTTGAAGTGATAAACATGTAATAGTCAGTAACTATATAATAATTTCTACATTAATTGAAACCCAAAATGAAAATCGTTGGAGCATTGCATAAAAATAACAATTCAATTGGATTAATTTAAAGTTACATTATATTGAACACATTTGATCTCATTCTGACACGTGAGAGCTGAATTGAAAATTGAATAAAATCTTAATCCACCCAATCAAATTGATCGATCTAAAATCCATTTAAATATAAGTCGAATTATCTTGTAATTTTTTTACTTCACTGATGCTTTTATGTATATTTCCCTATTAAAAATGTTTGACATATAAAACTTTTTCCAACGTTATTTTCAATCTAAAATTTTAAGGATTCATAATTTCCACCTACAACAACTACTGTGTTTGTTCACGGTGAGGGAGACAATCGTCACGAGTACATAGATTTGATATCTTCCTAAATTCATGTGCTTAACGGTAACTGACGGCTAATTTATTTCAAATTTCATTTTCCAAGATATATTTGATAAAAATAAATAAATTGGTTTGATTTTAATTATCAATTTAAAAAATAGAGAAGAATAATAATAGCTAACAATAATCTTTATCAATAAAAATCCAAATTTTATGTTAATTTATATTTTTAGAAACGTCTTATCTTAATACACGGAAAGTAAAAAAGTATAAGGTATTTTTTTTTCTTAAAAATAAGTTACATTTATAAATATACATTAAATAAAAAATAAACAAATTAAACGAAAATAGTGATAATTATTAATAATTGAAAAACAAAAACGTATGAATTTTCCCTTAACAATTAATGTTAATAGTCACCAAACCATGAATATGCAAAATTTTTAATTAAACTCGTTTTCAAATTTTAGATCATAATTTCCCCTTTGAATAATAAAATTATCTTAATTAGGATTTGCACGTCATATATATATATATATATATATATATTAAATAATTTATAAAATCTAAGTTATTATAAACCTAGATAATTTATAAAACTTAAAATTATTACACCTACACATATATTTCCTTCAATATAAAAAAAAGTATAGCATAATCAATAAAATATGAGTTGTTTCTTTCACTTAAACATAATTACAATAATATATAAGTAATTACAATAATTATTTAATATTTACATTCAATACATTAATATTGAATGTTTTTAAAAGATTAGTAATAAGTTCACACACTAACTAAACAATTTTCTATGTGTATGGTAGTGTAATATATTCAAACATTCACCAATTATTTACCACATGATATATTTATTTATCTAAATTAGTATGTAACTAAAATATATAGATATTTTATGTCGAGTCAAGTCGTTTTGAGACCATGTCGAACTGAGTTGTTTTGGGTCCATGTCAAGTTGAGTCAGTTTGTGTCTAAGTCAAGTTAAGTCGACCCAAGTCTAGATTGAGCTAAGTTGATTAAGACCTGGATTTAGTTAATCCGTGTCTAGGTAGAGCCAAGTGGTCTCGGCCCAGGTCGAGCCTAGTCGACCCAGGCCTATGTTGAGTTTGGTCAGTCTGGACCCATGTCGAGCCAATTTGACCCGGACCCATGTGGTTTTGAGTCAACCCAAGCCCATGTAGAGCTGAGTCGGCCTAGTTCCAAGTCGAGCTAAGTTGACCTGGACCCAAGTCGAGTTAAGTTGACTTGAGCCCAGATTGAGCCGAGTTGACCAGGACTCATGTCGAGTTGAATCAGTCCAAATCCAGGAAGAACGAAGTTGACCTAGACCTAGGTCGAGTTGAATCAGTATGAACCCAAGTAAAACAAAATCGACCCTAAATCTAGGTAAAGTTAAGTTGACATTTACCCAAATCAAATCGAGTTGACCAAAATTTATGTTGAGTCAAATTAACCTAAAATCCATATCGAACTCAGAAAATCCAAACTCAAGGCAATCCGGATCCGAATCAAGTAACCAAATCCACGCAGAATTATGGTATCAGATTTATTAGAATTCAAACTGGATACAAATTTTATTATGACCATTATAAAACTTATATCAATTAATTTCTAATCACTATTGAAAAAGGTAATTAAATTCATAAATTTTATGTTTGGAAATTCGAGTATCAGGTGAAAATTAAATTTATCGAAAAGTTATTTCGTTTAATTTGCCTAGAAAATATTTTTTGAAATAAAATTAAAGGAAAAGGTAGAGGAATATTTGTAAGGTTGTTTAATCTGTTGCAAAATTAATTGATAAGTTAGATGGTTAGTAGCTCATAAACTAGTTGGTTGGGTAGTGTTGGTATAAAAGCATAAAGTTCAAATATTTTATTATCACAAGCTTGAAGATTGATGGTTCCAATCATTTTTTGTGATGACGATGATAAATGTTGATATTATATTGGATCTCGAGTTTGAATTGTAATATATGATTTTATTCTTGTTGGAATTTATTTTTCAATTTTGATTTGATCATTTGTTAAGTTGAAAATATTTTTTGGAAAATGTTATGAAGCACTTTTTGGTGATTGAATAGAATAAAACCACTTAAAACCTAAACTTGTCAAGTTTCTTATCTTTTAATCTATTAAAAGAAATTAATTGATTAAAATTACTTAAATCTTGAAGTCATGTTTTTTTATTTTTGTTTTAATAAATTAAAATGAATTTTTAATTAATTAAATAAAAAAAAAGTTATTCTTATTAAAGTTATTAAAAATGTTATTTGTAATAGAGTTTCACAATTAATAATACAATATTTTGTACGGTCCAACATCTTATTGTGTGTACTGTGTTTTTTTTTAAAAGAATGTTTTAAAATTTAAAAATATAGTATAATGAGATCATTAATGAGGTTAATGTTAAGATAAAGTGAATACATTTTAATCTTTATGGTTCTTTTTCTTTTTATCTATCCAATTCAATTATTTTTGTTTCTTTTTCTTTCTCTCTCTCTATATTCACTTCAATTATTATATTTACTATAAATGTAAACCTTTAACTAGAAGTTACAAGTGTTATTTTATTGAAGGTATTATATTTTAAAACTAAAAAAGTGAAAGTTTCTTAAATATAAAAAAACGCAATCACAATTTCCTTTAAAAATATCACAAAGCACCATTGTAATTTGTTATGCTGATGTGTAAGAAGATGAAAACACATATAGAGTAATATTATAATATTTTATCTTTTGTTACGTATAAGACCTAGTTTAGAAGAAATTGATGATTTACAAGGCATTTTATAGTTTTTTTTTTTACGGAGAATCATTAATTCTATTTTCTTTTTAAAATTTGTTCTTATCAAATATTAAAAATATGTGTGTTTATTAGTATATAATGCTTTTTAAATTTTATTGAAAGTTCATATATTTTTTTTACTTTTATAAATTATTTATATGTGTTTTAATTTAATTTTTTTTATTTCTACACAATAAACTTATATATATATATGAATTAATTAATTAAAGACTAAATGAACAGCAAGAGAATAAATGAAAAAGAATAACTAGTATTATTTAAACTTTAAAATTAAGAATTAAAAAGAAAAACATTCTACACTGAAAAATAATAAATAATATAAAGCAGTTAATAATAATAATGAAAAATTCATTATTGTTCTAGTACGACTAATATAATTTCACATTGTTTAGGAGGCGAGGTTAATGACCGATAAATTTGAAGTCGTAACTATGATTAAGTAGTGATTTCCAAAATGGACAATAACTTCGGATGGGTTAGGGTAGTTTAAGGGACGAACTTGAAATGATAACAATGACAGAACATCGACCTCCAAAACACAATAATATTTTTTATGAGTTATGATAAGTTAAGAAACGAATTTGAGGTCGAAACAGTTATGAAGCACCGATAATACTTTGGATGGATTAAGAGAGAAAGAGTATATATTTTATAAAATGAGTAAAATTAATTATTTTTGGATGGATTAAGGGAGAAAGAGTATATATTTTATAAAATAAGTAAAATTAATTATTTTTGTTGTTACGATGGGATTAAATTAAAAGTGAATAGTAGTAGTAGGATTGTGGAGTTTTGTGAAAGTTGAAGAGCTGGAAAAATTAAATATGCAGCAACGGTTGCCGATAAAATGGTTATAAGTGGCTAAACATTGAATGCCCTGTTTGTGATTGTGAATAAAAATCACCAATTCTTTGTGCTCAATAGCAACGCAGCATTAATGGGAATGCCTAAATAATGGTGTTTAGTTTCTTATGGACCAGAGTGAGACTTTTCGCAATCTGGGCCCACCCTCCAACCAACCTACAACCTTGTATTTTAGGACGGTGCTGCATGCCGACATTATTTTCTCAAATATCCAAAACTTCTATTACCTTTTACAAAACCATAACACACTAACCTAACTTCTTCACCTTCAAAATGTATAATACATTCAAGTACAGTGATGGGAACAGTTAGAGGTTGAGATTCTAAAAAATTGTCGTCTCGGTTTTCAAGACCGTTTTCAATTTTGTTTACTTATTTTTTTATTACTGCTTAAAAGTCCACGACATTTGACGATGAAAGAATAAAGAACAATCATGTTACATTATTCTTGTTATAGTTAATGTTATTCACTACTCCTATGGTTCTTTCCAACAACTTCTTATTTATGACTTAACAAACACGTTATTATTGGATACTTGGATACAGAGATTACAAGAGGGCATTACGCTTAATGTCTTGCGGACCCTTACACGACTTTGGTGGAAGTGGAAACTTTAGACAGCAAAGAAAAAGCAGAGATAAAAGCCACATGCATTGGTCTCCACTCACCTGCACAACCACTTACTTCACTATACGCATTTTAAGATTCTTCTTCATCAAAACCATTCTTTCAAGTTCCAGCTGAATTTTTTTCACTTTTAAACTCTTGTTTCTTTCTTTCATAATGCTTGCTTTCAAAAAAACCCTTTTCTCCCAATGTGACATTTTCGTACTCTTCGTGTCTGTTTGTCCCTTCTTCCTTAAATGCTAAAAAATATATCTCTCACATTTCAGGTTTCATCTCCCATGCTTTCAAAATTTTGCATCTCAAACCTAAGCCCTAACAGATGAGAGTCGATCAAATTAACAGATGAGGTTTCATCTTGGATCTAAATCTTCTACACATGTTTCATACTCAAATATTGTTCCCTCCTCCACAATGCCACCTATAAGAGAAGAAACATCATCATAGTATAAACCACTCATTGACTTCTTTCCCATAAATACTTCAAGGAGTTCGATCACCAATAATACCAACAAACTAACCTATTGAGGATTGATAGTGATTTTATTAGTTTATATTAACAAGTTAAATTTTAAATCTATGTTAAATATTTTTAATTAATTTTAATTGATGAATTTATTTGAGTATACAACAATTAATTGAATTTAAGTATGTAGATTAGTTATGGACAAGTTGTAAAGAGAATGATGAATGATTAATTACAACCAATAATACATATATTGTGTGATGAATTTATGAGAGATTAACTATAATTAACACTACAAATATTATAAGGGATTGATGGGAGGTTAACTAATAATAACAAATTATATGTAGGGATTTGTGAAGAATTACCAAAGATATTTTTATGAGAAAATTATAAAGGATTAGCGAGAATGTTATTATGAAGGTTTATCGAGAAAACAACAATAAAATTGTAAATCATATTTGTGTGACACAATTATGATGAAAGAGCAATAAGTACTTTGTGATGTCTATTATATATTTACAATAAAATATCGATAATCTTTAGTGATGAAAAAAAAAAATTATCTTTGCAAGAAAATAATAATAAATTAACATGTATTATTTGCAACAAGTTAGTGGTGTCTTTTGCAATGAATCAACTAATAAACCTGTAAGAAAATAATAATTAACTATTTGGATTTAAGTCATGAATATTCTCTCACAAATCCCTTACCATATATGCACATATCCGTACAAGAAATTTTAAGAAATACAGAAAAAAATAATCCTTTGCTAGTAGAGATTTTTTTTAATAATGATGGTCGTAAAGTATTTTTTTTAACTTATCATAATATCACAAAATCATGATAATATGAACAAATATATATATATATATATATATATATATATATATATATTTTCAACGTCATGTTACTGTTCTTCAAACAAGATGTGAAGAGAACATCTAACAAACAAGAATAATATTAAAAAATAGGACAAAAGTTTTGAATACATGATCTTTTTAAGGTAATCCCAAGTGCAAACAATTGCAAAGACCTTGCAAGTAAGCAAATTGAAGACAATAAAATAGTAAATTAAAATAAAGGTAAACACTTTTTTTATGCATTCCAATAAAAAAGTTCACCTGTAATTACTCTATATTTTAAATATCAAGCTAGTTAGTCCTCAGTTGCATAAATACTATATACCAAGCTAGCAAACCTAATAAAAGATGCTTCACCTAAATTGAGATTGATTGTCCATTGAACGCATTCTGATAGATGCTTTCCTAACTCATGAGTATTAATCCATCTTTCCTTAGATTCCACTATTTCGTTATGTATAGTAAAACCAAATTAAAACTCCAAATTATATAAAAAAAAAATTATCCATTAATTATTTATGAAGAGTTAGTTAATGTTACGTAAATGGTTAAAATAACATCGACACATATTACTGATTCACCGTGATTGATAAGATATCAGCACACATGATCAAACCTTTGAGGATCAAACACAGGTTGGACATTCAAGAATAAATTGCATTTAAGACAATTAAGCATAAATATTATTATTTTGTGGGGTTGGGGTTGTAAATTTTCATAAATACTTATTTGATAAGACTGCTTCTTCTTGTATCTCGATCAATTCTTCCCCACCTCTATAAACTTTTAAAATTCTCTTTTAGTAAAAAAAATAAAAATGGAAGTTTTGTTTTATATTTTGTCGCTAAGTAAAAAAGAAGGTGTTTGGTGATTGATATTGTTGTGGAGGTGGTGGTGCTGACAATGTTGTTGTGGTGGTCACGTTTGGCTCATCATTCTCATTCTTAGGTAAGTTCTTGCGCCTAAAATACTTATTTCTGGATTAGTTAATCCTTTGGATCAATGGATCACACAATTCGGTGTCTTAAATCATTGATATATATGCACCAAACTAAAGTATTCCAGATTAGGTAATCCGTATGTATACCGGATCCATAACAAACCAAACTCAAACTTCTAGATTATGTAATCCGATATTAAATGAACTATGGATTACAATCTAGAAGTCATTTTAGAACTTCAAATACGTCTTACAAATTACATAACTCAAAATTCAATTTGCTGTTAAAATTTGACTTACAGATTACACAATTTGGAAGTCCCTTTAGAACTTCAAATATGACTTACGGATTACATAATTTGGAATTCATTTTGCGGTTAAAATTTAATTTACGGATTACACAATTTAGAAGTCATTTTAGAACTTCAAATATGACTTACGGATTACATAATCTAGAATTCATTTTGCTTTTAAAATTTGACTTATGGATTATTCCGCATAAAGAAAAGTTTGTGAAGTGTTAGAAAAAATCTTTAATGCATTTGGGAATGTAACATGTGATTGCTAATTATTTGTATGGTTTCATACCTGAACTAGTGTTGCATAACTGTCCAATTGCTTTGTGTTAAAATATGATGCATCCCCCAACTACGCATATAGATGTATAAGTGTTGTTGCTCCCCATGTGTATCCACGACACATATGTAGATTGTTGAATAACAACAAGTACGAAACAGATACAGAAGTGACCCTTTTATCTGCAAAAATAGTGCTTCCAACCAGATGCAACAAGTAAGCCCTGACAACACACTCCCAAACCTCCTGAGTGCAACATTTCTTGTATATATCTCGGAGCCAACTCAATCGTATGTGGGTGCCTCGACATTGCCTCATCTCATCCTTCCCACGAGTCTCCTCCACCCCTAGTAACTCAGCTAAAATTTTTGCAACTCCATTGTATTCTAAAGGCATATATGTAGGGAACTGACCCAAAATGGAGAGGTGTAAAATAAATGACACATCATCAAGTGTGATGGTCATCTCACCTGTGAGAAGGTGGAAGGAGACTCAATATCAATAGGAGGCATCCTAAATTTACGTAATTTCCTACCATGGGATACCAATTCAAGTTCTCCCTGATCCTAATATAAAATTTGCATATATTCAATATAATTAAATCAATTTAAACAATAATTAACAAAAAAAAAATTAATTGAAGGTTTTTTCGGTCTCACCTCACCCTCCCAGAGATTAACAACAACTTGGTGAGAAAAATTTACCAGTAAAGACATATCAGAAGGTTCTCCAGTAAACCCTTCTCCCTAGTCTACTTGGTCATCATCCCGTAATCCTTGTTGATTGTCATTATCAATATGAGCATTAACACCAATCATTTCCTCGACATCACCTCAGTCACTTCTACGGACAAAAGTCGTCGATCTTCTGCGATCATGACCCTGAGATCCAACACCTCTTGTTTTAGCCATATTTGTCCACAACACAATGTGAATTTCATTTATTTACAAATAAGATAATAAATAATATAATCATCAAGTTGTGTACATAATATAAAAATTTTCTTAAAAAATGTGGCTTGGAACCTCACAAAAAACCACTTTCGATTTATACACAAAAATCAACACTACGGATTACATAATCCAAAACTAAAAAATTGGAACTTTCATATTACATAATCTGAAACCTAATTGGACAAAGATACCTGGTTACGTAATTTAGAACCAAAATAAACAACAAATACCGAAATACGTAATCCATAATTTAACTAAAGACTCACCAGATTACGCAATCTATAACTTATTTAACCATCTACGGGATAAATCAATGCCTCTGGAATATTTCCGCCACATTAAAACTAAAAATGAAAAGCATTAAAACTATGGTTGAGAGTTTTGAAAGAGAATGAGAGCTTTAGAAGAAAGGAAAACTTTGAAGGAGGTGGGAGCTCTGGAGGGGTGGGAGCTGCAAGATGTTGGGAGTGAAAGAGCACACGGAATGAACGTGAAAAAAGCAGAAGTATGTTAAAGTAAAATTAAGTTATATTTTAATTTTTTAATATTTTTTACTTAAGGTTATAATGGTAAATTCGCTTCTAGTATCGGGGTGGTTAAAATTGATGGAGGTGGAGAAAGAAGCAGTCTTTTGATGGTAGTTGTTAGTGTCCCATGTAACCCAACCCAAGAGCCCAGACACAGCTATAACTTGGGTTTTACTTTTTAGGCCGAAAGGAATCAGAATTCCATAATTTGTTAGAGAATGAACTTTTGTTAGAATTTGTTACAATAATCATATTGACATGTTTGTTTTCTATTTAATAAATTAAAACAAATATTCAGATAACATTTTAAATTAAGTCATATGACATTATTATTATTTTTAAATATATTTTAAATTAATTTTGAGTTGCGCTGGGTTGAGTAGGATCGTTCATTTTGCCACAAATTTTCTTTTGCACCACAAACTTAATTCTTCTACGGACAAATTTTTTCTCCACCACTAGTTGTTTCATGTAAAAAAAATCTACTCTAAGAATAACCTAATATTTTATCATAATAAGAGCTTAAGAAAATATATGGTATAATAAGTAATAAATAAATATAGAAATATAAAAATAGATAAAAGTTAAACTAGTATAAAAATACCACGTTATATATTTAACAAGTTGTATATGTTAATCTTATATGTGGACCTTTATTTAGTTCAACCTAATTTTAAGTAAAATTATTGAAATTCAAACTAATGTTCCAAATTTTAATGATTTTTATTGATTTAATTAATTTTTTTATTCTACTATTTTTTTAAGTTATCTATGTTAGTATTGTCACTATCGGAGTTATGACGGCATGACAAAAAAATCTTTGAAAAACAGAATTATTATCATGCACTATAATTTTTTTTATTAAATAGTAATTAAATTAAAAATAATAAATAAATTATTATTATATTAATTAATATTATTTTATAATTTAAAAAAAATATTTTTAATAAAAATATATAAAGTAGTTTTAAAATTTATGTGTAATATTAACCGTCAAAGTTTGGTTATTCATTACTTTAAATTTTAAATTAATTAATAGATAAAATTAATATTATATATTAATTTAAAAATTACTTTATAAAATTTTATTAATAATAAAAATTAATTGAGATATCAATAATTTTTTAGTTTATAAAATAATTTTTAACTTAATTAATATAATAATTAATTATTATTTTTTATTTCTAAATTAATTTTTATTTAATTATTTTCTTATAATGATATTTTATTAAAAAAACTAAAAAGAACTTAAAAAAACTTAAAAATTGTCTTCAAAATTAAATTTTGGATTTGAGAATCGTGTATGAAAGGTACTAGTATCCTACAATATCTATTTGAAAATGATTACCTTTAATTAAAAATAAAAAATAAGTATAATTTAAAAAAAAAAACCAAAATCAAACAAAGATATATGTAAAAACAATTTTTATTAGTTTTTTAAAAAAATATTGATAAAATTATTTATTTAGATTCGAAAATGATTGATTTACTCTTAACCATTTTTATTTCACAGTGAAAAACTCATGGTCATGTAGTTTATAAAAAAAATAACTTTTTGTGTGAAAAATATTATGTGATTGACTTTTGTAAAATAATGTTTTAAGTATGTAGATAGACAAATGGTGAGTCCTTGACACATATGCTTATATAATTATATTGTAAGTAATTTCTAGTTTTTAGTTTAATAAATAATTTATAGATATAATATCACGTGTAATATTAGTATAAGTACAACCCATATAGTTGCACTATGTTACTAAAACCTAAAACGTAAAAACTACTTTATAAATCAACGTAAAAACATTTCTATGTACTGTAATAATCTTTTTTATATCCATTTATTTTTATCTTTCCTTGGCTCACAACTTCTTTTAACAATAAAATATTATTTTAATTAATAAAAATAAATATACTCAGTATTTTAAAATAAAATAATATTATTAATTGTTGTGTAGGGGTGTGATGTCAAACTATCATCATTCACAGATGGTTAATTGGTTCTGTTTTCAGAATAGAATGGAACTCTCCTATTGGCACCCCTGTTTTAACAAATCCACCACACTCTTGGTTTTATTTAATTATTTCCAGCCCAAAACCTCATAAAATAAAAGTCCAACTCACTTTTATTAAATAACACAGGACCATCACTTCTTAACCTAATTCATGCTAAATTTTTAAATCATCACAACTTTTTCATATAATTTTAATATGCATTTTTTTCAACATTTACTGTTCTCTAATTTTAAGTATATTATAAAATAAATAATATGAAAAAGGATAAAAAAAATTATGATGATTTTAAACCAACCAGTTTGAATCATTGAGCGCATGAATAAACTAATAAAAAAAAAATTATTAAAATTTTTGAAATTAAATCTTAATGTATAGCTGCATTAAATTAAAAAATATTTTTCCTTTATATATTACTTTCTTCACTACTTTCAAATGTTTGCACCTTTGTGTATATATGTAAATTTATTTTTATTTTTATTTTGATAAAATATTTGATTATGTATAATTACTATAAAAAATATTAAATAGAAATCAATTTTTAAAAAATAAAATAAAAATTAGTTGTTATATTGAAAAAATTAGATACTATTTTAGAAACTAAAAAAATATTAATATCTAAATTACTTTCTATTATTAATAAATAGTTTCTAAATGAGTATCTAATTAGCTACCTAAGTTTTAGCTATAAATGATTTAGATTTTGAATTGGTATTTAAAACTTTGATATCTAATTAGATACTAATTTAGAAACTATTTATTAATAATAGAAACTAATTTAGATATCAATAATTTTTTTAGTTTTTAAAATAGTATCTAATTTTATCAATTTAACTACTAATTATTTTTTGTCTTTAAAAATAATTTTTATTTAATGATTTTTTTTAGTATTTTTGGGAGATAAAATAATATTTTTTTGTTAGATAAAATATTTGAGTATCATAATTTTTAATATTTTTGCTTTTATAATTTGCCATAGTTATTTTGGAAGTCACGTAAAATTATATTTATCATCAAATCAAGTTACTTTTTTATTCTTTATAATTAATTTGTAATTAAAAATTATCTGTTAATGTTTATCAATGAGACAAAACTTAAACACTATAGAAGATTGAGAATTTTAAACATCACGATCCACACCAACCAATATTTTTTCTCTATCATTGTCGTTCCCATCTTTTTTTATTTTATTTTGTATAGTTTTAATATTTTTTATCTTGTTCCCACTTTTTTTGGTTTTTATAGTTTCAAATTTGTTATCTTTGTTTTTAAGATTTCATGAGATTTTGGTCTTGAAGCAAACTATTAAAATATTTCTTTGTTTATTTTTTTATTAAACTATTAAAATACCATTCACCAGAAATAAATATTAAGTAACATAACTTATTTTAATTTGGTAGAGTTTTATGACAGTATGAACATAGATATTATTTTTATTATAAAATTATGAAAGTTTTTAGTAACAAGTAAAATTGACAGTTCATATAAGTAGGTTTTAATTTTAAAATAATACACGTCTGTTAATGTTTAAATTTAATACTACATAATTTTTGAACGAACTTCGATTTTTATACTTGCTCCGTAAACTTCTATCTTGTTTCGTCTCTGATGGCTTCTCTTAAGACTCAATTTCATGACAGGGATTTTATATTTTCTCTTTTTGGCATCTTCTCGCTGTTGCTGTTATCGTCACCCCTTGTTCATATATTATGTTGTGGACTCATAAAAAAAAAGACAAAAATTTCACAATCTGAAAGGTTTTTCTTATTGCATAATCTAGAAAGAACTTTGAACTAAAAAGGTAAAAGTGAAGATAAATGTTCAATCGGTGGACTGGAAAATAAATGTTCAATACACAAAAATATAGGACCATAGATTTTGTTTAGGTTAATATCTTCAAATTTATAGTTTTCTCTAAAAAAAAAAAAGTTTGACCAAAAAGGAATAGAGAATATGAAAAGTAAGTGCATGAATCATGATAGAACAGCTCTTGATATTTGTCTCACTATACCAATCTTTGATAGTTTACAAAAAAAATGTCAAACAGAGAAATAAATAATTCAGACAATTTGTGAAATTGGTAGGTGGTAGAGAGGCACCTCACCAAACATGAAGAATGTACAAGGCAGAGAGAGTTAATTTACAACATATTTTCAGCAACAAATAAAAAAAATATTTTTTTTGAATGTAAAAAAAGTATATTGAATATTGAAGAAAAGAAGAAGAGAAAGAGAGTCAAAATTCCCTTGAAGAACTCTGCCACACCTCAACACATTGCTGATCCTTTCTGGTCAAGAACATGGTGCTTCCTCCAAAGGCCAAATTGGTAATCTTTGCACCACCCATGTCCCTCATCCTACCCATCAAGTTCTTCTTGAAGATTCTCCCTGTATTTCCAGAGCCCATAACAACCTCAGACCAGAGCTCCACGTCACCACCCTTGGTGCAAAACACTTGATTCCCCTGCGTTTTGATTTTGCAGCCAATCCCTTCCTTCTTCCCACTGTTCATTACCTTTCTTTTATCTCCAAGACAAACCCAGCTGCTCTCGTTGCTCAGATTCCGCATGTCCACGTACGACGCTTCGCCCGAATTCACACCAACCTTAAAAATTACCGACAACCCATCGGAAACCGCCACGTCAGCAAAACAATCCACCTTCTCCGAAATCTCCCAGACCACGTTACCGGACCGAACATCCCACAATCGTATGTTACCGGAGACGCCGGAGGGCCCACTGTGGGACCCAGAGGCCATCAACAAATTGTAACCCTCAATCCACTGCAGCTTCGTCGCGGGAATTGCTGAATCGATGTCTGCGCCGAAGATTTCGTTGTGGCCGATCTCGGTGACGGGGGTTAGAGTATGCAAATCGTAAACCAATATGGAATTGGAGTTTCGGCGCGAGGATTCGAAGCTGACGAACATGTTTTCCGTGGAGGATCCGATGGCCTGGACGGTGGACCCGGATTTGGTGACGTTTTCCCAGTTTAGGGTTTCCCTGACGCGGACTTTTTCGAGGTCCAGGATCTGGAGGCCGGAGAAGTCGTTGGCGCCGGCAGCAACCAGCGTCGGCGAGAGTGCGAGGAGGGAGTCCACGGCGGTGAAGTGGGTGAGGACGGTGGCCTTGCGGCGGAGGGACCAGTCGAAGGAGGTGATCTTGCTGCCGTGCGCGACGTGGAGGGCGCCGCAGGCGCCGTCGGCGGCGAGGGCGGAGGGGGAGTCGCGGCCGTTGAGGGGCAAAAGGAGAGATTTTTGGAGGTTGAAGGGTTCCAGCTGAGAAGGGTTGGAGAGGGAATTGACGAGAAGGGTTTCGATGCCGTAGAATTTTGACTCGATAATTAGGTCCTGGATATCGAAAGCTTTGGCCTTTGAGGGAAGGTTTCCGGTGCGGAGGAGAGAGAGGAGCAGGGAGAACATTTCCGGGTCTCTGTCGATGAACGGCGCGTAGATTCCAGAAGATTCCGCGATTCTGGAGAAGAAGGTTTTTGGACCCGCTGAGGTTAGTGTCTGTTTGGTGGTTTGGAAGACTTGGCCTCCGACGTCGATGGAAACTATGTTGGAATCGGGCTTGGGGAAGCCAGCTGGTTCAGAACCTGCAAAAGGTGGCATTTTTGGTTTGTTGTGATGTGAATGAGGAAGAATGAAAGAGAGAAGAGGGTTTGTGGTGTTGGAGTAGTTGAGATGAATGTTTGGTGGATAGAGAGAAATGGGATGTTATATATATACTGTGATCTTTGACACCATAGAAAGGGTGGCTTTTGGTTGGTATTGTTATTCCTTAAGTATAGGATCTGGTGGGACTCTGGAAGCTGCAATGCACACAAGTCTCTGGGTCAATGCAAAGATTGTCCACTCTTCTAGATCTCCATCATTGCAAACGTCTTCTTCTTACTTTTATTTTTTATAAAAAAAAAAACATTATATTATTACTATCATTGGCCGCCCAAAATGGACCGTTTCGATTTTGACAATAGACGAAAATAAAGGTAGACAGCCTCGCTGAGTATCTTTCTACTCCTCCACTTTGTATTGTTGCACGTTTTTTTAAAATTTCAACAGCTGGGTCAAATTTGGTTCCCCAACTTCTAAACTATTTTTAGTATTTCTTATCTAAGAGAGGCTGTTTGACTATTTGACCAGCTAACTCTATTAATAAATTAATAAATATCATGTTTAAAGATTTTCCATTGAAGTAGTTTTGCAGTCGCTATTTAGTCAGCTGATCGAATGTTTATGGCGCGGAGATTTAGTAAAATGTTATAGAAACAAAAGTTCAACCTTGTGTTCCAATGGCTTGTTATTGGTTAGTCTTCGTTTGGTGTTATTTATGTCTGGAAGCAATTGGTTCCTTAGTTAAGAACCATTTTTAATATAATGTTGAGTATTGATACTTTGCTTCTGTGAAAAAAACATGGATACTTTGCTTGGTCTAGGAGTGACCATTTAAATATAAAATGTAATGGTGATGTTAAAAAAGAGAAAGGATGCGATGTAGGAAAAAGGTAAGTTTTGTCTGGAGTGAGGATAGTGGTGCGTGGACTGGACCTAAGTTGCTGATTTAGGGTTCTGAGGAAACAATGTGCTGGGCCTCATTAGACTCCATTTACAATTCAAATGAACCTAGAAGGGGAGGTGTTTTATTTGGTTTTATGTACAATCAAACCAAATCCAGTTTAAACTATACACATATCACTTCAAATTCAAATGGCATTACTTTTTTTTTCAACACTGGTTTTCAAATTAAAGATATCTGAAAATCAGTTTTGCACCAATTAAGTAACATCTTTAATTACATTAATTCAATACTATATCATGCATGGAAATATCTAATTGAAATGTACAAATATATAATGTATAATGTTAGAGATCCATATTAACTATTACAAATAATAACATTTTATATTTATCATAGTGAAAATGCCATTTTATAAATAAATTTTAATTTAATTTTATAAGATTAATTTAAATTTAAAATCAACTTTTTAATATATATATATATATAATTTATATAATATCTCAAAATATATATATTTTTATAAAAGATTTAATATTTACATATATTACAAACAAAAAGTTAAAAGAAAATAAAACACTTCATTCTTTCGTAAATATTTTAATGTATTATTGTGAAATTCATATAGCTATGCACATATAATAATTTAGTATCAATTCATATAATTTTTACATAATAATTTAGTATCAATCATATAATTTTTACATAATAATTTAGTATAATTCATATAATTTTCTTAAAAATTGAATAAAGTTCCAATCCATATGTGATGGCTCTCTTAGTAATTTAAGCATAAATATTTATATATTGAAATATCAAATAGAAAAAAAAAATACGTGTATATATAATAAGATAGTTATTGGATTTTTTTCCAATCCAAAACAGGGATAAAAATGATATTTTAGTATAAAGTATTTACTTTATTCAAATAAATATTAAGGTTATTTTTCAAAATAAATTAACGTACTTTTTCTAAAATGGTAATAAGTTCTTCACAATACAGTAAATGAGATATAAACTTTAAATTGTTAAAAAAAAAACAGTAATATGTAATAATTAATAAAAGCAATATACTTTTATAATTATATTTTCACACACTTTTTACTATTTTATAATTCGAACTTTCCTCTTTTACTCAAATTTTATGATAATAGAAATTTAGTATATATACATAAATAATTTTAGATGAAGTGTAGAAAATGATTAAAAATGAAGGTTATTTTATTTGATATGTAAGATTCGGTGTGAAAATATGTGAGAGTATGCTCTTTCTTTCTTTATGTTGTTGCTTAAAATAAAGAATTAAGAAAAAAATAGAGAATCATATAAAAATGGTACATTAATATTCATTTAAAAAATAATTTTAATTTTTAAATAAGTAATATAAAATGACAAAATGCTCAATTGTATTAATAAAATGAAATATATTAAATAAGGATAGAATTATAAAAAAATTGTGTAGAAGGTGATTTTTTTTTTTATATATAGGTATAGATATCTATGTTTCCATTAGATTGACTTATATTCTTCTCAATCTAAGACAACACAATTGTGAAGATATAAAAGAAGGGTTGTTGTAGTATTTATAACTATGTAACGAAATTTTATTTAAAGATGCTATACAAATATTAATTAATATGTATAATAAGTTTTTATAGTCAATTATAATGGTAATTAATAGAACAGATTTATTTCAAGAGATAAAACAATTTGATTTAATGTATATTGAGGCTCGGACACTTATCTTAAATGAGTGTATCGGTGTCGACACACGTATCGGTATCGACACACGTATCGGTGTCGACACTCGTATCGGTGTCGACACTCGTAGGACACTTATTGGTGAAGTGTTCAATTCAAATAATATTTGTTGGATTTTTTAAAATTCTAACAAGGTTCTAACACAATTTTAAAAAGTATAAATACAATAATTTTCTAAAAACTCAAATTTATTATATAAATTTTTATTATAATTATAAAAATAAGGAACAAATTCTTTTGAACCAGTCATGAAAAATATCTTCCTACTCCCAAAAGAATTTGAAACATACTTTTACACATAAATATATTTATTTCAATTTATATAATTCAAAATTATATAATATATAGATCCGTGTTCCCATGTCCTACATTTTAGACATTATACGTATCTACGTGTCGTGTTAGTGTCCGTATCCGTGTCGTGTTAGTGTCCGTATCTGTGCTACATAGATATATTATATACTTGAAATATAATATAAAAGTACTATTTAATATCAATTTGATTGAATTCCCAGGCATAAATTTGGACCTTGGACCAAGGTTCAAATTTGGTGTATTCACAGAATCCAAGAAAGCATGATCTTTAGGTATATATAAAATGGGCATGATCTTTAGGTATATATAAAATGGGCATGATCATTAGTCAACTATGTTACATATATAATGATAGGGGGGGTACATATGCTAAAAATGTACAGCTATTTCTACCACAAACTTGGTAACAACTACAACACATGTATTAAGCGAAGTACTATGATTTTGTTGGGGGCCATTGGATTCAAAAAAGAACCCCATCACTGTGTTAGACTCCAAATCTTAATTTCCTATGATTCAATCTACCATGTGTGCTGCTGGGTCCTGTGAAGCATCATGGCACAAAGTTAAAAACCAATGCCAAATTCGTGAATCGTTATGCGAGTCTTTGATGGTTAGCTGAGACCAGGTTGAATCATTGGGAAAAAGGACCAATCTTTGGTGGCCCCCCTCTCCTTCCCTGCAACTTTCTCATTAGCCCACCAGTCAGCAACTATAATGGGAGCAAGAGAATCCCCTCCATCTGCTTTATCAAAGTTGAATTCTTTAGCAGAAGCAAGAGTTAAGTACTGATCCTTCTCGTGAGCTGTTGCATCATCTTCACTCAAATTGGGTTCCAGTGGTTCATCATTGTGAGTTTCGGCAAGAACTTGTTGTTTCTCATTGCATCCGGTTTCTCCAAATTTTTCTTCTTTGTCTGCTGCTGCTGGATCGTCGTTTTTCAACTTTGACATGACCTTACTCCATGCCGATGCTGCTGGCTTGTTTTCTAGAGATTCCAAGACTTTCTGCGCAGATATCTCAAATGAAACTCTATGATTTATACTGATCTCACTAACTCGATTATTGGTTGGGCGTGGGGACATTTTGATCTCAGAAACCCAATGATTTGAAAGAAAACCAGCATCAGGGGTGAGAGAGCCGGAACCTTGGTTTTGGTTTGACTTCCTGTTTTGAGAAACAGAGAGTTTATCCAAGTTGAGAAGCTTGGGAGGGTCTGGTCTTTGGAAATCAAGGATATGGGAGAGAGTGGCGTTAATTTCGGAGTCAGGGAGTGGCGATGAGGTGCCGGATGCAGAGATGGCAGATCTTGGTGATATGAGTTGAGCAACTGGACTTCCGGGGTGAAACTGATAGGACTGGAAGTCATAGGGAGATATCTGGAAGCGCTGAAAGGTGTCAGCATTCCTGTTGTTGGGGTCAAGAAGCTGAGCAAAAGGAACCTCCGGCGAAGAAGGGGTGGTCAAGTGGACAGATTCAGGAGGTGGGGTGAAAGGAGCGGTGGAGGAAGCCGAGAAAACAGGTGGTGATACTAATTGGGTTTCATGAGCAAAAGGGCCAATGGCAAAGATTGAGGCAGGGCCACCAGGGGAATACATGCTGGCAGAGACACAAGTGTGAGAAAATTTACCAACTGGTGAGTGTGCAGTTGAGGGAGGTTCTGATTGAAAGAAAGATGCCGGAGATGAGGGAGGCGCGGCGAAGGGGAGTGTTATGCTTGGTGCTTGTGTTGAACTAACAGCAGCAGCAGCAGCAGGCTCTGATCCATTCGGGGTTGTTTCTGGAGCAAGGATCGCATGTCCAATGCGCTTTCTGTTTCTTTGATATCCAAAACACCCAATTTTGCTCAACCAGTTTCCCCATCTTTTCTTCTGCAACCAAAAGTAGCTGACTTTTAAGTTTACATCACAAGTGAGTGTTCCTTCGATTCATCCAGAAGTACCCATTATGCAATGAATCATACCAAATGAACATAATTCAGACCTTAATTTTAATTTTGGTACATATACCCCATATTCAATAAGAAACATATACTGTAGCTTTTACTCTTGGAACATCCCTTCTTCCAGTGAAAATGTAAGGAACGAAATAACTGTCATACGTATAAATCAGGGCAAACACCATCAATTGGAAATTCATTCAGAAAGAAAAAAGATCCAGATAAGTATGAGGATTTAGATGCAATCATACACTTGGTATTCATTAATCCCGGTATAGAAAAAGTGAAGATTCAATAGTTAACAAAAGAAAGTGAAATTCAAAAGCCAAACAATCATACTGAATTTTCAATTCATAACTTATTTTGTTATTTTTCTCTAAACCGTGCATGTAATATCAGCAAGTAAAGGACTCCGCTTCTAAATAGAAAATTAAAAAGAAAAGAAAACAAAAAACTATTCCCAAATTATTAGCACTAACTCATCAAGAAAACGACTGATATCAACCAAAAGCATTCAGTGAGAAAAAGAAAAACCGATGAGTTCCAACTTCACACGCTATGATATTACAGACGGCAAACAGGAAAATCCTAACATTGTTCAATTATTTTTCTCCTCTTCACGAACTTACTATCTTTCGAAAACGAAAAGTTTGCTACTTTATTTACTCGTGCACAAGGGGGGGAAAAAGAAAACAAAAAAGATCTCTTCTTTTCCGAAAAGAGATCAATCAATTATAAAATAAACTCAACCAAACAGCGTCAAACGGAACACACAGGAAAAAACAAGGAAAACAACCCGAAAGAAGCAAAAGGGTATAGGCCAAAAGAATCAAAATGATCCAAAACCCAAATTTTGTTTCCGAAAAAAAGTGTGAAAAGAAGAGAAACATGGTTATACCTGGGTAGGAGGTTGAGAAACGCGGTTGTGGGAAGCAGAGGCTATGGCAAAGGCAGCAGCGTTTATAGTGTCGAAAGTGTTGTTAGCATGAGTCCCACCATTAGTCCCTCTCATGTCTGTGGTTTGGCGATGAGAAAAATGTTGTGGAGAAGAAGCATAAAGAAGTGGGAAAATAGAGTTGAAGAGGTTGTGATATGATAGTGGAGAATGAAATCTGAGTTTATGTGTTGTCTTGTGTTGTGGTGAGGCGTGAGTTGCGTTGGCGTGTATTTGTGTCGTGTATGAGTACAACGCTGTTATGTTATGTTATGAGTTGAGGTCAAACACGGCAATGACTTGCTCCTCATGTGATTAACGAAGACCCACTTTCTAGCTTTTTTATTCTCCTTTTTACCCTTCTTTTTCCTTCACTCCCAAAACTCATATCACATTATGTTATTTCTCTCTTTGCCACCTTCAAATTCATACACATACTTTTCAATGGTAAAAACGATATTTATTATTTGTTGAATATTAATAATAAATAAATAAATGGTGTTGTTGCAGGAGAGAGAGAGAGGAGTGGTTGTTTACGTTAGCGTGAGTGCACGTGTGCACACCCATTTTCTGGATGACTTTGGTTTCGTGCGCAGCACCATCCCACTCACCGCTGTGGGCCCAATTCGCTAATATGGGCCCCACTAGCCCATGTGACCCAATCTTATTCTCTCTCTCTCTCTTTCCTCTTTTACCAGCCACCACTTTCAAATAACTTGCACGAATGCTCAATCTCTATATTTTATTTATTTATTTATTTCTCATTTCTCGATGGGATAATATTATTAATTATTCTCTCTCAAATTCAGGCCCAAAAATCATTATGATCCTAACTCTAATATTTTTATTCTCCTCTTCTTCATTAACCTTTTTTTTATATCATTATTTTAATTCTCTAATCACAAATACGGGGTCAAGTTTTCTGTCTGTATTTTGATACGGAATTACACGTATTTTTGGTTAAAAATAACTGTGTTGAAGTTAGAATGCGTTGTACATGTGTTAAAGTGGTTAGTATTTTGAAATGATGGAGAGAAGGTGATACATAATATGTTTATTAAGGAAATGCAGGAAGAAAGTGATTTTGTTGTGTGAATTTGAGTTGTCTACGACGTTGAAATTTGGTTGTTGTGTGGTTGAACTAACGTGCTTGGAAAATACGAAGCATGAAACAACTCCCCCATTTTGGAAACTGCCCAAATTAGGGTTTTGTCTTTTTATTTTTTAACAAAATCAAACATTTCTAGAACTCTAGTCTTTTCTCTCTCCACTCTAGTGTTGCCACCACTCATCACCCTCTCTTTGCTATTTCCTTTTCAATTTCCATCTTTAATTGCCACAAAACCAACACACAAAATTAAATCAGAACTCCAACGTTTCATATTTTTCCTTTTATGTATCCAATAAATTTTATATTTATTTTTATTTAATTTTCTAAATTTTTTTTTTAGATCGGTAATGGTCAATACTACAAGTGATTATTGACTTTCAAACTTTTACTTTCATTAATGATCGTCATAAATAAAATGGTATAATCTATTAACATTAAATGATGAGCAGTTATTTATGAAACAATGAATAACTGACTAATCTAAATTACTCATAACAGTCTATTAAGAGGATATCACTTTATCAACCTATAAATATTCAGAGGAAGTACAAATTATCTTATGTGATACTTTTAGTTCTTATCTTGTTAAGAACTTTCTATCTTGATACTCTTACTGACTTAAGCATCAAAAAGTTATTTTCAGATGAATATTCCCTTTTACATCAAAGACTAACTGATAACTCATTAAAAAAACAGTGTCCTCATCTAATTCTACTCCCAAACTAATTTCCCGATAGAATTTTTTTTTATCATAATAACTTTATGTTTTACTCATGGAATGAGCAATCTTGTCAATTGAAGAATTGAAGAGATTTATTGATCATGGTTTGAAAGTCATATAAGACTTGGAACAATTTAACCCAGACATGAGTATTAAAGTCACATGATAACAGACAAAACTAATAATAATTAATTAATTTGATACTGAAAAGGAAAAAATGATTACCTATAAAAAAAACAGTGAAAACTTATTGAAGTGAATAAAATGAAATGAGTGTAGAGTTGATTAAATGAAAAAGTAGTTATAGCATTAGAAAAGTGGTAAAGAAACTGCTAGGTTTGTGACCAAAAGGCTAAGCTATGACATGTGATTGCTCTTGTTTTTGCCTCCTCAAAACCAATCCTAAGCTTTCTAATTATTACCCTATCTCTACCTCTATTTCACTTCATACACTACATTTTCACTTCTTAATATTGATATATATTTATGCACACACATTTACAAAATAACATAACTTAAAGAAATTAAATTTTGTTAGTCTTTAAAAAGTGAGAAAAGAATAACTCTAGTCCTTAAATGATACATTTGAGAGACTAAAAATAATTTTAAATCCTAAATCGTAAAGTTTAAATAAAAAAATTATTAAATATTATACTCTAAGCTTAGAAATATTAGTCCTTCAAATTTAATGTTTAGAAACTTTTTTTTTTTAATTTTAAGGAATTATAAAAGTTTTTTTAAAACTTAAAAACGAAAACTATCCTAAAATTTAGAAAGTAAAATCGTAAATAAATCAAAATCAAATTCGTCTTCACGTGTAAGTCTGTACGGGTAATCATTTTAATATCTGTCCATTGATTATATTTGTATTCACGTACATATTTGTTATCTACGTTTTTAAAAAAAAAAATCCATTTAATATTTTCTGGAGAATTAGTGTGACGGGTGAGTTTATATTAGTTAGGAATTGGCTTATTAAAGATATATGAAGATGTAATTAATTTAATCTGCACTTATATAAAGATATATAATAATTATCTTTAAAAAGACAACAGTATTCCAAATTAGATTTATTTTTTGACTGACTGATCGAAACTTGATATATTAAAATAAATCTTAAAAGATAATAAAAATCAAAACGATTTTAATAAAAAAATATTTTAGCCTAAAAAAAATGACATGAATATATCTGTTAAATCAAACTCAATTTTTGTAATTGTAACTTTAAATTTAGTTCCTTAATTTAAAAATAAAAATTAAGAGCTATGTGAATTGATATAAATGAAAAATAAAGAAAATGGTGAAGGAGTATATTTTTAAGAAGCAAACATTAATTTTAATTCAAGTTATACTATTATTAAAAAAAAATATTTAATAGATGTGAGATCTCTAATACATTAATTTTCTTATATTAAGATCTGTCAATTCGTACGTGAGATTATATATTTATGGATGGTTTGATACCAATAGTAGGTAACTTGATAAGTTCAATAAATTCTGGTTATGATAGTCTCTAAATGAATCTGGCAACATATTAAAAGGTGAACTTTAAGTTTAACACAACTTTATAAAATCGGTTTATAGAATAAGGTTTGCACGTAGTTATATACTATGATTTTTTTTTTATCTAATAGATGCGGTATCTCCAATGTTGACTAGCTAGTGATATTTTTTATGACATGAAACATTGGCATTTTGCAAGCATATGATCATATTCTAGATGAAATTAATTAATTAATTAAAAAATTGGAAAAGAAATTGTTTAACCCACTTTCCTCCAAATTTCCTAAAGAGTGATTTTGGTAGTTGTTGGTATGATAGGAGGAAGAAAGGTTGAAAAGGAGGTGGGGTAAGAATAATAATAAAAGTCATGGATAGATTCTTTTCCCTTTTGCTTGTGTCTTAGGGCAACTGAAATAACAATTAAACTGAAGACTTTTTGAGGCTATAATTAATCTAAGTTTAGATAGCAATCTTGTTAGATAATTGGGGACACCTTTTTCATCATTGGACAGATACAAGTGATAATATCAAATTTATCATGGTATTCTGATTGTGCTACTTAATTTTCTTTATGACCCCACCCTTTTTCTTTGACTTATGCCACAAACAAACAATTACAAATACCATTTTCATACAATTACAACCATAAATCTAGGTATGTAAAACTAAACCCACCCAAATTTTTCGGACCTAATTTATTATGGCATCCACCAATTTAATATACAATTAAGAAGCCGAAAATATAGTCTCAAAATTTTAATTACGCTTAATTAAGATTAAAAAGCGGAAAAGAGAGTTCGGAAATTTAGGTTAAGCGTATAATCATAAAGAGAATAATATGTTGTTTATTCTTGAGTATAATATTAATGCAGAACAATATTCTTGAAAGTGTTTCACAGAATAAAATTCTTGAATTGCCTCATTTACTTTTTTACATATCGTATTGTACTATGATGTTATTTTCGAATTAAATTTAAAGTTTTATCTCTAAAGCGACAATGGTATATAGAGAGAAGTAACTCGAAATGTAAGTATAAAAGTAGAATAGTATAGTTATAATTGTTGTTATAATAAAGTGGTGAACCAATTATAAATTTTTGGGGGTAGGTGGGTTTGCTTAAACATGCGACCATGCATCACATGTACACTACATACATACATACAATTATGAAAAATAACATTCGTCTTCACCTTCAATTATGAATCCACATATTGCATTATTGGATTTTATTTATTTTAGGATATATTTCGATTCATAATCAACGACTAACCTATTGATCACCGAATAAATACGAATATGGTATTGGAGCTGCATACGAGCAAGGTTACGAAATACGATATTAAAAAAAAATTATGGTGCAATGTTGATAAAATATATAGAGAATTAAATAATATTTTTATCTCTAAATATATATATATATATATATATATATATATATATATATTTGGTGCTAACAATCACTTTATTTATAAGATGGAAATATTAGATATTGATAATAGATAATAATTAGTTTTATGATAATTTTGTATTACAATTATTGTATTAATACAATAAAAGTATCTTTTTGGGTAACTTTGATATTCTTACGAAGTATCTATCCGCATGAAAGTATGATATCCACTTGAACATACAATACTTTTTTATTTCATTTTAAAATTGACTGTAAATTTTTCTTAAAAAATCATTAAACCTAGAATTATAAATACTCCCAAAATATAAAACCTTACATTAACATACTATTTGATATTTTTGTTTTATCAACTACTTGATAATTATACTAATATAATAAGTTAGTTTAACAAATTTCAATTATTAGCTATCAATTTTCAGTTTTCAAGATAGTTTAGTTTTGTCAAATGTTGTTTAAGGAGAGTAACAACTTCTCTAAATGTGTCATCAATAGCCACCAATGTCATAATTTGCCCTCAGCCATTACAAGTCTTATTTATCGAGAAAAGATGGAGACTTAAATGTTAAAAACTAAATGTTTGTATGCTGAAAAAAAATTTGTTGACTTTCTCACAGTTAAGTCCATTTCAGATTTAAGAATGAGACAACGTAAAGATAGCTAAATAATACACGTACGTACACAACTTAAGCATCTATCTTAATAAATGTTTGTGTTACATTTATACTACATACCAAATACTCAAATTTGGTTTGAAAAAAGAGGATGAGGTAGATGAGAGTTTTGTTTAACGAGAATCAAACGTTGGTTACGAGGAAGGTGCAAAATGCGTTAATGCATGCAGTCGAAGATTGGTAACAGGAAAATACCAAATGCAATGTTATTTTAGACTTTCTTTTCTAAAATAGTTTAAAAGAAAAAAGACAATAATCATGCTCACCCATATATTCTTATAAAATTATCAATAAATAAAAAGTAAAAAACGGTATTGAATTGTTTTGAAGTACCAAGATAAATTAGTTCACTTTTATTATTGCATTAAGCACTAACATCCTAGGGACATCGATATAGAGGTCATCCCAGAAATTCATGCAAAAAGAGAGCCACCCGCTGTTGCCCCAAAGCTTGCACAGGATAGAGATCGTTGCAGCAACTGCTTTCGCCACAAATACACCATGTCTGTCTAAAAGACAGCTTGACAGTTTTCTTCGTGTCATTGACACTCAAGCAGCTAAGCTTTTCGAGGCTATCTCAAACACATTCTCCGATAGTCCATTACTAGACATGATCCTCTCCAACTGAGCCTGAAAAACACCAGATTTTTTCAGCAAAGCTGATATACCCAACAGCGACAATGCAATAATAAGAGAAATTGAGAGCTTATGTGAAAAAAGGATAGAGGTTTATTACCTTCGCAAGTTTTTGTCTGTCTTCCTCATGACGCTTCCATCTTGAGAAGGCTGACACCATTCTTGAGGCAACCTGCACCTCTCCAAACCAATAAATTGTCATATACAACAAAAGGATCATGTGGCAACAATGCACACAAATGAATTAAATATGTAAGTTAAAAGAAGGCTAATGTAAAATGACCTGGGGATTTATCTTGTCTAGTTGCAGCACAATTTCTCCCAAAAACTTGTAGCCTGATCCATCCTTTGCATGAAAGTTCACCGGAGACCCACAAAAACCTCCAATGAGAGAGTACACTTTGTTGGGATTGCGCAGGTCAAATGCTGGGTGGTTTAATAGTTTCCGCACATTCTCAACATTACCAGGAATATCAGACATTGCTTGCAGAGCAAACCATTTGTTCACCACCTGGAAAGGCAAGCAGCGTATAAACTAGTAATCCAGAAACTCCACTGTAGAATTACCATCAAGTAGTAGATAAGAAGAACTCCTAAAATAAACTCAACATATGCACACATCTCGGTGACACAAACATGACAGATTGAATAGTAGTTAGCATGGCCAAAACAGAGAAGACTTAAAAGAACTAGAGTAGGAGTCAGAAGGAAGCATGTTCTTCATACATAGATGTTAATGAAGGAAGCACTGTGCTTTTCACAAATAATATAGTATGAAAATGTTAGCATCTTAAGTTTAATCCAGCGTCACCATCAAATAGGACGTTAAGGTTTATAAAATACATAGGAGTTATTGACAAAGAAAGGAGAAAACGAGACCAACAGCAAAAACATAATAATTCGTCATAGAGATTCGATATATTTACCAAGAAATCATGCTGCCACTTTCCATAAAAATCAGCCAGAACATCATCACGGGTTTTACCGGGGTTCTGGGCTATGGCAGCCAAAGCAGCAAATTGTTCAGTCATATTTGTGGCAGATTTGTACTCTTGCAGCACAAGATTGGTGAATTCTTGTTCCTTGAGGCATCCAAGATAAGCTACAAAAAGGAAATGATTTTTCTGTAATCATCCATGTAAATGTATATTAGTATGTAACAAGTGATATATATATATACCAAGAGCAATATTCTTCAGAGCACGCCTGGCCAAGTTTGAGTGATTGAAGACATATTCGGCTGTGCTCCTATTATTTTCTACCTGCGAACAGGGAAACAAACATATCTGTTATTGAGGAGATTCATACAATGAAGAGTAGATAATTAAAACTCTAGACTGCTTCAGACAACAGGTCATACTGTGCTGAGGAACTCTGATCTCAGTTCACTTGCAAGCTGATTCCTGATGAAAGTCCGAACAGCATGAACAGCATCTGGATCTGCAACCCCCATCATGTCCATTATTTCTCCTTCCCCAGGCAGAGTTATTGCCTTTGCCACAAATTCCTAAATGATAAAAGAGCATAAAGTTCAATCAGTTGAAATATAATAATGATAAAGACCCGTCCAACAAAAGAATATTACAGAGAAAAAATTGTCCTAATCATACTTTGTCCAGACTTGAGTCACATAGAATACGTTTGAACCCATCAACAAAATTGGGATTCAAAACCAATGGTTTGCCATGTTGAAAATCATCCACCAAGCTAAGCATCAATTTCCGTGCCAAAACTTGTCCAGACTCCCAACTGAATCATTTGAATCAGCCATTGAATAACTTCCCATTGAAATATTAAATAAAAAAGAATAAATTGCAACTTCAAAGAACACAAACCGGTTGAATTCATCAGAATCATTAGCTAGCAGGAAAAACAGGTCACTCTCAGTGAGATCAGATTCCAGACGAACAGGAGCACTGTATCCCCTTAACAGAGAAGGAACAGGCCTCTCAAATATATCAGTGAATACAAACTCTTCCTCATTCTACAGCCAATACAAATAAAATTATCAGTTAGTCACGAATATCAAAAAGTTTATCCATGCTCAGCATCTTATTCTATTTGGACAAAAACCTACCCTACCACTACTGGGATCTAAGTTATGCAATATTAAGTATATAGATAAATTATTACAATTTCAGTGCCTTTTTTCTTCAACCCAGTTATTTAACATGTATGCACGTACTATGTAATGAAACAAATGATACTTTTACTTTGTAGTATATCTGTTGTCATAATAACTATGTGTTCATAATTTAACTACATAAGGTAATGGATCCAGAAAACCTTAGTGGGGAAAACGCAGGATAAAAACATGTGTAAATTTTAAAGAATGGGTGAATGATGAGAATTCTACAATTTGGCATGGGGAGGAGATGACAGGCCAAATGAATTTGTTCATTAAAAGAGGAAAAAAGGTCAGTGTTTGGAGTCACTGACTGATTTGATTCACTTTTAGGAAATACATTTTCATAAGCCTTTTGGTGTGGCAAAAAGATAAACAGATATTATAGAAACATAATTTTTTTAAATGTTTTGTGTCCATCAATGACTAAACAGTAGAAAATATTTCTTTTGACGGAAACCAAACCACAACTTCCATACCCATACATTCCCATCCTAAAAATGTTTGCAATTGGTAGGATTTCCTGGGGAACCACAGAGAAAATTGCTTTGTTTAATATTTCAGTTCTGGACGGAATAGATCTACATATTCTGAAATAAAATCATTCTGGATGGTGACAAATTAAGAATAATGAATATCATTAGAATTTCGCCAACCTTAAAGAAGTTCAAGATTGCAATGACTAATGAACTCACAGTCAAACAGTACTTATTACTCTTGAGGAGGAAAGGGAAGAAGGGTGGAAATTGCAAGTGTACATTATCCACCTGCTACAGAATATATGTAAAAAACCTGCTTGACAGCTATAGTATAACTACCTTAAACCACAGTATGGCCACTGTGATTGGGAACCAGCCAGGTAACCAATCCATGAACACAGAAAGATACAAATGATTTTGAACGGTATTTTTTATTTTAATTTAATATATGTTTAAAAGATAAAGAAAATCACATATTTAATTTTCTTTTAATTTTTAATTTAATAAGATATGTTTTTAAGATAAAGAAATCACATATTTAATGAAGATTACAACTAGGCATAAATTATTTTATCAAGTATTCTTTTATATAACGGAATTTGCGTTTACTCATTTATATTAATCTGTCATTTTATTTTGTATTCTGCATGTAAACTTGGTTACTATTAATGGGCGTTGAGGCATCTTATTAAAAGTTAAACTTAACTATTATGATATATTTCATTTGGAGTTTGATATATACTTTGAATCTTAAGACTGTATAATGATGTTTTATTTTAGTTTTTATTGTTACAAATTTATAATATTGGATTCATTTAATACTATTTCATAAACTATTTCATTAATACTGGTTCGACCACTGTTAAATCATTAATCCTTGGACCGGTGTCTAAACTAGTTTCGTGACTGGTCTGGTTTTAAAAAATTGACTTACAAAGTTGAAATAAAAAACAAGAGTGAAGTTCTAAATAACCTTGGTCACTATAAGGACTGTAGTGCAGACTGGTTGATCACTGTTTGAAACAGATCGCAGAGTCCCGTTATGATAAACACTTGAAAGAGGAATGTCCTTCCCGGTGGAATCAAGCAAACCCACTGCAACAGGAATGAAAGTGGGTTCCTTAACTGATTGTCCTGGAGTTGATGGTATTTCTTGACTGCAAAAATGTCCACGTCAAATATATTAAAGACAACCACATATAAAATCCAAGGCTAGTACAAGTATACCTTTAAATCACCCAATAAAAAAGGAGAAACTTTTATGTTTTGTTTGTGTACCTAATATTCAAAGAAAAAGTATGTGCTTCTGAATTATAAGAAGTCTTTACTTTGACAACAGGGGTCCCAGCTTGAGAATACCTGAACATGGGCTTGTAAGTTAATACAATTAGTATAAGATAGCAGTGAGAAAAATGAAGTCATAAATACACACCACAGCAAAAAATTTGCAAAATCAGCATCATTTGCATCCCTCATGGCAGCAAAAAAATCTTCACATGTTACAGCTTGACCATCATGTCTCTTGAAATAAAGATCCATGCCCTGAAATACTCGGAGTTTGTAAGAGTTGAACTTGAAATTAAGACATTGCGGGTAACACGGTTGTTATATTATAGGCATTAGATAAACATTCTTACTTTTCGGAACCCTTGGCTTCCCAAAAAGGTTTTGTACATTCTGACAACTTCAGCCCCCTGATACATAGGATCATAAGAACAAAATGCCAGAGAGAAGGATGTAGAGGGACTAAAAATTGTAGTGATTATGGTCAAACCTTTTCATAGACCTGCAGAAGAGAACGATACCAACCATTATAAACAATTCAATAGCATAATGAGAAAAAAAACGGAGACAGACTGGAGATTAAACGTCACAACCAAAGAATCTGAAACATACCGTAACTATATTTTGACATTGACAATAGGGCCACGTCAGAAATTAATCCACATGTGTTGGCAAAATGATAGATAAATCAGCACAAAAAATTATTACATAATATAGTAAAATTTTCAAATATGATATTGTCAATTATTTTAAGTTCTAAAAATATGGCATGCCTGTGTAGAAGTTGTCCATCTGTCAACATGGAAAAAAAAATATAAACACACTTAGAAGCACATATATTAAGGGGAATGGGGTAAAATATATTTTTGGAGACAAATGATGAACGGAAATGATTTCCAGATTCTAACCTTGATATAAGAATGTGGTCGCACTGGATGGGCCATGGGACCAGCATCCTGGAAAATTAGTTAAAAATATCAGAAAAGAATAGTTAATAAGATAACTTATAGATATAATGAGAGGAACAATCAGAAAAATGTCACTGTAGAACTCAAAATAATCATAACAGAAAAGGAAAAAGAAAGTAACCTGTGGAAACTGGTAATTTCTAAGTTTACAAACATCAGCAATCCGTTTTACAGTACGACTTCCCATATCAGATGAAAATTCCTGCCAATAATCAATACATTGCATTAAAAAAACACTCAATGGAAGGAAAACATTGTATTGTCTAAATTGAAACATAGGAAACTGGGGTACAGAGGCTTGCCTGATCACGAAAAACGGTGAGACCTTCTTTCAGGCTAAGCTGGAACCAGTCACGACACGTCACTCTGATATTATTAAATGAAATGCTTAATTCAAGTTTTAACACACCTATGGCAATGAAAAGAAATAAACATATAATAGACAAATGCGCTGCAAAAAAACGGGTTTACAATATCTCAAAGGTCAAAAGTAAAACAGAACTAGTAGGAAAAAGTTTTAAGACACTATGAATGGGAATAAAAAAAAGCCTATAAAATCACAAGTTTGAAAGGAAAACAAGATCTATGGTGGGTAACACCACCTGTTGCCAGTCCAGTTGTGGAAATACTGCAAAATAGACAACAAATAACATCTAATCAGAATTAAGAAATAAGCTCTGGAAACAATTAAGGAAATTAGTTTTAGAAAAGTAACTCTTCAAAAACTATAATATCTGATAGTTACAAACCTCATGGCCAATAACCCCCAATATTGCAGCATAATCTGCATCAGAAGCAGTTTCTGGAGAGGCCAATACAAGCTTTGAATTGAAAATCTGAAAATAAGAAAAATAAATTGATATAAATGTCAGAAGTGAACACAGATGACCAACAAAGACAAGCTGACAAGAAGGAGTCTAACATTCAAGCTCTTGTTCTCCATGGCTCCCCTGTTCAATACAAAACAAGTATACCATATTACTTTTCTGCACTCTAACCTTTCATGCTATCCTCATCTCATCTCATAATATACAAAGGCACAATGTATGCAGGGTGGGTCATGTGATTGAAATCTTAAAATAAATGGTCGATAGAAATTACATGTTAAAATCTGGGACAGCAACAATATTGAAGAGATCCAGGTCATATTCAAGTCCAAAAACCTGTTCAGAAAGCATATGACAAGGCAGCAAAATTCTTCAGTATTGCAAACAATGTATATTGCGACCAAAGTAAACCATCTGATCAAATGAATTTAAAATTAAACAAGGACAGACATCTTCATCCCACTTCATAGCTGCTTTCAGAGAATACATAGCATGTGCAGTCTTAGGTACATCTTCTGCAGGTGTCCATATCCTAAGGGACACATTCCGCCCTGAACGGGTAATGAATGTGTCATCTCTGCTCTGTAATTGTCCGGCAACCAAGGCAAACAGGTAAGAAGGTTTCTTGAAGGGGTCCTCCCAAACAGCATAATGCCTCCCGTCCTGCAGTGTAGCATAAATATTGTCCATAAACAGTATACTAACCATCTAGATAGTCTTCACCGCTATGCATTCCAAGATAACATTACCTGCAGGTCACCTTGCTCAGCCAGGTTTCCATTAGACAATAACACTGGATACAGTGATTTATCAGCCTCAATGCGAACTGTAAATTTTGCCATTATATCAGGTCGATCCTGTTAGAAGATAGGATCCATTAGTTCTATGTGGAACAGTTAATATAAGAACAGTTTATCATATTGATTGCCTTAAGATGACAACCTGATAAAATGTAATTTTACGGAAACCTTCAGCCTCACATTGAGTACAGAAATTCCCAGACGATTTGTAAAGTCCCTACAGGAAATCAAATCCATAGTGAACACAACTTCCTCCCCTCAAGCACCAAATTGTGGTGACAAGTGGAAATATAGCAATACAATGAAGAAACAAACTCTACAACGAGAATTTTCATTAACCTCTAATGATGTATTTTTCTGTGGACAAATCTCTGTGACAATTTCGAGATCATATTTACCACTAGGAGGTGATCGGATTGTGAGATGACGTGCATTCAAATGATAATCTTCCTCCTGTAGATGAATATAACAGAATTCATATAAAATAAAGTTACACAAGTAACACAACAATCTAAACCTAAACCACCCATCATCACTACCAATACAAAGTGTTTCTGAAAGTAAAAACAACTAAGGTTTTAACTAGAAAGCATAAATATAAAGTGTTTCTGAAAGTGAACAACAACTAAGGTTTTAACTAGAAAGCATAAATATTACGTTCATGACACATAACATTAAAATCAGTTGTAGTAATATGAATTTCATTATCTGAAAAACTTGCAACATGGCAAAGAAATTTTGTTGGCAGTTGTGCTCACCAAGTAGCCAAGTTGAAAAATAAATATATATATATATGTGTGTGTGTAATATATACCTTCAAAGCCTTTCCATTAAGCTGAATTGAAACTAAAGATACATCTTGTCCATCTAAAACTAGAGGGGAAGAAGAACCTGGTGCACAAAATAGAGCAATTAGAAGTGAGAGTTAAATAAATATGAAAACTGGTAAATCACTTGGACATTGATGCCACGTGTAACTCAGCACATTCAACATGATACAAGTTCGCAAGGGAACATAATTATCTACCTTCAATGCGAGGATACACAGCAATTTTAGAATTAACTATTGTCTTCTCCTCTCCCAAGGAAAATTTTAGATCCACCTGTAATAGTTACATGCAACAAATGAACAAAAGAATCAATAAATATTTAAAAGTAGCAACAGCATGAATGAAACATAATCTAAAAACTCCTGTAAACTTACAGTGTCAAAGTAGTAATCAGGCTTCTTATAATCCTTTAAGAATATTTCCTTTGGTGTCTCCATTTCAGATTCTTCAACTTGCTTTGGTAAATCCTCTGTGGCAACAGCACAAATTAGCCTCTTACTTACTTGCTTGACCCTCTGAAACAGAATACAGGAACAAACAAGATCAGGTAACCAAATAAGCAAATTGTACATAAACGTTGAGTCTGAAAGAATCCATAGACATACCGTAAAACCAAACATCTTTAAAAGTGCAACTAAATAAACAGCAAAGAAAGAAATTCCAACACAAATTAAACTTACTGGTAGTGAGGAATATAATGGGGAATACTTCTTCTGAAAATTAATCTGTAAAATCCACGTCAACAGTATTACATTCACATGACAACATTAAATGATAGCATTATATTTTTTAAACATCCTTTTCATAGTGTATGGAGGTGCAAAAAGAAGGAAAGAAACCTCTGAAGCAACGCAATGCTTGTATCGGATGCTTCTTTTTGCTGTATTCTGAAAATAACTAACACTGCAATTAAGCTGAAGCTGCAAAGAAGGTGGTAATAATCATCATAATCCACAGAGGAGTAAGCAATACAGCAACATTCAACATGTTATTCTCAATTGAAAATTTACAAGAAAAACACACAACCAATAAATCTACATATAGGGAGGATGTATCAAGTAAGAAAGCCATTTTATGAGTAAGAAGAGCAAAACCAGATCACACAACCTACATGGATAGTCAAAATTAAAAAAAAAATTAAAGAAAAATTATTATATAGAAATTTCACATCTGACATAACTTCAAAACTAACATGGCTTAATTTGTTTAACCCATTCATAATAAGATGTAATTATTTATATTTACTTATCATTTGATAGTGCACGTACACAAGAAGCCTCTTGAGTTGAGAAACTTCTCAACAACAAATCCGTCTTTCAAAAATGCAGTTTCAAAAAGACATCATGCCATTCAGGGATTGGAGTAATGCAAAAGTGAGCAAGCGTAAGAAATAAACAACACGAACAAAAAACCAAAACATGTTTGTGTAACAACTGGCATACATATAAAAAAGACAGCCTCCTATATAAAAAAACAGTAACACAGCAAAAATAACACAAGTTTCTATCTCCAAAATTCCATTTCTCTGAAAGATTTTCGTTATTCCATAAACAAGGAAGCATGGTGGTGACGGATACATATAATCGGAACAAAAACAAATTGAAAATGTGTATGTATGGATAATCACAGGAGCAGGGGAGATCAAACCCAGTAGAGTGTTCCTCGAAAGAGATAATCTCTTGGATGGCAGAACCAACCGTGCCATTTATCGCGAACCCCTAATTGAGATAGCTATGGATTTCCACAAAAACAAAACAAGAAACAACCCTTTTAAACCCTAGATCACAGTCATTTCTTGTTCTTATAAACAGATGGGGATAAGAAGGGGTAATTTTGAATTATGGACATCAAAATTCACAAATAAAATAAAAAGAAACCACTGATAGGGATTGGATAAAACTGATACAAAATATTGTGTGTAAATAAAAATAAATAAATAAATAAATCATGCTCAATTGCAGAAATGATTATGTTTGAGCTTCACCTCACCACCTGGGTTCTGCGATGAGAGTGCAGTGAACAACGAAGAAACAAAATGGATGGAACACGAATAAATAGAGAACCAAAGATATCAATTAATTATTTATTATTTTTATTCTAATTTAATTAATTATTAATTGAAGATCTATTCCTATCAAAGGTGTAATTAGAATATATACTCTGTGTGATAAGGATTAAGGAGAAGTAAATTATTGATTTATTTACTTTATTAAGTTAATGTCACCTTTCTTACTTGTAAAATAATTCTTAACAGTCTTTGTTTTTCTCTTAAATTGAAAATAATTAAGGAGAAGCAATGTTAAAACTGAATTTCATTCATAAATGCAGAATTTCACATGAGATGTGTTAAATTCCGAAATCACTTGTCTTATTATCATTTTATATGCAATATACTTACTAAAATACTATTTAGTCTTGTGAACATGTTGTTTTGTTGCGCTTTTTTTAATATGGAAATTAAAAAATAAAATTTAATATTTTGTAAAAACATTATTAAATTGTAATACAAAATTATATAAATTTAAAAAATAATCTTATAATTTCATAGAAAATAGTGCACATTTGTAACCAAAAGTAATGTTTTTATTTCATTTATCTAACCAAAAAGTTTATTTTTATTTGATTTTGAGTCCAGTATCGTACTATTTGTTTTTGTTAGGATAATAACGTTATCTTGTATTTGTTTGTTTCTACATTAATGAAAATATCTTTAAATTATTAAATATAATAAATAATATGTGTTCACACGCATTTAGTATTTTTTTTTTGTGGTCCATTAATAAGCTTTATTAACACAGCGGATTTGAATAGTATTGCAAATATAATTTGAAAGTTTCTTCCTGCACCCTTCATTTTTTTACTAAACCCCTACAATTTTTAAAATTCTGAAACCTTTTATTTGAAAAAGTCTGCATTTTTTTAATTACGGATTTGTAAATTCATAATGTACTTTTTTTTCATTATGGATTATGAAATCCAAAAACATACTATAGATTCGCAAATATAAAAGATTACTAGACTCACCAATCCGAAAGATTTATGAATGCTTCAATGTGAATTCTTTGTTCTGTAAACCTAACAGACTTGTACTATCTGGAATCACAACATATATATACTATGAAAACGAAAATCCACAATAAAATTGAATTATATATCTGAAAAAAAAATACTTACCTTCATTTTTGAAAAGATAGAGAAATCACCAAACCACCACCAAGTTACCAGAAACACCACCAAGAGAAACGCATTATTGTGCCAAGAGATGGAGTATCGTCTCCATTGAGAGAGTAATGCAGTATCTGCGCATAGGAAGAACATTCTGGGGGTGCACGAAGAAACTGCCATATAATTTTTTGTACAAACTGAATAAATGAATCAATTATTGGGCTTAAAAAGACCAGTATTCAACAGTATAAAGCTAATCCATTAAGGTACAACAATTCGTTTTTTGCTTCCTGCATCTCATTATTTGCTAGCTGCACTCTCAGAAATGAAATACCTGTTTTATCCTTTGACCTTTTATTTCAATCTATCTTCTCCTTTTTCACAATGTTGCTCTGCTGAAGATTTTGTCCTTACAGAAGTTTAGCTCAAGGTAGGTTTGGGAGGTAAGTTTATCTTAAAATTTTGGTAATCTATTATAAAAAAAGGTGTATCAAAATGATTATATCATATTACGAAGTGGACTTTAAGCCTAACTCAACCTCATAAAACTGGCTCATAGGGTTGAAGTTTGCACCCACTTATATACAATGAAAGACTCTAATCTCTAGTCGATGTGGGATCTCCAACAAATACATTTTTGGAATACCATTTTGAAAATGTCGTTGAAAAATGATTATATAATGGTGATTTTGAAATAACTTTCCAAAATGGATCTTTCAGGATGTTTATTCCTTAACACCTCTTTGTGACCCTTTCCTCCCTTTTTCCAAAATGCCTAATTTAATAGATTTTTTAGATACTCATTTTAAAAAGTTAAAAAAGAAAGTTACTTAAAACACCGATAACAAACTTTATGATAGAGAATGATGTTTTTCTATAACAATGCAAATACACAACAAAAGAGGTAGAATAAGCGTTTAAAGATATTGTTCAATATAAAATGCAGGGTTGAAGTATAAAATCCATAAGGGCATTTCTCTACTTTTGCATAACTTACGGGAGTACATGTATCAATTAAGGGGTATAGGAAGTAAAAACCCAACAATTTGCATCATAATAGCCCAATATTTGAAAAAAGAAGAAGAAAAACCCAAAAAAGGAAAAAAAAATAAAAATTCGTGGGAGTGCATATAACAGAGCTATAGATTATATTGGAAAAATAATTACAGTTTTCTTTCCAAGGTGATAAAGAAATAAAAATAAATCAAAACATTTACTAAAAAAAAACTCTCAAATATATAATTAACAAATTTTAAAACGATTGCTTAAAGAATTAATCAAAGTTATTTAATAAAAAATTAACATAATTTTATTTTAATTTTAAAATTTTTGGAATATAAAATAACTTGTTATATTAATAGGCGTCTCTTGATGGGGTAATACTTATTTTTCTTTAAAATAAGATTGGGTTTTTGAGTCTCAGCCAAAAATGTCAACAGAAATTTAGTTTTACCATAATGTATATATGTTTAACACAAACTCAGATAAGAAAAAAAAAACTACTATATCCTATATCCTTTCATTTTAATCACTATTTTATTGAATTCATTACCATCACAGTCAATCAGTTAACAAAATAAACATACAACTGCATCTACAGCATAATAGATCTATAACATGCAATTTTTTTTTATCTTTCTAGAATAAACTTATGAAAAAGTTTCGTACAAATTTATTTATAATATATATATATATATATATATATATATATATATTTATAATGACTAATGAGACAATTTAAGTAATGATTAAACAATGAAATCCTAAAAAAGTTGAGAGTCCTATGCAGAGACAAATGATTTTTTTCCCTTAAATTCATATTAAGATTTTAATAAGATAAAGAGAGACATTAAAAAACAACATGCTGAAATGTTTTTTAGAGGTCGTTTTAATCTTAATATATATATATATATATATATATTGAATAAATTGTTTAAAAAAAAGACATGTTTAAGTATAATGCTTAACCTAAGAAATGCACTTCCATTGATAAGTTGATTAACAGTGACTTATCATGTAATTAATTAAACATATGAAGCTTGACATGGAAAAAAAATAGAGAAAAAAATAAGAACTTATAAAGTATTTATGAATGATCTATAGAACACAATTTTGAATATTATTTATGATAAATTATAATTCACTTTCCCGATTAAAAAGTTAATAAATCTCATCACAACAATATTATATATATATATATATATATAAATAAACAAGAGTGTCACAAAACAAAAAATAAAATTATATTGGTTGGTCCTTAAAAACTTTAAAATTAAATGCATTAGCACATAAAAAAATAAAAACATCTTTTTAATTCATAAAATAAATCTGGTTTGCTTTTTAATTAAATTAATTTAATCACATGAATTAATACTTAGATTAAAAAATTTAAATAAATCTATATGTTTAATTAATAATCAGTGTTGTGTATTTTATTATTGTACATTAAATTGTAGTTAGAGATTAGACGGGACAGTTTGTAAACCTATCTTCTTCTTTTTTCTATTTTTAATACTTTTAAAATAAATATAAATTTATTTATTTTATTTAGTTAAATATAAAGTTTCATACTTAAAATTATGATTGATAAACTATTCTCTTCCTCTAATAATTTGTTGTTCAATCATTGAGATTATACTAAAAGAATAATGTCTATTTTTAAAAGTTTTTATATAAAGATTAAATTGTCAATATAAATCAAACACTTGATAATAAGACAAACACTTAATAATAAGACACATGTGAATAATATTAAAATAATAAAATAAAAAACAAATATTACTAAATAGAGTACTTTTAATAATATCGTTCATTTTTGTACGTTAATCAATTTTAGATAGTTTAAAATATGTGTTTTTGTTATATTATATTTTGAACTGATAATATATTATGCCATGAAACCTATGATATTACAATAACAAAATCATAACAAACATGTAGAAAAAATGTTCAAATATTTATATTTGAGAAGATTTAATTTTATTTTTTTTTATATTTGTAAATCTTTTCGTACCTATTTTTGAAGATGTTACATTTTCAAATTAAATAAGAGTGTTTAAAACAAAACGCACGCGCAATCACTTAATATTCAAATTTAAAAACAAAAGAATGAAATTAAAACTAAATATACGTTGCTTTTAAAGCATTTAATTTTCTTGGTAATAGGTGGATTGAGTTTAAAATGCACCCATATGTTTATGATGGCTTCAAGGTTTTAGCATTTATGGGAGCACGATACATATGTCAATATCAAGAGGTTGAAGAATAAGTGCTAAACCTAAACCAAAACAATTATTTTAAGAAATTGCAATTTTGTTTTTAATTATTCTTCAATTATTTTAATTTTATTTAAATACAGATTGAAACAACAAATTGTAACATTATTTTAGGAAATGTATATGTGAGGATGAAACACACCTATTAAATGGTATTAACACATGAATCGAACACGACACTTGTACTATACTTGGAAAATAGGTATCAGTGATGTCTCTAATTCAAAAAATATTTATTGAACTTCTAACAATTTTAACACGATTATAAGACAATTTAAAGATATATATATATATATATATATATTAATTTTTTAAAAATTTAAATTTATTATATTATTTTATGTTGGTTTGAATATTTGAAAGCAATGAGGATAATTTGGTTGGGCTTTGATGTTGTGAAGAGGATGATTTGGTTTGAAAATAATGGTATGATTTGAGTGTGTTGGGCCCATTAATGATGAATTGGTGCCCTTCCCCTCTGGCACACATAAAAGATTGTGGGGACACAGTCTTTTGGAGTGCCCTAAAATTCAAACTGTTTTTGTCTCTTTCTTAGCAGAATGTGCTGAATGGGAGCCATTAAAACGACAAAGTTTTGTTAATGGTCTCACATGGGGGCATATGCTTCCCATCGCCATCCCTTAAAAAGAGTGTTTTGGAGTGATGTTGAAATGCCCTAATCAATTTTTCTGTAAGTCAATACCACACTGTCGTTTTGATCGATTGGGACATTTTTAAATTCCATATTCTTCAATATTATTTTCTTTCCTCTTCATATTTAATACTAATTGATTATGCATATTCATTTTTAGATCAATTATCTTTAAAATATAATGTCATGTTGCTTTAAAAACTAGTTTATATATATTGAAAGGGAGAAAATAAATGAAGTTATTAATTGATTTTTTAACTGCACAGTATTTTATAAGTTCTGTATCTTTAATAGGACAATTCTAAATTATTTTACACATCTTCCTAATTTATTAAATGCATTTTATATTTTCAAGCAATTAAACGCGTGCACTTTTATTTAATGAAAGAAGTTATTTTTCTGTTGAAAAGGACCATAGACATAAAAAGAATAATTATAGGAAAGGTTCCACCATTAAATACACGAGAGGAATTAATTTTTGACAGTTTTTTCATGCACCAATGTTTTGAGACTTTAACTCACTAACATTTGATAACACTAATATGACTTTGATAAGAAAATAAAGTAAAATTTGATTAAAGATTATTTGTTGTAGTAATGAAATTTAAACCAAATATGAAATTTAAAAAAGCTACTTATTTTACATATGGCACTTGATCAATATATTTAAAGTATGTCAGGCCTTAAATGGATTAAACCTGTTCTCTTACCCATCTTAATTTTTTTGAATGTTTTCAGCAATTTAAGAAATAATTTCTGGCATGACTTTATTTAAATATATTTATCAATAATTAGTTATTAATAAAAGAAAAATATTTTTTTTCATATAAACCAAAATTATTTATGTACAAGTTCAAATAAATTTTAGACAATTTTTTAAAAAAAAATACTAAAAAAGGTGGTTAAAGAGTAACTAATTTAAAATATAATTAATTATTATATTAATTAAGTTATATATTATTTTATAAAATAAATTATTAATATTTAAAGTAAATTTTATTATTAATAAAATATATAAAATAATTTTTTTAAATTAGTATATATTATTAAAGTTTTAACTGCTAATTTAAATTTATTGATTAATTTATAATTTAAAATAGTTAGTAATTAAAATCTTAGTAAATAATATTATACTAATCTAAGAATTGTTTTATAAATAAAAATTAATTTATATATTAATAATTTTTTAATTTATAAATTAATGAACTTAGTATATAAGGATTAATTATTTTTTTTATCTAAATTAGTTGTTACTTAATTATTTATTTTTAGTGAAACTTTCATAAATTATTAATAAATAATGATATTTTATCTTGATATTATGTTTTTTTTTTTTTTTAGATATCTCCTTGAAGAATTAAAAAATAATGTGATCTTATTAAATTAATATCATTTTAAGAAAATAAAAAAAATAGTTAATCATAATCATTTAAAAAAATAAATGATACATTTAATTATAATTAAATAGAACAGTTAATTAGAAGTGACCATTCAGTTTTACTTAGTGAAGATTGATATGGAATTAGAGA